>Ga0182748_1001724_pt1 | contig 20890 bp, 15 predicted proteins | sample eDN3rd37CKraftOP_FD_128877 | JGI IMG/M metagenome (GOLD analysis project Ga0182748, IMG submission 128877) | Enriched Organic Plus compost microbial communities from Emeryville, California, USA - eDNA 3rd pass 37_C Kraft OP (version 2) (version 2) ...
ACGCCCGATTGCGCCTTGACGCGCGCGCGCACGGTCTCGCCCAGCGTCTCGATATCGGCGGCGGTCGCGCCGCCGAGATTGAGCAGGAAGTTGCAGTGCAGCTCCGACACCTGCGCGCCGCCGACGACGAGTCCGCGGCAGCCGGCGGCGTCGATCAAGGCCCAGGCCTTCTGCCCGGGCGGGTTCTTGAAGGTGGAGCCGCCGGTGCGGCTCTTGATCGGCTGCGTCGCCTCGCGCGCCTCGGTGATCTTGTCCATCTCGGCGCCGATGGCGGCCTTGTCGCCGGCCTCGCCCTGAAACAGCGCCTGCGTGAAGATGAAATCCTCCGGCGCGCCGCAATGGCGATACGTGTAATGCATGTCGGCATTGGACAGGACATGCACGTTGCCGGCGCGGTCGACCGCGCGCGCCTCGATCAGCACGTCCTTGGTCTCGCGCCCATAGGCGCCGCCATTCATGCGCAGCGCGCCGCCGACGGCGCCCGGAATGCCGCGCAGGAAGGTCAGCCCGGCGATGCCGGCATCCGCCGCCGCGCGCGCCACCTTCACGTCGGGCACCCCGCTGCCGGCGCGGATGCGGTGGTCCGCTTCGATGGCGATCTCGTTGAAGCCGCGCCCGAGCCTGATGACGACGCCGGGCACGCCGCCGTCGCGCACGATCAGATTGGAGCCGAGGCCGATCACCGTGACCGGAATCTCCGTCGGCAGATGGCGCAGGAAGTAAGCGAGATCGCTCTCGTCCTCCGGCATGAACAGCACCTGCGCCGGGCCGCCGACGCGGAACCAGGTGAGGTCGGCGAGCGGCTGGTTGGCGAGCAGGCGTCCGCGCAATTGCGGCATGCGCGCCTTCAGGTCGGACGTGAGGTCGGGGAAGCTCATCCCTGCGCCTGCAATTCTCCCGGCAGCGCGTAGGCCCATTGCGTGATCGAACCGGCGCCGAGACACACCACGTAGTCGCCCGGCTGCGCCAGTTCCTTGATCATGCCGGCGAGCTTTTCCGGCGCCTCGAGCGCCATCGCCTGACGGTGGCCGTGCGCGCGCAGGCTCTGCACCAGCGCGTCGCGGTCGATGCCGGGAATCGGCTGTTCGCCGGCCGGATAGACCGGCGCCACGATCACCGCGTCGGCGTCGTTGAAGCAGGTCGAGAACTGCTCGAACAGATCGTGCAGCCGGGTATAGCGATGCGGCTGCACCACCGCGATCACCTTGCCCTTGGCGCTCTCGCGCGCGGCGCGCAAGACCGCCGCGATCTCCACCGGATGATGGCCGTAATCGTCGATGATGAGCGCGCCGTTCCAGGTCCCGACGCGCGTGAAGCGGCGCTTGACGCCGCCGAAGGAGGCGAGCGCCTTGCGGATGACGTCGTCGGCGATGCCGAGCTCGTAGGCCACCGCCACCGCCGCGGTCGCGTTCAAGGCGTTGTGGCGGCCGGGCATCGGCAGCACGAGCTTGTCGATCGCATGCGTGGTCTGGCCGGCGCGGTCGCGGAACAGCACGCTGAAATGCGACTCGCCATTGTGGTGATCGAGCTCGGTCAGCCGCACGTCGGCCTGCGGGTTCTGCCCGTAAGTGAGGATGCGGCGGTCCTCCAGCTTGCCGACCAAGGTCTGCACCACCGGATGATCGGTGCACATCACCGCGAAGCCGTAGAACGGAATGTTCTCGACGAAGGCGCGGAAGGCGTCCTGCACCGCCTCGTAGGTGTGGAAGTGGTCGAGATGCTCGGGATCGATATTGGTGACGATGGCGATGTCGGCCGGCAGCTTCAGGAAGGTGCCGTCGGACTCGTCCGCCTCCACCACCATCCAGTCGCCGGCGCCCAGCCGCGCATTGGTGCCGTAGGCATTGATGATGCCGCCGTTGATCACGGTCGGGTCGAGCCCGCCGGCGTCGAGCAGCGCGGCCACCATCGAGGTGGTGGTGGTCTTGCCGTGCGTGCCGGCGATGGCGACGCAGCTCTTCAGCCGCATCAGCTCGGCCAGCATCTCGGCGCGCCGCACCACCGGCAGGCGCTTGGCGCGCGCCGCCACCAGCTCGGGGTTGTCGCGCTTGATGGCGGAGGACACCACCACCACGTCGGCGCCGTCGATGTTGCCGGCCTTGTGGCCGATCGCGACCCTGATGCCCTTGTCGCGCAGCCGCTTGACGTTGGCCGAGTCGGCGACGTCGGAACCGGTGACGGTATAGCCGAGATTGGCCAGCACCTCGGCGATGCCGCTCATGCCGATGCCGCCGATGCCCACGAAATGCACCGGTCCGATGTCGTGCGGCAGTTTCATGTCGCTGGGTTCCCCCCTCCGGTCATCACCCGCCGCTAGCGGGCGATGCAGTCATCACAGCGTGTCGTGTATGGCATGGGGCCAAAAATTGAAAGCGTGCGGGTCACCGCAGGCCCGGCTTGCGCCGGGCATGACCGCCTTAGGGTTGAATCCCTGCCGTCGTCAGCACCACATCCGCCAGCCGCTCGGCCGCATCCAAAGTTCCCGCCGATTTCGCCCCCGCCGCCATGCCGGCGAGCGCCGCCGGGTCGCCGGCGAGCCGGCCGATCTCGGCCGCCAGCCGTTCCGGCGTGAAATCGCGCTGCACGATTGTAATGGCGCCCCCTGCCCGTTCCAGCGCGCCGGCATTGGCGAGCTGGTCCTGATCGAGCGCATGCGGCAGCGGCACCAATAGCGCGGGCCGGCCGATGGCGGACAATTCGGCCACCGTCGAGGCGCCCGAGCGCGACACCACGAGATGCGCCGCCGCCATGCGCGCCGGCAGATCGGCAAAGAACGGCGCACAGTCGGCCGTAACGCCGAGCCGTGCATAGACCTTGCGCACGGCCTCGAGATCTTCCGCGCGCGCCTGCTGCACGATGCTCAGCCTTGCGCGCACATCGGCAGCGAGGCGCTCGATCGCCTTGGGCACGATCTCGGCCATCACATGCGCGCCCTGGCTGCCGCCGAACACGAGCAAGCGCAGCGTGCCGTCCGCTTCCGGCGCGGCATAGGGTGTCGCCGCTGCCGCGACCACGGCGGGACGCACCGGATTGCCGGTGAAAACGACTTTCGCCTGCAAGGCGGGATCGAGATTCTTGAGCGTGGGAAAGCCGGTGGCGATCTTCGTGACGCGCGCAGCCAGCATGCGGTTGGCGCGGCCCATCACGCCGTTCTGCTCGTGCAGCACCGTCGGCACGCCGCGCATTGAAGCCGCGATCAGCGGCGGCACCGTCGGATAGCCGCCGAAGCCGACGACCACGGCGGGCTTGATGCGGCCGATCAACCACCACGCTTTCATGGTACCGAGCGCCAGCCGGGTCGCGGTGCGCGCGAGCGCGACCGGATTGCGCCCGCGTAAAGTCGCGCTCGGGATCAGATGCACCGCGCGCGCGGGAAATTCGAAATGCGCGGCGCGATGGTCGGTCGCAAGCGCGACCGCCAGCCCGCGCTTGTTGAGCGCGACCGCCAGCGCCTCGGCCGGGAAGAGATGGCCGCCGGTACCGCCGGCGCAGAGCAGGATGGGTTTTCTTTCTTTTCCCTCCCCTGAAAGGGGAGGGTCGGATCGCCGAAGGCGATCCGGGGTGGGGTCATTGGTCATCATTATACTCTAGCAGAGTTTAGCAGACCCCCACCCGCCCACCTGCGGCGGGCGACCTCCCCCTTTCAGGGGGAGGTAGAAGCAAGATTGGGTTCCAATTCCGGCGCCTTCAGCATCGCCGCGCGCGGCTGCTCGCGCGTGAGCGCCAGCAGCATGCCCATGGCATAGGCGAGCGAGATCATCGAGGAGCCGCCATAGGAGATGAAGGGCAGCGTCATGCCCTTGGCCGGGATCAGGCGCAGGTTCACCGCCATGTTGATCGCCGATTGCGTGGCGAACAGGATGGTGAGCCCCGCCGCGGCGAAACGGGTGAAGGCATCCTCGTTGCGCATGGCGCGCAACAGCGAGCGGATGACGATGAAGGCGAACAGCCCGGCGAGCGCAAGACACAGCGCGATGCCGAATTCCTCCGCCGCCACCGCGAACACGAAGTCGGTGTGGCTCTCCGGCAGCAGGCGCTTGATGGTGCCCTCGCCCGGCCCCTTGCCGAACCAGCCGCCGCGCATGAAGGATTCGGTGGCGATGTCGATATTGAAAGTATCGCCGGACGCCGGATTGAGGAATTTCTGGATGCGGTTCGCCACGTGCGGCACGGTGTAATAGGCGACCGTGAGGCCGAAGGCGCCCGCGCCGGCGATGCCGAACATCCAGATCATCCGCATGCCGGCCATGAAGAACAGCGCGCTCCACACCAGCGCGATCAGCATGGTCTGTCCGAAATCGGGCTGGATCACCAGGAGCGCCACCACCACGAGCAGCAGCGCGAGCGACATCATGTTGGCCGGCATGTCGGGACGCTTCGCCGATTCACCGAACAGCCAGGCCACCAGGATCACGAAAGCGGGCTTGAGGAATTCCGACGGCTGGATGTTGACGCCGAAGATGATGAGCCAGCGCCGCGCGCCCTTGATCTCGGCCCCGAAGAACGGCGTCGCCGCCACCAGCACGAGGCTCACCGCGAAAACGACGAGCGAGAGCCGGCGGATCTGATGCGGACTGAGGAACGAGACCGAGACCAGAACGAGGATGGTCGGGACCAGGAACAGGATGTGGCGGTTGACGAAATAGAACGGGTCGAGGCCGAGCCTTCCGGCGACCGGCGGGCTGGCCGCGAGCGAGAGCACCACGCCCGCCAGCATCAGCGCGCCGATGGCGGCGAGCGTGAGCTTGTCGACCGTCCACCACCATTCGCCGAACGGCGTGCGTTGCGCGCGCGAGACCATTGCGATTTCCCCGACCGGCAGGATTTTAATAGTCCTGACGCGTCGCGGTTTACGAAGGATTAATAATCGGCAATTTTAGGCCTCAGTGCACGCCGCACATGCGAGCGGGCTCCCTCTCCCCTGCGGGGAGAGGGTTGGGGTGAGGGGGTTCAGGACTCAGCGAGTTTGCAACCCCTCACCCGACGCGCTAACGCGCGTCGACCTCTCCCTATGGGAGAGGTGAACCGAGCGCGCGGCGCGGCAGGCGCCGTTACACCGGCTCGATACCCGGCAGTCCCAGCACGATGTCCGTGAACGCCTTCCCGCGAATCTCGAAATTGCGGTACTGGTCGAAGGACGCGCAGGCGGGCGAGAGCAGCACCACCGGCTCTTTCAGGCCCGAGGCCTCGGCGTCGCGGGTGGCGGCTTCGACCGCCGCAGCCATCACGCCGACGATCTCGTAGGCAACTTTGCCTTCCAGCGTCGCCGCGAATTCCTGCGCCGCTTCGCCGATCAGATAAGCCTTGCGGATGCGCGGGAAAAATTCGGCGAGGCTCATAATTCCGCCGGTCTTCGGCTTGCCGCCGGCGATCCAGAAAATGTCATGGAAGCTCGAAAGTGCCTTGGCGGCGCTGTCGGCATTGGTCGCTTTCGAATCGTTGACGTAGAGGATGCTGCCTTTGCGGCCCACCTGCTGCATGCGGTGCGCGAGGCCGGCGAAGCTGGCGAGCCCCGTCCGGATGACGGCGAGATCGATGCCGAGCGCGACGCAGGCCGCGATCGCGCAGGCGGCGTTCTGCGCATTGTGCGCGCCGCGCAAGGAACCGATGCCGGCGAGTTCAGCCACCGCATCCGCCTTGCCGCCGGCGGCATGCATGATGCGCGTTCCCTCGGCGTAATAACCGTCCCGCAGGGACTCCAGCACCGACACGCGCGCGACCTTTTTGCCGGCGCGCGCGATGTTCTCGGCGGCCGCGCGCGTGAACCGGTCATCGACGCCGATCACCGCCGTGCCGCCGGCTTCCACGTTCGCCGGCAGCCGCGCCTTGACGGCCGCGTAGTTCTCCATGGTGCCGTGACGATCGAGATGATCCTCGGTCACGTTCAGGAGAATGCCGACGGTCGCGCGCAGCGAAGGCGCCAGATCGATCTGATAGGACGACACTTCCAGCACATAGGCACGGGCAGGTTCGCCCTTTTGCGCGAAGGGCTCGAGCGCCAGCACCGGCACGCCGATATTGCCGCCCATCTGCGCGTCGTAGCCGGCGCTCTTCAACAGATGCGCGGTGAGCGCGGTGGTGGTCGATTTGCCGTTGGTGCCGGTGATGGCGACGAGCGGGCAAGAGACGCCCGCCTTTGCGCGTTCGCGGCAGAACAGTTCGATGTCGCCGATGACCTCGACGCCCGCTTTATGCGCAAGCGCGACGGTCCAGTGCGGCGTGGGATGGGTGAGCGGCACGCCCGGCGCCAGCACCAGCGCGGCGATTTTGCCCCAATCGAGCTCGTGCAGGTCTTGAGCGTTGAAGCCGGCGGCGCGCGCTTCCTCGACGCTTTTGGCGTTGTCGTCGAAGACGACGACTTCGGCGCCGCCTTCTCTCAGCGCGCGCGCGGCCAATATTCCGGAATTGCCCAGGCCGAAGACGGCGACTTTGCGGCCCGCGAAAACGGTGATGGGGATCATGGGTCTTGCCGCTTGCTCTCTTCACCTCCCCCCTTGTGAGGGAGGTCGACCGCCGAAGGCGGCCGGGTGGGGGGGAGCTGCGAAGATCCCAGCGACCCCCCTCCCCAACCCTCCCCCACAAGGGGGGAGGGAGCGCGCCGCGCGCGCGGCTCGATCGAAAATCTCATCGCAGCTTCAGGCTCGCGAGCCCGGCGAGCGCCAGCACCACCGCCACGATCCAGAAGCGGATCACGATCTGCGGCTCGGTCCAGCCGAGCTGCTCGTAATGGTGATGGATCGGCGCCATCTTGAACACGCGCTTGCCGGTCAATTTGAACGAGACCACCTGCACGATCACCGACACCGCCTCCAGCACGAACAACCCGCCGACGATGGCGAGCACGATCTCGTGCTTGACCGCGACCGCCACCGAGCCGAGCAGGCCGCCGAGCGAGAGCGAGCCGGTGTCGCCCATGAAGATCGAGGCCGGCGGCGCATTGAACCAGAGGAAGCCGAGCCCCGCCCCGATGCAGGCGCCGCACAGCACCGCCAGCTCGCCGGTACCGGCCACGTAGTGCAGTTGCAGGTATTCGGCGAACAGCGCGTTGCCGACGATGTAGGAGATCAGGCCGAAGGTGGCGGCCGCGATCATCACCGGCACGATGGCCAGCCCGTCGAGCCCGTCGGTCAGGTTGACCGCGTTGCCGGCGCCGACGATCACGAAAGCGCCGAGCAGGAAGAAGGCGTAGCCGAGATTGAAGGCGAGGTCCTTGAAGAAGGGAAACACCAGCGAGGTCGCGGTCGGCGGCTTGCCGAGATGCGCGAGCAGCACGCAGGCCACGACCGCCACGAGTGTTTCGGCCAAGAGCCGCGTGCGGCCGGAAAAGCCGGCATGGGTCTGCTTGGTGACCTTCAGATAGTCGTCATAGAAACCGATCAGGCCGAAGGCCAGCGTCACGCCGAGCACGACCCAGACGTAAGGATTGGCCGGGTTGGCCCACAGCAGGGTGGACACCAGCAGCCCGGACAGGATCATCAGCCCGCCCATGGTGGGCGTGCCCTTCTTGGTGACGAGATGCGACTGCGGGCCGTCGGTGCGGATCGGCTGGCCCTTGCCCTGCTTCAGCCGCAGCGTGTCGATCATCGGCCCGCCGAACAGGAACACGAAGACGAGCGCGGTCATCACCGCCCCGCCGGTGCGGAAGGTGATGTAGCGGAAGACGTTGAACACCGTGAACTTGTCGGAAAGCTCGGTCAGCCAATAGAACATCGGGTCGAACCTCGATCAGCCCTTCATCGCCGCAAGCGCGCCCTGCGTGGGAAACCGGCGCTGCAGCGCCTTGACGATCGGGCCCATTCGGGAGCCGAGCGACCCTTTCACCATCACAGCGTCCCCCACCCGGATGGCCTCGAGAACGGACGGCTGAAGCGCCTCCGCCGTCTCGGCATAGCCGCCCTTGCGCGCGGAGGGAAGGGCCTCCCAGAGCGCGTGCATCAGCGGCCCGGAACAATAGACGAGGTCGATTCCGGCCGCCTCGATCGCGGCCGCAAGGCCGCGGTGCAGCTCGCGCCCCTGCGTTCCCAGTTCCAGCATGTCGCCGAGTACCGCGATGCGGCGGCCGCGCGGGCCGACCGGCGCCTGGCCGAGCAGTTCGATCGCCGCGCGCATGGAGGCCGGATTGGCGTTGTAGCTCTCGTCGATCAGCAGCGCTTCGCCGCCCGGAACCGCGAGCGCGATGCGCGTGCCGCGCCCGGCGGCGGGCTCGAGCTTTGCGAGCGCGAGCGCGGCGAGCGCGAGATCGGCGCCGATGAGCGCGGCGGCGGCGAGCACACCCAGCGAATTGAGCACGAGATGGCGTCCGGGCGCGCCCAGCTTGTAGGTCACCGCCTGCCCGAGAATGTCGGCCTCGACCGCGGAACCGTCGGCCTGCAAGGCGCAACGCTTGAGCCGCGCGTCGGCCCGGCCGTGCGCGCCGAACGAGACGATGCGGGACACGCCCGCCGCCTCGGCGGCGGCGGCGAGCTGCGCGAATTGCCGGATGTCGCGATTGATGACGGCCGCGCCGCCCGGCTCCAGCCCAAGGAAGATCTCGGCCTTGGCCTCGGCGATCTTCTTGAGCGTGCCGAAAAACTCCAGATGCACCGGCGCGATCGTGGTCACGATCGCCACATGCGGGCGCACCATCCGCGTGAGCGGCGTGATCTCGCCGGCATGGTTCATGCCGATCTCGAACACGGCGTATTTCGCGCTTTGCGGGCAGCGCGCGAGCGAGAGCGGCACGCCCCAGTGGTTGTTGTAGGAGGCGGCCGAGGCATGGGTCTCGCCGTCGGCCGAGAGCGCGAGCTTCAGCGCCTCCTTTGTGCTGGTCTTGCCGACCGAGCCGGTGACCGCGACGATCTTTGCTTGGGAACGCGCGCGCGCGGCGCGGCCGAGTTCGCGCAAGGCTTCCAGCACATCCTCGACGATCAGGAGCGGGGCATCGGCCGCGAAGCGCGCGCGCTGCGCGCGCGCGACCACGGCAAGGCCGGCGCCGGCAGCAAGCGCGTTCGCGACGAAGTCGTGGCCGTCGCGCACATCGGTCAGCGCGAAGAAGGCTTCACCCTTCCCGATCGTGCGGCTGTCGATGGAAATGCCGGTGATGCAGGCGGGCAGCACGCCGGATTGCTCCGCGCGCATCGCGGCAGCCATGTCGGAGAGAGTCCACAAGACTGTCATCTCAAACCTTCGCTCGTGTCCCGGGCGCAGTGCAGCACGAAGTGCTGCGCTGCATAACCGGGACCGCCCAGAATGCGGAGATTGGAACGGTCCCGGGTCTGCGGCGCAACATTGCATGTTGCGCCGCGCCCGGGACACGAAATCTGCGGTCACTCATTTCAGAATTCCCCCAGCGCCTCGGCCACCGCTTCGTGGTCGGAAAAGTGCACAACGCGATCGCCGATGATCTGGCCGGTTTCATGGCCCTTGCCGGCGATCAGCAGCACGTCACCGGCTTTCAGTTCGGCGACGGCGCGGCGGATCGCCTCGGCGCGGTCGCCGATCTCGGCCGCGCCCGGCGCCTCGGCCAGAATGGCGGCGCGAATGGCGGCCGGGTTTTCGCTGCGCGGATTGTCGTCGGTGACGATGACGCGGTCGGCATTCTCCTGGGCGATGCGGCCCATGATCGGACGCTTGCCCTGGTCGCGGTCGCCGCCGCAGCCGAACACGACGGTGAGCTTGCCGCTCGTGTAGGGCCGCAGCGCGGCGAGCGCCTTGGCGAGCGCGTCCGGCTTGTGCGCGTAGTCGATGAAGATCGGCGCGCCGTTGCGCGTACCGGCGAGTTCGAGCCGGCCCTTGGCGCCCTCGAGCTTTTCCAGCGCGGCGAAGACGCGCGCCGGCTCGCCGCCGGTGGCGATGGCAAGCCCGGCCGCCACCGCCGCATTGTGCACCTGGAACGCGCCCACCAGCGGCAGCCGCACATCGTATTGGCGGCCGCCATGCGTGAAGGTCACGCGCTGCGCGAAGCCGTCGATGCGCCCGCCGGCGAGCCTGATGCCGTCGCCCCGTTCGCCGACGGTGACGATCTTCAGGCCGCGTTTCTGCGCGGCCGCGACCACCTGTCCGGCATAGCAATCGTCGACATCGATCACCGCGGTGCCGCCCTCGACGACAAGATCGGTGAACAATCGCAGCTTGGCGGCGAGATAGGCCTCGATGGTCGGGTGATAATCGAGATGATCGCGCGACAGGTTGGTGAAGGCGCCGGCCGCGATGCGCACGCCGTCGAGCCGGTGCTGGTCGAGCCCGTGCGAGGAGGCTTCCAACGCAAGATGCGTGACGCCATCGCCCGCCAGAAGATCGAGCGTGCGATGCAGTTCGATCGGATCGGGCGTGGTCAGCGAGCCGTAGACTTCGCCCTTCGGCGACACCACGCCGACGGTGCCGATGCTCGCGGCTTGCAAGCCCAGCGCCGCCCAGATCTGCCGCAGGAAGGCGGCGACCGAGGTCTTGCCCGAGGTCCCGGTGACGGCCGCGACGGTTCCGGGCTGGCGCGGAAAGAAGGCGGCGGCGGCGAGCGCGAGCGCGCGCCGCACATTGGCGACCTCGATGAAAGCCACGGCAGCCGGCAGTTCCGGCTTGCGCTCGGCCATGATCGCGGCCGCGCCGCGGCTAAGCGCCTGCGGCACGAAAGAGAGCCCGTCCGCCTTGGTGCCGGGCACCGCGACGAACAGATCGCCCGGTTTCACCTTGCGGCTGTCGGCCGCAATGCCGTTGAGTTCGAGACCCGCAAAGCGCGGCTCGAAACGGGCATTGTCCAGCGGCAGGTCGGCGAGTTTCATCCCCAAGATTTCCAGTTTCGCACGAAAGGAGCGCCTCGATCCGTCACCCTGAGGCGCTCGACGCGGAACGCGTCGAGCCTCGAAGGGCGACGGCCCCGACCTTGCCCGTCATCCTTCGAGGCTCGCGCTTCGCGCTCGCACCTCAGGATGACGGAACGAGGCTGCCAGGATCCCCCGCCACTACCGGCTTTCCGTCGCCTTGGCCAGAATGAGTTGATCGGCCGCCGGCAGGTTGAAGCGCGGCGCGAGGTCGAGCAGCGGGGCCACGCGGGTGATGACCTTGGCCGCCGTCGGCGCCACGTTCCAGCCGGCGGTGGCGAAGCCGTGGGTTTCCGGCAAGGGCTGCGGCTCGTCGAGCATGATGAGGATCAGGTAGCGCGGGTTGTCGGCCGGCAGCACCGCCATGAAGTCGGTCAAGAGCTTGTTCTTGGCATAGCGGCCGTTGATCACCTTTTCGGCGGTGCCGGTCTTGCCGCCGACATAGTAACCGCTGACATTGGCCTTGGTGCCGGTGCCCTTCTCGGCGTTGAGCCGCATGAGATAGCGCATCTTCTGGCTGGTCTCGGGCTTCAAGACCCGCTTGGCCAGTTTCAGCGCATCCTCGCGGCTGCGCTTCAGGAAGGTCGGCGGAATGAGCAGCCCGCCGTTCATGACCGCGCCGACGCCCATCACCGCCTGCAAGGGCGCGACCGAGAGTCCGTGACCGAATGCGATGGTGACGGTGTTCAACTCGCCCCAGCGCTTGGGCACGATCGGCTCGGCGCTTTCGGGCAGCTCGGTGCGCAGCCGGTCGAGCTGGCCCATCTTCTTCAGGAAGGCCCGGTGATACTCGGGGCCGAGCGACAGCGCCATGCGGGCGGCGCCTATATTCGAGGAATAAGTGAAGATCTCCGGCACGCTCAGCATGCGCGGCAGCGGATGGTCGTCGTGGATGGTAAAGCGGCCGTAGCGCAGCGTCTGATGCCCGTCGAAGCTGGAGTTCAACGTCACCTTTCCGGAATCGAGCGCCATCGCCACCGTGAAGACCTTGAAGGTCGAGCCCATCTCGTAGACGCCGGTGGTGAGACGGTTGATGCGGGTGGGGTCGTTGGCCTCTTTCGGATTGTTCGGGTCGTAATCGGGTTCCGACACCATGGCGAGGATCTCGCCGGTATTGACGTCGGTGATCAGACCGGCGGCCGCCTTGGCCTTGAACTTCTCGCGCGCCTTCACCAGTTCGTCGCGCAGCGCGAACTGCACGCGCAGATCGACGGCAAGATTGACCGGCCGCTGCAGCTGGTCGGTCGCGAGGCCCGCCATGTGCAGCGCCGCGAGTCCCTTCCCGTCCAGCCATTTCTCGATGCCGGCAATGCCCTGGTTGTCGATATTGACGTGGCCGATCTCGTGGCTGACCACCGGGCCGTTGGGATAGACGCGGCGGTTCTCGGTCAAGAAGCCGATGCCGGGAATGCCGAGGCGATGCACCTCGAGCTGCTGCTTGGGCGTGATCTCGCGCTTGAGCCAGACGAAGCCGCGCTTCGACGACAGCCGTTCGCGCACTTCCTTGGCATCGAGGTCCGGCAGGGTCGCGGTCAAGAGTTCCACCGCCTCGTCGACGTCGATCAGCTTGCGCGGCTCGGCGAACAGCGAGGGCGATTTCACGTCGGTGGCGAGGATCTCGCCGCGGCGGTCGAGGATGTCGGGCCGCGCGGTCGCCAGCGCGTCCTGGCCGACGCCGCGGCGGCCGCCATGACCGTCGTCGGTGACGGCGAACATCACGAGCCGGAGCCCGATGACGGAATAGACCATCGCGAAGGCGACGATGGCGAGTCCGAGCCGCGCCTTGGCCTTGACGTTGCGGTCGACATCCTTGCCGTAGAGCAGCGAGCGCATGAAGCGCTGCCAGCGGCTCTCGGGCGGTTTGACGCGGGCGGGCATGGTCATGGCGGTCACCGCTGCGCCGGGGCCGGCGCGGACGCGCGCGGCACGCTGCCGGTGATGTCAAGCGCGCGCCCGGTCAGCATGGCGCCGATCGGGTCCTTGCTCTGCGGCGGAACGACCTGCAACGGGCGCTCCGGCAGATTGTCGAGATCGTCGAATTGCGTGGGCTGCACCGGCTTGAGCGCGAGATGCCGTTCGGCCAGGCCCTGAATGCGGCCGGGCGTGTCGAGCCTGCTCCATTCCGCGCGCAGGGCGGCGACCGCGTTGCGCTCCTTGCGGATTTCGCTGCGCAGCTTGGCCACGCGCTCGGCCTGCAGCGTCGAGTCGAACTTGATCTTGTAGACCACCGAGGCCGCCAGGATCAGCGCGGCGATCACCAGGATGTTGATGACGCGCATCATCGGCGCTCCCGCAGCACGTCGGCGAGCGCCGGCAGGCGCGGCAGCAGATCGGCGATACCGGCACGATGCGCCGGCGCTTCCGTGCGCTCGGCGGCGCGCAGCTTGGCCGAGCGGGCGCGCGGGTTTTGCGCGATCTCGTCGTCATCGGCGATGACGGGCCGCTTGGTGAGCACGGTGAAGCTCGGCGCCGCGCGCTTGACCTCGGGCGCGTGACGCGAGCCGCCGCGCGTCTCGGAACGCGCCGCCAGGAACGACTTCACGATGCGGTCCTCGAGCGAATGGAACGAGACCACGACGAGACGGCCGCCCGGCTTGAGGATGTTCTCGGCCGCCACGAGCGCGGCGGCCAGTTCGCCGAGCTCGTCATTGACGAAGATGCGCAGCGCCTGGAAGGTGCGCGTGGCGGGATGAATGTCGCCCGGGCGCGCGCGCACCACGGCGGCGACGATGTCGGCGAGCGCGCGCGTGGTCTTAATCGGCGCCTGCGCGCGCGCTTTCACGATGGCGCGGGCGACCGCGCGCGAAAACCGTTCTTCGCCCAGGACGAAGATGATGCTCGCGAGGTCGCGCTCGCTCGCCATATTCACCACATCGGCCGCGCTCGCACCGCCGCGCTCCATGCGCATGTCGAGCGGGCCCTCGAGGCGGAAGGAAAAGCCGCGATCGGGCGTGTCGAGCTGCATGGAGGAGACGCCGACATCGAGCACCACGCCGTCGACCGCCGCATAACCCGCCTCGCGCGCGGCCGCGTCGAGGTTGGAAAAGCGGTCCTCGATCAAAGTGAGCCGGCCCTGCGCGGCCTCGACCAGATCGGCGCCGAGCGCGATCGCGGTCTGGTCGCGGTCGATGCCGATCACCTGCGTGCCGGGCGTCGCCAGGATGGCGCGCGAATAGCCGCCGGCGCCGAAGGTGCCGTCGATATAGACGCCGCCGTCGCGGACGTTGAGGAATTGAATCGCCGGGCGGCCGAGCACGGGAATGTGGGGGGCTGGTCCGCCAGCGACGACAGAGCCGCCGCCGCCCACCGTCATTCCCGTGCTCCTGACGCGTCGCGCGCCGCCGACTGGGAACTCAGGGCCGCCTTGAGCGCGCGCACCTTTTGGGTGGCCTCCGCGAGCTCGTTCTGGAAGCGGCCCGGCTCCCAGATTCGAAACTTGTGCCCGAGCCCCACGAACGTGACCGCGTCCGTGATCCCGGCATGACGCTTGAGCGTATCGCTCAATATGACCCGCCCCTCGCTGTCGATCCTGAGCGTCTCGCTGGTGCCGTAGAGCGCCAGGGCGAATTGCTCGCGTTCCTCCGAATAGGGCGTAAAGCGCCCGATCAACGCCTCGATCTCCGACATCAACGCATTGCCGCCGGCATCGATCGCCGTGCGATCCAGCGCCGGATAGCAGTAGAGCCCTTCGAAGCCATCGCGGGCGAGCACCGATCGGAAGGAAGCGGGAATCGAGACGCGCCCCTTGGAGTCGAGCCGCAACGTGATGTTCGACACGAAGCGGTCCATTGCCCGCACCCAACGCTGACCGGACGCCGACCCGGAGAGCCGCGCGGAGGCCGATCTCCGACGCCATCGGCTCCACCGCACCCCGGCCCTGCCGGCCGAAGAAGAAGCCTGTAACCCTCGAATACACGTTGTGGGATATCATGGGATATTATGGGCGTCAATGGAATGGCCCCGTCCCCCGGCGCTCCACTCCGGGTACCGGCGCACCGAAGCGCATCGGCCTATTAACGACCCTTAAACTTAAGGATCTGTTGCCGGCGGCCCTGCGCGAGCGCCTGACCGGCACCCGCCCGCGACCGCCTGCAACAAAAAATCTGTTAAAAAACCAATGCGGTAACGCACTGCCTCCGTGCAGCCATGGTGATTGCTTTTCTGGCTGGGCGCGGCGAATGATGACTGGTACCGAAACAATGAAACCCTTCAGGCTCCGGCCCCCCATCACGGTCATGTCCGCATTCGAGCCGGATTCCTTCATGGTCGCCGACGTCGTGCCCTCGCCGAATTTCGACGAGCGCAAGGGCGGGCCGCCGGACATCATCCTCCTGCACTACACCGGCATGCAGACCGGCGAGGCCGCGCTGGAGCGGCTGACCTCGGCCGAAAGCCGGGTGTCGTCGCATTACGTCGTGTTCGAGGACGGCCGCATCGTGCAATGCGTGCCGGAGGAAAAGCGCGCCTGGCACGCCGGCGTGTCGTCCTGGGCCGGCGAGACCGACATCAATTCGCGCTCGATCGGCATCGAGATCGTCAATCCGGGGCACGAGTTCGGCTACCGCGATTTTCCGCTGCGGCAGATCGCGGCGGTGATCACGCTGTGCAAGTCGATCGCCAAGCGGCGCGGGCCGATCCGTCCCGACCGCGTGCTGGCCCATTCCGACGTCGCGCCCTCGCGCAAGCAGGACCCGGGCGAGAAATTCCCCTGGGAGTTGTTGAGCGACTCCGGCGTCGGGCACTGGATCCGCTCCGCCCCGCTCAAGATCGACGGCATCACGCTGCATCCCGGCGACCGCGGCGAAGCGGTGGCGCGCCTGCAGCGCGCCTTGCGCGAATACGGCTACGGTATCGACGAGACCGGGCAGTATGACGACGTCACCCGCGACGTGGTGGCGGCGTTCCAGCGTCATTTCCGGCAGGCGCGCGTGGACGGCATCGCCGATCCCTCCACGCTGCTGACGTTGCGCGCACTGGTCGACACGCGGCCCGGAAAATTGAGCTAGGACGCGGCCGCCAAGGTCGCAGTCCGCGCCCGCCCCCGGCCGCACAAGCCCTCCCGGCTATTACCGATTTGTAAGGTGCATCGCGAGCGATTTCGCGATTTTCGTCGCGCGCATGGGCGAAGCGGAGCGCCGGTCCTGCTTCGCATTGCGATCCGGTTCGCCCGGACGGCCGCCTCGCGCAAGGAGCACGCACATGCAGGCCCTGAACGACCTTGTCTTTCTTTTGCTCAATGCCCCGGCGCATCCTTATGTATTGACGGTCCTGCTGGCGGAGTTCGCCGCCTCCATGGTCATCGTGCTCGTGCCCTTTCTCCTGATCGCCGCCTGGATATGGGGCGATCCGATGCGGCGGGCCGGACTGATCGCCACCACCGTCACCGCGGCTCCCGCGCTCGGCGCGAACCAGGTCGTCGGTCTGCTGTGGTTCGAGCCGCGCCCCTTCATGATCGGCATCGGCCGAACGCTCATCCCGCACGTGGCGGAGAATTCGTTTCCGAGCGACCACACGACCTTCATGTTCACGGTGGGCCTGGGACTGATCGTCACGCGCGCGGCCTCGGCCTGGGGGAAACTCGTCGTCGCCCTCGGCTTCCTGGTCGCCTGGGCCCGCATCTATCTGGGGCTGCATTTCCCGATCGACATGATCGCCTCCAGCTTGATCGGCGCCTGTTTCAGCGCCGCCGCGGCCTTGCTGGTGTCGCCCATCAGCCGCTGGGCCATGCCGCTGATCGAGCCGATCTATGAAGCCGCATTGAACGCGCTGCGCCTGCCCGTGCGTTTATTTCCGCGCAGGCTGCAAGGCTGAACGGCCGGCGCGCGGCCGATCCAATGGCGCGCCGATGCGAGCGCGGCCAAGCTTGCTTTAGCCGGCACGCGCGGAGCGCCACGGAGCATCCGCGAAACGCTCGAGCAGGAATTCGATGAACACCGCCACGCGCGGCAGCCGGTTGCGCCCGGCCGGATAGATCGCCGCCAGCGGAAACGGTTCGACGTGGTGGACGTCGGTCAGGAGTGCGCAGAGTTCGCCATTGCGCAAGGGACCGCCGACGATCACGTCCGACAGGCGGACGATGCCGGCGCCCTCGATCGCCAGCCGCAGCGCCGCCTCCGCATCGTCGGTGGACACGCGCGGGCGGATATCGACGACGTCGATGCCGTTGCGGACCTTGAACGGCCAGCGATTGAGGCCGGGCCCGGCCACCACGATGCAATCGTGGCTCTTGAGATCGGCGGCCGTGCGCGGCGTGCCGCGACGCTTCAAATAGGAGGGCGCGGCGCAGATCACCCGCTGCAGGTCGGCGATCTTGCGCTGAACATAGGGGCCTTCCGGAATATGGCCCGACCGCACGGCGATATCGGCGTGTTCCTCGATCAGATCGACCAGGCGGTCGGTGATGGAAAGCTCGACGTCGATCTCGGGATAGCGGGCGAGGAAGTCGGCCAGGGCCGGCGCCAACTGATGCAGCCCGAACGCGGTGCCGGCATTGATGTGCAGCTTGCCGCGCGGGGCGCCGCGCAGGCGCGCCACCTCGGCCTCCGCCTCCTCGATATCGGCCACGATACGGCGGGCGCGGGCGAGGAAGGTTTCGCCTTCCGGCGTGAGCGCGAGGCGGCGCGTGCTGCGCTCGATCAGGCGGGCGCCGAGCCGGTCCTCCAGCCGCGACACCAGCTTCGAGACGGCCGAGGGTGTTATCCCCAAGTCACTGGCCGCACTGGAGAAACTTCCGCGGTCCATGACCCGGACAAAGACCCGCAGATCGGAAGTGACGTCCATATTCGTGCCTTTAAGTCACAAATGAATGCAAATAATACCATATTATATTTTGAACGGAAGATAATATCATGCATTCAGTGCATAGGAACCGGTCGGATGAACCGAGGACCGGCCTCTTGCCTGGAGAACCCCCATGATCGCCGACAGCCCCTTCGTCACCCCCTATCAGATCGAAACCGCCATTGTGCGCGCGCGCGAGGAACGCGCCGCCGCCATTCGCGCCGGCCTCCTCCGTTTCGGCCGCAAGGTCGTGCGCGCCGTAACCGGCTTCCGCCCGCAGCGCGGACGCCTGCCGCTCACGGGCCTGGCGGCTCCGCGGGCCTGATTTGGCACCGATTCCTGTCTGATTTGCCCGCGCGAAGGCCTGAATTTGGCCAGACCGCGCGGCTAGACCGACGCTAGACTTCATTTAACAACCTCCGACTTCAACACCCGGACCTGTCGATATGCTGCCCCCCGACAGGTTCGGGTTTTTTTCTGCCGTCGCCGCCCGCTCGGGCGGCTTGACGCGGCCGGCATCCCACCCCATCCCTATGGATGTCAGTCGGCCGGACGGCCGCCCCGCGCCAATGCCGAAAGGCGGCCGGGGAGGAAAGTCCGGGCTCCATGGACAAACGGTGCCGGATAACGTCCGGCGGGGGAAATCCCGCGCGAGCGGGCCCAACTCCAGGGACAGTGCCACAGAGAACAGACCGCCGCGGCGCGTAGCGTATGGCCGCGGCAAGGGTGAAACGGTGCGGTAAGAGCGCACCGCGCTTCCGGCAACGGCGGCGGCACGGCAAACCCCACCGGGAGCAAAACCGAATAGGAACGGCGCGGGGCGCGAGCCCCGGATCAGTCCTGATCGGCCGTTCGGGTAGGTTGCAGGATGCGCCGGGCGACCGGCGTACCAGAGGAATGGCCGTCACGTCTGCGGGTTCCAAGCCCGCGGGCCATACAGAACCCGGCTTACAGGCCGGCTGATAAGAGCTTACGGGGCGTCCGGCGGAAAACCCGCCGGGCGCCCCGCCAGTTTCGGCCGGGCCGGATCGTCGTCAGAAATCCTTCCAGTTCGGATCCTCCATCGCCACCGCAAGCGCCGCCTGCATGCGGCGCGCGGGAGCGGGAGCGCGCCCGACCGACGCCGGCTTGGCCGCCGCGCCCGCTTTCCGCGACGGCAATGCGACCGGCGTCTTCGGCGCCGGCGCCGCACCGGCCCGCCCCCGCGCCTGCGCCTCGTCGCCGATGCGGAAGAAGGCAACCCGCTCATTCATCGCCGCCGCCTGCGTCTCGAGCGTCTTGGCGGTCGCCGCATTCTCCTCCACCAGCGCCGAATTCTGCTGGGTCACCTCGTCCATCTGCACCAGCGCCTTGTTGATCTGATCGATCCCGGTCGATTGTTCGACGCTCGCGGTCGCGATGTCGGACACGATATCGGCCACCTTCTTGATCGACTCCACGATCTCGCCGAGCGCGGCGCCGGCGCGATTGACCAGCTCGACCCCCTCCTTCACCTGGCCGTTCGAATTGGTGATCAGGTCCTTGATGTCCTTGGCGGCCTGCGAGGAACGCTGCGCCAGGCTGCGCACTTCCGACGCCACGACCGCGAACCCGCGGCCCGCTTCGCCGGCGCGCGCCGCTTCGACCGCCGCGTTCAGCGCCAGCAGGTTGGTCTGCCGCGCGATCTCGTCGATCACGCCGATGATGTCGGAAATCTTGCCCGAGGATTCTTCGATCATGGCCATGGCGCCGACCGCCTTGGCCACGATCTGTCCGCCGCGATCGGCGATTTCGCGGGTTTCCCGCGCCGATAGATTGGCGTGCTGGGCGTTGTCCGCGTTCTTTTTCACGGTCGAGGACATTTCCTCCATCGAGGCGGAGGTTTCTTCGAGGCTGGCGGCCTGCTCTTCGGTGCGCTGCGACAAGTCGGTCGTGCTGCCGGAGATTTCCGCCGACGCATTGGCAACCTCGTTCGCCGATGCCTTGATCTCGGCGATGGTGGCCGCCATGCGCTCCGCCATCGTATTGGCGTCCGATTTCAGTTTGCCGAACAGGCCCTGATAGTCGGCGGTGATGCGCCGGGTCAGATCGCCCTCGGCCAGGCCCGCCAGCATGCCGGCGAGATCGCCCATGGCGCCCGCCACATTGGCGCAGAGCGCATTGATCTGGTTGGCCAGCAGCAGCATGAATTCCTTCTTGCCGTCGACCGGGATGCGCTTGCTGAAGTCGCCCGCGACCGCGGCCTTCACGATGGCGTCCACTTCGGACTCGATCGCCTTGTCGACGGTTTCGTTCCTCCACTCCATCACGGTGCCGGTGCGCTTGCCGTATTGGTCGATGACCGGAACGACGATCAGGTGCAGCTTCACCGTTCCGATCTCGAAATGCATCTCGTGCGCGGCGGTCAGCTGCTCCAGCAGCTTGCGGTGCTGCGCGGCGTCGCGATGGAACACGTCGATGCTGCCGCCGATCACGTTATCGGCCGCGAAGCCGGGAATGACGCGCCGGAGCTCGGCTTCCGCCTCGCGCAGCATGGCGCTCATGCTCGCGTTCATGTACATGACCTTGTACTCGTCATCGACGAGCATGACGTTCGACTTGACGGCTTCGAGCGCCGACCGGACCCGGAAATTGAGCACCTTCTCGGCGATCGATTGCCGGAACACCTCGGTCGCGCGCGCCACCTCGCCGATTTCGTCGCCGCGATCGCCATAGGGCACGTCGACGATCCGGTCGTTGGTGAGTTCGGTGAGCACGCCCGCGATCCGGCGCAGCGGGCGTCCGATCAGGAAGATGCCGAACAGGGCCGAGCCCAACAGCACGGCGAAGGTGGCCAGCCCGATGGTGACGCTGACATCTTCCGCCGCCTTCAATTGCGCCTTGGCTTGCGCGTGTTTCTTCTCGGCGACGGCCATGGCGGCATCGCGAACCTTCTTGGTCAGCGTGTCGAGCTGGTCGCCGACGGGATCGAGCTTGGCGCTGACGAATTGCGCCTCCTTTTCGGTCAGCTTCGCCATCTGCTCGACGATCTGCCCCTGCATCGCCGCGACATCCTTGGCATCGGCGGCATATTGTTCGGCAAGCGCGCGGACCTGCTTCAGGCGATCGCGATTTTCCGCCGTCGTCAGTCGCGCTTCCGTCGCGTCGATCGCCGCGATGACGCTGTCATGATCCTTCGCGGCCGCGGCGACGGCCTGCTGCAATTCGTTCGCCGAGCGCGCCAGGCGGATATCCTTGACGTTGGCTTCCATGCGGACTTCCAGCCGGCGCACTTCCGAAATGTCCTGCGCGATCCGCTCCTGGGATCGCACGAATTCGCTGTTTTCGCGGACGTC
>Ga0182748_1001731_pt1 | contig 20837 bp, 16 predicted proteins | sample eDN3rd37CKraftOP_FD_128877 | JGI IMG/M metagenome (GOLD analysis project Ga0182748, IMG submission 128877) | Enriched Organic Plus compost microbial communities from Emeryville, California, USA - eDNA 3rd pass 37_C Kraft OP (version 2) (version 2) ...
CGCCCTTCAGGATCAGCGCGCGTTGGCGCTGATGAACGGCGCGCTCATGCGGCCGACGCTGGACGCGCGGCTGAGCGCGGGCGAGCGCGCGACCAGCGCGGGCGCCATGTCCGAGGGCGAGGACCCGCCGATCGGCAGATCGCCGAAATCCAGATTGGCCAGGATCGGATGAGCCAGCTCGACCGTCAGGCGGCCGACGATCTCGGACACCGAAGCCTGGATCAACGTGGTCAGCGTCTGGTTGTCGCCGATGTTGATCTTGCCCAGCATGCCGAAGCCGAGCTCGATGCCGCCGAAGGAGTTGACGGCAAGGGCGCTCTCGGTGGTCGCGGCCGTCGAGAACGTGTGCGCCAGGTATTTGATGGTGTTGGCCTTGGGCACGTTGATGCCGCAGCCGCGCGTGCCGCCCGCGATCTCGGTCGGCTTGCGGTACTTGAGCTTGGCGACGGTCGGCATCGCGTCGGTGCCGCCCGGATAGTACTTCTTGCCGTTGACCCACACCGGCGTCTTGAGCGACTCGTCGAACAGCAACTCGATGAAAACCACGGTTGCGTTGGCGATATCCTCGTTCGAGACCGTCAGCGAGCGCTTCGGCTTCTCCAGCTTCTGGCCGAAATAGTTCACGAACTCGCCGTCGTAGTAGGCGGTGTAGTAGCCGCGCAGCCGGTCCCAGAATCCGTCTGTCGCGGGATCGCCGGTTGCGGGCGCACTGGTCTGGCGCAGAACATGCTCCGTCACGCGCGCCGCAAAGCCGCGGAAGTCGTGCTCGGTCAGCGTCGGCAATGGCCGCCGGCCCACCGGCGCCGGCGGCTGCGCGGGTGCGGCGGCGGTGAAGGATGCAATGCTGCTCGCGGCCTGCAGCGATTGCGCGGACGTATCGGTGATGCTGGCGAAGACGGAGTCGACGACGCGGTCGGATCGCAGCGGTGGCGGCAGCGCGCGCCGGGTGCGATCGACCGCGGCTCCGGTCTGCTCGAAGCTGGCGGCAGCGGCGGCCTGGAAGTGCGCGCCCTGTCCGAACAGCTCGACACAGTTCTTCGCGCCGACCGGCGTTTCACTCGTGACGGTAGTGACGACCAGCCGATCGAGATCAATGGCCGTGCACCCGACGATTACTCCACACAGCGCGACGACCGCGCCGGATACGCGTACGCTACTCATGGTCACCCCCCTGACGCATAACAACTATGGGTAAAAACATACCCAAGGTTGTATCAGGGGGCCAGTCCTCCGCAGGGCGGCGGGCTTTTTTCGGGGTGGTAAACGGCGCTGCGCCTCTGCGGGCAGAGGGTGCGGTCCGGTCAGCGCGCCGGCGATACCGGCGCGCTGGTTCCGTGCAAGACGCGCCGGACTAGCCGCGCGCGGCCGCCCGCGTCAGCGGGGCGGGCGCTTCCGACAGATTGCGCAGCAGCAGGACGCTGGCCACGACGACTGCGCCGACGACCGAGGATATCCATTCCGGGAAGCCGATCAGCAGCGCCGCGGGGAAGATCACCGCACGCGCCCAAGGCCGCAACAGACCGAAGCCCAGCAGCCGCCCTTCCGACGCGCCGGCGATCAGGATGATGGCGGCCATGTTGATCGGCAGCCAGATCGCGGTCGACCACCACGAGCCCTGCAGAATGAGCCCGGGCTCGAACAGGAAGAAGATCGGAATGAAGTAGAGGACGATGCCGAGACGGGCGGCGTGCCAGCTCGTCACCATCGGGTCGGACTGGCTGATGCGCGAGGCGATGAAGGCGGCGAGCGCCACCGGCGGCGTGATCGCCGCAAGCATCGAGTAATAGGCGATGAACAGGTGGATCGCGAGCGTGTTGAGGCCAAGCTGCTCGAGGGCAGGCGCAAGCGTGAGCGCCAGCATCAGGTAGGCCGCGACGATCAGTCCGAGCATGCCGAGGAACAGGCAGACGGCGACGCCGATCGCGAGCACGAGGGCGATGTTGTCGCCGCCGATGCGCACCAGCTCGGATGCGATGATCGGCGCGACGCCGGTCGCCATCAGGCCCCCGAGGATGAAGCTCGTCGGCAGCAGCAGCGCCATGGTCTGGCTGAGCAGCTTGCTGGTCTCGAACAGGATTTCCGGAACCTTATCGGCCTTGAGACGCAGGCTCTTCTTCAGGAAGGTCAGCGCGATCAGCAGCGCGGAGGCGTAGAACGGCGTCAGCCGCTCCCACTGCATGACCACGAGGCCCCACACCAGGAAGATGAGCACGGCGAGGAACGGCCACCCGTCGCGCAGGGTGTCCTTGAGCGTCGGCAGGTCCTCGCGCTTGAGGCCGCCGAGGCCCGCCTTCACCGCGTAACTGTCGACGTGCCAATAGAGCCCGAAATAATAGAGGACGCTCGGGATGATGGCGGCAACGACGATCACGCCGTATTCGGTGTTGGTGAAGTCGGCCATGATGAATGCGACGGCGCCCATCACGGGCGGCATCAGCATGCCGCCCGTCGAAGCGCAGGCCTCGAGCGCGCCGGCGTAGTAGCCCGGAAAGCCCGCGCGGCGCATGCTCGGAATGGTGATCGCGCCGGTGCTCACGACGTTGGCGAAGATGCTGCCGCTCAGGCTGCCGAAGAAGCCGCTGGAGAGCACGGCGACCTTGGCCGGCCCTCCGCGCGCCGTGCCCATCAGCGCCATCGCCAGATTGAGGAAGAAGTCGGCCGCGCCGGTCGCGACGAGGAGCGCGGCCAGGATCAGGAACCCGATCAGCGTCTCGCCGACGACGCGCGTCGCGACGCCGAGCAGGGCGTCGTTGGAATAGACGTTGAAGGCGAGGGTGCGCGCGAGCGAGGAGGGCGGACCCCAAAGAATGCCCGGCATGTATTCGGCGAAGACCGGATAGAGGCCGAAGAACAGCACGATGAGTGCGAAGATCATCCCGCCGCCGCGGCGTGCCGCTTCCATCAGCAACACGAACACGATGACGGCCACCGTGAGCTGCCATTCGTTGGCGGGAATCCAGGATTGGAACGCGAGGTCGCGCCCTTTGTAGGCGAGAAAGCAGGTGACTCCGAGGGCGACGATGGCGGGCCCGTAGCTGGCCCATGTCACGCGGGTTTCCGCCTTGTAGGCCGGCAGCAGCAGGAAGGCCACCGGCAGGAACATCACCATCAGGATGAAGTAGTAGGTGAGGTCGAGCAGCGGAAACAGGCTGAAGATGTAGATGACCGCGGTCGCGATGCCGGCGGCCGAGGTCGCGAGAATGTAGATCCGGACCGGCAGCGGCAGGCTGCGATAGCGTTGGAGCGTGGGATCAGGAAACGACTCAGGTGCTCCCGGGGCGCTGCCCGCCACCTGCATGTCGGTGCTCGTCATGACCTATGACCTTCTCGCCAACCGCCCGCGGCGTGGTTTGCGCCAGACGGGATGTGACTTGCTCGTCTCTTTCGCGGCGGGGCCTTTCCCCGCCGCATGTGGTGAAGCGCCGGAGGCCCGGGCCTCCGGCGCTTATTCGCGTGCGTTGATCAAAACGCCCTTACTGCAATGCGAGCACGTCCTCGCCGAACGGCTTCTCCATGCCGTTCTGCTTGCGATAGCTCGCCCAGAACGCGGCCCAGTCCTTGTTGTCGGCCGCGATCGTGATGCCCTTCGCCGTTGCCGCCGCCATCGCCGCCTTGTAGGCGTCGGCGCGCTTCTTGGCCAAGGCGACGAGCTTGTCCTGGCGTGCCTGATACTGCGGCTTCCACAGGTTCTTTTCCTTGAGGTAGCGAATGGTGCCCTCGTGCACCGGCACGAGGATGCCGTTCTCGAGGTAGGCGACGAGATTGGCCACCGACATCATCCCGGCGTGGGTGAACTTGGCTTTGTACTTGTCGTGATTGACGTCCATCCACTTCGCGAGCTGATAGACGAACTCGGGGTCCTCGTCCGCCTTCACGTGGTTGGCCTGGTAGGCGTGATCCATCTGCACGCCGATCGACGATTTCACGCCGGCCTCGGTCTTCTGCAGGATGTAGCCCGGCTGGAACTTGCGATAGCGATCGTAGGCGGCGGGGTTCTTGTCGCGGCTGGGAATCTCCAGCCAGCGGATGCCGTTCGGGTTCGCTTCGGCCTGGTAGCTCGGGCCCGAGATCGGCGAAGTGAAGGTGATGTCGGCGCGGCCCTCGACGACCACGTTGGTGTTGGCGCCGTAGCTGCCGATCTCGACGAGCTGCACGTCCTTGCGGGTCAGGCCGGCATAAGCCAGCAGCGCGTCGATGCCTGCGATGATGAACGAGGAGCCGGAATAGAACGCGACCTTGATGCCCGGCTTGATGTCCGCGATCGTCTTGATTGCGGAATCGCCGCGCACCATGTAGCCCCACGCCGTCACGAGATTGACGTTGATCAGGCGCGTGTCGTAGGGGCCGCCGGTCTTGGTGGCATAGCCCTCGACCGCGTCCATCTGATCGAAATAGTCCGAGGGCTGATAGAGCGAGAGACGGCCCTCGTTGGTGAAGAGCCATTCGGCGCGGGCGTAGCCGGTCGGAGCGGGGAGCACGCGTGCGCGCGACCCGGTGGTGGCGCTGAACTCGGACGTCCAGGCGACGGCGAGCGAGTGGTTGGCGGTGCCGACCGTCGGCGTGATCACGTTGAAATAAGACGGCCACTTGTATTGTGCGTGGGCCTGTTGCGGAGCCGCAGCGAGCGCGAATCCGACGGCCGCCAGTGCGGCCATGCGAACACGAAATCTGGAAAAGGCACTGCGCATCAAGCTTCCTCCCCGAATGTCCCGCTGCTGTTAGCGTATGTGGGACGCGTTTGTAGATTTTCCGGCTTCGGACGCGAAGCCGCGATGAACACGCCGATTGAAAGCTCAAAAGCCGATGGCGTCGATCTTACGATGCAGCAGCGGGCCGGTGAGGTCAATCCGTTGATGACGACAACCACTCTGTTGCGCGCGTGCGAAAAAAGCCCGCGCGTCGGGGCAGGCGCGCAAGTCTGAAGCTAAAATCGTTACACGTGCCAGTTTCGGTTGCAACGGCGGCCATCGCGCCTTGCAGGGGGCGCCGGCCGGCTCAGCGGCGGTTGCGGTTCGCGGCTGCACGCGGAGACGTCGCGGGCGGAGGCAGCACGTTGCGCTCGCATGTGCCGCCGACGCCGCTGACGCTCGCCATGCACTGCGCATGGGTGGCGAAGCCGCAGCTGATCGCTCCGCCGAAGTCGTCGCCGCCATAGTGCGCACACCAGGGAAAGTAGGACGCCTGCGCCGACGCGAGCGGCACCTGGGCCGACAGCATCGGGGCGGCAGCCAGGACGAGGAGGAGAGATCGGTGCATGACGGCGGTCTCGGTCGCAGGCGCGCATTGGTCGAACACGGCGTCCGCCTTGGCGCCGGCCGCGTCAGTTTGTCACGGCGCACGCAGATGCGCCACACATCGCGCGTGCCAGGCGCGGCGACTGGTGCGGTGATAGGGCGACGGGCCGCGCAATGCATGAATGTCGCCCTGCGCGTAGCCATCTCCAGAAAGCGGCAGATAGAAGAGCCGTGCGTCGGGCCGAAGCCCCGATGTTCCAGTCGCAAGAAACGAAAGAGAAGTGAGACCATCTTGACCTTGATCGACGAAAAGCTCGAGCCCGTCCTTGCCGAGGTGCTGCGCCGCAACGCCGGCGAACCGGAATTCCATCAAGCCGTGCGTGAGGTGCTCGAGAGCCTTGGGCGCGTGATCGCCAAGCATCCGAACTATGCAGACAACGCCCTGATCGAGCGGATCTGCGAGCCCGAGCGCCAGATCATCTTCCGTGTTCCCTGGGTGGACGATCAGGGCCAGGTGCAGATCAACCGCGGTTTCCGCGTTCAGTTCAATTCGGCGCTGGGGCCCTACAAGGGCGGCATTCGATTCCATCCGTCGGTCAATCTCGGCATCATCAAGTTCCTCGGCTTCGAGCAGACGTTCAAGAACGCGCTCACCGGAATGCCGATCGGCGGCGGCAAGGGCGGCTCCGACTTCAATCCGCGCGGCCGCTCCGACGGCGAGATCATGCGCTTCTGCCAGTCGTTCATGACCGAGCTCTATCGCCATGTCGGCGAGTACACGGACGTTCCCGCCGGCGACATCGGAGTGGGCCAGCGCGAGATCGGCTACATGTTCGGCCAGTACAAGCGCATCACCAACCGCTACGAGGCGGGCGTGCTCACGGGCAAGGGCCTGCGCTGGGGCGGCTCGCGCGCGCGCAAGGAGGCGACCGGCTACGGCGCCGTCTATTTCGTGGAGCGGATGCTGGCGACCAGGAAGACCGGATTCGAGGGCAAGCGCGCGGTCGTGTCGGGCGCGGGCAATGTCGCGATCTACACCATGGAGAAGATCCGCGAGTGCGGCGGCAAGGTGGTCGCCTGCTCGGATTCCAGCGGCTATGTGGTGGACGACGCGGGCATCGACATCGACCTTGTCAAGGACATCAAGGAGGCGCGCCGGGAGCGCATCGAGGAGTATGCGCGCGCGAAAGGCGCGGGCGTGCATTACATCGAGGGCGGCTCGATCTGGGATGTGCCGTGCGACGTGGCGATGCCGTCGGCGACCCAGAACGAACTGACGGGCAAGGATGCGCAAATGCTGGTCAGGAACGGCCTGATCGCCGTGGGCGAGGGCGCAAACATGCCCTGCACGCCCGACGCGGTCCGCATCTTCCAGGAGGCCAAGGTGCTGTTCGGGCCCGGCAAGGCGGCCAACGCCGGCGGCGTCGCCACCTCGGCGCTGGAAATGCAGCAGAACGCCTCGCGCGACAGCTGGACCTTCGAGCAGACGGAAGAGCGGCTCGCCCAAATCATGCGGCAGATCCACGACGACTGCGCGGCCACCGCGGAGGGGTACGGCGCGGCCGGCGACTACGTGCTCGGTGCGAACATCACCGGGTTCGTGCGCGTGGCGGAGGCAATGGGCGCGCTCGGTGTGATCTGACGGCGTAATCCGACACTTGGGCGGCGCGTCCGCGCGCCGTCCGCATTCGCGATGGTCCGCGATGGCCGGACGGCGGCAGGTCAACCCAGCGATCGGGCTCGGCGAGCGCCGGCGATCCGGCGCTCACGCAGACCGGGCAGTGGTTACGCCGCGGCGCTCGCGGCGGCGGGCGCACCGTAGGGCAGGCCGGTCTCGATCGGCAGCGAGGGGTCGCGCGACCACTCGTTCCACGAGCCGAAGTAGAGCGTGACGTTCTCGATGCCGGCTTCCTTGAGCGCGACGAGGGTGTTGGAGGCGCGCGCGCCCTTGAAGCAGTAGAGCACGACCGGCGTCTTGGCGGTGATGCCGACGGTCGCGCATTCGGCGAGGATCTCTTCGCGCGACTTGAACATCGGGCCCGACGCGCTCGGCTTCATCATGCGGTACCACTCGATCCAGCGCGCGCCGGGGATACGGCCCTTGCGCGGGCAGAAGTCCTTGCCGTAGGGCGAGGAGGAATCCGCGATCCACTCGTCGACATCCCGCGTGTCGAGCTTGACGATGTTGGGATCGGAAACGGCCGCTTTCATGCCTTGCAGGTCGACGAGGATGCCGGCCGCGTCCGCGTCGAGCGGGAATGTTTGCGGCGTTGGCGCCGGCGCCGCCGTGGTCGTCGGCAGGCTGGCCGCGGTCCAGGCCGCGTAACCGCCGTGCAGGATCTTCACCTTGGGATAGCCGAGGTAACTGAGCAGCACGTAGCCGCGGCACGATTGGCCGAAGCCGGTGTTCATCGACTGCTCGTACACGATCGCCGTCTCCTTGCCCGACAGGCCGGCGGCGCCGAAGATCTCGGCGAACTTCTCGCGCATGGCGGCGACGCCCTCGGGCGTCGAGGTCGCGAGATAGGTGAAGATGTCGTGGACGTTGACGGCGTTCGGCAAATGGCCGGCGGCGTAGGTCGCCGGGTCGCGGGTGTCGATGATGACGGCGGGTTCGGTCTTGATGAACTCGGACAGCTCGGCGGGGGACAAGAGGACTTTGTCGGCCATGGCGTGGCTCCTGTGCTCGAGGGTGAACGCGATCCCGGCGATGAGTGTCGTGAGGCTTGCTGGCCGCGGGCCGTGGTCCGCGGCGGAGTGGGTCGGCGTGGTCAGTGCTTCATGTCGGCGAGCATCTTGCGCAGCTGCTTGGTGGCCGGCGTGACGATCGCCACGAAGTAGGCTTCGCGCAGGCGCCGCTGCGCGGCGGCGCCGGCGACATAGCCGCGGGCGCCCGAATGGAGCATCGCCGCATGCGCCGCCGCGACCGAGGCTTCGCCGGCGGCGAGCCGCGCCTCGATCACCGCGCGCCAGTAGTCCGGATCGGTCTCGAAGGGCGTTGCGGCAAGGCGCTCGACCTGCGCCTCCATGTCGGCAAGCTGCTCGCCGAACTGCTCGGGCTGCGCGTCGAGATACTTGTTGACGTGGCCGAGCGGGCCCTTGGTCCGGTTCATCAGGTCGATGCAGCCGCGGATCATGCCGAAGGCCATGCCCGCCTGCAGCAGGATGAAGCCGGCGCGGATGCGCTTGACGAAAGCATCGCTCGGATCGGCCAGGACGAACGTGTCGGGAATGAAGGCGTCGCGGAACTGCACGGTGAAGGTGCGCGTGCCGTCGAGCGCGACGAACTTCGTGTTGTCGACGATGCTCACGCCCTGCGACGCGCAGGGCACGACCGCCATGACGAAGCGCCTGGGCTCGCCCGCGACCTCGAACACGCAGCCGAAGTAGTGGTCGGCGCCGAGGTTGGAGACATAAGGCAGAACGCCCTTGACGACATAGCCGCCGTCCGCGCGCTTCGCTTTGAGACGGATCGGCTCGATCCCGAAGAAGGTCTTCATCGGATTGGAGAGCGCGGTGCCGCCGAGCGCGGCGCCGCCCGCGACGCGCTGCCCGAGCGAGCGCGTGAGGCCGTCGTTCCCCGACGCGAAGATGTACCAGCCGAGCGCGTCCTGGCACCACATGCAGAACGCGGTGGACAGGCAGTATTCGCCGGCGACGGTCATGGCGCGGATCGCGGTGACGAGGTCGGGCCCGCCGTTATGGCCCGGCAGGTGCGCGGCGAATGCGCCGGCCTGTCCGAACGCGCGCATGACGCTGTCGGGGTAGAGACCCTCGGCGTCGATCTTGTGCACGAGCGGCGCGAGCTCGCGCGCGGCGATCTCGCGCACGGTCGTCACCACGTCGGGGCCGGGGGCGGGGGTGGCCGAATCTTGAGCGAGAGCCAGGTTGTCGAGCATCGCGTGGGTCCGGGACTGTCCTGCGTCGAGGAAAGGAGCGGATGGCCCTTGCGGCCATCCGAGTTGGATCAGGCGAGCTTGACCTCGAGGTTGACCGGCCGCGTGAAGGTGTTGGCGACCGGCGACCACGTCTTGGCATGGGCGATCAGCGCCTCGAGCTCGGCGCGGGGGCGGTCGGCCTCGAACGTCACGTTGGCCCGCACGTCCGTGAACCCGACGGGCTTTTCGGACAGGTCGCCGGTGCCCCACACACCGGTGATGTTGAGGTCGCCCTCGAGCTCGATCTCGAGCTTGTAGACCGTGATGCCGTGCGCGACCGCATTGGCGTGGATCCCGACGGCGAGACACGAGCCGAGCGCTGCGAGCGAGGCCTCCGACGGGTTCGGCGCGGTGTCGTCGCCGAGCAGCCCGGGCGGCTCGTCGACCACATAGGCCGGCAGGCTGCGGATGAAATTGAGATGGCGGAAGCGGCCCTCGGCAACCGTCTTGCATTTGAGCGTCTTGATCACCGTCGGGTCGGCCTTGCCCTTGGCGATGAGCTGATCGAGTCCGCCCTTGTCGATGGGCGCGAGGCAGCCCGTCAGGGCGGTTTTTGCTACGGCTTGGCTCATGGGCATCTCTCTCCGGTTCGCGATGAGTCTGATCCGTGTGAATACAGACCGTTCTGTTTGATGCACGTGCCGTGCCAAGCCTTTCGCCATGCAAAAAGGCGAGGGGATTCAGAAAAGTCGGTTGCGTGTGGCCGGTGTGGAGACGAACGAGCGCACAAGAAGCAGTCACCGCCCCAGGCAGAATGCCCCGGCGCGATGCACAGACCGGTCAGTTCATTCTGTGATTGCGATGTCGGCGGGCGCCCGGTATTGGGATCGACATGGACGTTGCTTCGCCCGAGCCGATGGAGTCGACGGCCGGCTTCGCCGATGCGCTGCGGCCGTCGCCGCGTGACCGCCTGATCGAGGCGGCCAGCCGGCTGTTCTGCCGCTACGGCGTGAACTCGGTCGGGGTCGATGCCATCGTCGCGGCGGCCGACACGGCCAAGACCACCCTCTATAAGGTGTTCGGCTCGAAAGACGCGCTGGTCGAGGCGGTGCTCGAGCGGGAAGGCGCGGCGTGGCGCGCCTGGTTCATGGCCGAGATCGACGGGCCCGGCGGCTCGGCGCTCGAGCGGCTCGCGCGTGTCGGGCCGACGCTGCGTCAATGGTTCAGTCGCGAGGATTTCTACGGCTGTCCGTTCATCAACGCGGTCGGCGAGAGCGACAAGGCTGACGAGCGGCTGCGGTCACTGGCGGTCGCGCACAAGAAGATCGTGCTCGATCGCATCGCCGCGCTCTGCACGGAGGCAGGCTGCCGCGAGCCGATGCAGGTCGCGCACACGCTCGGGCTCGTCATCGACGGGGCGATCGTCGCGGCGTTGATCACGCGCGACACCACGGTGGCCGACATGGCCGGCCACGCGTGCCAATCCATCCTGTCAGGGGCGCGGGAGTGAGCGGGCCGCTGCGTCCTGCGCGACCGTTATAAAGGAGTGCGAGCCGCTCGCCTCCGCGACGACGAGCGCACCCGCCGCAGCCGTGCTCACGAGTGTCGCCAGCGCCAGCGCGAAGCCGATCACGACCAGGCCGCCCGTTCCCGATGCGTCGCTGCGAACGCTCGAAGCAGGCCGCGACGTGCTTGCGAGAGACGGGGTTGGGTGCGCAACGATGCTCATGAAGGCCGTGTCTAGACCGGGCGTGGGCCCCGCGCTTTGACGAAAATCACAGGTCTGTCGGAAAGCTGCCCCGGCGCGCCATGCTGACGGGATCGTGATCTCCGGGTCGACTGCGCGCGAAAGAGGTATCATGGCGAGGATTCCGTAGCCCGATGCGGTTGAATCGTACGCGCGGACACCGTGTACTCGCCGCGTCCCAGGGGGAATACGTGAGCCGATCATCATGGATGACCGCCGGCGCGTGGCCGATCGTGGCTGCTGCGCTCGTGCTTGGGGGCGGGATCAGGACGGCGAGAGCCGAGAACGCACCGGCGGGCACGGAACCCGCGCGCGTCTCGTTCTATTTCGCCGCGCATGAGGACGACTGGCAGCTCTTCATGAATCCGTCGGCGTTCAAGGATGTCGCCGACGCGAAGACCAGGACGGTGTTCGTCCATGTCACGGCGGGCGATGCAGGCAACGGCATGGGCCGGCGCGGCCGCAAGCATCCGTATTATCGGGCCCGGGAGAACGGCGCGGAGGTCGCGATCCGATTCATGGCGGATGCCGGCGAGCAGCCGGCGGAGAAAGTCAGCTCGCGCTCCGGCTTCAACGGCCACGTGATCAGCCGAACGACCTACCGCAACACGGTCACCTACTTCCTGCGCCTGCCGGACGGCCATCCGACCGGCAGCGGATTTGCGGGAACGCACTACCAGTCGCTTGCGCGCCTCGCCAGGAACGAGATCGGCACGATGACCACCATCGACGGCAGCGCGACCTATCGCGGCTGGAGCGATCTTGCTGCGACGGTGAGGGCGATCATCGCGCGCGAACGCGGCGCGGCCGCCGACGTGCAGCTCAACCTTCCGGAGCCGGATGCGACCATCAATCCGGGCGATCACTCCGATCACCTGATGACGGCGCGGCTCGTTCTCGACGCCGCCCAGGACCTGCCTTGCGCACGACGGGTGTTCTACGTCGATTACGCCAGCAGCCGGATGCCGGAGAACATCGCGGGCCAGGATCGCGACATGGAAAGCTCGGTCGTGGCGGCGACCGCTGCGGGCCTGCTGGCGCTCGATCATGCCAGCATCTGGCACCCGTATCACCGGACGTACGTCGGGCGGAATTATTTCCGGGTGCAGGAGGCGAGAGGCGCGTGCACGGCTCCGCCCGTGCAGGTGTCGCGAAAGCTCTCCATCCAGTCGGCACGCCTGCCGTCGGGCCGACGATGATCGCCGCTTGACCCATCTCAAGGCGCGGCGCGCGATGCGCCGCACATTGTCCAGGAACTTCGGTCTCATCGACACGTTTCCTGCGCGCCGGCAGTTGCCGGCCACGCTGCGAATCTCCCGGCTCCAGAGCACCCGCCGGTTGGCGCGGAGCCGGTTGGAGTGGACATGGCCGACCTCGCGCGCCACACCGACGACAGAGAATTTAGGCACACGGCCGGGCGGTCTGCGGCCGCCTATGCGCGCGTGGCGGCAGCCGACGGGCGTGCAGCGGCGCCGCATCGGCGCACCGATGTCTCGACCGCTGCCACATCGGAAACGGCAGTCGGTCGCATAACGTCGCTCGACGCGCTGCGCGGCTTTGCGATGTTCTGGATCCTCGCGGGCGATCATTTCGCCTGGGCATTGCACGACATGGCTCACGGCAAGGAGGGGCCGCTGGCGGGCGCCGTGCAGTTCGTCAGTGAGCAGTTCATGCACGTCGACTGGGAAGGGCTGCGCTTTTACGATTTCCTGCTTCCCCTGTTCGTGTTCGTGATCGGCGTCTCGATCGTGTTCTCGCTCACCCGCCTCGTGGAACGCGAAGGACCATGGATCGCGCACAGGCGCGTGCTGATGCGCTCCGCGCTGTTGTTCGCGCTCGGCGTGATCTACTACGGCGGCGCCGGAAACCATTGGCCAGACGTGCGCCTGCTGGGCGTGCTGCAGCGCCTCGCGCTGTGCTATCTGTTTGCCTCACTCCTGTTTCTCCACCTGCGGCCGCGCGGTCTCGTGATCGCTTGCCTTGCATTGCTCGTCGGCTACTGGGGGCTGATGACCTTCGTTCCGGTCCCCGGGGTCGGCGCCGGCTCCTACGCGAAGGGAGCCAACCTCGCGCATTGGGTCGACGCGCAGGTCCTGCCAGGCCTGCGGCTCTACGGCGACTGGGATCCGGAGGGGCTGCTCAGCACGCTGCCGGCGGTCGCCAGCTGCCTGCTCGGTGTTCTCGCGGGACTGCTGCTCAAGACGCCGCGCCTCGATCCGGTACAGAAGGCGCAATGGCTGCTCGGCGCAGGCGTCGCGCTCGTCGTCCTCGGCCACCTGTGGGGGCTGCAGTTCCCCATCATCAAGAACATCTGGACATCGTCGTTCGTTCTTGTGACCGGTGGCTACAGTCTGCTGTTGCTCGGACTGTTCTATGCGGTGATCGACGTGCAGGGACGAAAGGCGTGGAGCACGATGTTCGTATGGATCGGCGCCAATGCGATCCTGCTCTACATGCTCAACAACCTGATCGAGTACCAGGCTATCGCCAGGAAGCTGGTCGGAGGCGACATCCAGACGTTCTTCGATACGCACCTCACCTACGGCGCCGGCAGTTTCGTGCGGGTCGCCGTTGCGCTGACCATTGTTGTGGCGCTCGCGCGCTGGCTCTATCAGCGCAAGATCTTCGTGCGCGTGTGACGCATCGTGGATGGCGCACCCGCGCTTCGCCGACCTCTGTCACCGCAGCGCTTGCCCGAGCACGCGGAGCGCCTGCGCGTTCATCTGCGCGACGTTGAAGCGCATGAGATCGGTGGCCGATTGCGTGACGCTGAAGACGTTGCCCGGAGCGAGCACGACGCGTTCGCGCAGCGCGGCTTTGGCGACCTCGGCCGCGTCCCGTCCATCGGGCAGGCGGCACCAGAGGTAGAAGCCGCCGCGCGGCAGTGTCCAGGGGCGCACGCCGAGGCCTTCGAGCTGGCCGGCCACCTCCCGCCGCCGCTTCGCGAGGCGGCCGCGCAGGCCTTCCAGGTGCTTGCGATAGCTGCCGTCGCTGAGGGTCCTGAAAACGAGCTCGGCCGCGAGGGGACTCGGACCACCGAAATTCGTCGCCACCTGGAGATCGACGAGTCCTTCGATCCAGTCCGGCCTGGCGGCGATGTAGCCGCAGCGGATCGAGGCCGAGAGCGTCTTGGAGAAGCTGCCGATCCGGATGATGCGCGACAGCCCATCGAGCGAGGCGAGCCGGGGCGAAGGCTCCGGCTCGAAGTCGGCGAAGATCTCGTCCTCGACAATAGTGAGGTCGTGCGCCGCCGCCGCGGTCAGGATGCGGTGCGCTGTCTGGGGCGAGAGCGTCGCGCCGGTCGGATTGTGGATGGCCGAATTGGTGATGTAGAGGCGCGGGCGATGGACCGCGAGCGCCTCGCCAAAGAGCGCGATGTCCGGCCCGGCCGGCGTATAGGGAACGCTGACGATCCTGGCGCGATGCGCGCGCAGCATGGCCTGGAAATTGAAGTAGCAGGGATCGTCGACGAGCACCGTATCGCCGGGGTTGAGCAGAAAACGGCAGATCAGGTCGATGGCCCGCGTGCCCGACGTCGTCAGCAGGATCTGGTCAGCGCGCACCTCGATCCCTTCGGCAGCGAACTGGCGCACGAGCAGCCGGCGCAGGCCGAGCAGGCCGCGCGTCGCACCATAGTCCGCGAGCACCGCATCGTCGGCCTTGGCCAGCGCGCGGATCGCCCGCCGGATCGCGGCATTGGGCATCCAGGCGGACGGCAGCCAGCCGCAACCTGGCCGCAACATCTCGGGTCCGGCATCGAGCGATTGCCGCGACACCCAGAACGGATCGATGGCGCGGTCGAGCGTCGGCTCGACCTCCGTCAACGCGAGCGGCGGGACCGGACCGGCGACGTAGAAGCCGGAACCGGCACGAGACCGGATCAGCCCTTCCGCCGCGAGACGGTCGTAGGCCTCGACGATGGTCGAGGGCGAGACCTGCATGTCGCGCGCGAACTTGCGGATGGACGGCAGCTTCTCGCCGGCCGTCAGGGCGCGGCTCGCCACGCGCCGGCGGATGGCGGTCATCACCGCCTCCGTGCGCGTCCCCGCGATGCCGCTATCGCTCTCACCGCTCGCCAACTGTATGGCTCCTGTCACCCATACTGTTCGGTCAAACCGTATTGGTCTGTGGCTGTCGCCGCAATCCCTCCCGCGTTATCGCCGCGAGACCGAGGGAGATCGGCATGGCGCGCGCGATGGAGGGTTGGGGAAGCGGCCTTGTCGGCGTCATCATCTTCAGCGGCTCGCTTCCCGCGACGCGGGTCGCGGTCGGGGGCTTCACCCCGGTGTTCCTGACGTCCGCGCGCGCGGTCATCGCAGCGCTGCTCGGCGCGGCTCTGCTCCTCGCCCTGCGTCAGAAACGCCCCGGGACGGGCGACCTCGCGCCGCTTGCGGTGGTGGCGCTCGGGGTGGTGGTCGGATTTCCGCTGCTGACGGCCCTGGCGCTCGAGCACATCACCGCTGCGCGTTCGATCGTGTTCATCGGCCTGCTGCCGCTCGCCACCGCGATCTTCGGCGTGATCCGGGGCGGCGAGCGGCCAAAGCCCGCGTTCTGGCTCTTCTCGGTCATCGGCGCCGCGTTGGTCGCAGGCTTCGCCCTCGAGGGCAGCGGCAGCGCCCCGCTTGCCGGCGATCTGCTGATGATCGCAGCCGTCCTCGCCTGCGGCCTCGGCTATGCCGAGGGCGCCCGCCTTTCGCGCCGGCTGGGCGGCTGGCAAGTGATCTCCTGGGCCCTCGTGCTCGCGCTCCCGGTCATGGCGATCCTCGCCATCGTGACGCGGCCTGATGTCTGGATCGGGATCGGCGGTCCCGCCTGGCTCGGGCTCGGTTACGTCTCGGTCTTCAGCATGCTCGTCGGGTTCGTCTTCTGGTATCGGGGACTCGCGCGCGGCGGCATCGCCACCGTCGGCCAGCTCCAGTTGCTCCAGCCGTTCTTCGGGCTGGCGCTCGCGGCGCTGCTGCTCGGCGAGCCGGTCGCCTGGACGATGGTTGCGGTGACGGGCCTCGTCGTTCTTTGCGTCGCGGGCGCCAAGCGTTTCGCCTGAGCGGCGGGGCGGACAGAATGAAGAGGGATTCTGAACCGCGACGTCAGCGCCGTCGCTCGATCGCCTGCGCCTTCCAGAGATCCCACGGGCGCTGCATCTGCGCCTCGATGCGCTCGACGCAGGCCCGGCACTCGTCCTCGGTCAGGTAAGTGATGTCGCCCAACGCCCCGGCCTGAAGCTGATACCGCGCATTGGTCTCGGCGTAGACCGCGCGGAAGACGACGTGGGGGATCGAGCGGCCGACGACGGTCGATCCGTGCCCGCGCATGAGGACGATATCGTGCCCGTCGAAATGATCGGCGAGCGCCTTGCCGAGCGCGCTGTTGCTGATCAGGAGATCGGTGGCCGGGCCGCCGGCTTCGCGGATCTCGAATACGGGCGTGTCGGTGCCGACGAATCCCGCCATGTGGAAGAGGGCGCGCAGGCGCGCGCTCTTGCTGACGCTCAGCGGCACGATCGAATGCGAATGGCTGTGCACGACCGCCATCACGTCCGGCCGCCGCCGATAAATCTCGCCGTGGATGAAGCGCTCCAGATAGACCTTGCGGCCGCGCGCGTTGACGGCCTCGCCGTCGAAGGTGAACTCGATGATGTCGTCCGCGATGACCTGTCCGGGCGCCATGTTGCGCGCGAGCAGGAAGCGCTCGGGATTGGCGTCGCTGCGCACGCTGATGTGGCCGAAGGCGTCGACGACGCCCTGATCGAACAGAATGTGGTTGGCGACCACCAGATCGTCGATCAGCGCCCGCGAGGGCGCCGCAACCGCCGCAGCGCTGTCGCGCACGTCCGCGGCGGTCGGATGCTGGTGCGGGTGGCCGCTTTTGGTGTCCATCGAAAGCGCTCCGGGAAGGACGGCGTACGAACCGACTTTGCACCGGATGCGCGCAACTCGTCAAAGACGCGCGCGCAGGTCGGACTGCGGCGGCTGTCGCCTCAGCGCCTCGCGGCCGCAGAGGCGGCGGGCGAGGGGAGCAGCAGAGGCTCCATCAGCCTGACGATCTGCCGCCGCCGGTCGGAATCGACGATCTCCATGCTCGTCAGTCCGCCCGGGCCGTCCTGGATTGCGACCTCCTGCGGCTTGCGGACAAGGTGATCGAGCCCTTCCATCGCGATTTCCAGCAGGTCGTCCTTCGCGTCGTAGGTGATGCCGAACAACGGCAGCCATTTCGCTTCGATCTGGTCGCCGAGCGCGAGCCCGGCCACCTCGACCTGCGCGCGCTGGCCGGCCAGTTCCTTCGAGATGCGGTCGAAGTAGGGGTGCCAATCCTGCTTGGGCAGCGTTCGACTTGCCATCGCTTGCTCTCCTGTGCTGGAGCCCGCGTGCGCGGGCGGTGATGAAACGCGTCGTTTTGGCGTCCCCAACCCGGCTGCGGCAAAGCAGCAGCTCGCTCGCGCATCCGGGCAGCCGCAGCCCGGATGGCCTCAACCTGTGCGACGACTTGCGGCCGCGGCGGTCAGCTCGCAGCCTTCACCTCGATCTTCTTCTCGGGCTTGATGGCCTCGGGCTTCTTGGGCAGCGTCAAGGTGAGCACGCCCTTCTTGAAGCTGGCTTCGATCTTGTCGGCATCGACGCCTTCCGGCAGCGCGAAGCTGCGCTCGAAGGAGCCGAAGCTGCGCTCGTGGACGTAATAGTCCTTCTTCTTCTCCTCCTTGTCCTCGCGCTTCTCGCCCTTGATCGTCAGGCCGCCGTTCACGAGCTTCACCTCGATGTTCTTCTCATCGAGGCCCGGCAACTCCGCGGTGATCTCGTAGGCCTTCTCCTTCTCGACGATATCGACGGCGGGCGCCGCGGCGAGCCCGAGGCCGCGCCGCCAGAACGGTTCGCTCGCAAACGGCGAACGGCGAAACGCCGCCGGCCATAGATCGCGATCGAAATCCTCGAAAACCCGATCGATCTCGCGGCGCAAGCCTTCGAAGGGACGCCATGCGTGCACCGCGCCTTCGTGCGCCATTGCCTTCTCGCCACCCTTTACTGGGACTTTGCCTCCTGCTTCAGCCATATCCAGGTCCTCCTGTGGGAATGGATTACCCATGCTGTCTAAGGCGGGTGGGAGATATCTGTGTTGTTCAAGATCAAAACCAAGCCCGCGCGGCGACGGCGCGTGCGGAGCAGACGCGCGCGGGCAGCAGGGCCTTCCTCGCCGGCCGAAAACGACGCGTGCGAGACCAAAGCGTGATTGTGCGCAGCGCTGCGACGTCGCCGGCCGCGACGGTTCGATACGCGGCCTCGGCGAGTCCCTGCGTGGGGGGCCGGAGGGGTTGACCGGCGCGGCGGGTGGCGCGCGCCCTGCGCGGCTCCGGGCCGCGTCGCCTTGGGAAGACGATAATTTTAAGAGGACAATTGAAGTATAAAGGACAGTTGGAGGGGTGCGAAAGGCGGCTGACGGCGGATGCCGATCAGGTACTCTGGAATTCCATTGAATGCCGCTGTTGTTTTCATCGAGTTGGTTTCGGCGTTATTTTTTGATCACAGATAGGGAAGGCCTCTTACATGGCCGTGGCAGGCAGCTCGGACGGCGCAAGGGCGGCATCTTTCGGCCCGTTCCGCCTGGCCGCGGAAGAAAGGCTGCTCACGAAAGACGGCGAGCCGGTCAAGCTGGGGGCTCGCGCCCTCGATATCCTGATCGTGCTCGTGGAGCGGCCGGGCGAGGTCGTCAGCCATGCCGAGCTGATGAAACGCGTGTGGCCCGACGTCACGGTCGAGGAGTCCAATCTGCGGGTGCACGTGACCAGCCTGCGCAAGGCGCTCGGAGATGGTCGGGGCGGCGCACGTTACATCGCCAACGTTCCCGGCCGCGGCTACTGCTTCATCGCGCCCGTTCAACGTGGCGAGCCGCCGGGCCGGGCCCCGGCACCGAGCGCGGAGCCTGCCGCCAAGATGCAGATGCTGCCGCCCCGCCTGCAGCGGATGGTGGGCCGCGACGCCACCGTCGAGGACCTGAGCGCCCAGCTCCTGGGCAAGCGCTTCGTGAGCATCGTGGGGCCCGGCGGGATGGGCAAGACGACGGTCGCCATCGCCGTCGCCCACGCGCTCGCCCGCGACATCGGCGGAGCCGTCTGCTTCATCGATCTCGGCGCGGTCAACGACCCCGCGTTCGTCGTGAGCACCGTGGCGGCGGCGGTCGGCTGCCAGGTGCGGTCCCAGGATCCGCTGCCGCATCTGGTGACCTTTCTCGCGCAGACACGGATGCTGCTGATCCTCGACAGCTGCGAGCATGTCATTTCGACCGTCGCTTTGCTGGCCGAGCAGCTCTTCAGGGAGGCGCCGCAGGTCCATCTGCTGACGACCACGCGCGAATCGCTGCGCGTCGAGGGCGAGAACGTGCACCTGCTCCTGCCGCTGGACGTTCCGGGAGAGGAGACGAGCCTGACCGGGGCCGAGGCCATCCGGGCGTCCGCCGTCCGGCTGTTCGTGGAGCGCGCCGCCGCAAACGGGCATCGCTCCGAACTGAGCGAGGACGAACTGCGCGTCGTCGCGGGCATCTGTCGCCGGCTCGACGGCATCGCGCTGGCCATCGAGCTCGCTGCCAGCCAGGTGAGCGCCTATGGCCTGCAGGGCATCGCCAACCTGCTCGACCACCGTTTCAGGCTGCTGTGGCAGGGGCGCCGCTTTGCCCTGCCGCGGCACCAGACGCTGCAGGCGACGCTCGACTGGAGCTTCAACCTGCTGTCGGACCATGAGCAGAGGGTCCTGTGCAGGCTGTCGCTGTTCGCCGGGTCGTTCCCGCTCGAAGCCGCGCAGGAGGTCGCCGCCGACGACGGCGAGGACAGGGCGAGCGTGGTCGAGGTGATCGGGAACCTGGTGGCCAAGTCTCTCGTTCAAACGGCGGATCTCGGCGGATCGGTCTTCTATCGGCTGCTCGACACGACGCGGACCTACGCGGCTGCCAAACTGGCGGACCGGGGCGACCGCGACGACGTCGCGCGCCGGCACGCGACGTACTTCTTGAATCTCGTCGGGGTCGGCGCCCCCAACGCTCACTTTCACTTCGGCAACCTGGCGCGCTATGCCCGCGAGTTGGACAACGTGCGCGCGGCGCTCGACTGGGCGTTCTCGACCAGCGGCGACGCGGAGATGGGCGCCGCACTGACGGCGGCCTATGCGCCGGTCTGGACGTACCTGGGGCTGCTGGTGGAAGAGACCGAACGCCTCGAACGCGCGCTCGCGCGGCTGGGCCCGGGCGCGAATTCGGCTCCCTCGCTTCGCTTGCGTCTGCTGCTGGCGCTTGGCGCTACGCTTTTCTTCACGGTCGGTCCGACCGAGCGCACGCGGAATGTCCTGGCCGACGGCCTCGAGCTCGCCGAGCGGGCCGACGACCTCGCCGGCCAACTGCAGACGCTGTGGGTGCTCTGGGGGCTGCATCTCAATGCCGGCGAATGCCGCTCAGCGCTGGCGACGGCCGAGAAGTTCGCAAGCGTCGCGCGGCGTACCGGCGATCCGAACGACGGGCTGCTGGCCCAGCGCCTCATCGGCAACGCCATGACCTTCCGCGGCAACTTGTCGGACGCGCGTAGCAGGTTCGAGGGCGTGCTCGAGCGCTATGTGGCGGCGCCGAGCGAACGATTGCGCTTCCTGCCTTTGGCGCAGGACTTGCGGCTGGGCGTCCGGCTGTTCATCGCGCGCGTGAGCTGGCTGCAGGGGTTCGCGGATCAGGCCATGCGGCAGGCGCAGGCATGTCTCGCCGAGGCGGAGGCGGCCGGCAACAGGTTCTCGATCTGCGAGGTCCTGCGGCTGGCCTTGGCTCCGGTTGCGATCATGACGGGCGATCTTGCCGCCGCCGACCGCGCGGTGACCATGCTGATCGACGTGGCGACGACGCACAACGTGACGTTCTGGCGCCTGGTCGGACACTGCCTGCAGGGCAAGCTGCTGATCGCACGGGGCGAACTGGAGACCGGCGTGGCGCGGCTGCGCCTTGCGCTCGATGAGAGCG
>Ga0182748_1001732_pt1 | contig 20827 bp, 23 predicted proteins | sample eDN3rd37CKraftOP_FD_128877 | JGI IMG/M metagenome (GOLD analysis project Ga0182748, IMG submission 128877) | Enriched Organic Plus compost microbial communities from Emeryville, California, USA - eDNA 3rd pass 37_C Kraft OP (version 2) (version 2) ...
ACGACCACGCGTCCTTCGCTCGGCGTCTCCTCGCGGAGGATCAGGCGCAGGCAAGACGACTTCCCGGAGCCGGAGGCCCCGACGAGGAAGACGAACTCACCGCGCTGCACCTCGAAGTCGACGCCGCTGAGCGCGGGTCGGGCGGTGCCGCGATACCGCTTGGTGACGTTCTCGAACCGGATCATGGCTGTGCCAGCCTAAGCACCGCGGGGACGATACCGAGAAGCGACACCCGCCCCGGGGAATCCGATCGGTGGTGCGCGGTTGCGCAGAAGCGGGCGCTCAGAGCTCGAGCACGCCCACCGTCTCGCCGAACAGCTCGCCCGCCTTCCGGAACCCGACCTTGAGATAGAAGGCCTCGGGGCCGTCAGGCGCCGGGTCCCACAGGACGGTGATGCGGTCGTAGCCGCGCCGCCGCGCCTCGGCGGCGACCTGCTCGACGGCGAACCGCCCGACGCCACGCCCCTTCGCCTCGTCGGCGACGTTGAGCCGCCAGATGCCGCCGCGGAACTCCTCGATCTCGTTGTCGGGGTCCCAATTGGCCATCACGAAGCCCACGACCTCGTCACCGTCCATGATGACGCGCGGCCACGCGGTGGGCGTGACGTACGCCTCGGCGATGGAGGCGACGACGGGAGCGACGTACGCCTTCTCGCCCCACTGCGGCGGGATGCGCACCGCGGCGCCGAGGTTGTCGGAGGTCAGTTCCGCCAGGCTGAGGGACATGCCGCGAGGGTAGCCGCGGCATCCGACATCCGGGTCAGTCCTCGTCGTCCTTGCGCTTGCGCCAGCGGATGCCGGCCGAGATGAAGCCGTCGAGGTCGCCGTCGAACACGGTCGCCGGGTTGCCGACCTCGTAGCCGGTGCGCAGGTCCTTGACGAGCTGCTGGCCGTAGAGGAAGTAGGACCGCATCTGGTCACCCCAGCTCGCGGTGATCGTGCCGGCGAGCTCCTTCTTCTTCGCGGCCTCCTCCTCGCGCTTGAGCAGCAGGAGTCGGGTCTGCAGGACGCGCATGGCGACGGCGCGGTTCTGGATCTGCGACTTCTCGTTCTGCATCGACACGACGATGCCGGTCGGGATGTGCGTGATGCGCACGGCCGAGTCGGTCGTGTTGACGGACTGGCCGCCGGGGCCGGACGAGCGGAACACGTCGACGCGGATGTCTCCCTCGGGGATGTCGACCTCGACGGCCTCCTCCATGATCGGGATGACCTCGACCGCCGCGAAGGACGTCTGGCGCTTGTCGGCGGAGCCGAAGGGACTGATGCGGGCGAGGCGGTGCGTGCCGGCCTCGACCGACAGCGTGCCGTACGCGTAGGGCGCGTCGACCTCGAAGGTCGCCGACTTGATTCCCGCGCCCTCGGCGTACGACGTGTCGAGGACCTTCACCGGGTAGTCGTGGCGCTCGGCCCAGCGCAGGTACATGCGCAGGAGCATCTCGGCGAAGTCGGTGGCGTCGTCGCCGCCCGCGCCGGAGCGGATCGTGACGACCGCGCCGCGCTCGTCGTACTCGCCGTCCAGGAGCGTCTGCACCTCGAGCTGGCCGATGACGTCGGTGAGGGCCGCGAGCTCGGCGCGCGCCTCGGCGGCGGAGGCCTCGTCCTCCATCTCGTTCGCGAGCTCGACGAGCACCTCGAGGTCGTCGAGGCGGCTCTGCACCTCGGTGATGCGCTTGAGCTCGGCCTGGCGGTGGCTCAGCGCGCTGGTGACCTTCTGCGCCTTCTCGACGTCGTCCCACAGGTCGGGGGCACCGGCCTGTTCACTGAGGCGGGCGATCTCCGCCTGCAGCGCAGGCACGTCGACCACCGCCTGGATGTCGGCGAAGGTGGAGCGCAGGGCCTGGATGTCGGCGGACAGATCGAGTTCGAGCATGACACTCCAGACTAACGTGGATGGCATCATGGCCGATTCCGCGAAGCACGTCCTCGTCCGCTTCGCCCCCATGATCTACGGACCGACGCTGCTGTACGGACTGGGCCAGGGCGCCGTGCTCCCCCTCATCCCCGTCGTCGCGTCCGAGCTGGGGGCGGATGTCGCGACCGCCGCCCTCGTCGCCTCCGCGCTGGTGGTGGGCCAGCTGTGCGGCAACATCCCGGCGGGGTGGGCGGTGGCCCGCATCGGGGAGCGGTACACGATGGCCGTGGCGGCGATCGTGTCCACCGGCGGCATCCTCGCGATGGTCTACGCCCCGAATCTCGTCGTGTTCGCGGCATCCGTCTTCGTCATCGGGTTCTGCGCCGCGGCCTTCGGCCTGGCGCGGCACGCGTTCATGACGACGCGCGTGCCGCTCGACTTCCGCGCCCGCGCGCTGTCGCTCCTGGGCGGCACGTTCCGCCTCGGCGTCTTCGTGGGGCCGTTCATCTCGGCGGGGCTGCTCGCGGTGTTCCACGACGAGCGGGCGGCGATCTGGTTCTTCGGCGCGTGTCTCGCCGGCACGGTGGTGCTGGTCCTCGTCGGACCGGATCCGGAGAGGGCGCTCGCCGCCCCGCCCGCGGAGGACCTCGACGTCCCCGAGGACACGGGTGAGGCCGTCACCGGATCGATCCCCACGTCGCAGCGCGCGGGACGCCCGGGGGTCTTCCGCACGATGTGGCTGCACCGCGGCGTCCTCTCACGTCTCGGCGTCGCCGCGGCTTCCCTCTCCGCGGTGCGGTCGGCGCGCCAGCTCGTCCTGCCGGTGTGGGGCGTGTCGCTCGGGCTCGACGCGACGACCATCGCGATCGTCGTCGGCGTCTCGGGCGCGATCGACTTCGCGCTCTTCTACGCGAGCGGGCAGGTGATGGATCGCTTCGGCCGGCTGTGGGCCGCGCTGCCGTCGATGGTCCTCATGGGTGCCGGGTTCCTGGCGCTGGCGTTCACGCACGACCTCGTGAACGCGGAGATGTGGTTCGCGATGTTCGCGGCGGTACTGGGGGTCGGCAACGGATTGTCGTCCGGCATCCTGCTCACCCTCGGCGCGGATGTCGCGCCGCGCGACGACCCGGCGCCGTTCCTGGGGTCGTGGCGCACGCTGACGGATGCCGGCGGCGCCGTCGCTCCGCTGCTCGTCTCGGGCATCGCGGCCGTGTCGTCGCTCGCGATCGCGACCGGCGCGATCGGGGTGCTCGGCTTCCTCGGCGCGGCCGCGTTCCTGCGGTGGGTGCCGCGGTTCGTCCCGCGGGCGCGCTAGTCCAGCGCCGTGCGGCTCGTCGCCGTCGCCTCGAGCGGCACGCCGCCGGGCACGAACGGCGAGACCAGCGGCGGATGCCACACGGTGCGCACCGTGACCCGAGCCGAGACGCCGTCCGGCGTCGCCGCCGACACGAGCACGGCGCCCTCCCCCACGACGTCGACGATCGCCGCGGCCTGCGCGCGGACCGCGGCGCTCTCCAGCCGGGCGCGCACGTCGTCGCCCTCGACGCTGATCGTGAAGCCGTCCGCGCCCGCGAGCGCGGCGGCATCCGCAAGCGAATCCAGTCGCTTCTGCGCGAGGTACAGGCTGGTCGCGAGCACGCACACGAGGATCGCCGCGATCGAGAGGACGGCGTACCCCAGCGTGAGGACGAGGACGCTGCCGTCCTCGTTCCGCACCGTCTCCGTCAGGCGGCTCCGCAGCCTCGAGATCATCCGGCGCCCCAGAAGCGCGACACCTTCTGCGCCGCGGACGCCGAGACCGGGACGCTCACGATCCGCTCGAGACCCAGCACGGGCGGCACGAATGGGAGGGTGACCTGGGTCGACACGGTGACGACGAGCGTCGCGCCCGCGGCGGGACACGCGGTGCCGGCCGGACGGCACGCGAGCTGCAGGCGCACGCGCGACGGATCGATGTCGTACTCCTCGACGACCGATCGCAGGACTGCGTCTGCGCGCTGCGCCGCCGTGGCGGCATCCGGCGCCGTCGCGAGGGCTCGCGCGACGTGGCGCGCCCCGGCCTCCGCGCCCAGCGACTGTCCCTGGATCATGCCGAGGCTCAGCACGAGGTACGTGAGCGGGACGAGGAGCAGCAGCCCCACCGCGATGAACTCCAGCGCGGCGTTGCCGGCGTCGTCGGCCAGCACGCGGCTGACCCGTGACAAACGCTCAGCCCAGCGATTCGGTCGGCGCACGGCCGGTCACCTCCAGAGCGGCGGGGACACCGAGCAGTCCGAGGAGCGGAAGGGTCGCGCGCACGGTGACCTCGACAACCGGATGCCCGAGCGCGGTCGTCTCGCGCACGGACACGTCGTCTGCGTAGTCGGCTCCCACCGTGCGGGCGATGATCGTGCGCGCACGGTCCGCCCCGGCGGCGAGGGGCGTGTCGGCGAGCGCCGCGTGATGCGCGCCCTCCACCGCGGCGTCGTGCACGACGTTGCGGACGTAGACCGCGAGACCGAGCTGCAGCACCGCGAGGGTGAGAAGGGTGAGCAGCGACCCGACGAGGACGAACTCGACCGGGCTGCTCCCGCGTTCGTCCGTGACGGACGTCCGCAGCAGCCGCCGCACGCGCTCGAGGGTCGGGGACACCGCTCTACAGGCCGGAGACCCGCGAGATGGCCTGCTGGAAGAGATCGGCCAGCGCCGGGCCGGCGAGTGCCCAGATCACCACGACGAGACCTGCCGTCATGAGCGTGACGAGCACCCAGCCCGGCACGTCGCCCCGCTCGTCGTCCTTGAGTGAGACGACAGATGAGCCGAGTGCGGCGGCAGCCCGCAGCATCCTCTTGCGCATGTCGATTCCTTTCGTCGGGCTGCGCGGTCACCCGAGACCGAGACGCAGCATGAAGATCCCCGGGAACACCGCGAAGACCACGGACAGAGGCAGGACGAGGAACACGAGTGGGATCAGCATGAGGATCTCCTTGCGTCCGGCCTGCTCGATGAGAGCGCGCTTGGCGTCCTCGCGCGCATCGCGCGCCTGCGCCTGCAGCACCTGGGCGAGAGGCGCACCGCGGTCGATCGCCGCCACGAGGTGATCCACCGCGCGCGACAGCGCCGGGGCGTCGAGTCCGCGCGCCATGTGGGTGAGCGCCTCACCGAGCGGCGACCCGGTGCCGACGGCGAGGACCACCGCGCGCACCTCCCCCGTGAGCTCGCCGGCGCCGACGGATCCGACGCGGCGCAGGCTGTCGAGGAGCCCCTCGCCGGCGGAGAGGCACAGCGCGAGGAACTCCAGCACGGTGGGCAGCTCCTCGTGGATGCGGGCCGCGCGGCGGCGGGCGGCGGCGCTCAGGCGCACGTCGCAGAGCACGAGGGCGGTGACGGCGAAGACGGGCGGGAGGACGACCGCGGCGGGCGAGAACCGTCCGGTCAGCGCGAGGGCGACCGCGACGATACCGCCCGCGAGCACGCCGCCGAGCGCCCACGCGAGCTGCCGCCCGCGGAACGCCGCGACATCCATCTCCCACCCCGCCTGACGCAGGCGGCGGGCGACGCCGTCCGCTCCGCCGAGTACACGCCCGAGCCGCGCGCGGGCACCCGCCCACAGAACCGCCGAGCCCGTGGCGAGCCCCGGCGACCACGGCGTCGCTCCGCGAGGGTCCGCGACGTCGCGCACGTACGGCGCGATCCGACGGGTGAGGGATGCCGCGCCCCAGCGTGGCGTCACGGCGAGCAGACAGCACGCCCCGACGCCGAACGCGGCGCCGAGAACGATCGCGAGGGCGATGTCGGTGAGCCCCGTCATCCGAACCACCTCCGCGGCTCGGGGAGACGGCCGATCCGCAGCATGATGCGGTACGCGACCACGGAGACGACCGCGCCGACGAGGACGAGCACGATGCCCTCCGGGCTGGCGTAGGCTTTCGCGCCCTCGGGGCGCATCGCGAGGAGCGCGAGGATCACCCACGGCGCGACGACGCCGAGCACCGCGGCGCCGCGGATCCAGGACTGCCTCGCCTCGACCTCGGCGCGCAGCCCGGCATCCGCCCGCACCGACGCGGCGAGCGCGCGCAGGATCGGCGTGAGCTCCGTGCCACCGACCTGCCGCGCCATGCGGAGGGTCTCGACGATCCGGTCCGCGACGGGGTCGGCGAGAGCGGTCTTGAGGCGCTCGGCGCTGGAGTCGAAGTGCCCGGAGGCCGCGAGGTCGCGCTCGAACGCGGCGAACGCCGGACGCAGCGGCGGCGGGGCGGACAGCGCGAGCGAGGCGACCGCGTCGGGAAGCGACATCCCGGCGCGCACGGAGGCGATCAGCAGATCGCACACGTCCGGCCACAGCGCGCGGCGCGAACGTCGCAGGCCGAGCCGGCGGGAACGCAGCCACACGACGGGTGCCGCACCCGCGGCGACGCCGGCGACCACCGCGAAGGCGGGGATGCCGGCGACAAGCCACACGAGCGCCGCGACCACGACCGCCGCGAGCGCCGAGACGACGACGATCACGCGAGGCCGGACCCGCGGCATCCCGGCGTCCTCGAGGAGGCGGGCGAGCGGCCCGGTGGCGGCCAGGGCCGTCACCGGGGGCACGGGGCGGGAAGGCCACAGCCAAGGGGACAGCGTGAGCAGGATGCCTGCCGCGAGCGCCGCGCCCCACACCACGGTCATGCGACGACGCCCCGGCGATGGAGGGTCTCGGTCTCGATGATCCCGTCGGTCACGCGGCCCGTCGGAGCGACGACCTCGACGACGCGGCGCGTCCCGTCGGCATCCATGGCGCAGTGCACGACCAGGTGGACCGATGCCGCGACGGCCGGCAGGACGAAGCCGGCGTCGATGTTGCGGCCGGCGAGCAGCGGGAGGGCGGCGAGCTTGGTGAGCGCCTCGGGCGCCGAGTTCGCGTGGATGGTCGCGGCTCCCGGGACCCCGGTGTTGAGCGCGAGGAGGAGGTCGAGAGCTTCGGCGTCGCGCACCTCGCCGACCACGAGGCGGTCGGGGCGCATGCGCAGCGCCTCCTTGACGAGGCGGCGCAGCGTGACCTCGCCGGTCCCTTCGAGCGAGGGCTGGCGGCCCTGGAGCGCGACGATGTCGGGCGCGTCGACGGCGAGCTCGAAGGTCTCCTCGACCGTGACGATGCGGTGCGGCGGCGGGCAGGCCGCGATGAGGGCACCGAGGAGCGTGGTCTTGCCCGCGTGCGTCGCGCCGGAGACGAGCACGCTGCGGCCGTCGCGCATCGCGTCGCGGAGCAGCGCGGCGATGTGGGGCGGCACGGAGCCAGCAGCCGTCAGGGCGTCCAGGTCGCGGTACTGCGGCAGGTGCTTGCGGACGTTGACCGACCAGTGGCGGCGGGTGATGTCGGGGATGACGACGTGCAGCCGGGAGCCGTCGGGGAGCGAGGCGTCGACGAACGGCTGGCTGAGGTCGACGCGGCGCCCGGTGCTGTGCAGCATCCGCTCAACGAGGTCGCGGACTGCGGCATCCGTCAGCGCGAGCGGGATCCGCTCGGGCACTCCCCTGCGCGCGATGAAGATGCGGTCGGGCGCGTTGATCCACAGCTCCTCGACGCTCGGATCGTCCAAGTACGCCTGCAGAGGCCCGTAGCCTGCGACGGCGGCGATGACCTCCCGGACGCAGGCCGCCTCGTCCTCGACGGGGGCGAGCCCGCGCGCGAGGGCGAAATCGTTGTGGCGGCGCACCTCCGCCCGGGCGATCTGCAGGGCGAGCTCGGGGTTGCGCGTCGGATCGGTCTGCTCGGCGCGGAGCCGCTGCCGCACCCGCTCGGCGACGATCGTCGTCGGAGCGGCGTCGAGCGCGCTGACCGGAGGCACCGAAGCATCCTCGCAACCGCGCGCGATGCGGCGCGGAAGTTATCCACAGTGCGCCCGCAGGAGCTTCGCACCACCCCCGCCTCTCCCCCGCGACATCCGGGGGTTTCCCCCAACCCGAACGCGCAGCGCCCTCAGTAGACTGAACGGACTCGCGGGAGTGGTGGAATTGGCAGACACGCAGGATTTAGGTTCCTGTGCCTCCGGGCGTGTGGGTTCAAGTCCCACCTTCCGCACGGAGCGGCCGCTTCTCCGCATCCAGACCGCCGACCGATTCGACCGACGGGACACCCGTGCATCACGCAGCTCTCATCCCCTGGCTTGACCCCGCCGCCATCATCGCGTGGGCGGGCCCCTGGGCACTCCTCGTGGTGTGCTTCATCGTCTTCGCCGAGACGGGCCTGCTCGTCGGGTTCCTCCTCCCCGGCGACACGCTGCTGGTCATCTCCGGCCTGCTCTCCCACTCGACCGCGACCCTCCCGAACGGCGCGTTCGGCGTCAACGTCTGGTGGGTGTCGCTGCTCATCGGCCTCGCCGCGTTCGTGGGCGGCGAAGTCGGGTACTACATCGGCCACAAGGGCGGCCCCGCGGTCTTCGAGCGCAAGGAATCGGGCCTGTTCAGCCGCAAGAACGTCGAGCGCACCAACGCGTTCTTCGAGCGCTACGGCGGCCTCACCGTCATCCTGGCCCGCTTCGTCCCGATCGTGCGCACGTTCGCGCCGGTCGCGGCCGGCGTCGGCCACATGCCGTGGCGCCGCTACACGCTGTACAACTTCATCGGTGCCGCGCTGTGGGGCTTCGGCCTGACGATGTTCGGCTACCTGATCGGCTTCATCCCGCCGGTCGCGTGGTTCGTCGAGCAGTACATCGACATCATCCTGCTCGCCGCGGTCGGCGGCACGGCCGTCGTCACCCTGTGGCACTACTTCCGCGAGCGCTCCAAGGCCCGCAAGGAGGCCGCGCTCGGCGACGGCGAGACGGATGCCGAGGAGGCCCGCGCCCTCGTCCTCGACGAAGAGGTGTTCCTCCGCGGCCCCGAGACCGGGAACGACGCCGACAGCACCGACGACGAGCACTCCCGCTAGCGCGTCACTCCTCGGTGAAGATCTCCTCGATCGCGAGGGTGAACACCCGTGCGAGCCGGAACGCGACCGGCAGGCTGGCATCGAACTTGCCCGTCTCGATCGCGTTGATCGACTGACGCGACACCCCGATGCGCTGGGCCAGGTCCGCCTGGGTCCAGCCGCGCTCGGTCCGCAGGTCGGCGATCCGGTTCTTCATCGGTACCGCATCCATCCCACGAGGACGGCGCCCAGGTAGACGACGGCGAGCAGCACCGGGAACAGCCCCGCGACATTCAGATCCCTCGTCACGAGCCCCGCGGCATCCGCCGCGAACCACCCGAGCCCGATGACCCACCCGACCCCGAGGGTGGCGGCGAGCGCATCCAGCGAGATCTTGCGCCACAGGTCGTCCTGCGCCCGCAGGAACCGGGCGAACGCGACGATCCAGACGAGCCCCACGACGACGTTGACTCCCGATACTCCACCGACTCGCGCGTCGACATGACAGCCTCCCGATCATGTGTCACGTTCACTTGACACGGTACGTCGCGGCACAGCGCGTGTCAAGCACACTTGACACATGCTGTCGCAACAGAGGACCGCGGCGCTGCGCCACGGCATCCGCTCCTAGGAGGCCTTCGCCTTCTTCTTCGGGGCGGCCTTGCTCGTCGTGCTCTTCTTCGTCGACGAGCCCGATCCGGACTTCGCCTTCGACGTCGACGCCGTCTTCGTGGCCGGCTTGTCGGCGCTCTTCTTGCCGGAGTCGCCCCGAGCGGCCCGCGACTTCTCGACGCTCGCGCGCAGCGCCTCCATGAGGTCGATCACCTCGCCGCCGCCGCCCTCGTCGGCCTGCTCGCCGAACGTCTCGGTCGTGTCGACCGCCTCCCCCTTCTCGAGCTTCGCCTCGATGAGCGTGCGCAGCTCCTGCTGGTACTCGTCGACGAACTCGTCGGGGTCGAAGTCGCTCGAGAAGCTGTCCACGAGGGAGGCCGACAGCTCGAGCTCCTTCGCGGAGATCCGCACCGACTCGTCGAGCGACGGGAAGGATGCCTCGCGCACCTCGTCGGACCACAGCAGCGTCTGCAGCACGAGCACGTCGCCGCGCACGCGCAGCGCCGCGAGCCGCGTCTTCTGCCGCAGCGAGAACCGCACGATCGCGGTGCGATCGGTCTGCTCGAGCGTCTTGCGCAGCAGCACGTAGGCCTTCGGCGACGCCGAGTCGGGTTCGAGGTAGTAGGCACGGTCGAACGTGAGCGGGTCGACCTGCTCGCTGGGCACGAACTCGACGACGTCGATCTCGCGGCTGCGCTCGGCGGGCAGCGACGCGATGTCCTCCTTGGTGAGCACCACCGTCCGCTCGCCGTCGTCGTACGCCTTGTCGATGTCCTGGTAGGGGACGACCTCGCCGTCGATCTCGCAGATGCGCTGGTACCGGATGCGGCCCCCGTCGGCCGCGTGGACCTGGTGCAGCGGCACGTCGTGGTCCTCGGTGGCCGAGTAGACCTTGACCGGGACGTTGACGAGCCCGAACGTCAGGGCGCCCTTCCAGATGGCTCTCATGCCTCCAGTGAACACCAGCATCCCGACACCGGACCACCCCTTGAACCGCGGGCGCCGAGCCCCTATAGCCTGAGCGCATGGCGGAGCAGCTCGTGCGGATCGGCGGTCGACGGCTGCGCCTCACGAACCTCGACAAGGTCCTGTACCCGGAGACCGGCACGACCAAGGGCGAGGTGATCGACTACTACACGCGCATCGCCGACGTGCTCATCCCCCACGTCGAGGGCCGGCCCGTCACCCGCAAGCGCTGGCCCGACGGGGTCGGCACCGAGGAGGACCCCGGGATGGTCTTCTTCGCGAAGGACCTCGAGCGCGGCGCGCCCTCGTGGATCAGACGGATGCCGATCCCCCACTCCACGGGGACGAAGGACTATCCGCTCGTCGGCGACATCCCCACCCTCGTCTACCTCGCTCAGGTCGCGAGCCTCGAGCTGCACGTGCCGCAGTGGCGGTTCGCCCCCGACGGCGGACGCGGACCCGCCGACCGCCTCGTGCTCGACCTCGACCCCGGTCCCGGCGTGGGACTGCCCGAGTGCGCGCTCGTGGCGAGCTGGGCGCGGGAGATCCTCGTCGACATGGGGCTCGAGCCGTACCCGGTCACGAGCGGCAGCAAGGGCATCCACCTGTACACCGCCCTGCCGCCGGGGCAGACGACCGAGCAGGCCTCGGCCCTCGCCAACGAGCTCGCCCGCGCGATCGAGGCCGACCACCGCGACCTCGTCGTCAGCAGCATGAAGAAGTCCGAGCGCACCGGCAGGGTCCTCATCGACTGGAGCCAGAACAACGGCTCGAAGACGACGATCGCCCCGTACTCGCTGCGCGGGCGGATGCATCCCACCGTCGCCACCCCGCGCACGTGGGACGAGCTCGACGACCCTGACCTGCGCCACCTGGAGTTCACCGAGGTACTCGAGCGCGTGGCCGAGTCGGGCGACCCCATGGCCGCGCTCGGCTTCCACGCCGGCGGGCGCGAGGCCGAGTCCGGGCCGCTGTCCGCGTACATCTCGAAGCGCAGCGCGTCGAAGACGCCCGAGCCGGTGCCGGAGAACCCGCTCGGCGCGACGCCGTCCGGTGAGCGCCCGCGCTTCGTCATCCAGGAGCACCACGCGACCGCCCTGCACTGGGACTTCCGCCTCGAGCACGACGGGGTCCTCGTGAGCTGGGCGGTGCCGCGCGGCGTCCCGCACTCGTACAAGCGCAACAACCTCGCGATCATGACCGAGGACCACCCGATGGAGTACGCGACCTTCGAGGGCACGATCCCCGCAGGCGAGTACGGCGGCGGCACCGTCACGATCTGGGACGACGGGCGCTACGACCTCGAGAAGTGGCGCGACGACGAGATCATCGCGACCCTCGAAGGCCGTCCCGGCGGACCACTCGGCCGCGTGCGCCTCGCCCTCATCCGCACGCAGGGCGAGGGCGAGAAGTCGAGCTGGCTGCTCCACCGCATGAAGACGGATGCCGAGGGCCGCCCCCAGCCCGACGGCATCGTCGTGGAGCCCAGCCCGCAGGCCGACGAGGCCCGCCCCCGGCGCACGCGCGGCGCCCGCCCGCATCAGGAGGATGCCGAGGCGGCAGGCGAAGAGGCGTCGGCCCCCGGCGGCCGGACGAAGACCGCCGAGGGCGCCGCGGACGACCTCCGGCCCATGCTCGCCACCTCCTCGACGCCCGGGCTCGCCCGCCAGGCAGCCGCTCGCTGGGGCGACACCGCGTGGGCCGAGATGAAATGGGACGGCATCCGCGCCGTTGGCGCGTGGGACGGCGCGCGCCTGCGCCTCTTCGCCCGCAGCGGCAACGAGGTCACCCACCGGTATCCCGAGCTCACCGCGGAGGATGCCGGACTCGGCGCCGAGCCGTGCGTCGTCGACGGCGAGCTCGTCGCCCTCGAGCCGGACGGGCGGCCGAGCTTCCCGCTGCTGCAGACCCGCATGAACCTCGAACGGGCCGGCGACATCGCCCGTGAGGCGCGGCGCACGCCCGTCCGGTACTACCTGTTCGACATCCTCGCCCATGACGGCGACGACCTCGCGCCTCTCCCCCTCCGCGAGCGACGGGATGTCCTCGAGGCCGTCGCCGAGACATCCGTCGATGCGATCTCGGTCCCGCCCGTCTTCGAGGACGTCGACGCGGCGCTCGAGACGAGCGAGCGGCTGCGGCTCGAGGGCATCGTCGTCAAGGACCCGCGCTCCCGGTACCTGCGCGGCGCCCGCTCCGAGTCCTGGCTCAAGGTCAAGCTCACGAGCACGCAGGAGGTCGTGATCGCGGGGATCCGCCCCGGCAAGGGCGGGCGCAGCAGCACGTTCGGGTCGCTGCTGCTCGGCATCCCCGACGACGAGGGTCTGCGCTACGCGGGCCGGGTCGGGACGGGGTTCAGCGATTCGACGCTCAAGACCCTGCTGCAGAGGCTCACCCCGCTGCGCACCGACGAGAACCCGCTCATCGGCGTCCCCGCGGCGGACGCGCGCGACGCCCTGTGGGTGCGACCGGAGCTCGTCGGGGAGGTCGAGTACGGCGAGTTCACGCCCGGCGGCATCCTGCGGCATCCGCGCTGGCGGGGCCTACGCCCCGACAAGTCGCCCGGCGAGGTGCGCCGCGAGGACTGAGGCGGCGTCGCGTCACGGGGCCGAGGCCCCGCCCTACGCGTGCGCGTCGTGCTCGATGTGCCCGGCGGGCTCGAGCTGGAACGTCGAGTGCTCGACGTCGAAGTGCTGCGACAGGCACTGCTGCAGGCTGCTGAGCAGCTCGGGCGCCTCCCCGTCGCGCAGCACGGTGTCGTCGACGACGACGTGCGCCGTGAAGACCGGCGCCCCGCGGGTGAGCTGCCACACGTGCACGTCGTGCACGTCGACGACGCCCGGCGTCTCGAGGATGTGGGTGCGGATCTCCTGCACGTGCGTGCCCTGGGGCGCCGACTCGGCGAGCACCGACATCACCTCGCGCAGCAGGCCGATCGCCCGCGGGGCGATCATCGCGGCGATGAACAGGGAGGCGACCGCATCCGCCTGCAGCCATCCGGTCGTGACGATGAGGATCGCCGCGACGATGACCGCGGCCGAGCCGATGAGGTCCCCGAGGACCTCCAGGTAGGCGCCGCGCACGTTGATGCTGCGCCGCTGCGCCGCGCTGAGCAGCCACATGGCCGCGGCGTTGGCCACGAGGCCGACGACCGCCACCACGAGCATGAGGCCGCCCGCGACCTCGATCTCGCCCGGGTCGATGAGCCGGCGCACGCCCTCGATCGCGACGCCCACGGCCAGCACGACGAGGATGATGCCGTTGATGAGCGCCCCGAACACCTCGGCGCGCTGGTATCCGAACGTGCGTCGGTCGTTCGCGGGGCGCGCGGCGACGGCGCCGGCCACGAGCGCGATGACGAGCGCGGCGGCATCCGTGAACATGTGCACGGCGTCGGCGAGGAGCGCGAGCGAGCCGCTGAGGATCGCGCCGACGACCTGCACCACCATCACGACGGACGTGATCGCGAGCGACGTCGCGAGCAGTCGGCGGTTGCTCGCGCCGCGGATCCCCTCGGTCGGCGCGTGGTCGTGCATGAGCCCAGGGTAGGCCGCTCCGCGGCGCCTCGGAGCCGGAACGCGCTAGTCGGGAATGAGTGTGCGCATCATTCTCACCTCGCGGCGTTCTCCGCGAAGAACGCCGCGAGTCGGGCGCCGAGCCCCCGCAGATCGTCCGGCGTGCGCTGCACCTCGAGCACCGAGTCGGGCAGCAGCTCGTGGAGCCTCTCCGCCGTCGCCACCGGGTGACCCGGGTCGTCGGCCCACGGCCGCAGCAGAACCGGCTGACGGATGCCGCGCAGGGCCTCCGGGTCGGGCAGATCGGTCTCCGCGGCCCCCAGCAGGACCGCCGCCGCCGACGCGTCGTCGAGGTCGGGGCCGCCGGGCGACCAGCCGCCTTCCGCGATGATCGGCAGCGGCGGCACCGCGGAGGCAGCGGCGGCGAAGACGCCCACGCCCCGCGCTCGCACCAGCGCGGCGAGCTGTCGGTAGTTCGCCGCCTGCGCGGCGCGCGTCTCCCACGCGGTGGGCGGGATCACGAGGGCGAGCCGGCGGAAGCGCCGCGGCTGGGCGAGCACGGCGTGCAGCAGGGTCCCGACGCCCATCGAGACGCCGAACGCGTCGACCGGCTCGTCCGGCGAGACGACGTCAATCAGGGTGAGGAGATCGTCGGCGAGGCGCGCCCAGGTGTAGTCGCCGGGCACGGCGCGGCCGGTCGAGCGGCCGTGGCCGCGCGCGTCGTAGCGCACGACACGGCGCCCCGTCGCGATGAGCGGCGACCAGTCGAAGTAGCCGCCGCTGTCCTCCGAGGCGCGCGACGACGCCAAGCCGTGCAGCCCGACGATCATCGGCCCGTCACCGGCACGGTCGGTGTAGGACAGCGTCGCTCCCCCGACGTCCAGGAGCATCTCGTCCGTCGAGGATTGCGAGGGGGTCACGTCCGCCATGGGGTCCAGCCTTCCACCGTGCGGGCCGGACGGGGCCGGACGCTCGTATTCAGATGAGCGCGAGCAGCGGCACGAGCTCGCGGAACGCGCGGGCGCGGTGCGACTGGGCGTTCTTCTCCTCGGCGGTCCACTCGCCGACGGTGCGCTCGGCGCCGGCATCCTGCCCGTCCGGGATGAACACCGGGTCGTACCCGAACCCGCCGGAGCCGGATGCGGCGTGGGCGAGGCGGCCGGGCCAGCGGCCCTCCACGACGTGCTCGGCGCCGTCGGGGGTCAGCAGCGCGATCGTGGAGACGAAGTGCGCCGTCCGATGCGGATCGCGGATGTCGGAGAGCTGGTCGAGCAGCAGCTCGCGGTTCGCGACGGCATCCTTCGCGTGACCCGCCCAGTACGCGGAGAAGACGCCGGGCGCACCGCCGAGCACGTCGACGGCGATGCCGGAGTCGTCCGCGAGCGCCGCCAGGCCCGTGTGCGCCGCAGCGGCCCGCGCCTTGATGAGCGCGTTCTCGGCGAATGTGACGCCGTCCTCGACCGGCTCCGGGCCGTCGTAGCCGACGACCTCGAGGTCGGGGCGGGTCGCCGCCACGATGGCGCCGAACTCCTCGACCTTGTGCGCGTTGTGGGTGGCCAGGACGACGCGCGCGGTCACGCGGACTCCTCCGCCGATGCGAGTGCGGCGGCCTGGAGGTCGCGCAGCTGCGCGCAGCCGTTCACGCCGAGCTCCAGGAGCGCGTCCAGCTCGCGCTTGTCGAACGGGGCGCCCTCCGCGGTGCCCTGCACCTCGACGAACAGGCCGCGGCCGGTGACGACGACGTTCATGTCCGTCTCGGCGCGCACGTCCTCGACGTAGGCGAGGTCGAGCATCGGCTCGCCGTCGATGATGCCGACCGACACCGCCGCGACGGAGTCGTACAGCACGTTCGCCTTCTGCGCGATGAACTTGTTGCGCCGGCCCCACTCGATCGCGTCGGCGAGGGCGACGTACGCGCCGGTGATCGCCGCGGTGCGGGTGCCGCCGTCGGCCTGCAGCACGTCGCAGTCGATGACGATCGTGTTCTCGCCGAGCGCCTTGGTGTCCACGACGGCGCGCAGGGCGCGGCCGATGAGGCGCGAGATCTCGTGCGTGCGCCCGCCGATGCGGCCCTTGACGCTCTCGCGGTCGTTGCGGCTGTTGGTGGCGCGGGGCAGCATCGCGTACTCGGCCGTGACCCAGCCCTTGCCCTTGCCGGTCAGCCAGCGCGGCACGCCGTTGGTGAACGACGCCGTGCACAGCACCTTGGTGCCGCCGAAGCTGATGAGCGCCGAGCCCTCGGCCTGCGCGCTCCACCCCCGCTCGATGGTGACGGGGCGCAGGTCGGACGGCGTGCGCCCATCGGCGCGGACGGTGTCGGTCATGTGTGTGCTCCTCGGGGCAGGTCGATGGCTCCGGTCTGGACCAGCTTGACGTCGTTCACGCCGCGGCCCATGAGCCGCTGCGCGAGACGGATGAAGTCGTCCGCCGAGGCGCCGGTGGCCTCGTAGACGTGGGACGGGGCGGCCTCGGGCCCGGCGAGCAGGTCGCGGGAGACGAGCTGGCGGTACACGTCGTTGGCGGTCTCGGTGTCGCTGGAGACGAGCGCGACATCCGGACCCATGACGTAGCTGATCGCGCCCTTGAGGAACGGGTAGTGCGTGCAGCCGAGCACGAGGGTGTCGACCCCCGCATGGCGCAGCGGCGCGAGGTACTCCTCGGCGGCGGCCAGGAGCTCGGGCGAATCCGTCACGCCCGCCTCGACGAAGTCCACGAAGCGCGGGCACGCCGCGGCGAAGACGGTGAGCTTCTCGTTGACGCCCAGCATGTCCTGATACGCGCCGGAGCCGATCGTCCCGGCCGTCCCGATCACGCCGATGCGCCCGTTGCGCGTCGTCGACATGGCGGTGCGCACGGCCGGCCCGATGACTTCCACGACGGGGACGTCGTACCGCTCGCGGGCGTCGCGCAGCATCGCCGCGGATGCCGTGTTGCACGCGATCACGAGCATCTTGACGCCCTCGGCCACGAGCGTGTCGAGCACCTCGAGCGAATAGCGGCGCACATCCGCGATGGGCTTCGGACCGTACGGCGAGTGCGCCGTGTCGCCGATGTAGAGGATCGACTCCCGCGGAAGCTGATCGGTGATCGCCCGTGCCACGGTGAGCCCGCCGACGCCCGAATCGAAAATGCCGATGGGAGCGTCGTTCACGATCATCCAGCCTACGCCAGGCGGCTCAGTAGGCTGAGCGCATGGCCGCGTCCACCGCCCTGCTCACCGACCGCTACGAGCTCACGATGCTCGACGCCGCCCTGCGGGACGGCACCGCCCGGCGCCGCTGCGTCTTCGAGCTGTTCGGCCGACGCCTGCCGGGCGGCCGCCGCTTCGGCGTCGTCGCCGGCACCGGGCGCTTCCTCCAGCTCCTGCAGGACTTCCGCTTCGGAGAGGACGAGCTGCGGTTCCTCCGCGACGAGAAGGTCGTGGATGCCGCCACGGTGTCGTACCTGGAGTCCTACCGCTTCACGGGCTCGATCACCGGCTACCGCGAGGGCGAGCTGTACTTCCCCGGCTCGCCGCTCCTCACGATCGAGGGCACCTTCGCGGAGGCCGTGATCCTGGAGACGATCGCGCTCAGCGTCCTCAACCACGACTCGGCCGTCGCGACCGCCGCGGCGCGCATGAGCATCGCAGCCGGCGACCGCCCCCTCGCGGAGATGGGATCGCGTCGCGCCGCCGAGTCCTCGGCGGTGGCCGCCGCCCGCGCCGCGTACATCGCGGGCTTCGGCGCGACGAGCAACCTCGAGGCGGGCCGCACATGGGGCATCCCGACGATGGGCACCGCGGCGCACTCGTGGACGCTCCTGCACGACAGCGAGGAGGACGCGTTCCGCGCCCAGATCGAGGCGCTCGGCATCGGGACCACCCTGCTCGTGGACACGTACGACATCCGCACGGGTGTGGAGACCGCCATCCGCGTCGCCGGGACGGGCCTCGGCGGTGTGCGCATCGACTCGGGCGACCTCCCCGTCGTCGCGAGCGAGGTGCGCGCGCAGCTCGACGCGCTCGGCGCCACCGAGACGAGGATCACCGTCACGAGCGACCTCGACGAGTACGCGATCGCCGCGCTCGCGGCCTCCCCCGTCGACAGCTACGGCGTCGGCACGTCGGTGGTCACCGGATCGGGCAACCCCACCGCCGGCATGGTCTACAAGCTCGTCGCACGCCAGGCCGAGGACGGGTCCTGGGTGGCGGTCGCCAAGACATCCACCGACAAGGGCTCGAAGGGCGGGCGCAAGGCGGCGTTCCGCACCCTGAAGTCGGGCCGCGCGACGCGCGAGCTCATCGCCGTGTCGGACGGATTCGAAGAGGTCGAGACGGCCGCGTCGCACCCCGACTCCCGGCCGCTGCAGGTGCCGCTCGTCGTCGCGGGCGAACCAGACCCGGCGTTCCTCGGTCCGCAGGGGGTCGAAGCGGCGCGCGCGCACCACGCGCAGGTGCGCACCGAGCTGCCCGTGCGGGCGCGCGCGCTCAGCCGGTCCGATCCGGCGATCCCGACCGTCTACATCGACGCGCGGTGACCGGACGAGGCCGCGCCGTCAGCGCAGCGACTCGTAGATCTCCTTGCAGGTCGGGCACACCGGGAACTTCTCCGGGTCACGACCAGGCGTCCACTTCTTCCCGCACAGCGCGCGGACCGGCTTGCCGGTGATGGCGGACTCGAGGATCTTCTCCTTCTTCACATAGTGCGAGAAGCGCTCGTGATCCCCGGGCTCGATCGTCTCCTCGCGGATGAGCTCTTCGAGCTCGCGGTCGAGGAGAGCCAGTCCTCCGTCGTCGGGGGTTCCTGCAGGGGTGCTCATTGCCGCCCTTTCCCTCTCATCTGTCAGAGTCTAGCCGCGCGACCCGCACCAGGGGTCGGGGTCGCTCACGCCGATTCGGCGAACTCCATGAGGCGCGCGCCGCTGCGGCGGAACAGCGCCGAGCCCAGCATGACACCCACGACCAGTACGACCACGCCGATGCCGATGCCGCCCCACAGGGCGAGCGAGCCGTAGCGGATGTCCTGGGTCAGCGCGAGCCAGAACCACCACACCGGGGCGGCGCTCAGCGCCACCGCGCCCAGCAGCACGATCGCCTGCGACGCGACGCCGCTGGACGCGTGCTGCGGCTGCTGGAACGGGCTGTCGCCCGGGCGGGACACGGCGTACGGCGCGAGCACCGAGGAGACGCTCGACAGTCCCAGGCCGCACAGGAACAGCGACACGGCGACACCGGTGAGACCGGGCAGGAGCGCCCAGCGCCCGTGCGCGGCGATCGTGACCGGGATGAGCACGGCAAGCAGGGGGACGGCGATGAGCACCACCGGCACGAGACGGCCGAGACGGTCCGAGCGCCCCCGGGTGCCGCTGGCGACATGCATCCAGATCGCCGTCGAGTCGTACGCGACGTCGTTGTGCGGCAGCCAGCCGAAGAAGAGGGCCACGATGGGGACCGGGATGAGGACCACGAGCGACCACGGCGCGCCTGCGACGAGCGGCGGCACCATCGCGATCGCCGCGGCGACGGGGATGACGGCGGCGTTGACGATGTAGCGGCGGTCGCGCAGCCAGTAAACGAGGCTGCGGGCCGCGATCGCACCACCGGGGGTGCCGGGGGCGACGGCGAACCAGCCGAGGCCCGCGCGCTCGCGCACCGACGAGGGCCGCTCGGTGGTGGTGAGCATGCGGGTCACGAGCCCCTGCCACACGACGGCGAGCAGCGCGACCGTGGCGAGGGCGACGACGGCCGCGAGCCACACGAGGGGCGATCCGCTCGCCGCGAGCGCCGGCAGCGCCCAGGCGGCGCCGATGGGCGTGAACCCGAGGACGGTGATCGCCTCGGAGAGCTGCGTGGGAACGGTGCTGTGCCAGTCCAGCGAGGCGAAGAAGACGGCGGCGGGGACGACGACGACGGCGATCGCGAGGATGAACAGTCCGGACAGCTCGCGCGAGCGGCGCTCCCGCAGGTACATCGCCGTGAGCGCCATGCAGACGCGGGCGAACAGCGCGCAGGTCACGACGGCCAGGAGCGCGCCGAGGATCCCGACGACGACCGGCGCGCCCTGCGCGGACCAGGTGATCGTCGCGCACACGCTGATGGCGATGACGGCGAGCAGCGGCGCGCTGAGCAGACCCGCGAGCGCGACGGTCCACGCGAGCGGACGCGGCTCGAGGCCGAACACCGCGAAGCGGCGAGGGTCGAGGGGGTCCTCCGTGCCCGCGACGAGCGGCGTCAGGGCGAAGCCCAGCGTGACGGCGGCACCGCCGAGCACGATCACCACCCGTGCCACGTCGTGGGACGCGTCATCGAGTGAGAGCACCGCGAGGCACGCGACGACGGCGGCGGCGACGAGCAGGACGAGCGCCGTGACGGTGCGCGCGACCTCGCGACGATCACCGCGCAGCGCTCCGAACAGGAGCGCCGCCCTCAGTCGGAGAACGTGTGCAACCACTCGAGCCCCTCCACGTCGCCGAGTCCGCCGGCGAGCTCGATGAAGCGCTGCTCGAGCGTCAGCTCGCCGCGCACCTCGTCGATCGTGCCCTCGGCCAGCACCTGGCCGGCGACGAGGACGCCCACGCGCGTGCACACCCGCTCGACGAGTTCCATGCCGTGGCTCGAGAGGACGACCGTCCCACCGCGGGCGACGTATGCGCCGAGGATGTCGAGGATGATCGCGCTCGAGACCGGGTCGACCGCCTCGAACGGCTCGTCGAGCACGAGCAGGCGCGGCGAGTGGATCATCGCACCCGCGAGCATGACCTTCTTGGTCATGCCGGCCGAGTAGTCGGAGACGACCCGGCCGAGTGCGTCGGTGAGGTCGAACGCGCGGGCGAGATCGACGGTGCGCGATTCCACCACGGCCGGCGCGAGTCCGCGCAGCACGCCGTAGTAGTAGAGCAGCTGACGGCCGGTGAGGCGGTCGAACGTGCGCAGACGGTCGGGCAGCACGCCCATGGCGCGCTTCGCGGCCTGAGGGTTCTTCGCCGCGTCGACGCCGTTGACGGAGATCGTGCCGCGGTCGGCCTGCA
>Ga0182748_1001741_pt1 | contig 20679 bp, 20 predicted proteins | sample eDN3rd37CKraftOP_FD_128877 | JGI IMG/M metagenome (GOLD analysis project Ga0182748, IMG submission 128877) | Enriched Organic Plus compost microbial communities from Emeryville, California, USA - eDNA 3rd pass 37_C Kraft OP (version 2) (version 2) ...
GCCTCCACGACCTCGAGCAGCCGCCCGAACACGGACGGCGGCGGACCGAACGCGCGCCGGGACTGCGCGATGACGCCGTGCCCGAGGGCCCGCGCCCCCGCGACGCCGACGACCGCCCCCACGCCGAACGGCACGAGGCGCCCGATCGCGAGGCCGGACTGCTTCGCGAGCTGCGTGCGCAGGAACCGGTTGCCGAGCGCCTTGTTGACCTTGACGAGCGTCCCGGCGGGCATGCTCGTGAGCAGCACCTTGCCCCACGCGAGGCCCGAGCCCTGCGTCGCACGCTCGACGTCGCGCGCGCCCTTCTCGCCCAGCACGGTCGCGAGGAGCAGCGCCCGGCGCCGCGCGACGTCGTCCACGGCGATGCCGTGCACGTCGGCGACCGCGAGCGCGAACGCCGCCGAGGACGCGAAGAACGTCGCGACGTCGCTCGACGTCAGCGCGATCCCGACGCCCGTGCCCACCGACGGGATCGCGGCGGCGGCACCCACGGCGCCGCCCGCGGTCTGGATCACGAGCAGGTACTCGCGCTCGAGGATCCGGACGATCTGCGCGGGGCTCGCCTCGGGGTTGCGCCGACGCACGGAGTCGACGTGGGCGCGGATCGCGTGCGACGGGATGGTCACGGCCTTGTCGAGCGCCGCGTCGAGGAGCGGCGTGGGCCGGTAGGCGGTCCAGTCCGTCGTGTCGACGGGGGCGTCCTGCGGTGCGCGCAGCCCGCGGCGGCCCCGCCGCTCGACGGCGCCCGGCCGCGACCGGTCCGGCGTCCCGTGGTCCGGCGTGCCGTACGGCTGCTCGTGCGCCATCTCGCCTCCCGTATCGGGCCTCGCGGCCCGGTCGTCACTCGACGCTGCCGCCCGGCTGCTGGAACACCGTCCGCACGGTCGCGCCCGCCTTGATCGTCCGTCCCACTGTGCAGGTCTTCTCGATCGCCCGCTCGGCGACCGTGAGCAGCCGCTCGCGCGCCTCGTCGTCGAGCGAGGACAGGTCGATCTCGAACCGCTCGGTGATCTCCGGGTAGCGGTCCTCCGGAAGGTCCTTGACGCCCTCGGCGTGGATCGTCACCGCGTAGTCGTCGCCGAGCCGGCGCGCGAACGTGCGGTCCGAGCTCATGCCGGCGCACGCGGCGAGCGCGATCTTCAGCAGCTCGCCCGGCGTGAACACGGCCCCCTCGCTCGCGGGCCCGATGAGCACCTGCGCGCCGCGGGCGGAGTAGCCCGTGTACGTCCGGACGCCCGTCCGCTCGACCCACAGGGGGTCCGTGGGCGACGGCGACGACGGGGCGATCTCGTCGGTGCCGGTCAGCGGGGTCGTGGTGGTCGGCTCGGTCGTCATGCGTCGATCCTCGCACTCGTGCGGTGCCGGTGCGCTCGTCGCCCACCGGTCGGTCGTCCGCCCCAACGCGCGCCGCGCCCCGGGGATTCCCCGTGGTGCGCGGCCGGGGGAGGATCGGACGCATGAGGATCGTCGTCGCGGGCGGCACGGGCCGCATCGGTCGCCGGGTCGTCGCGGGGCTGCGCGCGGACGGGCACGAGGCCGTGCCCCTCGCGCGGGCCACGGGGGCGGACCTGCGGACGGGCGCCGGGGTCGACGCGGCGCTCGCCGGTGCGGACGTCGTCGTGGACGTGTCGCGGCCGTCGACGTACGTGGACGAGGAGGTGCTGCGCTTCTTCACCACGGGCACGCGCACGCTGCTCGACGCCGGGGCGCGCGCCGGCGTCCGGCACCACGTGGTGCTCTCGATCGTCGCCGTGGACCGGACCGACGCCGGGTTCTTCCGCGCGAAGCGCGCGCAGGAGGAGCTCGTCCGTGCGGCGGGCGTCGCGTGGACGGTCGTGCGGGCCACCCAGTTCTTCGAGTTCGTCGGCACGATCGCGGACCACCTCACGGTCGACGGCGCCGTGCGGGTGCCGCCGGTCGCCTTCCAGCCTGTCGCGGCGGCCGACGTCGCGGCGGTGGTGGCCGGCACGGCGACGGGGGAGCCGCGGCGGGGGGTCGTCGACCTCGCCGGCCCGGAGCGCGTGCGCCTCGACGCGTTCCTGCGCGACGTCCTCGCCTCGTGGCGCGACGCGCGCGACGTCGTCACGGACCCGCTCGCCCGCTACTTCGGCGCGCGCCTCGTGGAGGACTCCCTCGTCCCGCGCGGGGACGCGCTGCGCGGACCCACGACGTGGGCGGCGTTCGTCGCCCACGACGCGTAGCCGCCCGGGCCCGCCGGTCGGGGCGGGCCGGCGGGCCCGGACGGCGGTCTCAGGCCGCGCGGACGGGGTCCGTCGCGGCGGGCTGCTCCGCGCGCCGTGAGGCGGCCGCGGGCTCGGTGGCGGACCGGTCGGTCGGGCCCGAGGGCCCGGTGGCGCGCCGGGCGCCCGCCGTCGCACCCGCCGCCGTCGCGCCGGCGACGAACGCGTCGCGGGGCCGCTGCACCTCGGCGAGCGAGACGACGTCGCGCCCGAACAGCGCGGCGGTGGACCAGACGGCGAGGACGCGGACCGTGCGCTCCCACGTCGGGATCGCGAGGACGTGGTAGCCGCGGTGCATGAGCCACGCGAGCCGCCCCCGCACGACGACCCGGTGGTACTGGAAGACCCCCGAGCCGAGCCCGAGCGTCGCCACCACCCCGAGACTCCCGTGCACGTAGGGCCGGGTCGGGCGCCCGCGCCGCGCCGCGACGAGGTTCTTGGCGAGGCGGCGTCCCTGGCGCACGGCGTGCTGCGCGTTCGGGACGGTCAGCGCGCCCGGGGCCGGCAGGGCGAGGTCCGGCACGGCCGCGCCGTCGCCGGCGGCCCACGCGTCGGGCACGGTGTCGTCCACCGTGCCGACCCGCAGGTCCGGCCGCGCGACGAGGTAGCCGCGCGCGTCCACGGGCAGGTCCGTGTGCGTCGCGACGACGGGGTTCGCGGCGTTCCCCGCCGTCCAGACGAGCAGGCCGGACGCGAACGACTCCCCGGTCGACAGCGTGACGACGCCGCCCTCGGCGGACACCAGCCCGGCCTCCAGGTGCACGTGAGCGCCGCGGCGCTCGAGCTCGCGCACGACCCACCGCCCCGGCCGCTCGGTGACCTCCGGCAGGATGCGCGGGTTGCGCTCGACGAGGTGGAATCGCAGCTCCGCCGGGTCGATCTCGGGGTAGACGCGCGTGAGGTCGTGCGCGAGCGAGAGCAGCTCGGCGAACCCCTCGACGCCGGAGAAGCCGCCGCCGACGAACGTCACGGTGAGCAGCCGCTCGCGCTCCGGCCCGGCCGGGAGGCTCGCCGCCCGGTCGAACGAGGTGAGGAGCCGGTCGCGGATCGCGACGGCCTCCTCGACGTGCTTCATGCCGATCGCGTGCTCGGCGACGCCGGGCACGGGGAACACGCGCGTCACCGCGCCGGCCGTGACGACGACCGTGTCGTACGTCAGGTCGTACGGCTCGCCCGAGCGCGGGCGCACGACGACGACGTGCCGCGCGTGGTCCACGCGCTCGACCGTCCCGTCGAGCAGGCGCGTGCGGCGCAGGTGGCTGCGGTGCGCGACGGCGGCGTGCCGCGCCTCGACGGAACCGGCGACGACCTCGGGCAGGAACGGCTGGTACGTCATGTACGGGCGCGGGTCCACGAGGACGACCTCGACCTCGCCGCGGCGCAGCTCGCGCCGTAGGCGCTTCTCGAGCTCCCGGGCCGCCGTGAACCCGGCGTAGCCCCCACCGACGACGACGATGCGTTCCATCACTGCCTCCTGTGCGTCGCACCCGCTCGGCGCCCTCACGGGTGCCTCACCCTCTCGACCGGTCGACCCGGCGTCCCGTGACATGACGTGCGTCACGCCCGGGCGCCCTTGACCTGGAGCGCACTCCAGGTCGGATGCTCGAGGCATGCCCGACCCGCTGATCCCCGTCCCGCCCGCCGACGTCCCGCCCGAGGGCCTCGCCATCGGGGACGCCGCGCGTGCCGTCGGCCTGAGCGTCGACACGCTGCGCTACTACGAGAAGGAGGGCCTCCTCCTCGACCCCGCGCCGCGCGACGGCGGCGGGCGGCGGCGCTACGGCGCGCACGACCTCGCGTGGCTCGCCGGTCTCGTCATGCTGCGCGAGACGGGCATGTCGATCGCCGACGTGCGCGTCATGGCGGACCTCAGCCGCCGCGCGGGCACCGAGGCAGAGCGCCTCGTCGTGCTCGAGCGGCACCGCGAGCGCGTGCTCGCGGCGCTGGAGCGCACGCGGCGCCACCTCGCGGCGCTCGACGCCAAGATCGCGTCCTACCGCGCGGTCACCGCACCGGACCAGGAGGACCCCCGATGACGACCCCCACGACCCGACCCGCCGGGGTCCGCCCCGCCGCGCGACCCCCGGTCGTCCCGCTCGGCGACGGCCTGCGCGTGTCCGCGGTCGGCCTCGGCGCGATGGGCATGAGCGCGTTCTACGGGCCGACGGACGAGGCCGAGGCCGTCGCGACGCTCCGGCACGCCGTCGACGCGGGCGTGACCTTCGTCGACACCGCCGAGGCGTACGGGCCGTTCGAGAACGAGAAGCTGCTCGGCCGGGCGCTCGGCGACCGTCGCGACGAGGTCGTGCTCGCGACGAAGGCGTCGGCCGAGACCGACGACGACGGCACCGTCCACGGCCGCAACGGCACGCCCGAGTACATCCGCCGGGCCGCCGACCGGTCGCTGCGCCACCTCGGCACCGACGTCATCGACCTCTACTACCTCCACCGCGCCGACCCGGCCGTGCCGATCGAGGAGTCCGTCGGCGCGATGGCCGAGCTCGTCGCGGCCGGGAAGGTGCGCCACCTCGGCCTCTCCGAGGTGTCGGCCGCCACGATCCGGCGCGCGCACGCCGTGCACCCGCTCGCGGCCGTGCAGTCGGAGCTCTCCCTGTTCTCCCCGGACGTGCTGCGCAACGGGGAGAAGGCCGTCATGGACGAGCTCGGCATCGGCCTCGTCGCGTTCTCCCCGCTCGGGCGCGGCGTGCTCACGAGCAGCGTGCGCAGCCTCGACGACCTCGCGCCCGACGACGCGCGCCGCGGCCTGCCGCGGTTCCAGCCCGACGCGTTCGCCGCGAACCTCCGGCTCGCGGACCGCGTGCGCGAGATCGCCGCGGAGAAGGGCGTCACCGAGGCCCAGGTCGCGCTCGCATGGGTCGTCGCGCAGGGCGCGGTGCCCATCCCCGGGACGCGCCGTCGCGAGCGGCTCGACGAGAACGCCGCAGCCGCGAGCCTCGAGCTCACCGCGGACGACCTGCGCCGCCTCGCCGACGCCGTGCCCCCGGCCCAGGTCGCGGGCCACCGCGACTACGCGCCGACGCCCGACGGCCGGGACCGCTGAGCGTCGCGAGGGCCACGACCGACCACGGTGCCTAGACTGGCGCGCGTGGCACTCGACGCGACCTCCGCCCCGACCGCACCGCTGAGCACCGGCGGGCCCGCGCCGTCGGGCACCCCCGCGGCCGCCGTCCCGACCCCGTACGAGGACCTCCTGCGCGACGTCCTGGAGCACGGGACGCACAAGGGCGACCGGACGGGGACGGGCACCCGCAGCGTGTTCGGCCGGCAGATCCGCTTCGACCTCTCGCAGGGGTTCCCGCTCATCACGACCAAGCGTGTGCACCTCAAGTCGATCGCGTACGAGCTGCTGTGGTTCCTGCGCGGCGACTCGAACGTGCGCTGGCTCCAGGAGCGCGGCGTGACCATCTGGGACGAGTGGGCGGACGCCGACGGCGAGCTCGGACCGGTCTACGGCGTCCAGTGGCGATCGTGGCCGACGCCGGACGGCCGTCACGTGGACCAGGTCGCCCGGGTGATCGAGCAGATCCGCGCCAACCCCGACTCGCGGCGGCACATCGTCTCCGCGTGGAACGTCGCGGAGATCGAGGACATGGCCCTGCCGCCGTGCCACGCGCTCTTCCAGTTCTACGTCGCCGACGGCAGGCTCTCGTGCCAGCTCTACCAGCGCTCGGCCGACCTGTTCCTCGGCGTGCCGTTCAACATCGCGTCGTACGCGCTGCTCGTGCACATGGTCGCCGCGCAGACGGGGCTCGAGGTCGGCGACTTCGTGTGGACCGGCGGGGACGTCCACATCTACGACAACCACGTCGAGCAGGTGCGCGAGCAGCTCACGCGCGAGCCGTACCCCTACCCGACGCTGCGCCTCGCCCCGCGCGACTCGATCGACGCGTACGAGTACGAGGACATCGAGGTCGTCGGGTACCAGCACCACCCGACGATCAAGGCCCCGATCGCCGTCTGATGCTCGGACTCGTCTGGGCCCAGGCGCGCGACGGCGCCGGACGGCCCGTCATCGGCGCGGGCGGCACCATGCCGTGGCACCTGCCCGAGGACCTCGCGCACTTCCGCCGGCTCACGTCCGGGCACCCCGTGGTCATGGGGCGCCGCACGTGGGACTCGCTCCCGCCCCGGTTCCGGCCGCTGCCGGGGCGCACGAACCTCGTCGTGACGCGCCAGGAGGCGTGGTCGCCCGACGGCGGTCCCGCGGCCGACGGGACCGGCGCCCCCGTGCGCGTGGCGGGGACCGTCGACGCGGCGCTCGCGGCCGCCCGGGCGGCGGCGCGCGCCGCCGGGTCGGACGAGGTGTGGGTGATCGGCGGGGCGCAGCTCTACGCGGCGACGCTCGCCGTCGCGGACCGGTGCGTGATCACCGAGATCGACGCCGTCGTCGAGGGCGACACGTTCGCCCCGGTGCCCGGGGACGGCTGGGTCCGCGAGCCGGGGGAGTGGCGCACGTCGTCGACCGGGCTGCGCTTCCGGGTGGTCGACGCACGACGCTGAGCGTCAGATCAGCCCCGACGGCTCGATCGGGTCGAGCCGCGGCGGCGGCACGGGGTGCGGCTCCTCGAGCGTCTCGACGTCCGCCTCCTGCGGCGCGGTGAGCCGCGCGACGGCCTCCGTGAGGTTCGTCGTGAGCGCGGCGACGAGCGCGTCGGCGTCGCGCTCCTCGAGCCGCAGGACGATCTCCTCGTGCGACGCGGCCGAGTCGGCGCGCACGGCGTACTCGTCGCTCACCGTGAAGCTCGCGACGCGCACCTCGACGATGAGCGTCGTCATCCACCGCAGGAGCCAGGGGTTGCCGCTCGCGGCGACGAGCGCCCAGTGCAGGTTGAGGTCGGCGTCCCCGATGCGGCGCGCGTCCTGCGAGTCGCCCGCCTCGACGAGCGCGCGGTAGGCGGAGCGGACGGCGGCGACGTCCGCGGCGGACGCGGTCGCCACGGCGAGGCGCGCCGCGGTCGTCTCGACGCTCGTGCGCGCGGCGTACAGGGCGGGGATGCGCTCGCGGCCGATGGTCACGACGCTCAGGCCGCGCCCCGGCGTCGCGGTGAGCAGCCCCTCCTGCACGAGCCGCTGCGCGGCCTCGCGGAACGGGCCGCGGCTCACGCCGAGCTGGCCGGCGATCTCCACCTCGCGGATCGGCGACCCGACGCGCAGCGCGCCGGAGTAGATCGCGTCGCGCAGCTCCCGGGCGATGAGGTCCACCGTCGACGGACGGGTCACCGGCGAGAGGAACGGTGCGGTGAGCGGTGCGCGCGAGGCCGGGCTCATCGGCTCTCCTCCGAGGTCGTCGAACGGTCGATCGAGGTCACGATCCGGTATCACATCATCCCCTGTCTGCGGCCCGTACCCGGCGCCCGATCGGCCGGATCACGCCCGCGACGTCGATTGTAGACAATCTGACAGTAGGAACATCGGATTGTCGAACGGTCGACAGCGCGTTAGCGTGGACGACCGTCCAACCAGCCATGACCGCCCGCGCCCCGGCGTCGGCGGCCACGAAGGGAACCATGACTTCCACGCGAACCACCGCGACCCGGCACCGCGCCCTCCTGGGCTCGGGCGCCGTCCTCCTCCTCGCCGCCACCGCGGCCTGCACGAGCGTCGACGGCGGGGGCGGGAGCACGAGCGCGACCTCCGGCGGGAGCGCGCTCGAGACGCTGCAGGACCGCGGGACCATCACCGTCGGCTTCGCCGGCGAGGCCCCCTACAGCTACGAGGACGGCGGCGAGCTCACGGGCGCGACGGTCGCCCTGCACCGCGAGATCTTCGCCGAGCTCGGCATCGACACGGTCGAGGGCGTGAACACGGAGTTCGGCTCGCTCATCCCCGGCCTCACGGCCAACCGCTTCGACGCCGTCAGCGCGGGCATGTCGATCCTGCCCGACCGCTGCGCGCAGGCCGCGTTCAGCGAGCCCGAGTTCATGTACACCACGGCGTTCATGACGCCCGAGGGCAACCCCGACGGGCTCACGGACATGCAGTCCGCCGCCGACGCGGGCATCACGCTCGCCACCATGACCGGCGCGATCGAGGGCGACTACGCGCGCCAGCTCGGCATCGACAACCTCGAGGTCGGCACGCCCCAGGACGGCCTCGACGCCGTCGTCGCCGGCCGCGCCGACGCGTTCGCGCTCACCGGCATCTCGCTCAACCACCTCGCCGACAGCACCGACGCGCCCGTCGAGGTCACGGAGTCCTTCGTGGCCGAGATCGACGGCGTCCCGCAGATCGGCGCGGGCGGCACCGTCTTCCGCACGAGCGACACCGACCTGCTCGAGGCGTACAACGAGAAGCTCGCCGAGATCGTCGCCGACGAGGACCGCTACCTCGACATCGTCGGGGAGTTCGGGTTCACCGCGGCCGAGCGCCCCGTCGAGGGCCTGACCACGGAGAAGCTGTGCGAGGGCGACCTCGACGCGCTCGCCACCGAGCTCGCGCCGGAGCTCGGCTCGGACTCCTGAGGGTCCCCGCGTGTCCGACAACCTCAGCACGCTCCGTGACGCGCTGCCACGGCTCGGCGAGGGCGTCGTCGTCACCCTCCAGCTCACGCTGGGGGGTGCGGCGCTCGCCCTCGTCCTCGCCCTGCTCCTGGGCCTCGGCTCGCGGGCCGGGAGCCTGTGGGTGCGCGGGCCGTCGCGGTTCGTCGTCGAGTTCTTCCGCGGGACGTCGCTCGTCGTCCAGCTCTTCTGGCTCTTCTACGTCCTGCCCGTCTTCGGCTTCCGCATGGAGTCGCTCGCGTGCGGCATCCTCGCGCTCGGCCTCAACTACGGCGCGTACGGCGCCGAGGTGGTGCGCGGGTCGATCAACGCCGTGCCGCAGGGCCAGTGGGAGGCCGCGACCGCGCTCGACCTCGGCCCCGTGCACCGCCTGCGCCGCGTGATCCTGCCGCAGGCGTGGGCCCTCATGATCCCCATGCTCACGAACCTGCTCATCCAGCTCCTCAAGGGCTCCGCGCTGGCGACCTACATCCTGCTGCACGACGTCAACTACTTCATCGAGCAGCTGCGCCGCAGCACGCAGGACACCTTCTTCTCCTACACCGTGGGCCTGCTCGTGTACTTCGCGCTCGCGTACGTGCTGACGCTCGGCATGAACGCGCTCGAGGTGCGCGCGAAGAACCGGCTCGGCAGCGGGCCCTCGCTGCGCGAGGTGCTGCGCGTCGCGCCCGTCCCGGCCACGACGAGGGGAGGCGCCGCGTGAACGACGTCTGGAGCTGGCAGCGCGCCGCCGAGGCGCTGCCCCCGATCCTCGAGGGATTCCGCATCACCCTGCTCGCGACGGTCGTCGGCACGGCGATCGCCGCCGTCCTCGGCCTGCTCGTCGCGCTCGTGCGGCGCTCGCGCAGCCGGTGGGTCACCGCGCCCGTGGGCCTCGCGGTCGAGTTCGTCCGGTCGACGCCGCTGCTCGTGCAGCTCGTGTTCGTCTACCTCATGCTGCCGAGCGTCCCGGCCCTCGTGGTCGGGTGCGTCGTGCTGGGCGTGCACTACGCGACGTACATGTCCGAGGTGTACCGGGCGGGGATCGACGCCGTCCCGCGCGGCCAGTGGGAGGCCGCCAAGGCGCTCGACCTGCCGCGCACGCGCGTGTGGCGCGCGGTCGTGCTGCCGCAGGCGATCCGCAAGACGCTGCCCGGCCTGGGCAACTACGCGATCTCCATGTTCAAGGAGACGCCCTACCTCTTCGCGATCAGCGTCGTGGAGATGTTCACGGCCGCGCAGCAGTTCGGGGGCCGCACGTTCGTCTACACCGAGGCGCTGACGATGGTCGGGCTGCTCTTCCTCCTGGCGAGCTACCCGACGTCGCTCCTCGTCCGCCGATTGGAGAACCGCCTTGCCTGAGACCACCGCACCCCGCGACGCCGCGCCGTCGGGCACCGTGCCCGCGCCCGCGCGGGCGACCACCACCGTCCAGGGCGCCGTGCCCGCCATCGAGTTCCAGGGCGTCGTCAAGCGCTTCGGCGACAACACCGTGCTCGACGGCCTCGACTTCAGCGTCGCGAAGGGCGACCGCGTCACCCTCATCGGCCCGTCCGGGTCGGGGAAGACGACGATCCTGCGCCTCCTCATGACGCTCGAGGAGGCGGACGGCGGGATCATCCTCGTCGACGGCGACCCGTACACCCACGAGATCCGCGGCGGGAAGCGGGTCGAGGTGCCGGAGAAGCGGCGCCGCGCCGTGCGACGGCGCGTGGGGATGGTGTTCCAGCAGTTCAACCTGTTCCCCAACATGTCCGTGCTGGAGAACATCATCGAGGCGCCGATGCACGTGCTCGGGCTGACCCGGGCGCAGGCCACGGTCCGCGCGGAGGAGCTGCTCGACCAGGTCGGGCTCGCGGACAAGCGCGACGCGCGGTGCACGCAGCTCTCCGGCGGCCAGCAGCAGCGCGTCGCGATCGCGCGCGCCCTCGCGATGGACCCGGAGATCCTCCTGCTCGACGAGGTGACGTCCGCGCTCGACCCGGAGATCGTCGCCGACGTGCTCGGCGTGCTGCGCGAGGTCGCCGAGACCACCGACATCACCATGCTCATCGTCACGCACGAGATGCAGTTCGCCCGCGACGTGTCCAACCGCGTGCTCATGTTCGACCACGGCCGCATCGTCGAGGAGGCCGACCCCGAGACGATGTTCACCTCGCCCACCCACGAGCGCACGCAGGAGTTCCTGCGGGCGGTCCTCGGGGACTGAGACCGAGGTCCTGCCGACCGTCGGTCCGGGCCGGCAGGACCTCGCCCCCTCAGGCGGGGTCGCCCAGCCGCGCCAGCGCGTCCACGACGAGGTCCCAGAACCGCGCGTGGTCGAGCGTGACCGCGACCTGCGTGCGGCACGCGTCCGGGCCGGGCTCCTCCCCGCGCAGGTCGGCCACCGTCATGCCGGTCGTCAGCGACCCGTGCAGCTCGACGTCCAGGGGGGCGCGCCGCGTCGTCATGACCTCCGGGTCGACGACGTACGCGACCGCGCACGGGTCGTGGACCGGCGGGTGGGGGAACCCCTGCGCGGACCGGTACGTCGTGCCGTAGAAGTCGAGCAGCTCGCCGACGAACCGTGCCGGCGCCGTGCCGAGCGCGGCCACCCGGTCGCGCACGTCCGGCGTCGCGACGGCCTGGTGCGTGAGGTCGAGCCCGACCATCGTCACGGGCCACGGCTCGGTGAGCACCACGTGCGCCGCCTCCGGGTCGGCGAGCACGTTGAACTCCGCGACCGGCGTGCGGTTGCCCACGTGGTACCCGCCGCCCATCATCACGACCTCGCGCACGCGCGGCACGATCCGCGGCTCCTTGCGCGCGGCCATCGCGACGTTCGTCAGCGGGCCGGTCGGCACGAGCGTGATCTCGCCCGGCTCGGCCGCGAGCACCGTCTCGACGATGAGGTCCACCGCGTGACGCCGGTCGACGGCGCGCCGCGGCGCGGGCAGGACCGGCCCGTCCATCCCGGACTCGCCGTGGATGTCCGGCGCGACGATCCGCGGCCGCACGAGCGGCCGGTCGCACCCGGCCGCGACCGGTGCGTCGATCCCCGCGACCTCCGCGACCGCGAGCGCGTTGCGCGTGACCTTCTCGAGCGTCTGGTTCCCCGCGACCGTCGTCACCGCGACCAGCTCGACGCCCGGGCTGCCGTGCGCGAGGAGCATCGCGACCGCGTCGTCGTGGCCGGGGTCGCAGTCGAGCACGACCCGGCGCGGCCGGTCGGCGGGCGGGGGAGCGGCAGGTGCGGGCACCGCCCCATCCTCGCGCGCGACCGCGGCTGGCGCAGCGCCGCCGCTTCGCGTCACGACGCGCGGCGGATAGGCTGTGCTCCGGCCCTGACCCGGGGCCACGCGCCTGTAGCTCAGGGGATAGAGCACCGCTCTCCTAAAGCGGGTGTCGCTGGTTCGAATCCAGTCAGGCGCACCGAGCACGACCACCTTCCCTGCCGGGGTGCGACCGAGCTCCACCGGTGCCCACGATGAGCGTGACGGCCCGACCGGGCCGACGAAGGAGGTGCACCGTGGGGATCGACGACCTGAAGGGCAAGGCGTCCGACGCGCTGGACAGCGACAAGGGCGAGAAGGCGTCGGACGCGGCCCTGGGCAAGGGCGGCGACGCGGCGTCGAAGGCGACCGGCGGCAAGCACGACGACGCGATCGACAAGGGCACGCAGCAGGCCGATTCGAAGCTCGGCCGCGAGTAGCGCGACCCGCCCACCGGACCGCCCGGTGGGGTCGCGGTCGGCGTCGCCGGGTCAGCCCGCGACGCGGACCGCGACGACCTCGCACTGCACGGGGTACGACTCCGCGCACGCGTCCGTCCAGACCTCGACGGCGTCGCCGTCGGTCAGGTCGCCGGGCGTGAGCGCGGTGCCGTCGTCCGCGACGACGACGGTGCCGGCGGAGAGCAGCCCCATCCCCTCGTAGTAGGCGTCCGAGGCGTCGACGAGGCGCGCGGCGTCACCGTCCCCGGCGACGGTCCCCTCGACGTCGGCAGGGCGCTGGGGCGGCGCGCTCGACTGCGCGTCCGCCGGACCGCCGTCACCCGGGCTGCACGCCGCGAGGGAGACCAGAGCCGTGACGAGCGCGAGCACGACCGGACCCGGACGACGAGCGGGGGCGAGCGGCGTCGGCGGCATGGCGTGATCCTGCCACCGGTCGGCGCCGGTCCGCACCGGTCGGCACCGACCGGGACTCAGCTCGTCGCGGGCGGCACGGGCGCGGGCGTCTGCTCGGCCGTCGCACCCTCGCCAGGCCCGGTCCCGGGGACGGGCGCCCCTTCGCCGGTCTCCTCGCCCGTGCCCGGCTCGGGCGTGGTCGAGGGGTCGGGCTCGGGCGTCGTCGGGTTCGTGGTCGGGTCCGGCGTCGGCTCCACGCCGGGCTCCTCGGTCGGGGCCGTGGTCGGCTCCTCGGTGGGCGTGGTCGACGGCGCGGGCACCGGGTCCTGCGTCGGCACCCCCGACGGGTCCGGGGCCGGGACCGTGGGGGCCGGGGTCACGGGCGTCTCCGTGCCGACGGAGCGGTCGCGGCTGATCGTCGTGCCCGACCCCTCGACGCCCCGCACGGCGTCGGCGATCGGCTTGCCGATCGTCAGCTCGACGACGAGCACGACGCCCATGACGACGACGAACAGCGCGAGCGCCGTGACCGTGAGCACCGGGCCGCGGCCGTAGCGGTCGACCAGGCGCAACCACCGGTTCGTCGGGGTGTCCGTCGCGGGCGCGTCGGGCTGCGCCTCCTCCGCGTCCGTCCCGTCCGCGTCGCCCGCGCCTTCCGCGCCGTCCGCGTCGTCGTCGACGGTGGCCGAGCCGCGGGGGACGTTCGCGACGGCGGTCGTGACCGTCGTCGTCGTGGTGCGGTCCCGCGCGGCGCCGGTCCCGGTCGTGACCTGGACGACCTTGCCGACGACGGGGACGAGCTGCTCGCGCGTCTTCTGGATCGAGCGCGTGTACACGTAGTTCGCGACGACGGTCAGCGCGCTCGCGATGCCGGCGCCGATGATCGTCCCGGCCGTCCCGAAGTACGACAGGAGCACGGTGGTGCTCACCGCGGCGAGCGCGCTCGCGAGGACCTGCGTGAGCGACAGCTTCGCGGGGGCCTCGTTCTTCGTCGCCGGGGCCGTGGGCTTCGTCCCGGGGGCGGCAGGGCGCCGGGTGTCGTCCGCGGCGTCGGGGCCGGGCTCCGGGCGCGCCGACGCGTCGCGCTCGGGGCGGAGGTGGTGGGTCGTCGTCACGTGGTGCGGGGTCTCCGTAGCGTGGTGGGCTGGTCCGCCCGTCGCCACAGGCCGGGTCGCGGCCGCGCCGGGTCCGGCGTCGGGCCACGGGCGTCCCCACCACCGTAGGACGCCGGTGTGGACCTCGCTCAGGGGCGTCGTGGCCGCGCCTCAGAGGAACGGAGAAGATCCTGTGACGCCGCCGGTCGGGCCGGGCGGCGGCGCGGGGCGGGAGGCGGCGCGTCGTATCCTGCCGGAGGTGCCCGGCCGCCCGGGCAGACGCGGCCCGGCGGATCGCCCCGTGGCCCCGGCCACGGGGACAACGCTCTGCCCGCCCAGGAATGGCGGAATCCCGCGCATGTGGTGGACGCCCGTCCAGGTCATTCCCAGGCACCGGTGGGCTCGCCGCCCGGTTCACCCGTCCAGGTGCTCCGTCCCGTGTTGACGCCTGGGATCGCGCCGTGCAAGATAGTCCTCGACAGCGCGCATCGCCTGCCCCCTGCGCGGTGCGCGCTGTTTCAATCTTCTCCGGAGAACACCTCCGGAATTGCTCGGAACGACGGCCTCGGAACGCGATTGACGCGATCCGGGGCCGTTCGTCGTTCCCTGCCGCCGGCGCGCGGCGCGCCCGCGCGCGAGACGGTGCCCTCGCCCGACGCCGCCCGCGGCACCGGGTCGGCCGCCCTCCGGCGCGCCGCGACGGGCCTCGCGAGGCGGGCGGTTAGCGTCGGAGCGTGAATGCCGCAGCCCGCACCAGCTCAGCCGCCCGGAGCGTGGCCGATCCTGCTCGGCTGCCCGCGACCGCTCCCGGGGGGACCGGCCAGCCCGCCGACCAGCATCGCCCCGACACCACCGACGACGACGCGCCGCCGTCGCGCCCCGTGCTCGTCCCCGAGCCCACGACGGCCGACCTCGTCGACGAGGCCGTCGTGCGCTGGCGCGCCGGACTCGTCGAGCTCGCCGGCGGTTCCTCGCTCGCGGACGTCGCGCTGCTCGGCGACGCCGTCGTGGACCTCACCGCCGCGCACCCCTCCGGCGTGGCCCAGCTCTTCGCCGGGCGCCCGACCCGGCTGTCGAACCTCTTCCGCGAGGGCGGCTCGCTGCCCGCCGCCCGGCGTCGGGCCCGCGCCGTCGTGGTGCGCGCGGCCGAGCACGCGCAGCGCTACGGCGTCGCCCCGACCTACCTGGCGATCGGCGTCGCGACCTGGACCCAGGGTGTCGCGACCCACGAGGCCGAGGACGACGTCGCCGCGCTCGCCCGCGTCGCGGGTCGCCCGCCCGTCACGGTCACGCCCGTCACCGCGCCGTCCGACTCCGCGCCGTCCGACGCCGCGGCGTCCGAGGCCGAGCACGACCCGCGCGCGGCGACCGACGCCGGCGCGGACGCCCCCGCGCGGACCGGCAGCGACGCCGTCCCGGACCCCGGTGACAGCGGGGGCGACGCCGAGCACGAGCCCGCGTCGCGCACCGTGCGGGCGCCCGTCCTCCTGCGCCCCCTCACCGTGACCCCGCGGGGCGACGGCGAGACCGACTACGAGCTCACGCTCGAGCCCACGGCCGAGATCAACCCGCTCCTCGCGCGGACCCTGCGCGCGCACGGCGCGCTGCTCGACCCCGTGACGCTCGCGCGCTCGACGTTCACCGGTGCGGGATTCGACCCGGCTGACGCGACCCGCCGCATCGCCGCGCTCGGCCAGGCCGTGCTCGACGACTTCGAGCTCACCCACCGGGTGCTGGTCGGCACGTTCGTGCACCCGGGCCAGGTGCTCGTCGACGACCTCGACGAGATCGCGCCCGCGCTCGAGCGGCACGAGGTCGTGGCGGCGCTCGCCGGGGACGAGCGCGCCGCGGCCGGGCTGCACGTCGCGCTCCCCGCGCCGCGCGTCGGCGACGCCGACCCGGTGCACGAGCGCGGCGTCGGCGACCTCGACCCCTCCCAGCGCCACGTCGTCGACGTCCTCGCGGGCGGCTCCCACCTGTTCGTCGACGCCCCCGCCGGGTCCGACGTCGCCGGGACCCTCGCCGCCGTCGTCGCCGAGGCCGCGGCCTCCGGGCGCCACGTCCTGTACGTGCCCGGGCACCGCCGCGCCGCCGACGCGCTCCTCGCCCGGCTCGCCGAGCTCGGTCTCGACGGCCTCGCGCTGGACGTCGTCCCGGAGCCGACGTGGCGCGCGACCGCCTCGCACCGGCTGCTGTCCGCCATGGCGTCCGAGCCCGAGCCGGTCGACGACGAGGACGTCGCCCGCACGCGCGACGCGCTGCTCGGGGCGAGGGCACGCCTCGCCGGGTACATCGAGGCCCTGCACCTCGTCCGCGACCCGTGGGGCGTCTCCGCCTACGACGCGCTCCAGGCGCTCGCGCGCCTCACCGCCGAGCGCCCCGCGCCCGACACCCGGGTGCGCCTGTCCACCGAGGTCGTGCTCGGCGTCGGGCCCCAGCGCGAGCGCGTCGCCGCCGAGCTGCGCGAGGCGGCCCTGCTCGGCGCGTTCACCGCCCGCGCCGCGTCCACCCCCTGGTACGGCGCCGCGCTCACCACGCCGCAGGAGGCGCACGACGCCCTCGTGCGCGTCGAGCGCCTGCGCGCCCACACGCTGCCCCAGCTGCGCGCCCAGGTCGAGCAGGTCGCGCAGCGCACCGGGCTCACGCCCGCGACGACGCTGCGCCAGTGGGGAGACCAGCTCGCGATGCTCGGCGGCATGCGCGGGACGCTCGACGTCTTCCAGCCCATGATCTTCGAGCGCACCGCGCAGGACATGGTCGAGGCGACCGCGACCAAGCAGTGGCGCGAGCAGCACGGCGTCGACATGGGCTGGTTCGCCCGCCGTCGCCTGCGCCGCCAGGCCCGCGACATGGTGCGCCCCGGCGTGCGCGTGCCCGACCTGCACGCCGCGCTCGTCGAGGTGCAGGCGCAGCGCGCCGTCTGGCAGGAGCAGTGCCCGCGCGGGGGCTGGCCGGTCCTCCCCGAGGGCCTGTCGGCGATCGAGGACACGCACGAGGCGGTCCGGATCGACACCGAGGAGCTCCAGCCGGCGCTCGCCGGCACGCCCGGCGGCGCCGACCTGCTCGACCTCCCGCTCGACGACCTCGCGGCCCGCCTCGACGCGCTCGCCGAGGACGCCGAGTCGCTCGACACCCTGCCGCCCCGCACCGCGATCCTGCGCCGGCTCACCGACCTCGGTCTCGGCGAGCTGCTCGCCGACCTCGTCGCGCGCCGCGTCGAGGCCGACCAGGTCGGCCCCGAGCTCGAGCTCGCGTGGTGGAGCTCCGTGTTCGAGCAGATCCTCGCCCAGGACCAGGCGCTCGCCGGGCAGGACGGCGCGGGGCTCGACGCGCTCGCGCGGCGGTTCCGCGACCTCGACCGCGCGCACGTCGCGTCGCTCGCCGCGCCCGTGCGAGCCGCCGTCCGCGAGCACCTCGGCGCGGCGATGCGCGAGCACCGCGACGAGGCCGAGGACCTCTTCACCGAGCTGCTCGAGGGGCGGCTCGTGAGCCTGCGCGAGACCACGGAGAAGCACCCCGCCGTCCTGCGGCGCCTGCGCCCCGTGCTCGTCGCCACCCCGACGCTCGTGCCGCACCTCGTCCCCGCGGCCCGCACCGTCGACCTCGTCGTCCTCGACGCGATCGAGCACACGCCCGTCGAGCTCGTGCTGTCCGCGCTCGCGCGCGGCCGCCAGGTCGTCGCCGTGGGCGACCCGCGCGCCGCGTCCACCGACACCGTCCGCGAGCTGTCCGAGCTGCTCCCGTCCGTGCGGCTCCTCGCCGACGGCTCGCGCCGCGACCCGTACGTGACGACCTTCCTCGCCGAGCACGGCTACGCCGGCGTGCTGCGGCCCTCGCCGCTCCCGCGCGCCGAGGTCCTCGTGCAGCTCGACGTCGTCGACGGCGCGGGCATGCCGGACCCGACGTCCGGCGCGGTCGAGAGCACGCAGGCCGAGGTCGACCGGGTCGTCGAGGTCGCGATCGAGCACGCGCTCACGCGCCCCGACGAGTCCCTCGCGATCGTCACCGTCACGCCCCTGCACGCCGACCGCATCCGCGACGCCCTTCTCGTCGAGGTCCGGCAGAACCCCGCGCTCGCCGGGTACTTCTCCGGGTCGCGCGAGGAGCCCGTCGTCGTCGCCGACGTGTCCGGCGTCGCCGGCCTCGTGCGCGACACCCTCGTCCTGTCCGTCGGGTTCGGCCGGACGCCGCACGGGCGCGTCCTGCACCGGTTCGGCGTCCTCAACACTCCCGGTGCCGAGGCCATGCTGCTCGACGCCGTGGGCGCGAGCCGCCGTCGCCTGCACGTCGTGTCCTGCTTCACCGCGGGCGACCTCGACCCCGAGCGGCTGCGCGGCGCCGGCGCCCGGCTCCTCGCCGAGGTGCTCGACCTCGCCGAGCAGCGCAGCGGCGCCGCCGACCAGGTCACGCTCGGCAACGGCGTCGACCTCGGCGGCAGCCCCGACCGGCTCGTGCTCGACCTCGCCGAGCGCCTGTGGCGCGCCGGGCTCGTCGTCGAGACCGACTACGGCATCGGCGACGGCGACCGCATCCCGCTCGTCGTCGGCCACCCGGACCTGCCCGGCGAGCTGCTCGTCGCCGTCCTCACGGACGACGCCGCGTACGTCGCCGAGCGCAGCGTCCGCGTCCGCGACCGGCAGGTCGCCGAGCGGCTCGAGCGCATCGGCTGGACCGTCGCGCAGGTGTGGTCCGCCGCCGCGTTCCTCGACCCCGCGAAGGAGGCCGAGCGCATCCGGCGGGTCGTGCAGGAGGTGCGCGACGCGCGCCTCCCGGAGACCGGCGGCGTCGCGCAGACGGGCGGCGGCGACCGCATCGTCGTCGTCCCGGTCATCGACGACGACGAGCAGCACGGCGACGACGACCTGTAGCCCGTCCTCGCGACCGCGGGGCCGGGTCCGGGCGCGGTGGGACGATAGGGGCGTGAGCAGCGAGTCCGTGCCGTCGTCCGAGCGCCCGTCCCCGACCGAGGGGGAGGGGCGGCGCAGACGACCGCGCCGGGCCGTGCGGCGGGGGACCGAGAGCGTCGTCGTGCCCGGGGCGAGCGCCGACGAGCGCGCCGAGGGCTGGGGCGACGCGGCCCGGCCGGAGCGCGGCGGCACGGGGGAGAACGACGACCGGCTGCTCGGCGACGTCCCGCCCCACTACGGGCGGCACTGAGCGGCGCCGGTCGCACGCGCAGGTGGCCGCGTCCCTCCCCGTAGGGAGGGACGCGGCCACTGGTGTGCTCGGGCTCTCCTGCTCAGACGGTGGGCGGCGGCGTCGGGCGCCCCGGAGCCGCTCCGGGACCGCCGGCCTGCGCCGCGAGGAGGTCGCGGATCTCCTGGAGGACGAGCACGTCCTCGGCCGGGGCCTCGGGCTCCGGCTCGACGTTCTGCTTGCGCATCGCCGCGAGGTGGTTCATCGGCAGGACGATGAAGAAGTAGAGCGCGATCGCGACGCACAGGAACTTGAAGACCGCGTCGAGGATGAGGCCGAGGCTGAAGAGCGCCCCGTTGATCTCGAAGTTGCCGACCCCCGTGAGGTCGGGCTCGCCGAAGATCGCCGCGATCAGCGGGTTGATGAGTCCGTCGACGACCGACGTGATGATGGCCGAGAACGCGGTGCCGATGACGACGCCGACCGCGAGGTCGATCGCGTTGCCCCGGAGCACGAACTCCTTGAAACCGTTGAGAACGCCCTTCATGGAATGGGTCCCTTCCGTGTGGTCCGCGTGGCTGCGGCGCCACGACTCGAGCAGGAGGATCCTCCCAACGGCGGTCGGCTCCGGCAACGGCCTCGTCCGGAGAGTCGGGTTTCTCGTCCGCGGCGTCAGGGCACGAGCACGGCGGTCACCGGGGCGTGGCCGCTCACGGCGGCCAGGCGCTCCGCCTCCGCGGGCAGGACGGCGACGAGCGTGACGACGTCGCTGCTCGTGACGCCGGCGCCGAGGAGGCCGCCCCCGCCGTCGGGCTCGGGCGTGGGCACGACGACCGCCGCGCGCGCGAGGTAGGGGTCGTCGGCCTGGGACGTCCCGTCGGGATCGGCCGCGTCGACCGGTACGGCCGCGGCGGCGAGGTCCCCGGCCGCGAGCAGGTCCACGCGGTCGCCGGGGCCGAGGAGCGCGGCGACGCCCGGGTCGAGGCGGACCGGGGCGACGACCGTGCCCGCCGGTGCGGCCGCCACGAGCTCGCCGCCCGCGACGAGCGCGTCCTGGACGAGGGTGCCCGCGGCGAGGGCGACCGTCGCGCGGCGACCTACGACGTCGGCCGGCGCGCCCGCGGCACCGGCGGGCACGAGCGCGGCCGGGACGTCGTCCACGCGGAGGTCCGCACCGGCGAGGACCGCGCCCGCCGGGACGTCGCGCGTGGTCACGACGACGGGCGCGGTCGGCGGCGGTGGCGGGCGCAGCGCACCGACGAGCACCGCGGCGGCCGCGCCGCAGCACACGGCGGCGACGACGAACCGGGCCCGCCACCACAGCCCGCGCAGGGCGCGGCGACGGGCGGACGAGGGGAGGGGCTCCCGGGAGCCGGGGCGCAGAGGCATGGGCGCGACCGTAGCCGCGGCGGTCAGGCCGGGGCCGGGGACGCCCGACGGCCTGTGGACGACCGGGGCGGTGCGCGCAGGAGGCCGTGCGGCCCCGTGCCCTGTGGTCGAGCGTGGCGGCCGGAGCCCGGCCACCGGCGTCAGGTCAGGAGGACGCGGCCGCGCTGCCGGACGAGCCGCTCGACGACGACGTCGAGCTCGTCGCGGCCGGGGTCGAC
>Ga0182748_1001751_pt1 | contig 20625 bp, 22 predicted proteins | sample eDN3rd37CKraftOP_FD_128877 | JGI IMG/M metagenome (GOLD analysis project Ga0182748, IMG submission 128877) | Enriched Organic Plus compost microbial communities from Emeryville, California, USA - eDNA 3rd pass 37_C Kraft OP (version 2) (version 2) ...
CAACAGAGGTCATCGGTACAACAAAAAACAGTCCACCCCCTACAAGCACAGCTATGACTACGGTGGCTACCAGTGACCATTTCACAATCCGCCCCAGCGGTGATTGTCGTTCGTATACCTTTTGCCGAACGTCTTGGGACTCCTGCGGAATATACGGGTTCGTCGACGAATCTTCCATGCTTATGCTTAGTATAGCACAGGGATTTAGGGTTGGGAAATGGGGAAATATGGGCCGGAAGCCTCACATTTTGCTACGGATTTCGGCAATAAGATCACGTAGTTCGGCAGCTTTTTCGAACTCTAAATTCGCGCTCGCAAGATTCATTTGCGCCGTCAGGTCCTTGATAAGGCCTGCGTATTCGTCTTTCGGTATTTTCTTGAGATCGAGCTTCGGTTTTTTGTCGGTTTCCTTCATTGGAATGATTGCGCGCAAACCTTCACCGATTTCCTTGTCGATACTGCGCGGCGTAATACCATGCTTCTTGTTGTACTCTTCTTGAATACCCCTGCGTCGATTCGTCTCGTCAATTGCCGCTTTCATGCTACTAGTTATCGTATCGGCATACAGCAAGACTGTACCTTCGACATGACGAGCAGCGCGACCGATCGTTTGGATAAGTGCGCTTTCGCTTCGCAAGAATCCCTCTTTATCAGCATCCATGATTGCAACGAGACTTACCTCGGGTAAATCCAGACCTTCTCGCAACAAATTGATTCCTACCAACACATCGTATACTCCGGTTCGTAAGTCTCTTAGGATATCGCCGCGTTCTAGCGTATCGATATCGCTGTGGATATACGCCGTTTTGATGTCTAAATCTTGTAGGTACTGACTGAGATCCTCGGCCATACGTTTAGTGAGTGTTGTTACCAGAACACGCTGATTCTTTTCGACACGATCACGGATTTCTGCAATCAAATCATCGATCTGACCTCTGGTCGGCCGGATTTCTATTCGTGGATCCAAAAGACCTGTTGGGCGAATGATTTGTTGCGCAGGTTCAGGGCTGTGAGCGAGTTCATAGTCTCCGGGTGTCGCCGAAACATAGATAGCTTGGTTGATATGTCGCTCAAACTCATCAAAACGAAGAGGACGATTATCAAGCGCGGATGGCAGACGGAATCCGTATTCGACCAGTACCTCTTTGCGCGCCCGATCGCCATTATACATACCACGAACTTGCGGAAGTGTTTGGTGGCTCTCATCTACAAACAGCAGCCAATCATCCGGGAAGTAATCGAGCAATGTCGCTGGCTGCTCTCCAGGTTCACGATTCGTAAGATATCGGCTATAGTTTTCGATACCTTTGACAAATCCAGTCTGTTCTAGCATCTCGATATCATACTTCGTTCGCTGCGTCAGTCGTTGCGCTTCCAAATGCTTGTCATGTTCTTCAAACCACTTTACTCGTTCATCAAATTCTTTTTGGATGCCCTCAATTGCTCGTGCAAGCTTCTCCTTTGGTGTTACATAGTGACTCGATGGAAATATCTGAAGTTCGTTAGGTTCGCCTAAAATTTCTCCGGTCAACGGATCAATGCGAGTTATGCGTTCTAGTTCATCGCCAAAAAACTCAATTCGATACGCAACATCACTGCCTGCTGGAAAGATATCAACAACATCACCTTTAACGCGAAACGTACCGCGCGCAAAATCGATGTCGTTTCGCTGGTACTGAATATCGGTAAGTTGTCGAATAAATTTATCCTGTAGTCTACGCTCGCCAACCTTTAGGTGGATCGACATATCCGCATAATCATCTGGATTGCCAATACCGTAAATACAGCTAACCGAGGCCACGATTATGACATCACGCCTCGTAAGAAGCGCCGTCGTTGCGGCATGGCGCAGTCGATCAATCTCATCATTGATCGCAGAATCTTTTTCGATATAAGTGTCACTGGATGCGATATATGCTTCAGGCTGATAATAATCGAAGTAGCTAACAAAATAATGAACTTCATTGTCTGGAAAAAATGCTTTGAATTCACTGTAGAGTTGAGCGGCTAGTGTTTTGTTATGTGCAAGTATCAGCGTTGGCACTTGACGCTGAGCGATGATATTCGCCATAGTGAATGTCTTGCCACTGCCCGTTACTCCTAACAATGTCTGTTCTCGCTCACCATTTTCAAGCCCTTTCACCAACTGGGCAATTGCCGCCGGTTGATCTCCCGTCGGCTGATAATTTGTCGCGAGTCGAAACTTTTGGCTCATCTGTGCTATTATACGCTAACTGTAATAATTTTACCTTATGTATTATTTACATTTTATACTTTTTATGCTATAATTTGCACATGAAACTGTTCGAAGTGCCGATGCCCGATCGACCCGATTCCAATGATATAAAGCGATTGATTAGTGGTGCAATTCATTTGACTTATCTTGCTAGCGAATATCGCAAGGCCGGACTTGACATGTACAGAGAAAGTTCTCCACTTTTTGATGCAGACATCAGAGAGGAGGAGATTCCTCGTGGGCGTAAATTTACAAAAAAACTACTCGAAAGTGAGTTTGGCGTCAAAGAGCCAGATCTTGAGACGGCACTCAAGAATCCTACAGATCCCTTCGGTGAAGCTGCAGCTATGCAAGCTGCGTCTGAACCGGACATGACGATCTACAGCCATCTGATATATGACGGCTTTTATCCCGATGACGATGATGACGATCCGGATGGCGATATTATTGATACGATGAAATATATCTAGGCTACTAACCGCTGCGTTGGTGCTCATAGTGACCCACGAGGTGCCTATCAGTACCATCGTGTTCAAAATCTTTGTACTTTTCGTCGAGCGCTTCGACAACTTTTTGCACTAAGCGTTCCGGATCAGTATCGTAAATAATGTCCTTTGCGCCAGGTGCTTCAATTCTACTGACAAGAGTCGGTATATAGTCGGCTGTTCCACCGCTTCCAAGTAGCACGCCGCAGACTTTACGGCTCTCTAGCGCAGTTGCAAATTCATGCAAACTTCCCATGCGACCACCGACGGTAATAACCGCATCGGAGCTTCGAACGAGATATACATCACGACCAACGTACTCCATCCCTGTGAAATTGATATAATCGAACTCTTTGGTAGGCAAACGATAGACTGCAACATGTTCACGAAAAGAACTTGCCGGGCTAAAACCAACTGATATGCCACGAGCATTCTTGACGCTCGCAAACCCCATGGCAGCATAATGTGGCAATCCTGTCGTCGCTCCTGTCAACAACGTCTTGTTAGCTTTTGCGATCGCCTTGCCTAAGTCATATGCTAACTGGTGCGATGCCGTCACCGTATCACCGCTTGCCGCACCTGAAACACAAATTTGATACCTCACTCTTTTACCTCCGTAACCTTGTAGTCTTCCGGAGCTTTCTTCAGATATTCCATAATCTCATCGCGAGTAAGTAATCCTGCTTGTGCTCCGATTTTTTGGACGACACTCATGCTATTAATCGGGGCCCATGTCATTGCCGTATCCATCGATTCTCCAAGCGCGAGCGCAGCCACAATTGTTGATGCAAACGCATCGCCAGCACCAGTACGATCAACTGGCGGTGCAGGATCGGGATAATTTGGGATTGTGACCAGTTTCCAATCATAAGACGCATATGACCCATTTGGACCATCTGTGATAACGACGATTTGCGGGCCCAAGTCATGAAGCCCGTTCGCCAAGTCGCGAATAGAGTCATATGGGCGGCCAGTAACCTGCATTGCTTCTTCCCTATTCATAATAACGATACGCGCTCGTTTGTAGACATCCGCCATTTTCTCAGGACCCCACTGGAAATGATATGTGCCCGGTTGAAACGCCAGTTGCACATCCTCATTTTCCTTTAGATACTCCATCAGACCTTCGACCATAGGCCATGAGTCTTTACCGGAATGAGCCAAATAAACCCAGTTTGGCTTTCGAGTCGGTTTCGTAAATTCATATTTATATGGTTCGCTCTTAACTAGCATCGTCCTATCAGAGCCATAGCGAAGAACATACCAATACGTTGATTTTGTGTTTGGCTGCGTCACCATCATGGACGTGTCGACGCCTTCTGAACGAAGATATCTCAATGAGTCTTTGCCCGGCTGGTCATCACCCAGCCATGCCATCAGCATTGCATCAATCCCTAAGCGTGCGCACGATATCGCCGCATTTGGGGACGGTCCGACTGAGGTAACAATGTCAACGTGATCGTACGGCGGCTTTTGTCCAAATGGCAGGCTCAGGCGCTTGGTTCCATCAGGATCTGTATCAATCCTCGCTGATTCTTCGCTTAGCTGAATAAATGCATCTGTGAAAATATCGCCAATAGCCAAAATAACAGGACCGTTCTTTGGCGACACTGGCTTATGAACGCTAGGATATTTATGATCATCAGGATGCTTTAATCCAATTTCGTCTGCCAGTTTGTGCACTACCTCATCATGCGTTCGATCATGCTCGGCATATCGCCGAACAATTTCCATACGCAAATGGCGCTGGGCATGTCCTATCACCCGCTCCGAAAACTTCAACTGATGATGTCTGTTTTCAATCACATCTTGCAAATTAAAAGAGACTAATTCACCATCAAAATCTAGCAGCACAAAGTCGCAATCATGCAACTGACGCTGGGATGCCTCGGTCTTTGCGAGACTATTCAGTGCATGATAGGCCTCTTGGGCCGTTGTATTTGCTGGATCGAGACCTAAATGACGCAATATCTTGTGTGCGCGTTCAGTAATATCAGCAAGTAATCTCACATCTACTCCAGCATTGCCAGTAGCCCTTTCTAGTGCAGCAAGATTTGCCGAGAACAAAGGATGATCATTGCCCAAAAGTTGTTTCAGTGCCCGTGCCATACTTAATGAAATTGTATCATGCTTATCCTTACATAGCTATATGTTCTTTGGGTTACTTTCTTGCAACGAACATTAAGACCATTACCCAAAAACTATGTGAGATAACTACTCGAGAGGTCGTTCGTGAAGCGGCATATCATGGAGACGAACGCCATGATGTAGTATGCCTGTCTTTGCACCGATATGCTGCACTACCGAGGTAGAGTTCGCGCTAGCAAATACAATGCTATCTACAAGTGATGCGCCTTGTGCCCATTGGCTCAAAAATCCTGAACCGAACGCATCACCCGCACCGGTTCGATCAATCACCTTCACATCCTTATACATACCCGCCCTCACAATCGTATTTCCGTCGGTAGCGCAAACACCGTTCGGACCATCACTGACAATCGCAACGCTTACATAATTCAAGGCATGAACCGCCAACTCTTCAATTGTATTGCCTTCGACGATCTGCGCCATTTCTTCTTTGTTGACCGTCAGAATCTCAACGTCTTCGAGCAATGCATGCAGCTTCCGTGGATGAGCCAGCTCACGCTTGCCGGGGTTAAACATGATTTTTATACCTTTTTTTCTCGCCTGATAAAAAAGCTTGTCGAGCACATCGAAGCAACCTGCCATTGATGATACATATAACCAGTCTGCATCAATTGCCGAGAGATCGAAATTTTTTGCATCATAATGGGTCGATGCGCCACGATATGTCAAAATTGTGCGTTCTCCGGTTGGTGCAAGCAGCAGCACTGAAAAACCAGTATTATACTTGTCGTTGTAGCTAACATGCGTCGTATCGACACCTTCTTTATCCAAGTCATCAAGCACTGCTTGCCCGGCTGGATCTCTTCCGATTGTACCCATAAAAACAGCGTGTAAACCTTGGCGCGCAAATGTTACAGACGCATTCGTTGCTCCACCTCCTGTCGAAAAAGTGATCTTGTTGACATCAGCTTTGGCGCCGAGCTCTAGTCGCATAAATTGCTCATGAGCTGAACGGTCGCTCACTGGATCAAATTCTTCACTGTCGCTCAGAAACACATCCTGGACAGCCGCGCCAACGGATACAATTTTGGGAATCGATTTGCTCATATATGCCAGTATACCATGAGCGTTTTTTTCTTCAGCAGACATCATGCATAATAAGATCGCTGGCTCGTGTCCGCACCTATTACGCGAAGGGAACTATCATGGCAACCATGCCCCGAATCTGCTCCCTTTGCGGCGGCAGATTGACAAAGTACGAGGATACGAACGAACTTTATCGATGGGCAACAGGCGATCCGACATATCCGCATCAACACCTCATGCCCGTCTGGGACAGTGACCAAACATTACTCTGTCCAGGGACATTATCACTCAACAAGTACCTCGCCGATGATCCGAGTCAAAACCAGGATCGCGAAGACTGGAGTGAACACTTAGAAAGGACAGTCCCGTTCGCATACTCGGTTATCCTCCTCTTTCGTGACCAGCCCTAGCCCGTCTCTCGAACAGGTTGTAAGAATTCTCTGCACAATTTGTTCATGGACGGGCTTAATATTTTTGTTTTTGTGGTCGTTTTCTAAAAAGCGCCTTACGTACCGCATCAGACAACAAAAAACCAAACGATTCACTCAAGTGAATTGCATTTTCTAAAGAATTTCTTGCAGCCTCTTCGGCACCTTTACGCTTGAGTTCATTCCAATAAGCTCGTTCAATTAGATGCCTTGGGCCCACTTGTTCTAACATAGCCACCCACGCCTGTCTTGCTGTTTCGACATCAGGCATACGCTGTATCTCATGATATACAGGAATTAGTGTAGCTGGAATTAAGTTTGCCTCTTCTATTCTGACGGCCGTATGTAGTACAGATGCAATCGCAATATCTCGCGCAAACTCTCCTGGTATCGCATAATCTGTAGTTGCACGTTTTTCAGCCATCTCTTCGCCGCAATAGCGCATGATTAAAGCTGCTTCACGAGCCATGAGATGTTTCTTTTTTTGCATGAACCTATGAAAGTTTTTGAATTCGCGCGGCACATCATCATCCGGCATATAGTCATCCCGCGCCTCTTCCCAATCGGTCAAAGACCATTCAAGTATCTGATCGATATTTTTGCTGTCTCGTTTGATATCTTGCGAAATAATATCGGACAAATACTTGTCACACTTTCTACCGAGAGGATATCTTGCAATATCATCAATCTCGTTGCCTGTTATCAGAATACTCTCGCCCTTTATCTTCATGTCACAAGTGTAGCATAAGGACGAGAAGCCAAACTTTCGTTTAATTTATATAAACAGAGCTAAACAATAGCCTTGCCGACCGAACCAAAAGCCTTAATTTTTTCTTCTATGACTTTCTGCACCGCCTCGTAGACTTCAGGCATGAGTTTGACGACCGCATATTCATCAGGATTTTCCCGTAAAACTTTTTCAAGAGTCTTTCGAAAAACTACCCGCATGTCGCTATTGATATTGATTTTGCTGACTCCAATTTTCGCGGCCTCTTCAAAGTAATGCAACGGTGTACCTGAGCCGCCATGCAAACTGATATGACAATCGATTGCATCACGAATCTGCTGGAGCAATTCTAAGTCGAGTATTTTCGGCACGGGATATTTTCCATGTAGGTTACCAACAGCAGCAGCAAACGTATCTATGCCTGTTTCATCTACGAAGAACTTTGCGCCCTCGGGTGTACTAAATGTTTTTTTGATTTCGTCGTAATCGATTTTCTCGTCATGCAGATTTGACGATCCGCCGAAATAATGCGGTTCACTTTCTACCAAAGCTCCCGTAAACTTTGCGTACTCGACAACCTCTTTCGTCTTTTCAATGATTTCTTTGAGGCTGGCGTCATGATTTTCCTGGCTAATATCGATATGGATAAATTCAAATCCGGCATCGATCGCTCTCTTACAGTCGTCAACTGAGGGGCTGTGGTCAAGGTTGATATACATTTCAATGCCGTATTCTTCTTTGTAGTTGTCTACCATATCTCGAATATTTTCGAGTCCGATAGCCTTTACCTCACCGTGACTGACCTCTACGAGTACGGGCGCACGCAATTTTTGGGCGGCACGCGATACGGCAATCAGCGTCTCTTGATTATCAATATTAAATGCACCGATAGCGAACTTCTGACGACGTGCACGCTGATACAAATGCCGCGCACGCATTGTGTTTGCTCTAATATATGGAATTGTCAGTGTCATTCGCCCCCCCTTATACTTTCCTCAATTATCTGTGATATTGCGGTGTAGTGTCAACAAAATGCTTGATTTCTTTGGCCATCTTTTCGCCTGTCAATCCAAAATGCTCCAACAATTCATCTGGCGCACCGGACTCACCAAAACGGTCATAAATACCGATGCGTTTCAGTGGTGTTGGCAATTTTTCGGTCAAAAGCTCGGCGATTCCACCGCCGAATCCAGCAGCAAACTGCGCTTCCTCGGCCGTCACGACACGGCCAGTCTTTTGCACACTCGCAAGTATTGTGTAATCGTCCAATGGCTTTATTGTTGGCACATGAACAACCTCTGCCTTGATTCCATGCTCATCTTCCAGATGTTTGGCAGCAACAAGTAACTGATACGTCATTGTGCCCGTACCAAGTAGCGACACATCACTGCCTTCTCGCAACACATATGCCTTACCTATTTCGAACGGTGAATCATCAGTTGTAAAGACTGGGGTCTTTTCACGAGCTAATCTCAAATATGAAGGTTTGCCGTTCTTTGCAATTTCAATTGTCGCCTTCTCAGCCTCGACACTATCTCCGGGAGCAACGACAACCATATTTGGCAAGACTCGCATGAGTGCAATATCTTCAAGCATCTGGTGCGTTGCGCCATCGGGTCCGACACTCACGCCAGCATGAGAACCAATGATCTTGACAGGCAAATCATTCAAACAAGCTGTCGTGCGAATCTGTTCCCAGTTGCGACCAGGACTAAATGCCGCATAACTGCTTGTAAACGGAATCTTGCCTGCACGCGCCATGCCGCTTGCTACGGTTACCAGATTTTGCTCAGCAACCCCGATTTCGACGAATCGATCAGGAAAAGCTTCTTTGAAAAAATGCATCTGGGTGCTTTCTGTCAAGTCTGCGCACAAAGCCACCACATTTGGATCAGCCTCGCCTGCCGTTTTGAGGCCGCGGCCAAAGCCGACACGTGTCGGTTCGCGCTCAACATCGTTAGAATATAAATTTCGCTTCAATGGGAAATGACTCATTGGTGCTCTCCTGTGATCTTGCCGTTCAATGTTCGGAGCTTACGCAAAGCATCCTTTGCTTCATCGCTGTTCGGCGGTTTTCCATGCCAATGATAGTCATACTCCATAAAGTCAACGCCTTTACCAGGTATCGTGTGCGCAATAATTACGCTCGGCTTGTTTGTGATTGCACGAGCCATACTGGCAGCATCGCAAATACTCTCAATATTATGTCCATCTATCTCTTGTACATGCCAACCGAACGACTCCCACTTACCTCGCAAATCTTCAAGCGGCATGACATCATCGGTCGTGCCATCTATCTGGATATTATTCCGATCCACAAAAACAATAAGTTGCGAAAGCTTATACTTGCCAGCAAACATCGCAGCTTCCCAAATGTTGCCTTCGTCCAATTCGCCGTCACCAGTGATAACGTATACAAATCGCTTAAGATTCTTATCAAGATACTGCAATGTATATGCGTATCCGGCGGCTTGACTGAGTCCGCTACCAAGTGGACCACTGGTGTTTTCGAGACCAGGTAATTTAGTTCGTTCTGGATGACCTTGTAAGCGACTACCAAATTTGCGCAATGTTTTCAGTTCTTCTTTACCAAAGAATCCGGCATGCGCCATGGCAACATATTGAATAGGTACGCAGTGTCCGTTACTCAAGAAAAATACATCCCGCTCCGACCACTCTGGATTTTTCGGATCATAGTTCATAATTCCGAAATATAGAGCTGTCATAAGTTCTGCCAAACCTAATGGACCAGCACTATGACCACTACCGGCCTCTTCGAGCATGCGAATCAAGTCCTCGCGCATTTCGTATGCTTTGCGCTCCATTTCATGGATCGTCATATGATGCCTCATACCACCTACATAGCCCCCTGCTTGCTAATTTCTTTGACGAGTATCTCGTAAGCAGCCTTCGGATCTTGTGCTTGCTGGATTGCACTACCGACATACAGCACATCAACACCACCTTGTGACAAACTAAATGCATTCTCGGCACTAACGCCGCCATCCCAGCCGATTTCAACCCCATTGTTGATGTTTTTGATCAAGCGGATTTTTTCGAGCTGCATCATACTAGCTGTACCGCCATACTTACCCAGATCACCACTAAATATCATGACATGATCGGCTGCCTCGATCAGCGGAGCGACGTCCGCTGGCACTGTCGAGCGCATCAATGCCAATCCCGCTTTAATACCGGCCGCACGGATTTTTTGCAAAACCGGCAACAAATCGATCTGCACTTCCGCATGAAAGATAATCAAATGTGGATGCATGGCGATCAGCAAATCGACATACTGCGACGGATCTGCCACCATGGCATGGATATCAGTTTGCCATTCCTGGGGCCACCAAATTTGATTTACGCCAATTGTTTTAGTTGGCGCAAAAGAGCCGTCGCTAAAATCTACATGGATACGACTTACAAACGTATGGATGCGCTCAAGCCCTGCCTTGTATTCTTCGGGGGTTGGCGTAAGTACTGTAGGGACAATACTACTCATCAGTTTAACTCATCCAATTCTGCATTACGTCGTTTATATCGAACAGCACCCGCGAACGGCGTGTGAAGCCATGTATCAACAATGTCTTGCCACACCCGATCATCTTCGCGTTGAAGTACACGAGCAGGTAAACATAGCACATTGCTGTCATTGTCATTCCGGGTCATACGCGCCTCTTCCGCATCCCAAATCACGCTGGCACGAATACCGCGGAAACGATTTGCAGCCATCGCCATGCCTTGACCGCCACCGCAGATAAGGATTGCCTTGGAGTCCTCGTCTTCATCTCCGATAAGTTTAAGAGCTGCCATCTGCGCAAACTGAGGAAAGTCGTCGTTCGGATCAAGCTCTTTTGAACCAACATCCTCAACATCATAACCGCGTTTTACAAGATACGCGAATACATCTTCCTTCAAATGAAAGCCGGCATGATCGGCACCCAAATAAATTTTCATACTATTAGTATAAGCGGTTTGCTGCTAAAACAAAACCCTTTCTACCGTTATGAAACTGTTCGATGAAGCGTCTTGCCAACATCAGCGACAAGCTCTACTAGTCGATTGCTATAGCCCCATTCGTTGTCGTACCAGACACAAATCTTAATCAGATTGCCACCAACAACTTTTGTAAGCAAGAGATCGACGACGCCGGAGTGACTGTTCCCAATATAGTCACGACTCACCAATGGTTCTTCGCTCACTCCTAAAATTCCTTGATAGTATGGCTCCTTCGACGCCCTCTTGAATGCATCGTTTACTTCTTCAACCGTGACATCACGACTGAGAAGCGCTGTTACATCACTAATCGATACCACCGGGGTTGGAACGCGGATGGACAGGCCATCGAATTTACCTTCAAGCTGCGGCAGCGTCTTGGTCACAGCGATTGCTGCACCGGTCGTGGTCGGAACGATATTTTCAGCCGCATTGCGTCCTTCGCGCAGATCTTTGGCAGGCGCATCCTGCACCACTTGGCTCGCCGTGTAGCTATGAACCGTGGTAAGCAATGATTTTTCAACACCGAATTCGCTGTCGAGCACCGCCATTACAGCGCCTAGGCTATTTGTCGTGCAGCTTGCATTACTAATAACTTCGCTCGCCCCTTCGACTTTGTCATCATTTGCACCCAACACGATAGTATCTACTCCATCACTCTTTGACGGACCACTGATAACGACACGCTTTGCACCGCCTCCAGTGATATGCTTTTCAGCATCTTCTTTTGCCGTAAATCGACCTGTTGATTCGATGACGAGTTCAACGCCAAGGTCTTTCCATGGCAATGCGGACGGATCTTTTTCGGCCAGCACTTTGACTTTCTTGCCGTTGACGATGATATGCTCATCATCATAACCGACATCATGCTGATATGTACCGTAGTTGCTATCATTTTTCAGTAGATACGCCAGCGTTCTCGTGTCGGTCAGATCATTGATTGCAACAATTTCCAGGTCGCTGCGCTCAAACGCAATCTTGAACGCATTCCGACCAATACGACCAAATCCGTTGATACCTATTTTTATTATTGCCATATACTCCCCATCCGTTAAGCGTTAGTACTTTCGCTTCTCATTGTATATCAGTAACATATCGACTTGCAAATAATGATCACTTGGGTTCTTTTCATTACATAACTGCTTTATACTGGTAGACATGGAGAGGCAAGAGGTTCTGGAGTTGGCCCGTGAGATGTACGACGAAAATCAGGTCGCCGAATTGGAACATGCTATTGATTTCGCAATCGAAAAACACGAAGGCCAGAAACGCCTGAGTGGAGAACCATACATCACTCATCCTCTCGCCGTTGCTTATATCCTATGTGAATGGGATATGGATATCGACAGTATTCTCGCTGGTGTCTTGCACGATACGGTCGAAGATACTGAAACGACACTGGATGAAATCGAAAATCTATTTGGCGCAGATGTCGCCTTTTTGGTGGATGGAGTAACCAAGATTAGCCAAGCACGATCTGGCATGCGTGATCTCGACAGTTATATGCCACAGACAAAAGACAATCTATCCAAACTACTCATCGCTGTCAGCCAAGATATCCGCGTCATCATCATCAAGCTTGCCGATCGCCTTCATAATATGCGAACTCTTAGTCCGATGCCCCGAAGCAAGCAGCAAAAAATAGCACGAGAGTCACTAGAAGTGTTCGCGCCGCTTGCCGATCGCCTAGGTATGGGGCGCGTTCGCGTCCAGCTTGAAGATTTGGCATTCAGTTATCTTGATCCTCAGGAATATAAGCGACTCGAAACACTACTCAAAAAACGTCTTGGCAAAAGCACGCGCAAGCTTGGTATCGTCCGTACTGAAGTCGAGCGCGAGCTGAAACGCCAGGGCATCGAATTTGATATCGGCGGACGTGTCAAAAGCGTTTATAGTCTATATCGCAAGCTCAAAAAGGTCGACGGCAATATCGATGACATTTACGACCTTATGGCACTGCGCATCATCGTACAAGACAAGGAAACATGCTACCGCGTCCTTGGCATCCTTCACACTATGTATCAACCGATGATTGAACGAATCAAAGACTATATCGCCGTGCCGAAACCAAATGGCTACCAAAGTTTACATACGACCGTCATAACTCCAAGCAAACAAATCGTCGAATTTCAAATTCGTACGCAAGAAATGCATGATTGGGCTGAACGTGGTCTTGCAGCTAGCTTCCATTACAACGAGCAGAAATCACAAAAATCCTACTTACGCAAAAAATCAGCATCACATCTGCCGGCTGAAATGCAATGGATTACTCAAATGCAAGAAGTTGCTGCTCGATTACGCGAAGGAGAAGAAATTAGCCACGACCAACTCAATGTCGATTTATTCGGTGACCGTATCTTCGTTTATTCGCCAAAGGGTGATATTTACAATCTGCCAGAAGGCGCTTTGCCGCTCGATTTTGCCTACCTTGTTCATAGCGATATTGGCAAGCATGCGTATAGTTTTCGAGTCAATGGCAAGATTCATGCTTTCGATAAACCGTTGCAAAACGGTGATGTCGTCGAAGTTATTACACGAAAACTCGCTCAACCCAAAAAAGACTGGATCGATCTTGTTACAACGACACACGCCCGCACCAAGCTGCGTATGCAGCTGCGCAAACTTGGCTTACTTGAAGCCATTAGTGGAGCAGCCGCAATTATTCGCGATAAGGCCATTCGTAAACAAAAGAAATAGTTTTAAATACTAAATCGAATACCGCTCAGCATCCAGTAATCCATGCTGTATCACATATTCGATAACCTGTCTGAAGCGCGGACGATGCGATAGCTCTTCGGGAGCTTTTTGAATATCCACCCACTCATAACTTTCATGTTCCCAACTAACGGTTACTTCTGGAGTATGATTGAGTTTCAAGAGATAAAATAAGTGTGTTACCGATGCATCTGTTTCTTTGTAATAATTAGTTTGACTCCACACGAGATTCAGTTTTTCATTTGACGCATCGATTCCTGTTTCTTCTCTGATTTCACGAACTGCACCGTCATATTCCGCTTCGCCATCATCGACAAACCCTCCAGGTAAATCCTTAGTATAAGAACGTTCTGGCTGCTTTGTATGTTCACCTATTTTGAGCAACAATAACTCACGCCTTTCATTGACAATGAGCGTTTTAGTTGTTGCGATGATACGTGTCACTTTTTATTCCAACGTTCAATTGCGTCGCGAATAACAGTTTTTGCTTCCTCTGTGTCGCCCCATCCCTTAACGATAGTTGTGCCAGGCTTCTTGAGATCTTTGTAATGGCTGAAGTGAAAATCGAGCTGCTTGATTAATTGCGGAATGTCATCTAGACTCTGGATGCGATTGCCGGTATTTCGATCATCTGTCGGTACGACAACGATCTTGTCGTCGACCTCGCCATCATCTTCAAACTTCATAACGCCGATAACCTTGGCTTCCATGAAGACACCAGTTGGCAACGGTTCGTCGGTGATAATCAGCGCGTCTAGCTCATCACCGTCTTCGTCGAGTGTCTGCGGAATAAAGCCATAGTTGCAAGGCTTCGCAAACACAGCAGGCTCAACTCGATCGAGCTGCATTACTGCAAGATCGCGGTTCCATTCAATCTTGTGGCTACTGCCCGCAGGGATTTCAACCACAACATTCACAACGCCATTTTCAACATCTCCAGGCGTAAGAATCTTATTAAAATCAGGCATACTTTTCTCCGTTTTTTGAGTTGATTATTTTACTGTCATTATAGCAAACCTCTCTGTGGCTTCAAATCGCCACTTTTACTGATACGAATCCAAAAACATAACTTTTTCAGTCGCTTCACGACGCATGGATGCTATAATGGCGTCATGCTGATAATCGGACACCGGGGCGCAGCTGGACTGGCTCCAGAAAACTCGATGAAAGCGCTTCGGGCCGGAATCGAAGCCGACGCAGACATGCTGGAATTCGATATCCGACTCACATCCGATAATGTTCCTATTCTTGCGCATGACGCAAAACTGCACGGCCTTCGCGTTAGTCGAACACGTTTTTCAAAGCTACGAAAGGCAGGACCGGTCACGACCTTGCGCAATGTTCTCGATACATTTTTTGGCAATATCTATCTCAATCTAGAATTCAAGCCAAAAACGGGAGTTGATGTTGTTTATGAACTACTCAAAAAAGACTACATCAAGAAACCCGACGACTGGAATAACATTATTATCTCCTCATTTCATGCATCGACGCTGCTCCGACTACGCCGTCGTAACAAAGATATTAACCTAGCGCTCCTACATAGCATCAATCCATTTTCATTTGTTATTTATCACCGCAAAATACAATTATCGGCAGTCGGCTGGCATCGACTTCACTATAACAAGCCAGCGCTTCAGCTCGCGAAAAAACTCGACATATTCACCTATGTCTATACTGTAAATCGCGCAGAATCAGCACTACTTTTTGCAAAGCGCGGTATCGACGGTGTAGTAACTGACTACCCCGACAAAATCTCGGCTATACTCAGCCAACAGACTAAGAAAAGATAGATAACGCAATTATCGAACGAGGTCTAGGAAGCTACCGGTTTCTCAGCCTTTGGTGCCAATTCGACATGGTGAAGGTTGTCGAGGTATTCACGAATACTCAGCGCTGCCGTCGCACCCTCGCCTACCGCACTTGCAATCTGCATAGTCGCACCAGAGCGTACATCGCCACTTGCGAAGACGCCTGGCAAGTTTGTTTCCAGATGTTCGTCAGTTATGATGAGGCCTTGGGGATCAAGCTCAATACCACTGTCCTTCAAAAAACCGGTATTCGGTTTCAATCCAACAAAAACAAACACGCCATCAGTCTCAATCTTCAGCTCTTCCTCGCCCCGCTTAGCATCAACATGAGTCACCTTGCCTTCTTCGGCAACAATTTCCGTCGGCACAACCCCCAAATGAACTGTCACTTTACCTTCGTCGATGTATTTTTGCAAATCCTGCTGCAGAACATCGCTGGCTTTGATGGTACTACGCACGAGTAAATCAATATGTGATGCGAACCGTGTTAGAAATATCGTCTCTTGGATGGCTGAATTGCCACCACCAACAACCACTAAACGCTTGTCGCGATAAAACGCTCCATCGCATGTCGCGCAATAATGCACACCCCGACCGTACAGTTCCGCTTCGCCCGGGATGCCAAGTTTGTTGTAGTCGCTGCCTGTTGCAATCAAGACTGATCTTGCCTTGACGGGCTGTCCATCGACAATAAGGGTTTTGGTACCATCTTTGTTGACCGTAAGCTCGCTGACTTCGCCAAATTCTATCTTCGCGCCGAATCGTTCAGCCTGTTTCTGAAGATCCGCGGCCAATTTCATACCCTCGACACCATCAGGAAATCCAGGATAGTTGTCAACCATGTCCGTGATAGCTGCCAGACCACCAATCACGCCTTTTTCGTAAACAACCGTCTCGATATCTTCGCGAGTTGTATATACGGCCGCCGCAAGCGAGCTTGGACCGGCGCCAATCATGACTGTATCAATTACATCGGACATATTGTTTATTACTCCTATCCCTCTATCAGTGAGTGGTTTTATTCAACCAGCTTCTTTACCTCAACAACAAACTTCAAAGGTCCCGTTGGACTAAACCCATCGCTTATATCTCCATATGCCATATCAGATGGGATCGTCAAAAGAACGGTTGATCCCACAGTGACACCAGTCAATCCCTCCGTCCATCCTTTAATAACACCTGTCAAACTGAATTCAATGGGATTCGTCTCGCCATTTTTATTTGTACTATCAAAGATTTTTCCATCTGCCGTCCAGCCGAAATAGTTAGCGAGGATGACTGAATCAGCCTTTAGTTTTTTGCCTTTACCTTTCTTCAGGACCTCGACTTTAAGCTCTTTGACCTTATCTTTGTCAAATGGTTTTAGTTTGCTCTCGTACCCTTTAAGAGGCTTGCTTGCCTTTCGTGATTCTTCCTGCTGCTTACGAAGTTCCTCTAGCTGTTCCTCGTATGCTTTCTGTTGCGCCCTCATGTCAGCCTCTTGGTTTATAGGCTGCAATATAATTGCAGCAAAACCACCCAGAGTTCCAATAACAAGAAAAACTACAATTATCCAGATGCCGACGCGCTGACCTTTTGATGTCGCCATAAGAAAATACCTTTCTCCCCCCTTGTTTCGTTTGTTCTATTATATCATCGTTTCTTCGGAGGAGTCGGTGTAAAATAGTCCTCTTCGTAGACCGTCTGCGCATGCCATTGCCCAAGAGCATGGCTAAATGGCAGAATGTCACGATATCCGACAAAATCAGCTGCTCGTCGAATCAGCGAAGCAATCCGTCCATAAAGACGAATAAACCGCCATTCGAATGCCGCCCAGTTCTCACCGACCGGTACAACAACCGGGGGGAAAACCGGCTTGTATTTCTTTGGTTTTTGACCATTCTTGCGACGCTGAATATTTTTAGCAACAAACACTGCATCATGAAGCGCAGTCTGCGCCAAACCGCTGTATGGCGTCGCGGCATTATCACCTATGACATAAATACCGTCTTTTGTGCGCATATATTCATCGACAATAACTTTACCGTTCTTCGCAAGCTCAAAATGCTCAGCATTGGCGGCAAAAAATGGATTGTTTGCAACCCCCGAAGTCCAAATGACAGTATGGCTTTCGAGAGGCTTGCCATTGACCACCAAACCATCATCGTCAGCCGATTCGACTTTTGCATTCAAGCGAACTTTTACCCCTAGACTTTCAAGACGTTTTTTGACGCGCAAACTGGTCTTTTCACTCATTTTTGGCAACAGTCTTGGCATTGCCTCGATGAGTGTAACGCTGATTTTACGATGAGGCACTTTATAATGTTCGCACAGTCTCTTGATATATTGACCTATCGCCGCCGCCAGCTCAACACCTGTCGGACCCCCGCCGATAACAACGTATTGCTTGTCGATTTCCCGCTCTTCGGCGATAGATTGATATAAATGATGTTTGAGTCGATTGATCTCTTCTTCGGATTTAATACCATAGGCAAATTCATCCAATCCTATGATGCCAAAATATGTCGTCACGGAACCAAGAGCCAAAATCAAACGCTCGTAATGATAAACGTTACCACTTTTTGCAGACAATGTTTTACTCGTTGGATCAATTCCGGTAACCTCATCAATCACGACACTGACATTGAGTTTGCTAGCAAATATTTGACCAAGCGGGACCCAAGACTGCAAATGGCTCCGACCAGTAGCTGTACCGTACAGTGCTGGATAGTACTGAAAATCTGATTTATCGCTGATTAGTGTAATTTGATTCGTCGAATCTTCGGCCAATTTCAATGCAGCTTTTACACCGCCAAACCCGCCGCCAACAATAGTAATTTTCATGCCCCTTATCATAAGCGATATCGGCGCCTATATCAAGTAACCGCCGAGAGCAACCGAAAGCGACATAACCAATAGAACGATAATAGAGCTTTTGAATATGCGCCAAGCCCATTGCTTGTCGGTTTCATTCGGATATCCAATCGCCTGCACTACCCAATACACTCCTGTTGTCACCATAATAAGTAGATATGCATCATGTACTGCACCTGTAAAAGCAAGCATCGGAGCGAGCGCCAAGAATGCAAGTATCCAGACGATCATTTGTCGGCGGGCACTCTCGCTGCCATATCGAACTGCCCATACTGGCAATTTTGCAGCCGCGTATTCGTCTCGTCGAAAAATCGCTACGGCATAAAAATGCGGCATTTGCCATACCATCATCATCGCAAACAACAAAACCGCAACAATATCAATTTGATTCGTTAAAGCAGTATACCCAGCAACTGGGGGTAATGCTCCGCATACACCACCAATAATTGTACTCAACGGTGTCGTGCGCTTTGCTATACCGTAGATCACAACATACCATACATACGAAATAACACCCAGAACTGTCGTCAACAAATTCGTCCACACAAAGAGAAGTAAGAAACCTCCCGTGCCAAGCGCGACCGCATACAATATGGCATTGCTGATGCTGATATTGCCCGATGCAACTTCACGTTTTTGGGTCCGTTTCATTTTTGCATCGATATCACGATCGATGATATTGTTGACAACACACGCGGAAGCTATCACTAATGCTACGCCGATGGTTACTCCAATAAAAATTTTCGGATCAAACCCAAGCATACTAGCTGCCAAGAAAAATCCAGACATAGCCGCTATCGTATTGCTCAGCGTAATGCCTGGTTTCATTAGCTGAAGATAAGACTTGGTCCTCCGTTCCATTGGGTCTATTCTACTGCACTATGACTATTGAGCCAAATAGTTCTTCCAAAAAGAACGCCATCCAGCGGCATCCTCGGATGACGCTAGCTGCGAATGCATAACCGTGACCAATACTTTGCCGAGAGTTTTTTCTTCAAAAGACCACTCCACCTTACCGTGTCCCGGTAAATCACACTTCCAATAGTTTCTTTTTGGCGTGACGCTTATGCGAACATTCTCGATTTTTTTGCCCCCAAATTTGCTTATTCTCGATAACTCTTTTGCGTATTTTTCAAAAACCTTTTTACGTTCACCTAGGACCGTCTTTGATACGCTAATCTCAAAGCTTCCATCGTTCCGCTGTCCTGGCTCCCGTTGACCAGTAGACTGTTCGTATGCGACAGTGACACTTTGCGACCACCAACCCGCGCTCTCAACCTTCCCTTTCAGTTCACTATAAACAAGGTCAGCGATTTCAGAATGAGACATCGTCTCAGCACCATGCTCTTTGAACCATACCAGCCACTCCGTCCATGAGCGACCAGTAGCTTGCTCTATAGTTTCAATGCTTTGCGACTTTATCATACATCAAGATTATATCTCATCGAGAAAATCAAATATTGTCGCACCGTCTACGGCTAATCTGCCATACTGCAGGGGCATAACCTTCACTTTTTCATCATGTATGGTCGGCCAGCCACCTTCGCCTGCAACCAAATCTTCAGGCAGATAAAACGCAAAACCATCTTTGCCAGCAACAAAACGAGCGAACGTTCTTGCTTGATCATAACGTACTGGATATTTGACAATTGTCCATACCGCTAGTCCGATCTTACGCTTCAGTAAATTGTCCAAGTCGCCTTCGACATATCTAATATCGATCAGCGCCTGTCTAGGATCTTCTAAGATACCTTCGATGCGTTGCAGTTCCTTTTTACCTGCTTCATTCGGTAGTAACGGCATAAGAGTTAGTGATACGCTATCGCCTGTATCATAGTTTTCAAAATGCCGCCAATGAGTCGAGCGCAAATTGGCGATACGCATGCGCTCTGATTCGAGAAGTATTTCGAGCTCTCTGTCGATTTGCGACTTACTCTCGCTCATGGCTAAATTTTGCGCTTATATTTGTTTTTTGGCAAGCTAAAGCAAAAAAAGGAAACGGCCTCGGGTTTCCCCGAGGCCGCACCTATCACACATCACACGAACTGCTTGTAGTGGTCGCATGATCCGATCCCGTGAAGGAATCCGTTGATCATCGCCAAGCTGCGATCCTGGAAAGTGCCATGAATGTCACCTTCCGGACTGCGCTCGTTCCGGCTAATCATCCCCAGCAGGCTTGCAAGACCCGGCATATCAGCTA
>Ga0182748_1001752_pt1 | contig 20625 bp, 19 predicted proteins | sample eDN3rd37CKraftOP_FD_128877 | JGI IMG/M metagenome (GOLD analysis project Ga0182748, IMG submission 128877) | Enriched Organic Plus compost microbial communities from Emeryville, California, USA - eDNA 3rd pass 37_C Kraft OP (version 2) (version 2) ...
CTCCCCTGCAGGGCCGAGCGCGCGATGAGGAGCGTGTCGCCCACGAGGCGACGGCCCCACAGCGCGAGCAGCGAGCGCCACTGCTCGTCCGCCGCGATCGCGTCGGTGAGGATGTCGACGATCGCCTCGCGGTCGTCGTCACCCTGCAGGATCCGCGCGACGCGGCGGCCGGTGTCGCCGTAGCTGGTCGCGAGCGCGTAGTAGAAGTCGTCGAGCATCCCGGCGGTGATGTGCACCGACAGGAGCGTCTCCTGCGGACGCACGCCGTGGGTCGCGCGGCGGAACGCGTCCAGCTCCTCGCGGAAGGGCAGCATGACCGCGGTCGGATCGTCGCCCCGCTCGCGGATGAGCGCGACGATGTCCTGGTGCTTCGTGAGGGCGGCCCCCGCTGCGCGCGACAGCGCCTCCTTCTTGGCGAGCTCGGGCGTGGAGGCGATGAGCTCGCTGAGCGTCTCGAAGTAGCCGAGCTGCAGGTACGCGGCCTGACCCAGGAACGTGCTCGCGTCCGGGGCGAGCTCGGCGAAGTCCACCCGCGTCGCGTCGCCGACCTCTCCCCGCGAGCGCAGATGCAGAACACGGCCCGGGGTGCGTCGCTGCCAGAACCACCTCACCACGTGCCCAGCCTAGTTTCGCCGCCGTGGATCCCGCGCACTCCGCGTGTTCGCGGTCCTCCCAGGGCCGTCCGGTAGGCTGTGCACGTCCCCGGCACCGGATCGGGGCCCCGCGCCCGTGGATGAGTTACGGCGTGGAACACACTCCGCCCCCAACCGGGGCGTACGAGACAGGGCAGCCTCTCACTGCCGGACGGGCATTACTCGCTATGACTTCGTTCGCCGACCTCGGCGTCGATCAGGACATCGTCGACACCCTCGCGTCGAAGGGCATCACCGACGCGTTCCCCATTCAGGAGCAGACCATCCCCCTCGGCCTCCCCGGCCAGGACATCATCGGCCAGGCCAAGACCGGCACCGGCAAGACGTTCGGCTTCGGCATCCCTGTGGTGCAGCGTCTGGGCCTCGACCCGGAGCCGGGCGTCAAGGCGCTCATCGTCGTCCCGACGCGTGAGCTCGCGGTGCAGGTCTACGAGGACATCGACATGCTGACCTCTGGCCGCTCCACGAGCGTCGTCGCCATCTACGGCGGCAAGGCCTACGAGGGCCAGATCGAGCAGCTCAAGGCCGGTGCGCAGATCGTCGTGGGCACGCCCGGGCGCCTCATCGACCTGTCGAACCAGCGCCTGCTGGACCTGTCGCACGCGACGGAGGTCGTGCTCGACGAGGCCGACAAGATGCTGGATCTCGGCTTCCTCCCCGACATCGAGAAGATCTTCCAGAAGGTCCCCGCGGTCCGTCACACGCAGCTGTTCTCGGCGACCATGCCGGGGCCGATCGTCGCCCTCGCCCGCCGGTTCATGAACAACCCGATCCACATCCGCGCCACGGACCCGGACGAGGGCCTCACGCAGGCGAACATCCGCCACCTCGTCTACCGCGCCCACGCGCTGGACAAGGATGAGGTCATCGCCCGCATCCTGCAGGCCGAGGGCCGCGGCAAGACGGTGATCTTCACGCGCACCAAGCGCGCCGCCCAGAAGCTCGTCGACGAGCTCGGCGACCGCGGGTTCAACGCGGCCGCCGTCCACGGCGACATGAGCCAGGAGTCGCGCGAGCGCTCCATGGCCGCGTTCAAGGCGGGCAAGAAGGACGTCCTCATCGCGACGGATGTCGCAGCGCGCGGCATCGACGTCGACGACGTGACGCACGTCATCAACCACACGATCCCCGACGACGAGAAGGCGTACCTGCACCGCGTGGGCCGCACCGGTCGCGCCGGCAAGACCGGCATCGCGGTGACCTTCGTCGACTGGGACGACCTGCACAAGTGGGCGCTCATCAACCGCGCGCTCGAGTTCGGCCAGCCCGAGCCGATCGAGACGTACTCGTCGAGCCCGCACCTGTACACGGACCTCGACATCCCGGCGGGGACCAAGGGACGCATCGCGACGGCCCCGAAGACGCAGACCGTGCGCACGCAGCAGCCGGGCCGCGCGGCGGACGCCGCCGCCGAGGCCGGCGAGGGCGGCACGACCCGCCGTCGCCGCCGCCGCACCCGCAGCAGCGACCGGGTCGGCTCCACCTTCGCCGAGGGCGCGCAGAGCACCGAGTCGTCGCAGAGCGCCTCCGCGGCGACCTCGACCGCCGACGCGCACACCGCCGCGGGCGGGGGCACGCACGACGGCGGCGGCGCGGAGCACCACGACGGTCGCCCCGCCGCTGCCCGGCGTCGCCGTCGTCGTCGCCGTTCGGGCGGCGGCCAGCCTCAGGGCGCCTGACCCGGCGCTCACGCCGCCCCGCGGCATCCGCCCTCCCGTTCGCCGGTCTTCGCCTTCGCCGGTCTTCGCCTTCGCCGGTCTTCGCCTTCGCCGCAGGAAGGCGTTTCGCCGAGGGAAGGCCGATCCCGCACGAATTCGCCTTCCTCGGGCGATCTGCCGCCCCTCGGCGACGCCCGCGCGCGGCGTCGTCGCCCCGGCGGCGGCCGGCCGCAGGGCGCCTGACCTCTGCGCGCTCACTCCGCCTCGCGGCATCCGCCCTCCCGTTCGCCGGTCTTCACCTTCGCCGGAGGAAGGCGGTTCGCCGAGGGAAGGCCGATCCCCCACGAATCCGCCTTCCTCGGGCGATCTGCCGCCCCTCGGCGACGCCCGCGCCGGCGACGCCCGCGCAACCCGGCCCCGCGCCTACGGGTAGACGGGCGCCGTCCCGGTGCCGCGCTCGATGATGCGGGCGACCATGGCGTCGGACGTCGTGTTCTCGCCGGGGCGGTTGGGCTTGCCGAGCCCGTGGTAGTCGCTCGAGCCCGTCATGATGAGGTCGCGCTCGGCGGCGATGCGCCGCAGGGTGCGCCTGCCCTCGTCCCGGTTCTCCCGGTGGTCGATCTCGAAGCCCGCCAGGCCGTGGTCGAGCAGCTCATCCATGAGGGGCATCGGCAACAGGCCCGCCCGCCCCGCGGGATGCGCGATGATCGGCACTCCCCCGGCCCCCACGATGAGGTCGACGGCCACGACCGGATGCGGCGCGTACAGCGCGACGTAATAGTCGTTGCGCGGACTCAGGATGTCGGCGAAGGCCTCGCTGCGGTCGGCGACGAAGCCCTTCGCGACGAGCGCGTCGGCGATGTGCGGTCGCCCGACGGTGGCGCCGTCCGTCGTCTGGGCGAGGATGTCGTCCCACGTGAGGTCGTAGTCCCGCGAGATGCGCTCGGCCATCGTGTGGGCGCGCGTGAGCCGTGACGCGCGGATGCGGTCGGTCTCGGCGCGCAGGGCGGGCTCGTCGGGGTCGACGAGGTAGGCGAGCACGTGGACGGAGCGCCACTCGTACTTGGCGGACAGCTCCATCCCGGGGAGGAAGGTCATGCCGAGGGACGTCGCCGCCTCGGCCGCCTCGGCCCACCCCGACGTCGTGTCGTGGTCCGTCAGCGCGGCGGTGCGCAGACCCGCCCGGTGGGCGGCCGCCATGACGTCGGCGGGGCGCTCGGTGCCGTCTGACTGCAGAGAGTGCAGGTGCAGGTCGCTCGGCCCCTGGAACCTGTGCTCCCCCATGATCCGAGCGTAGCGCGGCGACACGACGCGGCTCGGCATCCGGCGATCTGCCAGGCTCCTCACATAGGCTCGCGGACGTGTTTCGGCTCGTGGGGATCCTGACGACGGTGTTGTTCGCCATCGCGGCGGCGGTTCTCACCTGGCCCCAGTTCTTCCGCGTCGAGCGCATGTATCCGGTCGCCCAGATCGTCTCGATGCGCGGTGTCCTGGTCCTCGCCTTGGCGGCGATCCTGCTCCTCGCGCTCCTGCTCGCACTGGCCCGTCCGCTGCGCGGTTTCGCGGCCTCCCTCGCGATCGTCTCGCTGCTCGCGGGCGGCGCCAACGCAGCGATCCTCGTCGTGCGCGGGACCGGCACGGACAGCCTCCCCGAGCCGACCGAGACGAGCGTGCGGGTCATGACGTGGAACACGGCAGGCTCGGCGACCGACCCCGACCTCATCGCGCGCACGGCGGTCGCGATGGACGCCGACATCGTCGCCCTGCCCGAGACGACGCAGGAGAACGGCGAGGCCGTCGCGATCGCGATGCGCGAGCTCGATCACCGCATGTGGGTGCACAACGCCCGCTACCCCGGATGGGACGCGCGGTCGACGACGATCCTCATCTCGCCCGAACTCGGCGACTACTCCGTCATCGAGTCGTCCGAGGACGGCTCCAGCAACACGTCGACCGTGCCGAGCGCCGTCGCGATGCCGGTGAACGGCGACGGGCCGATCGTCGTGGCCGTGCACGTCGTCGCCCCGCGGCAGGAGTACATGGACGACTGGCGCGACGACCTGCAGTGGGTCGCCGACCAGTGCGCCGACGACAACGTCATCATGGCGGGCGACTTCAACGCCACGATCGACCACATGGCCGGCTACGGCACCGGGGGCGGCACGCTGGGCCGGTGCACGGATGCCGCGGCGGCGACCGGGAACGGCGCGGTCGGCACGTGGTCCAGCGCCGTTCCGAGCCTGCTCGGCACGCCGATCGACCACGTCATGACCTCGTCCGGCTGGCGCGCGACCGGGAGTGTCGTCATCACGTCGCTCGACGACTCCGGCAGCGACCACCGTCCCCTCGTCGTCCAGCTCGAGCCCACCGGCTGACCCTGCTCGTCGCGGCCGGTCCGTGCGAGACTGGAGGCATGAGCGACAGCGGGCAGCAGACCCAGGAGACCGCGCCGTCGACGAACACGAATCGTCGCCAGCCGTTCCCCCAAGGATTCCTCGACACGATCTCGACGGGCTGGGCGGACCGCCCGGACTCGACCCCGCCGCAGCGCGCCCAGGCGCCGTACGCGGCCCGGCGCCGCGAGGCCGTCTCCCGCGCCTTCGCGGGACGGCGCGTCGTCGTTCCGGCCGGCTCGCTCAAGGAGCGCAGCAACGACACCGACTACCCGTTCCGCGCGCACTCGGCGTTCTCGCACCTGACCGGGTGGGGCGCCGACGCCGAGCCCGACTCGGTGCTCGTCTTCGAGCCGACCCCCGATGGGCACGATGTCACCCTCTACTTCCGCGAGCGCGCCGATCGCACGACGCCGGAGTTCTATTCCGACGCGACCATCGGCGAGTTCTGGATCGGTCCGCGCCCGTCGCTGGCCGGCGTCGCCGCGGACCTCGGGCTGGCGACCGCGCACATCGACGCGTTCGCGCCCGGAGAGGAGGATGCGGTCGTCGGTGAGGACGCCGAGCTGACGCGCTTCGTGTCGGAGCTGCGTCTCGTCAAGGACGAGTATGAGATCGAGCAGATGCGCCTGGCGGTCGCGGTCACCGCGAAGGGCTTCGACGACATCGTCTCCGAGCTCCCCGCCATCGTCGAGCACCCGCGGGGCGAGCGCGTGGTCGAGAGCGTCTTCCACCGCCGTGCCCGCACCGACGGCAACTGGGAGGGCTACGACACGATCGCCGCCTCCGGCCCGCACGCGTGCTACCTGCACTGGACGCGCAACGACGGCACGGTCGTGCCCGGCGACCTCATCCTCGTGGATGCGGGCGTCGAGATCGAGAGCCTCTACACGGCGGACATCACACGCACGATCCCCGTCAACGGCCGCTTCAGCGACGTGCAGCGCCGCGTCTACGAGACGGTGCGCGAGGCCGCCGACGCCGCCTTCGCGGTCGCCCGTCCCGGCATCCCCTTCCGCGCCGTGCACGAGGCCGCGATGGAGGTCATCGCACGCCGCACCGCCGAGTGGGGCCTGTTGCCGGTGACCGCCGATGAGGCGCTCGACGCCGACAAGGGCGGCCAGCACCGCCGCTACATGGTCCACGGCACGTCGCACCACCTGGGCATCGACGTCCACGACTGCGCACAGGCCCGCCGCGAGATGTACTACGACGGCATCCTCGAGCCGGGCATGGTCTTCACGATCGAGCCGGGACTGTACTTCCAGATCGACGACCTCACCGTGCCCGAGGAGTACCGCGGCATCGGCGTGCGCATCGAGGACGACGTGCTGGTCACCGAGGACGGTGTGGAGAACCTCTCCGCGGCCATCCCCCGCACGGCCGACGAGGTCGAGGCGTGGGTGCAGCGGCTCAACCCCGCGCTGTGACCCTCACTCCCCCGGCGGCCTTCACGACGCGCCCCACCCTCACGGGCACCTTCGGGATGGCGGCCTCCACGCACTGGCTGGCGACCGCGTCCGCGCAGGCGGTGCTCGAGCGCGGCGGCAACGCGTTCGACGCCGTCGTCGCCGGAGGCTTCGTGCTGCACGTCGTCGAGCCGCACCTCAACGGTCCGGGCGGCGACCTCGTCGGGATCTTCGCGACCGCCGAGGCGCCGGACACCCCCGTCGTGCTCATGGGGCAGGGACCCGCTCCCGCCGGCGCCACGATCGCGCACTACCGCGCCGAGGGCCTCGACCTCGTGCCCGGCGCGGGAGGACTGGCGGCAGCCGTTCCCGCCGCGGTCGACGCGTGGCTCCTGCTCCTGCGCGACCACGGCACCCTCGAGCTCGCCGACGTCCTCTCCTACGCGATCGGCTACGCGCAGGACGGCGCTCCCCTGCTTCCCGCGGCGGCGGCGACCATCGGCCGGGTCGCCGACCTGTTCCGCGAGCACTGGCCGAGCTCCGCGGAGCTGTGGATGCCGGAGGGCACCGTCCCCGAGGCCGGGACGCTGGTGCGCAACCCGGCGTACGCGCGGGTCCTCGAGGGGCTCATCGCCGCGGGCGCCGGCGCACCGGACCGCGCGGCTCGCATCGACGCGGCGCGGACGGAGTGGAAGACCGGACTGGTCGCGCACGCGGCATCCGCCTTCCTGTCCGCGCCCCACCGGCACTCGAGCGGCACCGATCACGCCGCGGTCATCGCCCCGGAGGACTTCGCCGCGTTCGACGCCGGCTACGAGGATGCCGTCACGGCCCCGTTCCGCGGGCACACGATCGCCAAGGCGGGCCCGTGGACGCAGGGACCGGCGCTCCTCGAGACGATGCGCATCCTCGACGGGCTCGCCGACGACGACATCGATCCGTCGACCGCGCGCGGCGCGCACACGATCCTCGAGGCGCTCAAGCTCGCCCTGGCGGACCGCGACGCGTATCTCGGCGACGGCGCCCCCGTCGACGACCTGCTCTCCGACGACTACATCGCCGCCCGCCGCGCCCTCATCGGCGACACCGCGTCGCACGAGTGGCGTCCCGGGACGCTGCCCGACCGCGAGCCGTTCCGCCCGGCCCTGCGCACGGAGGCGGCCGCCGCCGCGGGCACGGGTGAGCCGACCGTCGCGCGCACCGGAGACACCCGCGGCGACACCTGCCACATCGACGTCGTGGACCGCTGGGGCAACATCGTCGCCGTCACGCCGTCGGGCGGATGGCTGCAGTCCTCCCCCACGATCCCCGAGCTCGGGTTCTGCCTCGGCACGCGCCTGCAGATGACCTGGCTCGACGAGGCCTCGCCGTCGGCGCTGCGCCCGGGGCGACGCCCGCGCACGACGCTGACGCCCACGCTCGTGCTGCGCGACGGGCGTGCCCGCATGGCGCTGGGAACGCCCGGCGGCGATCAGCAGGAGCAGTGGCAGGTGCCGGCGCTCATCCGGATGCTCGCCGGCGGCTACACCGGCCAGCAGGCGATCGACGCGCCCACGCTGCACTCGGTCGCCCTCGTCGACTCGTTCTGGCCCCGCACCTGGTCTCCCGCCGGCGCCGTCGTCGAGGACCGCCTCGGCGACGGCGTCGTCGCGGAGCTGCGCGAGCGCGGCCACGAGGTCGTGCGCGCCGGGGACTGGGCGCTCGGCCGTCTCAGCGCCGTCGGGATCGATCGCGAGCGCGGCCTGGTGTGGGCCGCCGCGAACGCCCGCGGCATGCAGGGCTACGCCGCCGGCCGCTGACGCGGCGCACGGGCACGCTCAGGAGGGCGCGACGACCTCGCGCATCCAGTCGGTCACGAGCGATGCGAGGCTCGCGCCGATCTCGTCGGCGGGGCGCTTGCGGCCCTTGACCTCGAACCCGTGGCCGCCGCCCGCCATCCACTCGAGCGTCGCGACCTGGCAGGAGGCCACGGCCTCCTCGAGCTGCGCGTGCGGCACGACGAACGGATCGTGGGTCCCCGACACGAACAGCTGCGGGGCGGCGATGGCCGGCAGGTGGGCGACGCGCGGCTGCTCGGGGCGTCCGGGCGGATGCAGCGGATAGCCGAGGTAGACGAGGCCCGCGGGATCGATCACGCCCTCGGATGCCGCCATCGAGGCCATCCGGCCGCCGTACGAGCGCCCGGAGGCGAAGACGGTGCCGAACCCGCCGTCGGCGAGGAAGTCGAACACGCCGCCCCACGTGGCGATCGCGTGAGCGGGGGCGCCGGGCATGCGGCGGCCGGCCTCCGTGTACGGGAAGTTGAAGCGCAGCGTCGCGACGCCCTCGTCACGCATCGCGGCGGCGAACCCGACGAGGAACGGGTGCGCGTAGGTCGTGCCCGCGCCGTGGGCTATCGCGAGGGTCGCCCAGGCGTCCGGGTCTCCCGCGAGAGCCCCCGACACGGTGGCCTCCCCCGTCGGCAGCGCGACGGGGATGCGCACCTCGAGCTCGTCCATCAGCTCGGCCTGGTGTCGTCGCCGGGCTGCGCCGGCTCGGTGTCCCCGGGCGGGGCCGGGTCGACGGCGCCGGCGTCCGGGACGGGCCCGTCGGGCGCAGGCTCCCCGGCGGGGGGCGTGATGCGCTGCCCGTACTGCGGCGGATCCGTGGGAGCCGGCGGAGCGGGCGCGGGTGCCGCAGGCCCTGCCGCACCGGGACCGGCGGGGGCGGTGGGACCGCCCGCCGTCGCCGGGGCCGTGCCCGGGGGAGGGGTCGTCACGCCGGAGCCCAGGATCTGGCGCGCCTTGTGCACGCTCGAGGCGAGCACCGTCACGTCGTAGTGGTCCGCGATGACCTGCATGACGCTCGCGTAGTCGCGCCGCCGGCGCACGAACGAGTAGGCGATGATGCTCAGCAGCATGCCCAGGGCGATGCCGACGAACAGCACCCCGACGAACGCCTGGATCGGCACGGACGGCGAGCCCAGGACGAGGAACGCCGAGAAGAGCAGACCGAGCAGCAGGCCGTTGATCGCTCCGGAGCGCGCTGCCGTGGCATAGCCGAGACGGCCGGTCACGCGCTCGACCGAGCGGAGCCCGACGCCCACGATCGCGATGTCGCGCGCGGGCACCTCGGCGGCGATCAGCCGCGACACGGCCTTCTGCGCGGCCTCGTAGTCGGGGTAGCGCGCGACGGCGTCACCCACGGCCTCCGTCCGACCTCTCGGCATCCCACCCATGCTCATACGGACATCCTCCCACGAGCGTCGCGCGCGGTCCCGTCCGACCGGCCGCGACACCGCTCCGGGACGGCACCCAGGCTGGCGCCGGAGCGGGGTCTACGCTGGGAATGTGAGCACGCAGAGGGTATTCGTCGCGCGCCTTGCCGGGTGCTCGGTCTTCGACCCCGCGGGCGACCGGCTCGGCAAGGTCCGGGATGTCGTCGTCGTGTTCCGAAAAGACGATCCGCCGCGCGTCGTCGGTCTCGTGTGCGAGATCCCCGGGCGGCGGCACGTGTTCCTCTCGATCGGACGGGTGACCTCGATCGCGACCGGCCAGGTCATCACGACCGGCCTCATCAACGTGCGCCGCTTCCAGCCGCGCGGCGGCGAGGTGCGCATCCTCGCCGAGCTCGTGGGGCGCAAGGTCTTCTTCCGCGACGGCTCCGGCGAGGCGCAGATCGAGGACGTCGCGATCGAGCGCAACCGCCTCGGCGAGTGGGATGTCGGCCAGCTCTTCCTGCGCAAGCCGAAGACGAGCGCGTCGCCCTTCGCGAAGGGGCCCACGACGTTCGCCGCGTGGAGCGAGGTGCGCGAGAGCGCGGTGCCCGGTGAGGCCCAGTCGGCCGAGCAGCTCGTCGCGAGCTACTCGGAGCTCAAGGCCGCCGACCTCGCCAACACCCTCCTCGACCTGCCCGAGGAGCGTCTGCTCGAGGTCGTCGACGAGCTTCCCGACGAGCGACTCGCGGACGCCCTCGAGGAGATGCCCGAGGACGAGCAGGTGCACATCCTCGAAGCCCTCGACGACGAGCGCGCCGCCGACATCCTGGACGCGATGGAGCCGGACGACGCCGCCGACGTGCTGGCGCAGTTCGCCGAGGACCAGCGTGAAGAGCTCCTCGACCTCATGGAGCCCGAGGAGGCCGAGGACGTCCGCGCGCTCCTCAAGTACAGTCCCGACACCGCCGGCGGCCTCATGACCCCCGAGCCGATCGTGCTGTCCGCCGACGCCACCGTCGCCGAGGCGCTCGCGCTCATCCGCCGGCACGAGCTGCACCCCGCCCTCGCGGCGGCGGTGTTCGTCACGCTGCCGCCGTACGAGACGCCGACCGGTCGCCTGCTGGGCACGGTCCACTTCCAGCGGATGCTGCGCTACCCGCCGCACGAGCGGCTCGGCGCGATCATCGACGACACGCTCGATCCGGTGCCGGCGACCGCGTCGGCCGCCGAGGTCGCGCGGATGCTGGCGAGCTACAACCTCGTCTCGCTCCCGGTCGTCGACCAGGCCCACCGCCTCGTGGGCGCCGTCTCCGTCGACGACGTCCTGGACTACCTGCTGCCCGAGGACTGGCGCTCGCAGGAGGGCGATGACGCGCCCCCGGCGCCGGCGGTGTCCACCCAGACGGCGACGTCGCTGCCCCTCGGGCAGCTCCGCGGGACGGGGAGGCGGCGCTGATGGCACGACCCACACGACAGCCCTCCCTCGACGCGCCCCGCGGTCGCTCGGGCATGCTGGGCCGCACCCCGCAGCCGTCGCGCGACCGGTTCGGCCGCTTCTCGGAGGCCTTCGCCCGCGGCATGGGCACGTCCGGCTTCCTCATCGGCATGACGATCTTCGTCGTCGTGTGGCTGGCCTGGAACACCCTCGCTCCCCGGGAATGGCAGTTCGACCCGCGCGAGTACAACTTCACGCTGCTCACGCTCATCCTGTCGCTGCAGGCCTCCTACGCCGCCCCGCTCATCCTGTTGGCGCAGAACCGGCAGGACGACCGCGACCGCGTGCAGATCGAGCAGGACCGACAGCGCGCCGAGCGCAACCTCGCCGACACCGAGTACCTCGCCCGTGAGGTCGTCGCGCTGCGCATGGCGCTCACCGAGGTCGCGAGCGAGGTCCTCACGCGCGACGCGCTGCGTCAGGAGCTCAAGGCGTTCCTCGACAGGCTCGACGAGCGCGACGACGAGGCCAAGGAGCCGGCGGGGTCGTGACCTCCGATCCGAACGCTGCCGTGCGGGCCGCCGTCGGGGCCGTCACGGATCCCGAGCTGCGCCGCCCGATCGGCGACCTCGACATGATCCGCGACGTGCGCGTCGAGGACGGCGTCGCGCACGTGGGCATCGCGCTGACGATCGTCGGATGCCCGGCCGCGACGCGTATCGAGAACGACGTGCGCGCCGCTGCGGCATCCGTCCCCGGGATCGCGGACGTCGCCGTCGAGGTCGGCGTCATGTCCCCCGACGAGCGCCGCGCCCTCACCGAGAAGCTGCGCGCCGGTCGACCCGCCCGGAGCATGCCGTTCGGGCCCGGCTCCCTCACGCGCGTCATCGCCGTCACGAGCGGCAAGGGCGGCGTGGGCAAGTCGACCCTGACCGCGAACCTCGCCGTGGCGCTCGCCCGCCGCGGCCTCGCCGTCGGTCTCATCGACGCCGACGTGCACGGGTTCTCGATCCCCGGGCTCGTCGGGCTGCTCGACGCGCACGGGCGCGCCCCGCAGCCCACGCGCCTGGACGACATGATGCTCCCGCCGGTCGCCCACGACGTCAAGGTGATCTCGATCGGCATGTTCCTGCGCGAGGAGGACGGCGGCGCGGTGGCGTGGCGCGGTCCGATGCTGCACCGGACGGTCGAGCAGTTCCTCACGCACGTGTACTTCGGCGACCTCGACGTGCTGCTCCTGGACATGCCGCCCGGGACCGGCGACGTCGCCATCTCGGTGGGGCAGCTGCTCCCGCACGCCGAGGTCATCGTGGTCACCACGCCGCAGGCCGCGGCGTCGGATGTCGCGGTGCGCAGCGGGCTGGTGGCGCGTCAGACCGGGCAGCGTCTCATCGGCGTCGTGGAGAACATGGCCGGTCTCACGCTCCCGGACGGCACGACGCTCGAGCTGTTCGGCAGCGGCGGCGGTGCGGCGGTCGCGGCCACGCTCTCCACGGACGAGGCGGAGGTGCCGCTGCTGGCATCCGTCCCGCTGAGCCCCGCCCTGCGCGCGGGCGGAGACGCCGGCGAGCCGATCGTGGTGGCCGATCCGACGGATGCCGCCGCGCAGGCGATCGATGATCTCGCCGCGTCGATCGTCGCGACGGGACGCGGCCTCACCCGCCGCTCGCTCCCGCTGCGCCCGCGGTGAGACGCGTGAGCGGCTAGGTCGCCTCCATGTCGAAAGGCGGCGGGTCGTCGGCGGAGAACGACACCCGACCGAGGGGCGACAGGCGCGGCGAGGTCACCGAGGGGGCGCTGGTCGTGGTCGTCCCCGCGCCGCCCGCGGCTGCTCCGGCGGCGCCCGAGGCGGCCGTCTCGCCGGGTCCTCCGGGCGAGACCGGCTTGACGGGTGCCAGCGGCGCATCGTCGAGGAGCGCCTCGCGGATGATGCGGCGCGGGTCGTACTGGCGGGGGTCCAGCTTGCGCCAGTCGACGTCGGTGAACTCGGGCCCCATCTCGTCGCGGACACGGTCCTGCGCCCCGCGCAGGAACTCGCGAGCACGCCCCGCGAAGCGCGCGAGAGCCTCCGCGTAGCGCGGCAGCCGCTCGGGTCCGATGAGGAAGGCGGCGAGGATCCCGAGAATGAGGAGCTTCTCGGGAGTCAGGCCGAAGAACATGCCTTCAGGTTACCCGTCGCGCCTGCACGCGGACGCCTGCGAAGCCCCGTAGCCTGGAAGCGGAGGCGCACATGAGCGACAGGGATGCAGACGCGCGGTTCGCGCAGGAGACGGTCGTCGAACCGGACCACATCGCGCGCGCCCGCGCCCACGCGCTGGAGCTCGGCGCCGACCCGGTGAGCCCGGCCGTCGGCGCGCAGTGCGCGCTCCTGGCTGCCGCATCGGCGGCGACGAACATCGTCGAGATCGGGACCGGCGCCGGCGTCTCGGGTCTGTGGCTGCTGCACGGAGCGCCGCGCGCCGTGCTGACCACGATCGACAAGGAGCCCGAGCACCTCGGCGTCGCGCGCCAGTCCTTCCACGACGCCCGGATCGCGCCCGCCCGCGCGCGGTTCATCACCGGACGGGCATCGGATGTCCTGCCGCGCATGAACGAGGCTTCGTACGACATCGTCCTCGTCGACGCGGACCCCGAGAAGGTCATCGAGTACGTCGAGCACGGGCTGCGACTTGTGCGGCCCGGCGGCACGGTGCTGATCCCGCGCGTCCTGCACGGCGGCCGCGTCTCCGACCCCGTCCAGCGCGACGCCGTGACGACCGCGTACCGCTCGCTCATCCAGGAGACCCAGAACTCCCCCGCCGTCATCGGCGCGCTCTCGATCGTCGGCGAGGGTCTCCTGCAGCTGACGACCGTCACCGAGCCGCGCTGAGCCGCCGCATCCGGCCGCACGCGGGCCGCTGACCGCCGGAACGCCCCCGGACGAACGAAGACGGCCGGGCGAACCCGACCGTCTTCGAGGATTGCGAGGAGGCGCTAGGCGGCGCTCACCACCGCACCGAGAGCGTCGTGGAGCTCCTTGGCCTCGGCGTCGTTGACCGAGACGACGAGTCGTCCGCCGCCTTCGAGCGGCACGCGCACGATGATCAGACGACCCTCCTTCACGGCCTCCATCGGCCCGTCTCCGGTTCTCGGCTTCATGGCTGCCATGCGGCTTCCTTTCGTCGGGGTCTGCGTCGACCAGTCTATCGTTCCCCCACCGACGGAGGCCAGGGTCGAGAGTTTCAGGGGATCTGCCACAGCGCGTTCGCCAGCGCGTACATGTTGTAGATCCACCACCACTGCCCCACGAGGCACGCCGCCAGCACACCGATCCGCCACAGGCGCGAGCGCGGCATCGCGAGCGCGCCCCACAGCGGCGAGACCGGCACGAGGAGGCGGAAGAGGCTGGACTGCGGGAAGAACACCGCGAGCAGGTACACGAGATAGCTCGCAGTCCACAGCCGCAGCTCGACCCCGAGACGGCGCACGTGCGGCTCGAACAGCAGCAGGCCGGCGATCGCCACGACGACGAGGGCGAGGACGACGTACCCGGTGACCTCCCCGAGACCCCACCACGTGAACCAGAAGGCCACGCCCTGCAGGAACCCCTCCAGCGGGAAGAAGCCGCCCGACGAGTCGGGGATCCAGTTGCGGCGCCAGGCGAGCTCGGTGGCCAGATAGGCGCCCGGGTCGCCCGTGACGAGCCCGGCGAGGATCTGCCACGAGAAGCCGACCGCCACTGCGAGCGCGCCCAGCGCCACGATGTGCACGATCTGGCGCGCCGGGAGCGGGTCGCGCGCGCGGACGCACCAGCGCCAGATGCCGTACAGGCCGAGGAAGAGCGCGAATGCGAGGACGCCGGGCCGGGTGTACCCCATGAGCGGGATGAGGAGGTACAGCCACCCGAACCGACGCCGCTCGACGTTGTAGAGCGCGAGGAAGAGCCACAGGAGGAAGAGGGACTCGGCGTATCCGACCTGGGACAGTGCGGCGAGCGGTCCTGCGGCGAAGAACAGCGTCGCCCACGTCGACGTCGCGACATCCTGCCGCAGGCGCAGGAGGCGGTACAGCACGACGCACGCGAGATACCCCGACACGATCGACACGAGGAACGCGCCCACGCCCCACGAGCCGAACGCGGCGCCGACCGCCCACGCGAGGTATGCGAACAGCGGCATGAAGGCCCACTGGTTCTCCGCGACGAGGCCGTCCGGGGTGAGCGGCAGGGTGGACGGGTAGCCGTTGACGGCCACGAACCAGTACCACTGGGCATCCCACGCGAGGACGAAGTCGCCGATCCCCGCGTTCTCGCCGAAGCGGGACAGCGGCCCGGACATCTCCCCCGCGAGCACGAGGAACCCGGTCGTGACGATGCGGGCGGCGGCGTAGACGATGCCGATCCGCGCCCAGTCGCTCCAGCTCGCCCAACCGCGTGGCGCGGCCGTGTCGGTCAGGGCGCCGTCAGCCACGCCCTCAGGCCCCGCTCGACGTCCTCGATCTGCGCGAGCGGCACGCGCTCCTGATCGTGGTGGGCAAGCGACGGGTCGCCGGGTCCGTAGTTGACGGCCGGGACGCCCATGGCGCTGAAGCGCGCGACATCCGTCCACCCGTACTTGGGACGCGCCTCGGCGCCCACGGCGGCGAGGAACTCCTGCGCGAGCGGCGCGTCCAGCCCGGGGCGGGCGCCGGCGGCGATGTCGACGACCTCGACCTCGAAGCCGGCGAACACGCTGCGCACGTGCTCCGCGGCCTCCTCGGCCGAGCGGCTCGGCGCGAAGCGGTAGTTCACCTCGACCTCGCACAGGTCCGGGATGACGTTGCCGGCGATGCCGCCGGAGACACGCACGGCGTTGAGCCCCTCGCGGTACACGAGCCCCTCGACGGCCAGGTCGCGCGGCCGGTACTCGGACAGCCGCATGAGGATCGGCGCGGCCGCGTGGATGGCGTTCTCCCCCACCCACGCGCGCGCCGAGTGGGCGCGGACGCCGTGGGTGCGCACGATCGCGCGCAGGTTGCCGTTGCAGCCGCCCTCGACGGCGCCGTTGGACGGCTCGCCGAGGATCGCGAAGTCCGCCGCGAACAGGTCGGGACGATTCGCGGCGAGCCGCGTCAGGCCGTTGAGGTCGGCATCCACCTCTTCGTGGTCGTACCACATCCAGGTGATGTCGACGCGGGGGTCGGTGAGCTCGGCGGCGAGCTTGAGCTGCACCGCGACGCCGCCCTTCATGTCGACGGTGCCGCGGCCCCACAGGTACGGCTCGCCGTCCTGGTCGATGAAGCGGGTCGGCAGGTTCGCGTTGATCGGCACCGTGTCGATGTGTCCCGCGATCGCGACCCGCTGCGCGCGTCCGAGCTGCGTGCGCGCGACGATGGTGTCGCCGTCGCGGTCGACATGCAGGTGCGGGAGCGCCGAGACGGCCTCGTGGATGAGGTCGGCGAGCGTCGTCTCGTCACCCGAGACGCTCGGGATGTCGCAGATGGTGCGGGTCAGCTCCATGGATGTCGCGGAGAGGTCGAGTGCCGGCATCCCCTGAGTCTATCGACCGCTCCGGCCCCGATAATCTGGAGTCATGGCAGATGAGCGTTGGGTATGGGGTACGGGACTGGCCACGAGCGCGGAGGACGGCACGGTCCTCGACACGTGGTTCCCCGCGCCGGCGAGCGGTCGCCTGCCGCTGGGCTATGACCCCGAGATGCCGCCGGAGAACCTCGAGCGGCTCGCCGTCCCCGACCCGCGGCGCGCCGTGACCGTCGACCTCGTCACGATCGAGATCGACCTCGACGCGGCCCCCGCCTCGACCTCGGACGCCTACCTGCGTCTGCACGCGCTCTCGCACCGTCTCGTGCGTCCCAACGAGGTGAACCTCGACGGGATCTTCGCGCACCTTCCCACGGTCGCGTGGACGACCGCCGGCCCGATGCATCCGGACGCGCTCGACCGGCTCCGTCCCTTCCTGCAGCGCGACGGCATCCAGGTCCAGAGCCTCGACAAGTTCCCGCGGCTGCTCGACTACGTCACCCCGCCGGGTGTCCGCATCGGCGACGCCAGCCGCGTCCGGCTCGGCGCGCACCTGTCCCCCGGGACGACGGTCATGCACGAGGGCTTCGTGAACTTCAACGCGGGCACGCTCGGCGCCTCCATGGTCGAGGGTCGCATCTCGCAGGGCGTCGTCGTCGGCGACGGCAGCGACATCGGCGGCGGCGCGTCGATCATGGGCACGCTCTCCGGCGGGGGCACGCACAAGGTGTCGATCGGGGCGCGGACGCTCCTGGGCGCGAACGCCGGCATCGGGATCTCCCTCGGCGACGACTGCATCGTCGAGGCCGGCCTCTACGTCACAGGCGGCACGAAGGTCGTGCTCGCCGACGAGCCGGCGCGTCACGACGGCACGCGTCCGACCGTCAAGGCCGCGGAGCTGTCCGGTCAGGACGGCATGCTCTTCCGCCGCAACTCGGTGACCGGCGCCGTGGAGGCGATCCGCCGCGCGGGCGTGGGGGTCACCCTCAACGAGGCCCTGCACGCCTGACGACGCGCCGTCGCACCGCTCCGGGCGGGGTCGGACTGTGCGGGCTTCGCTCGCGTGTCCCAGTAATGGCGACCTCTTCCGGCATCCACCCACCACGAGTGGGACACGACGATGAGCGTGTCCCGGAAACGGCGGCTTGTGGGCTCGCCACGTCGCCACAAATGGGACACGCCGCACCGTGTCCCGGAAACGGCGGGCTCAGCTGCCCGCCACCCACCACGAGTGGGACACGACGATGAGCGTGTCCCGGAAACGGCGGCTCAGCGGCCCGCCACGTCGCCACAAGTGGGACACGCACAACGGGCCGGAGGGCGAGACGAATGGGACACGCACAACGAGCCGACGGGCGAGAGCACGGGCACGCCGCGACGCGGCTCACGCCGGGCAGGCAAAGCGCCTCAGAGCCCGGATGCCGGTGCCCCCGGCACCCCGGCTAGGCGTCAGACGCCGGGGTACTGGCGCTCGGTCGCGCCGACGTACAGCTGCTGCGGGCGGCCGATCTTCGTCTGCGGATCGTACTGCATCTCGCGCCAGTGCGCGAGCCACCCGGGCAGACGGCCGATCGCGAACAGCACGGTGAACATGCGGGTCGGGAAGCCCATCGCCTTGTAGATGACGCCGGTGTAGAAGTCGACGTTCGGGTAGAGGCGGCGCTCCTTGAAGTAGTCGTCCTCCAGCGCCGTCTGCTCGAGCTCCTGGGCGAGGTCCAGCAGCGGGTCGTGGACGCCGAGCTCGCGCAGGACCTCGTCGGCCGACTCCTTCACGAGCTTCGCGCGCGGGTCGTAGTTTTTGTAGACGCGGTGCCCGAAGCCCATGAGCTTGACACCGTCCTCCTTGTTCTTGACCCGCTCGACGAAGCGCTGCACCGACTCGCCGGAGTCGCGGATGCGGCCCAGCATCTCGAGGACGGCCTCGTTCGCGCCGCCGTGCAGCGGACCGTAGAGCGCGTTGATGCCCGCCGAGATGGACGAGAACTGGTTGGCGCCGGTCGAGCCGACCAGGCGCACCGTCGAGGTCGAGGCGTTCTGCTCGTGGTCCTCGTGGAGGATGAGGAGACGCTCGAGCGCGCGCGACATGACGGGGTTGACCTCGTACACCTCGCTGAGGACGCCGAAGTTGAGCTTGAGGAAGTTGTCCACGAAGCTGAGCGAGTTGTCCGGGTAGAGGAACGCCTGGCCGACGCTCTTCTTGTGCGCGTACGCGGCGATCACGGGCAGCTTCGCGAGCATGCGGATCGTGTTGAGCTCGACGTGCTCCGGGTTGTGCGGGTCGGCCTGGTGCTCGTAGTACGTCGACAGCGCCGAGACGGCGGAGGACAGCACCGACATGGGGTGGGCCGTGTGCGGGAGGGCGGAGAAGAAGCGCTTGAGGTCCTCGTGCAGGAGCGTGTGGCGGCGGATCTTGTCGTCGAACTCGGCGAGCTCGTCCGGCGTGGGCAGCTCGCCGTACAGAAGCAGCCACGCGACCTCGAGGTATGTGCTGTGCTTCGCGAGCTGCTCGATCGGATAGCCGCGGTATCGCAGGATGCCCTGATCGCCGTCGATGTAGGTGATGGCCGACTTGGTCGCCGCGGTGTTGACGAACCCGTAGTCGAGCGCGGTGTGACCGGTCTGACGCGTGAGCGTCGACATGTCGATGCTCGGAGTCCCGTCGGTGCCCCGCACGACCGGGAACTCGGCGGTGCGTCCGCCCAGCTGCAGCGTGGCCTTCTCCTGCGTACCCGCGTCGCTCACGGCGCCTCCTCGCGAATCATGGTCGGTCCGGGGTGTCGTGTGGTCCGCGGAACGTCGGATGGCGTCGGCGAGCCCACCAGGCCGTCGGGCGAGTTCGCCGTCGTGGCCGCACTACAGCCTATCGGCCACACGGGCCTACTGTGGCCACCGTCAAAAGGTTGCCACATCTGCTAGAGGATCCTCACAGCGCCGCGGACAGCCGCTCGGCCGCGGCGGCGACGCGCTCATCGGTCGCGGTGAGCGACACGCGCACGTGCTGGGTGAAGTCCGGTCCGTAGAAGACACCGGGACCGACGAGGATGCCGAGATCGGCCAGCCGGCCGAGGCTCTCCCACGCGTCCCTGCCCTCGGTGGCCCACAGGTACAGGCCCGCCTCGCTGTGCTCGATGCGGAAGCCGGCGCCGACGAGGGCGGGGAGCAGCAGCGCGCGACGGGCGCGGTAGAGCTCCTTCTGCGCGGCGACATGGGCGTCGTCGCCGAGCGCCGCCACCATGGCCGCCTGCACGGGCCCGGGCAGCATGAGCCCGAGGTGCTTGCGCGCGGTGAGCAGGCGGGCGACGATCTCCGGGTCGCCGGCGAGGAACGCGGCGCGGTAGCCGGCGAGGTTGGACTGCTTGCTCAGCGAGTACACGGAGAGGATGCCGGTGAGGTCTCCGCCCGTGACGCGCGGATCCAGGACGGACGGGATCGGCTCGCGGTCCCACGGCGCCTCCCAGCCGAGCTCGGCGTAGCACTCGTCGCCGGCCAGCACCGCACCCAGCTCGCGGGCGCGCTCGCGCGCGCGGCGCAGGGCGTCGGCATCCCACACGCGTCCGTCGGGGTTGCCCGGCGAGTTGATCCACACGAGCCTCGTGCCCTCGGGCCACTCGGCGGGGTCGTCGCTGGCGAGCGGCGTCGCACCCGCCACGACGGCGCCGACCTCGTACGTGGGGTACGCGGCGCGCGGATGCACGACGACATCGCCCGGACCGAGGTCCAGGAGCGTGGGCAGCAGCGCCACGAGCTCCTTGGAGCCGATGGTCGGGAGCACGTGTGCCGGGGTCAGTCCGGGCACACCTCGGCGCCGCTCGAACCAGGCCGCGATCGACTCGCGCAGAGCCGGTGTGCCCACCGTCTGCGGGTACGCGTGGGCGTCGGTCGCCGCCGCCAGCGCGTCGCGCACCACGGCCGGGGTGGGGTCGACCGGCGATCCGATCGAGAGGTCGACGATGCCGTCCGGATGCTCCTTGGCACGGGCCGCGTACGGCGCGACCGCATCCCACGGGTAGTCCGCGAGGTCGGAGACCCCCATTCAGTGCTCCTGCGGCGGGAGCGCGGCGATGATCGGGTGATCCTTGTGGATCACCCCCACCTTGGCGGCGCCGCCGGGAGACCCGACGTCCTCGAAGAACTCGACGTTGGCCTTGTAGTAGTCCTGCCACTCGTCGGGGAGGTCATCCTCGTAGAAGATCGCCTCGACGGGGCACACCGGCTCGCAGGCGCCGCAGTCGACGCACTCGTCGGGGTGGATGTACAGGCTGCGTTCACCCTCATAGATGCAGTCGACCGGGCACTCGTCGATGCAGGCGCGGTCCTTGACGTCCACGCAGGGAAGGGCGATCACGTACGTCACCCCTCCAGTCTATGACGGGCTGTCGGTCCC
>Ga0182748_1001753_pt1 | contig 20620 bp, 19 predicted proteins | sample eDN3rd37CKraftOP_FD_128877 | JGI IMG/M metagenome (GOLD analysis project Ga0182748, IMG submission 128877) | Enriched Organic Plus compost microbial communities from Emeryville, California, USA - eDNA 3rd pass 37_C Kraft OP (version 2) (version 2) ...
GGCGCAATGCCGGCATACGACGAGATGTTCGACGACCACCGCGACCTGCGGCCGCACTACCCGGAATTCGCCCGCTGGATGTTGGACCAGCCGCCGGAGAGCATGGACGCGCGCCGGGTCGAGGCCGACCTCAGTTTCCGCCGCGTGGGTATCACCTTCTCGGTGGCGGGCGACGAGGCCGGCACCGAAAGGCTGATTCCCTTCGACCTGGTACCGCGCATCATCCCGGCCGACGAATGGCGGCGCCTGGACGCCGGCCTGCGCCAGCGGGTGCGGGCGCTGAACCTGTTCATCCACGACATCTACCATGGGCACGAAATCGTGCGTGCCGGGCGCATCCCGGCCGAACAGGTGTTTCTGAACCCCCAGTACCGGCCCGAGATGCAGGACGTGGACGTGGCCGCCGACGCCTATTGCCACATCGCCGGCATCGACGTGGTGCGCGCCGGTGCGGGCGAGTTCTACGTGCTGGAGGACAACCTGCGGGTGCCCTCGGGCGTATCGTACATGCTGGAGAACCGCAAGATGTCCATGCGGCTCATGCCCGACGCCTTCGCCCGCGTGAAGGTGGCGCCGGTGGCGCACTACCCGGACCTGCTGCTGGACAACCTGCGCGACCTGGCGCCCGGCGGCGGCGACGATCCCACCGTGGTCGTGCTCACGCCCGGCATGTACAACTCGGCGTATTTCGAGCACGCCTTCCTGGCCCAGCAGATGGGCGTGGAGCTGGTCGAGGGGCGCGACCTCTTCGTGGACCAGAACACGGTCTACATGCGCACCACACAGGGGCCGAAACGGGTCGACGTCATCTACCGCCGCATCGACGACGATTTCCTGGACCCGCTGGCCTTCCGCGCCGATTCGGCGCTGGGGGTGCCCGGCCTGCTGTCAGTGTACCGGGCCGGGCGCATCACGCTGGCCAACGCGATCGGCACCGGCATCGCCGACGACAAGTCCACCTATCTCTACGTGCCCGACATGATCCGCTTTTACCTGGACGAGGAGCCGCTGCTCTCGAACGTGCCGACCTGGCGCTGCAGCCGGCCGCAGGAGCTCGACCACGTGCTGGCCCACCTGCCCGAGCTGGTGGTCAAGGAAGTGCACGGCGCGGGCGGCTACGGCATGCTGGTCGGGCCGGCCGCCAGCCGCGCCGAGCTCGCGGCCTTCCGCGAGCGCCTGCGCGCCTCGCCTTCGAGCTATATCGCCCAGCCGACGCTGGCGCTGTCGACCGTGCCCACCTACGTGGAATCGGGCATCGCGCCGCGCCACGTGGACCTGCGGCCATACGTGCTGTGCGGCAAGGAGATCACCACCGTGCCCGGCGGCCTGTGCCGGGTGGCGCTGCGCGCCGGCTCGCTGGTGGTCAACAGCAGCCAGGGCGGGGGCACGAAGGACACCTGGGTGCTGGAGCACTGAACCGCCATGGGAGCCGCCGCATGCTGAGCCGCACCGCCGACAACCTGTTCTGGATGTGCCGCTATATGGAGCGCGCCGAGAACACCGCGCGCATGCTGGACGTCAACCTGGAGATGTCGCTGCTGCCGCAGGACCCCGAAACGCTGGAGCGCTCATGGCGCGCGGCCCTGGTCATCTCCGAGCTGCAGGACCGCTTCGAGGCGGCGTACCCGCAAGGCACTCCGCGCGACGTGATGCATTTCATGGTGCGCGACCCGTGCAACCAGTCGTCCATCTACGCCTGCCTGAGGTCCGCCCGCGAGAACGCGCGCGCGGTGCGGGGCAGCCTGACCACGGAGGTCTGGGAAACCTACAACGCCACTTGGCTGGAGTTGCAGAAACATCTGCAGGCGGGCCTGCCCGAGCGCCATCCCGGCGAATTCTTCGAGTGGGTGAAGTTCCGCTCGCACCTGGCGCGCGGCGTCACCATCGGTACCATGCTGGAAGACGAGGCGCTGGTATTCCTGCGCCTGGGCATGCATCTGGAACGCGCCGACAATACCGCACGCCTGCTCGACGTCAAGTTCCACGAGCAGGACGGCTCGGAACCGGCCGGCGGGCGCGGGGCCGCGCGCGCGGGCGCCCCGCGCAACGAGTTCTACCGCTGGTCGGCGATCCTGGGGTCGGTCTCCGGCTTCGAGGTCTACCGCAAGGTCTATCGCGACGTCATCACGCCGGACCGCGTGGCCGAGCTGCTGATCCTGCGCCCCGACATGCCGCGCTCGCTGCTGGCCTCGGTGCGGGCGGTGTCGGCGGACCTCGAACGGGTAGCCAACGAGCGGTCCCGCGAAACCCGGCGGCGGGCCGGCATGCTGCAGGCCGAGCTGGAATACGGACGCGTCGAGGACATCCTGCACGCCGGCCTGCACCGCTTCCTGGAACGCTTCCTGGAGCGCATCAACGACCTGGGCAACCGCATCGCCCAGGATTTCCTGGTCCCGCTGTCGGCCTAGCCGAAAGGAGCCCGGCCGCCATGAGACACCTGATCAAGCACGTCACGCGCTACCGCTACACCGCGCCCGCCAGCTATGCCATCCAGACCCTGCGCCTGACGCCGCGCGCCGAGGACCACCAGCGGGTGCTGCGCTGGCGCATCGACGCGCCGGGGTCGCTGCAGGCGCACATCGACGCCTACGGCAACATCACGCACACGCACACGCTGAACCGGCCGCACGACGAGATCGAGCTGCGGGTCACGGGGCTGGTGGACATCGACCCGCTGCCGCGCGGAGTGCTGCGCGGGGACGAGAGCAGCCTGCCGGTCGCGGCCTACTGCGTGAGCACGCCGCTGACGGAATCCGACCAGACCGTCATGGCGTTCTGCCGCGACGCGCTGCCCGGCGGGCTGAAGACGCCGGAGGACGCCCTGGCGCTGGCCGAGGCGATCTGCGCCCGCGTGGCATACGAACCGGGCATCACCGACGTGACCACGGCGGCGCACCAGGTGCTGGATATCGGCCACGGAGTGTGCCAGGACCACGCCCACCTGTTCCTGGCCTGCGTGCGCGGCCTGGGCATCCCCGCGCGCTACGTCAGCGGCTATCTGTACACGACGCTGGAGCACGCGGCCAGCCATGCCTGGGCCGACGTCTGGCTGCCCGACGCCGGCTGGGTGGGGGTGGACGTCACCAACCGCCAGTATGCGTCGGACTGCCACTGCCGGCTGGCGGTGGCGCGCGACTACGACGCGGCCTCGCCGGTGCGCGGGGTACGCAGCGGCGGCGGCGAGGAATCCATGACGGTGGCGGTACAGGTGCAGGCGGCGGAACAATGATGCGCCCGGGCGCACTACAATCGTCCCGGGGGCTACCCTCCGCCCGGCGCCGGCCGGCGGCCGCAGCCCGCTCCCCGAGCCCGACATGACCTACTGTATCGCCGCCCGCCTGGACGCGGGCCTGGTTTTCCTGGCCGATTCCCGCACCAACGCGGGCGTGGACCACATCAGCACCTACCGCAAGCTGAGCGTGTTCGAGCGCCCCGGCGAGCGGCTGATGGTGCTGATGACGGCCGGCAACCTGGCGATCAGCCAGGCCGTGTGCAATATCCTGTCGCAACATGGCCGCGACGACCCGAATTCCGTCTGGAACGCGCCCAACCTGTTCGAGGCAGCGCGCCACGTGGGCGAGGCGGTGCGGCTGGTGCACGAGCGCGACGCCAAGGCGCTGCAGGATCAAGGCATAGAGTTCAACGTGTCGCTGATATTCGGCGGCCAGATCGGTGCGGAGCCTTGCCGGCTGTTCCAGGTCTATTCGGCGGGCAATTTCATCGAGGCGCAGGAAGATTGCCCGTATTTCCAGATCGGCGAGGCGAAGTACGGCAAGCCCATCCTGGACCGCGTGCTCACGCCCCGGACGTCGCTGGACGAAGCGGCCAAGTGCGCGCTGATTTCCATGGATTCGACGCTGCGTTCCAACATTTCGGTGGGGCTGCCGCTGGACCTGCTGGTGTACGAAACGGGCGCGCTTCGGGTGACGCATTTCGCGACCATCGACGAGGACAACCGGTATTTCCAGATGATCCGCCGCAGTTGGGCGGACCATCTTCGGCAGGTGTTCGCCGCGATTCCCGACCCGGCCTGGACGGACCCGCACGAGCCGCAGTCGCTGGTGCCGGCGGGGCGGGTGCACCAGCCGATCCGCGTATCGCCGGAGTGCGAGAACCCGGAGGAACTGCCGCCGCTGCAGGTGCTGGCGCAGCCGTCGCCGGGCCATCCGCAGCGGGAATGACGCCCGGGGCCGGCCCGGCCCTGGAATGCCGCCCTGCGCGCCGCGCCGCCCGGCCGGGAACTCAGGCCCGGCCGCCCTTGCGCTGTTCGTAGCGCTGGCGGATTCCCTTTTCCAGCTCATCGGGCGGCACGTCCCGTATGTGGGTGCCCAGCCACCACGTATTGCCGAAGGCATCGCGCACGCCGGCGCCGCGGTCGCCGTAGAACTGGTCGGCCGGCTCCATGAGGGAGGAGGCGCCGGCCTGGACGGCGCGGCGGTAGGTGGCGTCGACGTCGGGCACGTAGAGGTAGACGGCGCAGGGAGTGGCGGGCCATTGCTCACAGGCTTCGGAAAGCATGAGCATGGAGTCGCCGATGCGCAGCTGGGCATGGCCGATGACGCCTTCGGGGTCGGTGCTGCGGTGGATTTCCTGAGCGTCGAAGGCCTCTTTCAGGAAGTCTATGCAGCGCTCGGCGTGCCGGACGCCGAGGTAGGGAGTGATGGTGTGGAAGCCTTCGGGGATGGGGGCGACGGCCATGGGGGTCTCCTGGATGTGGGTTGCAGGGTGCCTGTACGGCCCATGGTAGCGCCGGGGGGTGGCGATATCGTTGACAAGGTGTTGCCGGATCGGCTGAGGCGGCCGTCTGCTGGGTGACGCCTGGGGAGGGCCATCAGGCTGCGGGGCAGGATGCGGCAATGCGTAAGGGCATGCCGGCTGCGCAGGGCAGCCGGCATGGCCGGGCATGTGTGGGCGCCAGCTTCCCGCCCCCGCCGCCGGCAAGCATGCCAAGCACCCTCCCTTCCCGCCGCCGGTCCGCCCTGCGTCGACGCAGCCGCGTGGGCCTGCGGGTAGCCCGGGCATTCCGTCTGGGCCGGACGCCGGGCCCCGCGGGCCGGCACGGTCCAGCCGGAATGCCCGGCTGCCCGCAGGACCGCGCGGCGTGTCAAGAAAGCACAAGCGCTACCAGGAAAACTCCGAGCGCCAAACACACCGGAAAAGAACGAAAACCGGGAGGCTCAGACTCCCAGCCCCCGCCAGATCGCCATCGGCGCCTCGGCATGGTTCAGGGTATAGAAATGCAGCCCCGGCGCCCCGCCCTCCAGCAGCCTGCGGCACAGCGCCGTGACCACATCCACCCCGAAGGCGCGGATCGACGCCTTGTCGTCCCCGAACTCCGCCAGCCGCAGCGCGATCCAGCGCGGGATCTCGGCCCCGCACATCTTGGAAAACCGCAGCAGCTGGCTATGGTTGGTAATAGGCATGATGCCCGGCACGATGGGCACATCCACCCCGGCCGCGCGCGCCCGGTCCACGAAATCGAAGTACGCGTCCGCGTTGAAGAAATACTGCGTGATCGCGCTGTCCGCCCCCGCCCGCACCTTGTCCACGAAATGCGCCAGGTCCTCCGACGGCCCCGCCGCCTGGGGGTGCATCTCGGGATACGCCGCCACCTCGATATGGAAATCGTCTCCCGTTTCCTCGCGGATGAAGGCCACCAGCTCGCTCGCGTAGCGCAGCTCCCCCATATCGCCACCCATGCCCGAAGGCAGGTCGCCGCGCAGCGCCACCAGCCGCGTCACGCCCGCGGCCCGGTAGGCCGCGAGGATCTCGCGCAGGCTGGCGCGCGAGGCGCCGATGCAGGACAGGTGGGGCGCCGCGTCGCAGCCCAGGTTGCGCAGGGTCTCCACCGTGGCGGCGGTGCCTTCGCGGGTCGAGCCGCCCGCGCCGAAGGTGACGCTGACATAGCGGGGGTGCATGGCCAGCATCTGCTTGGCCGCGCGCACCAGCCGCTCCTGGGCGGCCAGGTCGCGCGGGGGGAAAAACTCCAGGCTCAGCGCGGGCGTATCGGAAAGACTCATTGGACGATCAGCATGGACAGCAGGCCGGAGATGATGCTGTACAGGATGGCGCCGGCCACGGCCCACCAGAAGCCGTTCACCTGGAAGCCCTTCAGGATGGAGCCCGCGAACCAGAACAGCAGCGCGTTGAGCACGATAAGGAACAGCCCCAGCGTCACCACGGTGATGGGCAGGGTCAGCAGCACCAGCACCGGCTTGACCAGCATGTTCAACAGGCCCAGCACCAGCGCCGCGATCAGGGCCGCCCCGAAGCTGGCCACGTTGATGCCGGGCAGCAGATAGGCCACGGCCAGCAGGGCGACGGCGTTCAGAATCCAGACGAGTATCAAGGTCATGTCGAACCTCCCGGTGGAAAGGCCCGCCGCGGCGGAGTGCCGCGGCACGGGCCGGATGGTCGGGCCGCGGCCCTCAATAGCGGTAGTGGTCCGCCTTGTAGGGGCCTTCGGCCGGCACGTTGATGTAGACCGCCTGGTCCGGGCGCAGCGTCGTCAGCTGCGCACCCAGCTTCTTGAGATGCAGGCGCGCCACTTTCTCGTCCAGGCGCTTGGGCAGCACGTAGACCTTGCCCCGCTCGTAGGCCTCGTTGCGGGTGAAGAGCTCGATCTGGGCGATGGTCTGGTTGGTGAACGAAGACGACATCACGAACGAGGGATGGCCGGTTGCGCAGCCCAGGTTCACCAGGCGCCCCTTGGCCAGCAGGATGATGCGCTTGCCGTCGGGAAAGATCACGTGGTCGACCTGCGGCTTGATCTCTTCCCATTGCAGGTCCTGCAGCCCCGCCACGTCGATCTCGTTGTCGAAGTGGCCGATATTGCAGACGATGGCCTGGTCTTTCATGCGGTCCATGTGGGCGCGCGTGACGACATGGTAGTTGCCGGTGGCGGTCACGAAGATATCCGCCTTGTCGGCGGCCTCTTCCATGGTGACGACCTTGTAGCCTTCCATGGCGGCCTGCAGGGCGCAGATGGGGTCGATCTCGGTCACCCACACCTGGGCGCGCAGCGCGGCCAGCGCCTGGGCGCAGCCCTTGCCGACGTCGCCGTAGCCGCAGACCACGGCGATCTTGCCGGCCACCATGACGTCGGTGGCGCGCTTGATGCCGTCGACCAGCGATTCGCGGCAGCCGTAGAGATTGTCGAACTTGGACTTGGTGACCGAGTCGTTGACGTTGATGGCGGCGAACGCCAGCTCGCCCTTCTGGGACATCTGGTACAGGCGGTGCACGCCGGTGGTGGTTTCCTCGGTCACGCCCTTGATGTGCGCCAGGCGGGTCGAATACCACTTGGGGTCGCTTGCCAGCCGGGCCTTGATCGAGGCGTACAGCACGCGCTCCTCGTCGCTGCCGGGGCGGTCCAGCACGGACGGATCGGATTCGGCCCGCGCGCCCAGATGCAGCAGCAGCGTGGCGTCGCCGCCGTCGTCCAGGATCATGTTGGCATGGCGGTCGCCGGGCCATTCGAAGATCTTGTGGGTGTACTGCCAGTAGTCTTCCAGGCTCTCGCCCTTGACGGCGAACACCGGGGTGCCGCCGGCGGCGATGGCCGCCGCGGCGTGGTCCTGGGTGGAGAAGATGTTGCACGACGCCCAGCGCACCTCGGCGCCCAGGGCTTCGAGGGTTTCGATCAGCACGGCGGTCTGGATCGTCATGTGCAGGCTGCCGGCGATGCGCGCGCCCTTGAGCGGCTGGGCCGCGGCGTATTCCTCGCGCGTGGCCATCAGGCCGGGCATCTCGGTTTCGGCGATGGCGATCTCGCGACGGCCCCAGTCGGCCAGCGACAGGTCGGCCACGACGGCGTCGGTCAGGGATTTGTCGGTCACGGTATTCATGGATGGGCTCCGGTAGACCCGCGCGCGGGCGGCGGCCGACGAAAAAACGGCGCCACCGCCGCCCTGCCGCGCAGGGTTGGGTGAGCGCCGTTAGGCCGGCCACGGGGCCGGCATTAACGTAATCGGGGCTCCTGAGCCTGGCGGGGGATGCCGGCTCGCAAGCCGGCACGCGCGACCCGTCGCAACGCTCCTCAGGAACGGTGCAATTGTACCCCGGGCAGGTCGGCCGCGGGGCCCGTCTGCAGGGGCACCAGGGCCCGCAGCAGGGCCTGCGCGATACCTTCCCAGGTATGGCGCAGCGCGGCAGCGCGCACGGCCTCGCGGTCCAGCGCCAGCGCGTCGCGGCAGGCCCGGCCCAGGTCCTCCGACAGCGCGCCGGTCAGCCCGGGCTCGACCACCGCGAGCGGGGCGGCCGACGGAAACGCCGCCACCGGCGTGCCGCAAGCCATCGCCTCCAGCATGACCAGGCCGAAGGTATCGGTCAGGCTCGGGAACACGAACACGTCGGCCGCGGCGTAGTAACGGGCCAGCCCGGCATGCTCGCGCATGCCCAGGAAGCGCGCCTGCGGGTAGAGGCGCCGCAGCCGGGCCTCGTCCGGCCCGCCGCCGATCACCACCTTGCTGCCCGGCAGGTCCAGCTTCAGGAAGGCTTCCAGGTTCTTTTCCCGGGCGACCCGGCCCACGCTCAGGAACACCGGGCGAGGGAGGCCGGCCAGCGTTCCCGGGTCGCCGGGCCGGAACTGCTCGGCGTCCACGCCGCGGGCCCAGACCTGCAGACGTTCGAGCCCGCGCGCGGCCAGCGTGTCGCGCACCGTGGGCGTGGGCACCAGCACCCGGCTCGACGGCCGGTGGAACCAGCGCATGTAGCGCCACGGCAGGCCGGCCGGGATGCCCATGCGGGCCTGCAGGTAATCGGGAAACATCGTGTGGAAGGACGTGGTGAAGGCCCAGCCCCGGCGCAGCGCCATGCGGCGGGCGGCCAGCCCCAGCGGGCCCTCGGTAGCGATGTGCAGGGCGTCCGGGCGGCGCTCGCCGAGCATGCGCCGCAATTGCCGGCGCGGCTCCAGGCACAGGCGCAGCGTGGGTTCGGACGGTGCGGGCGCGGTGCGGCTGCCCTGCGGATTGACCACCGTGAGCTCGTGGCCCCACGCGGTGAGCAGCCGCTGCATGGTGGTCCAGGTGCGCACGACGCCGTTGACCTGGGGATGCCACGCATCCGTGACGAGCGCGATGTGCATGGGTAACCGTCCCTGGCGTTGCATTGCGGGCGATTGGACCAGCCCAATGTGACCGGCCTGCGACGGCGGCGCGCCAGCCCGCAGCCAGCAGCAACGTGGCCGGGGCGCCCGGGACGGGGGAATTGGCGCCGACATGCCGGCACGTCCGAATAATCACCTTTGTGTTTTGTTTCTGACGGACTCGGCCATGGCATTTCATGGCGCTTCCCAGAGAGTCAGGCGTCAGCCGCCAAGCCTGGAAAATCACATTTGTGATGATTTGGTGCCCAATCTCGACCCGGCCCGGCTCAGGGGCGCCGGGGATAGCCCTGGGCGCGGATGCGCGCCCACACCGCGCGCTTCTCGTCCTCGGACATGAAGACCCAGTTGGCGACTTCCATGGCCGAACGGCCGCAGCCGCGGCAGTACTCGTCGAACAGGGTGGAGCAGACCGCCACGCAGGGGGAATCGGTGGCCGTGAAGGCGGCGTCTCGGGCGGGCGGGGAATCGGCGTCGGGGACGGTCATGCGGCAACGATACCATCGCCCGCCGGACCGCCAGGCCATGCCCACGCGGGCGTCGCGGCCATGCCGGAATGCCCGCGCGGCCGGGGCCGCACGGCGCCGGACCGGGCATGCGCCGCGGGCGGCGGCGCGTGCCCGGGCGCGGGTCAGGCGCCCTTCTTGAGGGCGGCGGCCTTGTCGGTCGCCTCCCAGGTGAACTCGGGCTCGGAACGGCCGAAGTGCCCATAGGCGGCAGTCTTGCTGTAGATGGGACGCAGCAGGTCCAGCATGTTGATGATGCCCTTGGGCCGCAGGTCGAAGTGCTCGCGCACCAGCAGGGCGATCTGCTCGTCCGGGATGACGCCGGTGCCGTCGGTGTCGACGGTGATGTTGATGGGCTCGGCCACGCCGATGGCATAGCTCACCTGCACCTCGCACTTGCGGGCCAGGCCGGCGGCCACGACGTTCTTGGCGACGTAGCGCGCGGCATACGCGGCCGAGCGGTCCACCTTGGACGGGTCCTTGCCCGAGAACGCGCCGCCGCCGTGGCGGCATGCGCCGCCGTAGGTGTCGACGACGATCTTGCGCCCGGTCAGGCCGCAGTCGCCCTGCGGGCCGCCCACGACGAAGCGGCCGGTCGGGTTGACCAGGTACTTGGTGCGCGGCGTGAGCAGGCCTTCCGGGAAGGTGGGCTTGATGATGTCCTCGATCACGGCCTCGCGGATCGCGGCCTGCGAGATCTCCGGCGAATGCTGGGTCGACAGCACCACGGTATCGACCTCGACCGGCCGGCCGCCGGCGTAGCGGAAGGTGACCTGCGACTTGGCGTCGGGACGCAGCCACGGCAGGCGGCCGTCCTTGCGCAGTTCGCTCTGGCGCTGCACCAGCCGGTGCGAATACCAGATGGGGGCCGGCATGAGCTCGGGGGTTTCGTCGCAGGCGTAGCCGAACATCAGGCCCTGGTCGCCCGCGCCCTGGTTCAGGTAGTCTTCCGAGGTGCGGTCCACGCCCTGGGCGATGTCCGGGGACTGCTTGTCGTAGGCCACCAGCACCGCGCAGCCCTTGTAGTCGATGCCGTACTCGGTGTTGTCGTAGCCGATGCGCCGGATCGTGTCGCGGGCGACCTGGATGTAGTCGATGTTGGCGGTCGTGGTGATCTCGCCGGCCAGCACCACCAGGCCGGTGTTGCAGAGGGTCTCGGCGGCCACGCGGCCGTTGGGGTCCTGCGAGAAGATGGCGTCCAGGACGGCGTCCGAGATCTGGTCGGAGACCTTGTCGGGATGGCCTTCGGAGACGGATTCGGAAGTGAACAGGAAATCTTTTTGAGCCACGTCGGAACGTCCTTGCAAAGCCGGCGCTGCCGGCACGGGTTGAACGGCGCGCGCGGACCCTGGAGGCAGCCTGGCAAGACGTTGACCTGGGCGCGACGCTTTAGCGGATTGGACGCGCAGGCAAGCCTGACGCGGTCGTCGCCCCGCAAGTTGTCGGTTAACTCGGCGACCGGGGCCATTTTAAGCGAAAATGGCGGCGCCACGGAGCATGAGCTTATGCGCCCGGGGCCCTTTGCCCGCCACCGATCCCGCCCGCGCCGCATGCTGCTGTTCCTGTTCCGCCTGCTTTCGCACCTGCCCCTGCCCATGCTGCACGGCATCGGCCACGCGGCGGGGCGCGCGGTATACGCGCTGCCGGGCAAGTACCGCGACCGCCTGCGCGCCAACGCGGCGCAGGCCGGCTACCCGGAGCCTGCCTTCGCGCGGCGCGCGGCGGCCCAGGCCGGCGCCATGATCCTCGAACTGCCGCGCGTCTGGCTGCGCAACGAAGACAGCCTGGCGCGCGTCGTCAGCGACGACGAACACGTGGTGCGGGCCGCGCGCGCCGAAGGCCGCGGCATCCTCTACCTGACGCCGCACCTGGGCTGCTTCGAGATCACGGCGCGCCACCTGGTGCGCGCCGCCCCCCTGACCGTCATGTACCGCCCGCCGCGCAAGGCCTTCCTGGCGCCGGTCATGGAAGCGGCGCGCGGCGCGTCGGGCCTGGCCGTGGTGCCGGCCAACATGCAGGGCGTGCGCGAATTCGTGCGCGCGCTGCGGCGCGGCGAGGCCGTGGGCATGCTGCCCGACCAGGCGCCCGGCGTGGGCGACGGCGTCTGGGCGCCGTTCTTCGGCCGCATGGCCTACACCGTCACGCTGCCCGGCCGGCTGGCCGCGCAGACGGGCGTGGCGGTGGTGCTCACCGCCGGCGAGCGCCTGCCGCGCGGCCGGGGCTGGCGCATCCACTACGTGCGGGTGCCCGAGCCGCTGCCCGCCGATGCGGCCGGCCAGGCGGCAGCGTTCAACGCGGCCATGGAAACCCTGATCCGGCGCTTTCCCGAGCAGTACCTGTGGAGCTACAACCGCTACAAGACGCCGCGTGGCGCGCCGCGCCCGCCGGACGGCGGGGGCGCGGGAACCGCCCATGGATAGCCTGCCGCTCCGCGCCCGCCTGCTACGGGCTGTGCTGCGCCGCTTCGGCCGCATGAGGCCGGCCGGACGGCTGCGCGCCGGCCGCGTGCTGGGCTGGCTGGCGCTGAAGCTGGTGCGTCCCCGCGCGCGGGTGGCGCGGCGCAACCTGGAGCTGTGCTTTCCCGGCCTCGGCCCGGCCGGACGCGAACGCCTGCTGCGCGAACATTTCCGGGCGCTGGCCCAGTCGGTGGTCGACCGCGGCCTGCTGTGGTTCGGCGCGCCGCAGGCCATACGCGAGCAGATCGAGCTCGTCGGCGCGCAGCCCGCGCTCGAACTGCTCGCGCAGGGGCGGCCTTTTATCCTGCTGGCGCCGCACTTCGTCGGACTGGATGCAGCGGCCACGCGGCTGACCATGGAATTCTCCACCGGAGCCACCATGTACACGCCCCAGAGCGACCCGGGCATAGACGCCATCGTGCGCGCAGGGCGGGCGCGGTTCAACGACGTGCACCTGGTCAGCCGGCGCGACGGCGTGCGCGGCCTGATCCGCCACCTGCGCGAAGGCCGGCCCCTGTATTACCTGCCCGACATGGATTTCGGGCGCCGCGGCTCGGTGTTCGTGCCCTTCTTCGGCGTGCCCGCGGCCACGCTGCCCGCCGCGGCGCAGATGGCGCGCGCCTGGAACCTGCCGGTGCTGCCGGTGCTGTCCTTCTGGGACCCGGACACCGGGCGATACCGCGTCGAGGTCCTTCCGGCGCTGCCGGACTTTCCCGGCCCGGATACGCTGGAAGCCGCCACCGCGCGCCTGAACCGCGAACTGGAGGGCTGGATCCTGCGCTGCCCGAGCCAGTACTACTGGGTGCACCGGCGCTTCAAGACCCGCCCGCCGGGCGAACCGGGGCTGTATTAGGCGATAATCGCGCCATGATCTGGCAATTCACCAAGATGCACGGCGCCGGCAACGATTTCGTCGTGCTCGACGGCGTGCGGCAAACCCTCGCCATGACGCCCGAGCGCGCGCGCGCCCTGGCCGACCGGCATTTCGGCGTGGGCTGCGACCAGATCCTGCTGGTCGAGCCGGCTTCCCGGCCCGACGCCGATTTCCGCTACCGCATCTTCAACGCCGACGGCAGCGAGGTCGAACACTGCGGCAACGGCGCGCGCTGCTTCGTGCGCTTCGTGCACGAGCAGGGCCTGTCCGGCCGCAATCCGCTGCGCGCCGAGCTGGCCTCGGGGGTCATCGTGCTCGACGAGACCGCCTCCGGCGAAGTCGTCGTCGACATGGGCGAGACCCGCCACGACCCGCAGGCGCTGCCCTTCGACACGCGCGGCCTCGATTCCCTCCCGGAAGGCGGGGACACGCTGTGGCGCCTGGAACTGGCCGGCGACGCGCCCGGCCAGCCCGGCACTGCCGTGCTGCTGTCGTTGGTGGCCATTTCCAATCCCCACGCGGTGCAGGTGGTCGACGACGTCGACGCCGCGCCGGTGGGCACGCTCGGCCCCCTGATCGAATCGCACCCCCGCTTCGCCCACCGCGTCAACGCCGGCTTCATGCAGGTGATCGACCGGCACGCGATCCGACTGCGCGTCTACGAGCGCGGCGCCGGCGAAACCCTGTCCTGCGGCACCGGCGCCTGTGCCGCCGTGGCCGCGGGCATCCGCCGCGGCCTGCTGGACAGCCCCGTGCAGGTCGAGACCCGCGGCGGACGCCTGACCGTGGAATGGGACGGCGCCCGCCTGCGCATGACCGGCCCGGCCGTCACCGTCTTCGACGGCACCGTCGACATCGAGCGGCTCGTCCGCCTCGCCCGCCCCCAAGGATCCCCCTTCCCATGAGCTCCGAGACCTTCACCGCCCAGGACGTCGCCGCCTTCCTGCAGCAGCATCCCGAATTCTTCCGCGAGCACGCCGACGTGTTCGCCGCGCTGGAAGTGCCGCATCCCCACCAGGCCCAGGCCATCTCGCTGGGCGAACGCCAGATCATGACGCTGCGCGAGCGCACGCGCGAGCTGGAATGGCGGCTGGCCGAGCTGGTGCGCAACGCCACCGCCAACGAAACCATCGGCGATCGCATGAACCGCTGGTGCGCCCGCATGCTGACCGAGAAAGACCCGGCGCGCGTGCCCGGCGCCATCGCGCTGGGCCTGGCCGAGCAATTCGACCTGCCCGACGTCGCGTTGCGGGTCTGGGGGCTGGAAGGGCTGCCGGACTGCGGCTACGGCGAGCCGGTCTCGGACGACGTGCGCACCTTCGCCGACAGCCTGAAGACGCCCTATTGCGGCACCGACACCGAATTCGAGGCGGCCGGCTGGCTGGGCGCCAAGCCGGCCTCGCTCGCCATCGTGGCCCTGCGGCCTTCGGACGACGCGCCCGCCTTCGGCCTGCTGGCCATGGGCTCGACCGACCCCGAGCGCTTCGCGCCCGGCATGGGCACCGCCTTCCTGGAAACCCTGGGCCGGCTGGCCAGCGCCGCGCTGCGCCGGCTCGAACCGGGCGACTGACGCCATGGACGCCGGGCTGCCGGAGCCGATGGAACGCTGGCTGCAGCACCTGGCGACGCATCGCCGCTATTCCCCCCACACGCTGTCGGCGTACCGCCGCGACCTGGGCAAGCTGCACGAGGCTGCCGAAGGCCGGCCGCCGGAATCGCTGTCCGACGGCCACGTGCGCCACGCGCTGGCCCGCCTGCACGCCGCCGGAGCGGGGCCGCGCAGCCTGGCGCGCACGCTGGCCGCCTGGCGCGGCTTTTTCCGGTGGTGGGCGCCGCAATCGGGCATGGCGGGCAATCCCGCGCAGGGCGTGCGCGCCCCCAAGGCCGGGCGCGCCCTGCCCAAGGCGCTGTCGGTCGAACAGACCCAGGCCCTGCTGGAACGCCCCGTGCCGGGCGACGCCGGCGCACCGGCGGCCGCGCGCGACCGCGCCATGTTCGAACTGTTCTATTCCAGCGGCCTGCGGCTGGCCGAGCTGGTCGGCCTGGACTGCGGCTACGTGCGCGGCCCGGAGCACGAATCGCGCGGCTGGATCGACCTGGACGAGGCCGAAGTCCATGTGCTGGGCAAGGGCGGCAAGCGCCGCACCGTGCCCATGGGCGGCGCGGCGCTCGCGGCGCTGCGCGCCTGGCTGCAGGCGCGCCCCGCGCTGCTCGCGCCGGATGCCGCACCGGGCGACGCCGCCGCCCTGTTCCTGGGTGCGCGGGGCCGGCGTATCGCGCCGCGCGTCGTGCAGCTGCAACTGGCGCGCCACGGCCAGGCCGCGGGATTGCCTGCGCGCATCCACCCCCACGTGCTGCGCCACAGCTTCGCCAGCCACCTGCTGCAATCGGCGCAGGACCTGCGGGCGGTCCAGGAAATGCTGGGCCACGCCAACATTTCCACCACCCAGGTCTATACGCGGCTGGATTTCCAGCACCTGGCCCAGGCCTACGACCAGGCGCATCCCCGGGCGAACCGCAAGAGCTGAAGCCGCAGCGCCGGGGCCGGCCGGCGCGGGCTCAGAACGAAGCCCGCACCCCCAGCATCACGCTGCGGCCCGGCAGGGGCGCGGCGCGGGCGATGAACGACGCGTGGTTGTAGGCGCGCTTGTCCAGCAGGTTGGCGCCGCGCAGGTAGATCTGCATGTCGGCCCGGCCCACCGGCATGGAGTAGGCCACCACGGCATTGACCATATCGTAGCCCGGCGTGGCGCTTTCGTAGTCGGCGATGTCGTTCTGCCGGAACACGTGGTAGTACTCTGCCCCGCCCGACCACCTGCCCCACGACACGTCCCCGCGCACACCCAGGCGCGCGGCGGGAATGCGCGGCAGGTCGCCGCCGCCCCCGCTCAGCTTGCCGCGGACGTAGTCGCCGAACACCGCGGCGGAAAACACCGGCGAGAAGCGGTGCCGCAGCTCGCCCTCGATACCGGTAAAGGCCGCGTCCTGCTGGGCGTATTCGATCAGGCGGAAGTCCTCGTACTGGTCCAGCGTGCGGGCATAGATGTAGTCGTGCACGCGGTTGTGGAACACGCTCAGGCTGAAGGTCGTATCGCCTTCCGTCTTGCGCAGCGTCAGGTCGATATTGTGCGAAGTTTCCTTGCCGAGATCGGGGTCGCCGATCTCGTAGGTATTGGTCGCCATGTGGATGCCGTCGGCGTAGAGCTCCTGGGCCGACGGCAGCCGCTGGGAGCGCGACAGCGACAGGGCCAGCGAGTACTGCTCGGCAAAATCCCAGATCGCGGCGGCCGACAGCGAGGTGCCCCACATGGTGGAATCGTCGTGATCGCCCTCGGGGTCGACGCGCTGCCAGTCCTGGCGGGCGCCTACCTCGAAGCGCCAGTCTCCCAGGCGGTATTCTTCCAGCAGGAAGATGCCGGCCGAGCGGGTGCGCGTCTTGGGCAGGAAGCTTTCCTCGCCGTCGGCGCTGAAGTCGCTCTGCGCGGCCTGCAGGCCGACCACGCCGTGCCAGCCATGGAACGGTTCGTGCTCCAGCTCCAGCCGGCCGTCCACGCCGCGGTTCCTGAAGCGCGTCGCCGTTTCGCCTTCTTCGATCTCGTCGTGCCGGTAATCGGTCAGGCCGGCGCGGAAGCGCACCTTGCGGAAACCCGCGAAGGGGTCGGCATACTCCCCGCGGAAGTCCATGCGCTGGCTGCGCAGCTTGACGTAGGGCACGCCGTGGTCGTGCTCATGATCGTGGTCGTCGTGGTCGTCGTGGTCGTCGTCATGGTCATGGTCGTGGTCGTGCCCGCCGCAATGCAGGTGGTCGCCGTGGGGATGGCAACCCTCGTACTCGTGGCTGTGCCCGGGCAGGCCGTATTCGCTTTCGTGGTGGGTGTAGGCCATGCCGAAGTAGCCGCGCGGCGTCACCCACGACAGACCCAGGCTGCCGGTGGCGGTGTCGTTGTAGGCGCCTTCCAGCACGCCGCCCGGCCAGTCCGGCACCTGGTAATCGTCGGACTGGCGCTTGACGCCTTCGATGCGCACGGCGAAATTGCCGCTGCCCGCGGTGATGCCCACCGCCCCGGCGCGTTCCTTGGTGCCGGTGGCGCCGCGCATTTCCAGCGTGGCGTCGATGCCGTCCTCGGGGATCGCCGTGGGAATCTTGCTGTCCAGCACATTGACCACCCCGCCGATGGCACCGCCGCCGTACAGCAGCGTCGCCGGCCCGCGCAGCACTTCCACCCGGTCGGCCAGCATGGGCTCAGTGACGACGGCATGGTCGGGCGAAATGCCGGAGGCATCCATCAGTTCCGAGCTGTCTGACAGCACCTTGACCCGCGGCGCGGTCTGGCCGCGGATGACCGGCCGGCTGGCGCCGGCGCCGAACGTGTCGGCATGGATGCCCGGCACCCCGTCGAGCGACGCGCCCAGCGTCGATTGCCTGCGCTCCACCCATTGCTCCCCGTCCAGCACGACGGCCGGCGTGGTCATGCTCGCCACGTCCAGGCCCAGCGCGCTGGCCGACACGGTAATGGGCGCCAGGGTGGCGACGCGTCCGGCCCGCTCGGACGGTTCCACCGCGTCCACCGCCTGCGCCCCTACCGGCCCGGCTCCCGTCAGGGCCAGCGCCATCCCCACTGTGCGTATCGATATCGGCATGTGCTTCTCTTTTAAGAACGTTATATCATTACATCATTTGTATCATGAATGATATAACATAACATTCTTGGCCGGCAAGCCAGAAGCCCGGACGATCCGACCCGCCGGACGCAGATTGTCCCTGCTTCCCAGGGTCGTGGCCCATCGGTCCCGTCCCCCGGCCCAAACCATCCCGTCCGGAGCGTGGCATCGGACGAGACCTCGCACGCCCCTCCAACCCGCCCGGCCGAAGGCCTCAGTTGCCGCCGGCGAGGCCGGCCATGGCCAGCGCGCCTCCCAGCAGGGCCAGCCCCAGCGCCAGCACCGCCAGCGCCGCCAGTCCCTCCACGATCCGGTACAGGCGCGCGCCCCAGGCCGCTTTCGCGCCCAGGCCCAGCGCCGCCCGGCTCGCCGCCAGCGCCAGGGCGGCCAGCACCGCTACCGTCAGTCCCGTCCCCAGCCCCATCGCCAACGCAGAGACCACGCCGGCGGCGTACAGGCCCTGCGACAGCGCGAACACCAGCACGATCAGCGCCCCGCTGCAGGGCCGCAGCCCTACGGCCAGCACCGCGGTCCAGGCCCTGCCCGCGCCCAGCCGCCCGGCCACCAGGGCCGGCGGGGCGAAATGCGCCTGCCTGCAGCCGCATGCCCAGAGGCCGCCGGACGGGGCCGGGCAAGCGAGACGCGCCCGCCCGAGATAGCTCCCGCCCGCCCCTGCGCCGTCTCCCTTTCCTGGACCGCCGCCATTGCCCCCGCTGGCCGAAAGGGCCGCGAACCCCATCGGCAATGGGGCCGCGCCCCCCGGGCCGGCACCCGCGCGGCGCCGGCCCAGGCCGGCACAAAGCGGCTGGCCGATGCGGGTCCAGACCAGCCACAGGCCTAGCGCCGTCACCAGCGCATAGGAGCCGATTTCCAGCCACAGGGTGGCGCGGTTCATCGCCGCCCCCGTCAGGTTGAGCACGCCCGCGGCCACCGTCACCAGCGCGATCGCCGCCAAAGCCTGGACCAGCGCCGACAACAGCGCCAGGACCGCGCCGTTGCGGGCGGTCTGGCGGTTGGCCAATACGTAGGCCGATATCACCGCCTTGCCATGGCCCGGCCCCAGCGCGTGGAAGATGCCGTAGGCAAATGACAGGCCGATCAGCATCCAGGCGGCGTGGCCGTCCTGCCGCCAGGCGTGCACCGCGCCCGTCAGCTGGCGGTAGAAATGGGACTGCCAGAGCGCGATCTGCCCGAACACCCGGCCCAGCCAGCCGCCGGGCTGCCAGCCTGCCGCTTCCGGCTGGCCGAACGGATGCCCGCCCTGCGCCGCGGCCGCGCCGGCCCAGGCCGCCAGCACGGCCAGGGCCAGCCCCAAGGCCCACGGCGAAACGCGGCGCACGGGCGCAGGCAGGGGTGTACCTCCCTGCCGCGGCGCGACCGCCTCCCCGAGGGATGAACCCGGGCTGGGAACGGTCCTTGAGGACCGTCCCCAGCCGGGCGAATCCGAGCGGCATGCAAGCCGCGAGGTGGAGGATGCGCGCTTGGGGCGGCCCGGCGCGCTCATGGACACCGCACTTCGATCCGGTGGCTGAGCTTGCCGGCGATGGCCTGGAGGTCGTCGGGCAGGGGGGCGTCGGCGGGGACGGCGGCCAGCCGGAGGGCGGAATCGGGGTCCAGCGGCTGCGGGGGGAGATAGGCGGCGCGGCAACCTGCGGGAGCGGCTTCCAGCGCGACCGCGCCGGAAGCCGTGAAATCGTAGGCTACGAAATAGGTGGGGTCGAACACCCGCACCTCGAACGCCCCGCCCGCCGGCGAAGCGGGAGCCTTCAGCGGCAGCTCGAAAGACAGCGACACCCGGCCGGCGGCCTGGTCCCACCGCACCCTCGCGCCGGCCGGCGGCCCGAAATCCAGCGTCCGCCCCCGCCGCTCCACCCAGGTAAAGTAGTGCGATTGCGGCTCGCCCAGGGCGGCGACCCAATCGTCGGCCATGGACTGCAAGTCCTTGGCCGCGTATTCGCCGTCGGCCGCGCGCACCAGCCCCTGCAGCGAATAGGCCGACGACATCTCGTCGAACAGCCAGACCTGGCGCACCGCGGCCAGGCGCCCGGCGGCGTCGAACACCAGGCGGGCGCGGGCATCTATCCACATGTGTGGGTGCGCGCGGGCCGGGGCGGCCGGAGCCAGGCACAACAGGCAGAAGGCTAGGACGGCAAAGCGGCGTAACGGCATCGTGCGGGGCATTCATCCGGTGGCGCGGGCTGTCCGGAAACGTACCGCCCCCGGGATCCGCCCGCCTGGCGGCGGGTTCCTGTCGGCGCCGGCGCGCGGCCCGAGAGCAAGGCTTGGTATAATATAACAAGCATCACGGGGCCTCCCGCGGCGCCCGCCGGGACCGGCACGCCCGCGCGTTTTCTGCTAAGTTTGCGGATTCCGTTCTATGGCCGACGCCGCCCGCCGACCCGCCATGCCCGCCTCCTCCCGCCCTTCGCGCGGCGACTCCGTCCATTCCCGCCTGGAGATCGCCGACTCGCTTTGCGCCCAGCGCGGCAAGCGGCTGACGCCGATCCGGCGCAAGGTGCTGGAACTGCTGCTGCGCCACGGCCGCAGCCTGAAAGCCTACGAACTGCTCGACGAAATGCGCGCGGTGCATCCGGGCGCGGCGCCGCCCACGGTCTACCGCGCGCTCGATTTCCTGATGGAAGAAGGCCTGATCCACCGCCTGGATGCGGTCAACGCCTGGGCCGCCTGCCTGGACGCCCAGGGCGCGCCGCACGACATCCTGGTGGTCTGCACCTGTTGCGGGGCGGTGGCCGAAGTCAGCGACCCGGCCATGAGCCGGCAGCTGGCCGAGCGCGTCGCGCAGACGGGTTTCGTGCCCACTTCCCACGAGACCGAGATCCGGGCCCTGTGCCCGGTCTGCCAGCGGCAGCCGCACGAGCACGATTTCCACAAGCACTAGTGCCCCGCCCCGCAGGTTCGCCGCCCCAAGGCGGGCGGCCTGAACGCGGCGGCCCGGGACGGCTGCCCGCCCGCGCCTCGTGGCTATTCGTAACACTTTGGCGGCATCCTTGCCTGCCCC
>Ga0182748_1001757_pt1 | contig 20575 bp, 15 predicted proteins | sample eDN3rd37CKraftOP_FD_128877 | JGI IMG/M metagenome (GOLD analysis project Ga0182748, IMG submission 128877) | Enriched Organic Plus compost microbial communities from Emeryville, California, USA - eDNA 3rd pass 37_C Kraft OP (version 2) (version 2) ...
AGGGCGCTGTTCGGGCAGCCGCGCTGGTCGGCGACGACTGCGACTTCGTCGCGGGTTTCAGCCAGCCGCAGCATCGTGCGGACGAAGTTCTTTCCGAAGGGGCTGTAGACCCACGCGGTGCGCAGGATGGCGTGATTTTCTGTGGTTGCGGCGACCGCGTGCTCGCCGGCGAGCTTCGAGGCGCCATAGACGCCGAGCGGCGCCACCGGGTCGTCCTCGCGGTAGGGGCGGGTGGCCGTCCCGTCGAACACGTAATCCGTCGAGATATGCACCACGGGCACGCCCGCCGCCGCGGCCGCCGCCGCGACCAGGCCGGCGCCGCGGCCGTTGATGGCCATCGCCAGGTCCGGCTCGCTCTCCGCTTGATCGACCGCCGTATAGGCTGCGGCATTGACGACCGCGTCGGGGCGTGCCGCAGCGACGACTGCGCTCAGGTCAGCATCGCGAGCGAGGTCGATGTCGGGACGTCCGACCGCGATCACCTCCACGTGTTGTGCCGGTCCGCGTTCGAGCAGGGAGAGCGCGAGTTGGCCCTGTGTGCCAATGACAAGGAGGCGCAACGATCAACCCTCAATCGAAATAGGTCGGCAAATCGGCGAGCCTGGGCTGCCGCCGGTCCTTGTCCGATAACATCGCATCAGCCGACGCAACCGGCCAGGCAATGCCGAGTTCTGGATCGTCCCACGCCAGGCCAAGATCGTGCTGTGCCGAATAGAGCGCCGTCACTTTATACAGAACCTCGGTATCCGGCTCCAGCGTGCAGAACCCGTGGGCGAAGCCGATCGGAACGAGGAGTTGCTGCCAGTTCTCGGCCGAGAGCTCGACGGCCACATACTTTCCGAATGTCGGGGACGACCGGCGCAAATCCACCGCAACGTCCAGGATGCGACCGCGAACCACTCTCACCAGCTTGTCCTGGGCGAAGGGCTCGGTCTGGAAGTGCAGCCCACGCACGGTGCCGACCGCAGCGGACAGCGAGTGATTGTCCTGGACCCACTCGGTTGGCAGGCCGGCTTGCTCCATGACATCGCGGCGGAACACTTCGGAAAAAAAGCCCCGATCATCCCCGAACCGCTTTGGGCGAATGATCTTCACGGCCGGGATGGCAGTATCGATGATCTCCATGGCGCAGTTCGTTCGGATCAGCCGACCAGCCCGAGACGTTCGCCGCGATAAACGCCGGAGCGCACGCGCTCCCACCAGCGGCGGTTGTCGAGATACCACCGCACCGTCTTGCTCAAGCCGGTGTCGAAGGTTTCGCGCGGACGCCAGCCGAGCTCGCGTTCGATTTTGGACGCGTCGATCGCATAGCGCATGTCGTGGCCCGGCCGATCGGTGACGAAGGTGATCAGCCGTTCGCGTTTGCCGATCGTCCGGTCCGGAGCGAGATCGTCGACCAGCGCGCAGATGCGCCGCACCACGTCGATGTTCTTGTGCTCGTTGCGTCCGCCAATATTGTAGCTCTCACCCACCTTGCCGCGCTCGGCGACGAGGATGAGCGCCTCGGCATGATCATCGACATACAGCCAGTCACGCACATTCTCGCCCTTGCCATAGACGGGCAGAGGCTTTCCCTCGAGCGCGTTGAGAATGACGAGAGGGATCAGCTTCTCGGGAAAATGGTAGGGCCCGTAATTGTTCGAGCAGTTTGTCACGAGGGTCGGCAGTCCGTAGGTCTCGCGCCAGGCGCGCACGAAATGATCCGACGAGGCCTTGGAGGCCGAGTAGGGTGATCGCGGGTCGTAGGCGGTTTCTTCGGTGAACAGGCCGGTCTCGCCCAGCGACCCGTAAACTTCATCGGTGGAGATGTGGTGGAAGCGGAAAGTGTCCCGTGCCGCGTCGGGGAGGGACCGCCAGTAGCGCAGCGCCTCCTGGAGGAGCACAAAAGTTCCGACCACATTGGTCTGCACGAATTCTCCCGGGCCGTCGATCGAGCGATCGACATGGCTCTCGGCGGCGAGATGCATGATCACGTCCGGCCGGAAGCCATCGATGAGCTCGCGCAGGCGGGCGCCGTCGGCAATGTCGGCCTGCGCGAAGGTGTAGCGCGGATCGCCGGCGATCGGCTCCAGAGAGTCGAGGTTGCCCGCATAGGTCAGCTTGTCGACGACGAGGACGCTATGAGGCGTTTCGCGAATGAGCCGGCGCGCCACGGCCGAGCCGATGAACCCGGCGCCCCCCGTGACGAGAAACCGACGACCAGTTCGCATAATGGTCTTCTCCTATAGGTAGCGCGGAGAGTGGCTACCTGCCCGCAAGGTTAGAATGGTTTTACACAATCCCTAGACTAGCCGGAATTTCTCCGCAACCAGACCTTCGCCGTTATGCTTTTGAACCCACAGATCGGCGGTTTTCACCAGTTGCGCCGAGGCTGAGGGCGATGCTCAGAGCTGCCCGATCGCGGACATCAGGTGGGGCATCGGAACGGTGCAGGTGATTTTCGGATTTCCGGTGTAGTGCCGGGCGACGATCCCAGAGGGGCAGAGCAGAACGGAATATTCAAGTCCCGCCACCGAGCAGACCCTCATTCCCCACACATCCCGTAATGCGTCGCCGCGCGCACCGACCCAGTCATCGGGCATCAGATCGAGGACCTTGGCTCCGGGCCGACAGAACAGCAGGTTTGCCAAGGTCGATCCATGCGGAGAGACGATGAGCTGTGCTTGAGAAAAAGTCCGCGCTTGCTCCTTCAGCGTCATCTTGCCGGGTTCGATGATCTTAAAGCCGAGAGCCTCCAAGGCGGCGATGACTTCGCCTTCGTTCAGGATCGTGCGGGACGACAGATCACCCTCGCCGGAGCGTCGGACGTAAAGCCTGGTGCCTTCAGGGGCGAGCGAAGCCGGCCTCAGACGCTCGACGAAGCCGAGCGATCGGGGATTCGGCGCCCTGGTGTTGGAGGCATCGAGAATGTTGGACACGATCGCCGACCGGAAACGATACGCGGCGTCGGTCAGAACGATAAAGTGCTGGTCGGTGAGCCCGAAACCTCCGAGATGACGTCTCATCCAGTGCGGAAAGCTCGCAGGAACAACGAGCTTCAGGCGCCCTGATTTGATCTCGTGTTCGAAGGCAAGGATGACAGGCAAGCTGGTCAGCAGGTAATGGCCGTAGGATGGCGTAAAGGAATTGAAGGCGAACAAAACGTCCTCATCGAGGACGGCGTAATTGCGAACCACCTTGCATATTTGCTGTCGCTTCATCACGAGATGATCTGAATCAACAAAATCCGGATCAAGAATGTCGTGGATTGCTGACGTCTCGAGAACCAGGTCCGAACTGGGTGTCAGCAGTCGGCCCGTGCGTGGCTCGGCGATGCAGTCATAAAACCGGCCGAAGAGGATGTCGGGCGTCTGGAAATCCTGCTCTGACAAGGACCGTTCCAGCGCACCGCGATTTTTGCAGTCTGGGCTGGGCATCACCGAATGCAGACTCCGGTGACTTATCTTTTTGCCCGGAGCGAAGCGCAGCGTGCAATCGCGCGTGGATTGCAGAAGTTCCGCCTTGCTGGTGCAGACTACCGCGCCTGTCTCCGCCACAGTCACTTGCTTGACGGGTTCGGTCGTGTAAGCGGCTTTAAGCGAGTTCTTGAGCTGCCTTTGCAGGGCTCGCGCCCTGAACTGTAGCGAGCGCTTTGCGCGGTTTGCGAAGTGGGAGAAGGGGGTCACTGGTTCTGGTAGGCGTGAAGGACGTCAGCCGGAGGGCCATCCATCCTGATCTGGCCCTTCTCCAGCCAGATCACTCGCGAGCAATTCTCCTGAATGAGCTCGGGCGAATGGCTGGCGAGGACCAGAATGCTTGAGGCGTCCACCACAGCACGCAGACGTTCATTGGCCTTGTGCTGAAATTCGGCGTCGCCTGTTGCGAGCCATTCGTCCATGATCAGGATTTCCGGATGGATTTCCGTGGAGACCGCAAAGGCCAGTCGCAACTGCATGCCAGTTGAGTAGGTGCGAAGCGGCATGTCGAGAAATTCGCCGAGCCCGGTGAATTCGGCGATGTGCTCGGCGCGGGCGGCGATTTCGCGCGCGCTCATTCCCATGATGACGCCGCGCAACCGAATGTTCTCGCGGCCTGTGGCCTCGGGGTCGATGCCAAGCGAGATATTGATCAGCGACACGCACTTGCCGTCGATGATCGCCTCTCCTCGGCTTGGCACATAGATGCCCGAGAGGACGCGCAGCAAGGTCGTCTTCCCAGCGCCATTTGGGCCGATCAATCCGAGCCGTTCCCCATGAGCGATCTCGAGGTTGACGTTGTCCAGACCCCGTATGACGACATGGCCGTCCGCACGTTGGGCGATGTTGGCACCGACCACGCTTCGGAACACGGCCTTTTTCAAGGACCGCGCGGAAGCGTCGTAGACCGGAAAGTCGACCGTTGCGTTTTTGAGAGAGATCCGGGGCATTGCTTAGAGCCAGTAGGCAACACGTTTGCCGAAGCGGCCGAAGAATATCAACGTGACGATCCAGCCGACGACCGCAAGCGTCAAGGCGGCGAACCAGTTCAGGGCACTGGGTGCGTGGCCAAGGAGAGGCTCACGAACGATCGTGATCAGGTGGTAGAACGGATTGAGATTGAGGAAGGCCTCGGGCACCCGTTCAGAGACGGAATGAGGCATCCAGATGATCGGCGTGACGAAGAATGCAATCTGCATCAGGTTCTGAACAGCCTGGGTGATATCCCGATAGCGCGCGCACAAGGTCGCGAGCAGCAAAGCGATCCAGCCCAGATTGAGCAACAGGATCACGAAGCCAGGGAGCGCGAGCAGCGCGACTGGCGACGGGGGCAGTTGAACCGCCAGCATCACCAGCGGGACAACAATAATATTGTGGCCGAAGATAATGACATTGCGCCAAATCACGCGCAGGACATGCGTAAACAGCTTGAGGCGAACCTGCAGGATCATCCCGCTCGCATCAATGAAGGCCGTGCAACCTTCATTGATGACCGTCGAAATGAAGGTCCACAAGATCAGTCCGGTCGCGATGAAGGGCAGGAACTCCTGCAACGGGACCCGAAACAATGCTCCGAACAGGAAGCTCAGCGTGACAATCATCACGCCGACGCTGATCGTCAGCCAGAAGGCGCCGACCCTGGATCGTCGGTAGCGCTGCGCGACATCCTGCCACCCGAAAACCGCAGCGACGTAATAGTTCTCAAGGGCTCCCGCGATTTCGGTCGCTCCGTCCCGCGCGTAGCTGAGAAGATCGCCTCGGGCGGTCTTGCGATCATGGACCGGCGAGTCAAGATTCATGACATTCATAAGTCGTGGAAGGAGTCGCGAATGATGGCCTGTGATGAGGTTGGCGCGGGCAACCGGCTTCGATATGCGCGGGCCTGCCTACCCTATTGAATTGAAACACGTTTTTGCCGCGCGCGGCTGAGGCTCTGGCGGAGTCGATTTCTTTCTACAATACCTTATTCCACAACGCAAAAGGCTGTAACGGTATCCGACGGCCGAGATCTTCGGAAAGCAATTGGTGAGCCAAGAATAGTTGTGGGCGGTTTTTTGAAGGCGATCGCCGGGCACATCGCCCGGCGCGGAATACTGGCCTCGTGCTCCAGAATCGCCCGGATCCTTCGAGATGAGGGTCTTCGCGGCGTGCGAACCCGCGCGCAATTCGTCAGGCGCAGGTTGCGGAGCACCGCGAAACAGGCGGAGGCCAGTCTTGCCGCCAATCCGCTGTCGGTGGTTCCGGTGTATCTGCAGGCGCTGGAGCAAAGGGCGTCGTCACCGGGTCTGCTCGCGGACCTGTCGGGTCTAAAGGTCGCCGTTCACCTGCATCTGTTCCATGTCGAGATGCTGGCCGAATTCGCCGGCTATCTAGACCGGATCCCCATGCCTTTCGACCTGTATGTCTCGGTTCCGGAAGGCGCGAGCGAAGTCGCCATATTTGACGATCTGAATAGGCAAATTCCGAACGCTCAACAGGTGAGGGTAGAAGCCGTTCCCAATCGCGGGCGCGACATCGCTCCGCTGATTGTTCAGTTCGGGCGACGCCTCGCCGACTACGACATCGTGGGCCATTTCCACACCAAGCGCACGCCGCATAACGCGTATCTCGCCGGCTGGCGGCACGACATTCTGGATTTGCTGCTTGGATCGGACGAAGACGGCCTGCAGGTTGCGCGCATTTTTCAATTGCTGCGAGCGGACGCGAAGGTCGTCTATCCCGAAGGCCAGAACTACTACATCAAGGACAAGTCGGGCTGGTCGGCCAATAGCGCGCTGGCCGGCCGGATACTCGAGACTCACACCTCACTTTCGATCGACAATTTTCCCGAGATCGACTTTCCCGAAGGCGCGATGTTCTGGGCCAAGGCGCCGGCACTTCGGGAGTTCCTCCTGCTTCCGCTGACCTACGACGATTTTCCGCAAGAGCCGATACCGGCGGACGGCACGCTTGCGCACGCGCTCGAGCGCCTGATCCTGGTCTTTGCGAGCCTGCATCCCGGGCACTGCATCAGGCTGCACAAGCACGATTCCATTCGCGACTATCGCTTCTACGAAGAACAGGAGGACTATAGCGCGACGCTTCAGGACAATACCGTCCGCGTGCTCAGCTATTATCTGCCTCAATTCCATCCGATTCCGGAAAACGATCTCTGGCATGGTTCCGGATTTACCGAGTGGACCAAGGTCAGAGCGGCCGATCCGCTATTCCTCGGTCATTACCAGCAGCACATTCCGCACGCGGATATCGGCTATTATCTGCTCGACTCCCCGGACGTGCTGCGCCAGCAGGCGGCGATCATGCACAAGGCCGGGGTTCATGGCCAGGTCTTCTACCATTACTGGTTTTCCGGAAAGCTGATTCTCGAACGCCCGGCGCGGATGCTGCTCGAGCATCCCGATATCGACATGCCCTTCTGCTTTTGCTGGGCCAATGAAAACTGGACCCGGCGCTGGGACGGCAACGAAGATGACATCCTGCTAAAACAGACCTATTCCGCCGAGGACGCGCGCGCCTTCATCCGCTACCTGATCCCGTTCTTTCGCGACCCAAGGCATCTGACCGTGGATGGGCGGCCGGTGCTTTTCGTCTATCGTCCGACAAACATCCCCGACGTCGCCGAATATCTCGAAGCCTGGGAGGCGGAATGCGCTGCGGCCGGATTGAAGAAACCGTTCGTCGCGGCTGTGCTGACGCGCGGTGCGGTCGACCCGTCCGACTTCGGAATGGATGCCGGCGCGGAGCGCGTGCTCCATGACTGGACGAACGGCAACGTCGCGGACATCGCGGACGAACAAGTGCCCTACGGGTCGCTCGAAAATGCGAGGGTGCTGCCTTACGCGGACGTGGCCCGCTATTACCGGCAAGACGCTGCGCCGAAGCCGTTCACCTACTTTCGGTCTCTGGTGCCCAATTGGGACAATTCCGCGCGCTATGGCGCGGCGGGCTACATGCTCCACGGCAGTACGCCCGAATTGTTCCAGGAGTGGCTTGAGGAAGCTATCGCGTATACAAGAGAGACGCTGCCCCCGGACCGGCAATTCGTTCTGGTCAATGCCTGGAATGAATGGGCGGAGGGCGCGCACCTCGAACCGGACAGCCGATACGGATATGCCTATCTCAATGCGGTCGGCCGCGCGCTGTCCGGTGTCCGCTATGACGACACGCTCAACCTGACACGGCCGTTGGCGGCAGGGGAGCCGGTGCAGCTCCGCTTGACGGCCTCCCTGTTGGAGAGTCTGCGTTCGAACCCGAATCTTCTCCGGGCATTCAAGTTTTGCCTTGGCCAAAGCACGGCTCTTGCGCGACTGCGGGCCGAGCCCGAGGTCGCCCAATTCCTTGGCGTTGCGGAGCAGGGGGGCGGTACGGAAACCCAATCCCGCTTCGTGCTGGAATTCAGAAAGCCCGCTCTGTTCGACAAGGATGCGATCGAGAAAATGCTCGGTCTTGCAAAAGCGACATCATCTTGTGTTGTCCTCGCCAATGCCTATGGCCATCCCGACAACCTCATCCAGATCACCGACAACGGGTCGACACACGCCTATTCCGCCTATGGCGCGCCGCTCGCGCTGCTAACGTCAAATGTCGGGCAGGACGGCCTTCGGAACGTGCGGGTCCGCACCGATGCGCATTGCTTCGTCTCAGGCATCGAGACCCGCGATGACCTCCCCGAGGTCACGACCATCATACGGCTTCATGCGCGCGGTGATCTGACCATCCTCCGCAACGCGCTGTTCTGCCTCGCGGCCATGAGGGGTTGCAAAGTCACCCCTCTGATCGCCGCGCAAGACTTGTCGGACGCGCAGGCCGGCGCCCTCGATGCACTCTTGCGCGACATTCCCTGGATGCCCGGCATTGTGCCGATCGTCCGGCGCTATCAGTCCGGTGCCCAGTCCGATCTGCGGTCGATCATGCTGAACAGGTCGCTTCAGGAGGTCATGACGCGATATGCCGCCTTTCTAGATTTTGATGACCGTTTATTGCCGCACGCCTATGACTGGCTGCTGACCAGATTGCGGACGACGGGCAAAGCCATCGCTATCGGCCGGGTGTTCGAGACGATCTACGACATTCGAACGCAAATGCTGACCGCGCGATCGAAAACCTACCAATACGGCTATTCCTACGACGATTTTCTCGTCGCGAATGTTGCGCCGATCCATAGCTTCATGCTGGACCTGTCACATCTGAATGTGGCCAAGCTCCAGTATTTCGAGGATCAGATCTATCTGGAGGACTATCTGATGCTGTTGCAACTCGTGAGGCGCAACAACACGGACTGGAAAGGTCTCGGCGAAGATGTCTATGTTGGCGATTACATCCGGTTTTCGGACAGCCGCAATACGCTCGCGGTCGCGGATCCTGCGCGAGGTGAGGCTATACGCAACAGTTCTCTATTTCGATTGTGCGAAAGCCGCATAAATCATTTGAAACGGAACCTTCGAGTTTAGCGGACGTGCAGAATCCGGGATGATCAGCGGCGGTAAGTGAGGAGTTTCGGGGGTGGCGTTCGTGGAGAACATCAAGCTCGGAAGTCAAATATGCGACGAGTCCGAATGCAGTCCATTGAGAGCATAGTGAAATAATCGGCGGCTTGTTGGGGCTTTGCGGTCGCCTGGATCGGCTTTGGCATCTTGAGCGTTTCGTTCAGAATTTTGGGCGTTGATCCAGGAATCGATTGATCCTCCTCAATCCGTGTGTGAGTCGCCACGACCTGCTGGTCGTTATCAGATTGATCTGAGATTCGACGGCGGCCAATTCACTGCGGCATTGCCCGAGCATTGTTTCGAGCGAAGTCTTGTCTTCCTGAAGGGAAGTCTTTTCTTCCTGAAGGGTATCGCAGAGGGTTTTCAATCGCGCCGCCTCACGCTCTGCGTAAAGCTTTTCCGTAGCAAGTTCTGCAAGCCGATCTTTGGCCGACCTTACTTCATCTTCGAAGTGTATGACGGCCTTTTTATGTTTCACCACGAAGCGAGAGGCGCTTGTAATCATTTCAGGTGCCGAGACGGGGCCCGCTGCGACAGCGTGTGCGTATACCCGCTCCCATTGCGCGATTGCTCTGTCGAGGTTCATTTGCTCGCGAACGAGTTCTGTCGTTCTCGCGACGTCGTCAGCGTTGATTTTGCGCAGGGCTGCATCGACTCTTTCGGGAGTGACGTCCCGGCCGGCGAAAAGCCCTAACCCGAAGTTGAAATTCTTTTGATGTTCGAAGGAGCCCGTCGTAACGAGATTGTGGATGCCGGCCGCATCCGCTACGATCACCGCGCACCCGCAAGCCATTGCCTCTAACGCGCTTCGGCCGGCCGCGAAGACGATATCGAAAGTCGGTAAAAGGGTCTCCGGGCGATCCGCGCTATTCCCGTTTGCGGCACCGACAGTCTCGAATTCCAGACCCATGTCGTTGCACGCTTGCCGTAAGACCTTCAATGCAATGGATCCCGGGCGCCACGCATTGCCATATGCAAGAGCCCGCCGGAATGGCGCGCTCCTCGGGCGCGTATTTTTGAAACGCTCAACATCGACGAAGTTCGGAATAATGGAAACAAGCGTCGGGTCCGCCCCAGTTGTGATCAGATAATCGCGCGTGAGTGTGCTGACAGCCACGAATCGTCGAACCGAAGCCAGCGTAACGGGCGTCTCCTGCCAAGGGAGCCATCCGTGGCAAACATACACCGCCGGTGTCTCAGGGAAGCGGAAACATGCGGCGGCAGCGTCTAGGTGATGCTGACCATGAATAATATCTGGTGTTTCGGTCAACGCGCTGAGATCATCGATTGTCGGCACGCCATGCAGCCGAAGGTCTGTTGCGGTCTTTCCGAGCAAGGAGCTGTAAACAATAACCCTGTGGCCGCGCCGCTGGAGTCCTGTTGCAATGTCGAACGTATAGAGCTCGCTACCCGCTCTTACGTCGAGGGCATTATTCGTCATTAGTACAAGCATTGTCTGGTTTCGGACCCTCTGCCGAAGTGCCCTAAATCGATAGCAACTGGACAGACAATTTCATGGAGCTATTGGTTATGGTTGCGATCGCGAAAAATCACACAGGCCCGGCCGGAAGTCGTGCGTGTCAACGGTATGCTCTAAGCTTTGACTTTTCAATCACCGCGCCATCTTGAAAATGACCAGGCGGCGCATGTCGAATAGGCTAGATTGGTTGCGGCGCGCTCCGTCACTGAAGTGTTACCAAGGAACGTGGATGGTTCATCCCAAGATTGTTGCGGTCATCGTTGCCTACCGCCCAGACGTGCCGCTGCTCCGGCGTGTCATCGATGCGACGGCGGAGATGGTGTCCGAAGTCATTGTCGTAAAAAATGATTCCGGTGCGTGGACGAATGATCTGAAAGGCGTTGTCACGATGTACGAGCCCGGCGACAATATTGGGCTCGCGTCGGCTTACAATCTCGCGGCCGAGCATGCGGGGAGGGAAGGCGCCACCCACTTGCTCCTGCTCGATCAGGACAGCGTCCCGGCACCCGGCATGGTCGAGCAATTGCTCCGCGAATACGGGCGCTTGGAAAAGATCGCGGCGGTGGGTCCGGTCTGGAGGGACCCGCGGACAGGAAAGCTCGGCTCACTGACGGTCCGTTTCGGGTCACGACATGTCCCGCAGCCCGGAGAGGTCGTTGAGGTCTCGTTTCTGATTTCATCAGGATCTCTGATTTCGCTGTCGGCTTTTTCCGACATCGGGCCCTTTGATGACAACCTCTTCATCGAGCATGTCGATACCGACTGGTCGCTGCGGGCGCGAGCAAAAGGCTATCGCCTGTATGGCGTCGCCGATGCCATTCTGGAACACACCATCGGCGAGGGTGTGATTGCGGCGTCGGCGTCGGGTCGAACGGCCTATCGATATCCCCCCGAGCGGACCTATTACCTTACGCGCAACAGCATCCGGCTCTGGCGCAGACCCTATGCGGCATGGCGTTGGCGGCTGTTCGATGCGTGGCGACTGCTCCGACTGTTGACGCTGTACCTTACGTTCGCTAGCCAGCGACGGGAACGGCTTCTGTCTGTCGTACACGGCGTGCGAGACGCATTTCGCTCTGAAATCGGCAAGAGACCCACGCCAGCAGCGGGTCGCAAGCAGGATTATGATCGGTGATCGAACGTTGTAAATTTTGAGGGCGCGATTTGCACTCTCGGCATTCGTGGTTACGGGCGCGCAGCTCGATTGCGTCGGCCCTTGCCTGACCAAGACGGGCGTTACGGAACTCGTGCGCGCCAACATCCGCGCCTTGCGGCGAGTTCCAATACAATTGTCAGTTGCGCCCTGCTCTTGCCGAGAAGAGGTGCAAGGAGGGTGCCAACATCGCGCAGAGTTGTCCACAAGGCCGGGCAAAAGGGCGCGACGCATCATCGCGCCATGGACCCTGGAAATGGTCAGTCGACATCAGGTGGCGGCCTGATCTGAAATTCAGACTGTGGCAGATCAGGTGTCTCTCACAACTCATCTCACTTTCGTTCAACCACAGGTGAGGCCTCACCGGAATGCAAGACTCTCAACACAGATTCCCGACGGAATATCAGTTGAACGACGGGATTTGGTTTCCTCAGAACGGAGATGCGAATTTTTCGTATAGCGATGGCGATGACGCAGAGAACTATTTGCTTGAAGTTGTCAGGCAGGCATCGGATCGATCATCCCTTTCAAGCGAGCTTGCGTCCGCAATCAGGGACTGGGGCTCCGCGTACCACCTGTCTCCGAACAGAGCCAATTTGCTTCGTCCGTTCTCGGACTTCCTCAAGGGAAAACGTGTTCTGGAGCTTGGCGCAGGGTGCGGAGCGCTCACCCGTTATCTCGGGGAGCTAGGCTGTAAGGTCGTTGCCGTGGAGGGCAGTCAGCGTCGCGCTGAAATTGCGCGGGCCAGAACAGAGGATCTCACGAATGTTTCGGTCATATGCGATCGCATTGAGCGATTTGTATCGGCAGACCAATATGACGTCGTCCTCGTGGTCGGGGTGCTTGAATATTCCAGAATTTTTATTGACCACGAGTGCCCTGAACAATGGCTTCTGCAACAGATTGTCCGCATGCTCGATCGTTCGGGAACGCTGTTCCTTGCCATCGAGAACCAATTGGGCCTCAAGTATCTTGCGGGAGCGCGCGAAGACCACCTTGGCGTGCCGTTCGCGGGACTCAATGCGCAATATTCGTCAAAGTCCGCGGTAACGTTCGGCCTGAAGGAATTGCAGGACTTGTTGTTGAGCGTCGGCTTGAGGAGGCAATCGGTCTTTTTCCCGCTTCCGGATTACAAGCTCCCGACGACTATACTCTCGAGTGTTGCTTTCTCGAACAAATCATTTGACGTGACCGCTTTGCTTCAGCAGTCGGTTTCCGCAGATCTTCAGCTAATCGACCCGACTACCTTTTCGCTGGAGACGGCGTGGGGGCTGGCTGTTCGGAACGATCTGGCGGTGCCGCTGGCGAACTCATTTCTGATCGCTGCGTCATTGAACACGCTCGATATCGGACAAAAGGAGCTCGCCTGGCATTACAGCGTGTCCCGAGATCCGGCTTTTGGAAAAGGGGCTACGTTCAGAGCCGATGGCGAGAAAATTTCAGTTTCGCGTTACCGGTTAAGGAAAGCTCCGGCGCCCGATCTTCCTGTCGTCAACGCGTTGCCCGAGGAGCCATATATCGTCGGCAGCAATTATTGGTCGGAGCTTGTTAGGGTGTTAAACAAGGCGGGTTGGTCAATTTCGGATGTCGCCGACTGGATGTCTCCCTGGACTGCCTCGCTGCTGAAACTGGTCGGGTTGGAGAAACTGGATGGCGCGAGTTACAGGCAGCTGATCAGCGGCAGGTTTTTCGATGCGGCTCCCTTTAACTTTTCCGTTTCTGAAAATGGCGAGCTGGAGTTATTCGACACGGAATGGGAGGTGAAGCCCGACATTGACTTGGGATTGGTCCTGCATCGAGGGTTCATGCATGCGCTCGTGAAAATATCGAGTGTCGCGCGCCCTGCGGACGGAGTTCCGACGATCATCAACCGGCTTTACATGGCGGTCATGGCCCACCTCGGTGTGATGTTGAGCGCCGAGGATATATCGCGACATTTATCCACGGAGTTGCGTATTCAACGTTGGGTCCAAGGTCTCACTGATGAGCAGATCAGCGATGAGGCACTCGCCCATTTGTCCAACCTGTCGCTGAAGATAAGGTCTCCGGCGTTGGAGCATGAGGTCAGAGCGCTGAATCACAGGTTGGCCGACGCTCAGGGCGAGTTGGCTCAGCGCGATCAGCAGATTGCAGCACTAGGGGCCGAGCTTGCTTCCGCAACCGCGGTTTCATCAGAGTTGTCGGAAGAGTTGGCAATTGTGCAGGCGCGACTGAATGAAAGCAAGGCCGCCTTAGATGCAATTTTCGTATCTCGTAGTTGGCGATTGTCTGCGCCTTTGCGATGGGCGACGCAGCGGTTGCGCGGGCTACGCAAGGTGTAACCGGGCTGCAAAAGAGCTTATTATTGGCGATAGCCCCTTAGGTGATCGGTGACAGGCTATGCGGACAATTCCTAACAAGAGCGAATTTGTGAAACACCTATCTGACGAAACCGACGTGATCTCAAGGCGCAGCGTCACGGAGTACGCAGTGCGTCGTCAATTGCATGACTTCGTTTTGCGCAACCCGTGCGACGCTTTGCCTCCATCTTTAAGCGCCTCACGAAACTGGACGCCGAACTTGTTTGTCTACTGGGCTCAGGGATTCGATGACGCGCCTCCTATCGTGAAAGCGTGCTTACGAAGAGTCAGATCTGTCGTGCGAGAGTCGCGGCTTATCGAACTCACTGACGCTAATCTGGCCGATTATTCTGACCTGCCAGGATACGTGCATGACAAGCTGGCTAGCGACAAGACGCATTATGCTGACGTGCTGCGTTGCGAGTTACTCAAGCGACACGGGGGCGTCTGGATCGATGCAACCTGTTATCTAAGTTTTGATCCGGGAACGATATCGCCTCAATTGCTGGGACACAATGACTTCGCTGCGTACAGGCGTAATCCACCTGATGTATTTATGCTTTCAAGCTGGTTCATGATCTCGCGTTCGAATTCTGCGATTGCGTCGGCTTTGTTGCATTATTTGCTTGAATATTGGCGCTGTCACGACACCAAAATCCACTACTTCCTGATCCATTTCCTGTTTGAAGCGTTGTACAATCTCCGCGAGGAAATACGAGATGATTGGAACTGTGGCCCGAACCTTGATGCCTATGCTGCACATAGATTGCAGGAACATTTGCTAGAGCCGTTCGATCAAGTCGCATTTCGGCAGATTATGGCGTCGTCCATGGTGCACAAGCTTACCTACAAACACGCGACACCGTTAAGCGGCGGTACTTACTACGCGCATCTGATTGGCTCTCAGTAAGTCGGGTGTTGAAGGTTCTATTTAGACGATATGGCGGCCTAGCAATTGGCTGGTCCGTACTTGAAGGGGACATCGGACGACAAGGGCTTTCGAAGCAATCCGCTTTTGTTCAAAGGACGCATCTGGATCAAAGATCATCCGTGGCGAAGCCCTTTCGTCATGCTCATGTTCAACGCTTGGCCTTCGCCTCCGCGAACTCCCGCCGCCTCAGCATCCCCCCGATGACACCAACGCCAATCACGTAAAGCGAGCCTTGCGTGAAGTCGGCGAGATGCGAATTGAACAGGCATCCAACGATGCCCTGAATGACGACGACCGATCCCAGCAACGACAGCCAGTCGCTTCCGCGAAAAAACCAGAGATGTGACAGCCACATTGTCCACAACAGAATGGCCCCGAGCACGCCAAGCTGAAGCGCGGTGGCGAGGGTCTGATTGTGCGGATTGTTTGTCACGATCGCCGAAAGCCCCGTCCCGCCGACGGAGGTCTTGCCGAATTGCTGCTGGATGGCGCCTGTCCCGTGTCCGATCCACGGTGCCTCCGCTATGCTGACCAGCGAGCGGCGCCAGAATTCCAGACGGACGGCTGTTGAGGTTTCGGCCTTCTGATCGGGCCTGTAGGTTTTTGCCTCCTCGACCACGGCGCTCAGCCGGCCCTGAAGATAGGGCGAGGTCGTGTAGGTTGCGCCCAACAAGGCGGTCCCGGCGAGAAGTGTGGTGAGTGCGTAGCGCCAGTTCGCGGTTTTCAGGGCGAGCCAGAAGACAAGCACGATTGCGGCCACGATCGCAGTGCGCCCGGTGGCGATATAGCCGACATTGATCAGGAAGATCGCGGCCAATAACGCAAGAGCCAAAGCAGCGCGGTGAATTCCCTCCGCACGTTTTTTCAGCGAGAGCACGATCAGCCCGAACGCGCACAGGACAAACGCGCCGCTTTGCGCGATATAATCCTTCACCGGTACCCCTGGCGTGCGCTCCCAGCGCCAGGACAAGGCAGGGAAGAAATACATCAGGAACGAGAGACAAAGGAGCGCGGTGCAGGAGAGGAGAAAGCCGATTAATACGACCTTGCCGTAGGGGCTCACCCGGAATTGGGCGAACAGGAAGGGGATTGCCATGAGCCGGTTGAGGTCACCCAGCGCCATCAGTCGATCCGGCCAAGGCACATTGGTCCAAAGCATCCCGATCGCGGCGAGGGCCCACAGAGCGGCCGGTGTCCCACCTGGCCATGTCTTGATCTCCTGGCCGACCTCGCAGAAATAGGGGCTCAGGAGCAGGGCAGCCATCCAGCAGACGGCGAGAATCGTGGCCACCGAGGTCGACCACGGTAATACGACGACCATGGCCAGGACGAGGGTGTCCGCGGTCCGCGCCATGAATTCGGGGATCCGGGACGTGAACCTAGTTTGTGCCATGGCGTGCAATTTGCTTCACAAGCTTGCTCAGCTTTTTTTTGAGTTGTTACAAACTGGGTTGTTTGCTTAGGGTGCTAAACGAGGGGTTGCGCAGCGTGAGGGGCGGTTGTGTCGGATGATAAGAGGTGCGACGTCGTTATCGTCAATTTCAATGCCGGTCCGTACCTAGCAGAAGCGGTACGCTCCCTGGAGACCTGTGCTGCGATCGCTCGCATTTTCGTCGTCGATAACGCATCGAGCGACGACAGCTTAGCCACGCTTTCAGTGTCGGACCAGAGCAAGCTGGTCGTCATCAAAAACGACGAAAACCATGGATTTGCAACCGCTTGCAACATGGGAATTGCGTCCGGACGATCCGACTTCATCCTGGTGCTGAACCCGGATTGCCGGGTGGAAAGCGAGGCCATCCGCCGGATGATGGCGATTTTCGAGACTTATCCCAATGTCGGCATGGTCGGGCCGCTCCTTCTGAATTCGGACGGAAGCGAACAGGCAGGCGGGCGGCGGGTGATCCCGACGCCGGACAAGACCTTTGCGCGGGCGGTCGGCTTGCTGCGCCTGAAGCGCTTCTTCCCCAAGCTTTTATCGGACTACGCCCTGCACGAAGAACCCTTGCCCGACCACCCGGTCGAAGTTGAAGCGATCTCGGGTGCATGCATGCTGGTATCGCGTGCGGCCATCGACAAGGTCGGAATGTTCGACGAACGGTATTTCCTGCATTGCGAGGATCTCGACTGGTGCATGCGCTTTCGCCAGCACGGCTACGCGATCCTCTTTGTGCCGGATGCAAAGGTTTTTCACGAAAAGGGCGTCAGCAGCCACTCCCGGCCTTTTGCGACCGAGTATCATAAGCATCGAGGCATGATTCGCTTCTACCGGAAGTTCTTGAGAGACCGGTATCCTTGGTATCTCTTCTACACGATCGTGGTTGCCGTATGGGTGAGATACGGAATCGTTGCCAGCACGATCGCGCTATCGGGAAAGTCAGAGCCCAAGTCATGACTCGGGTAGGCTTATTGGGCTCCAGTAGCTTGGTCGCGCGTACGCTGTTGGATGCGAGCGCGGAGAATGACGACTACGTCCCTTTTTCCCGTGCGGACACGCGAGGCGAACCGAAAGGTCATATTCCATATTGGATCAGTCTTGTTCCGATCTGGGCTCTCTCGGAACTCTTTCCATTGATCGAGTCGCATGGTGGTGAGCGCATCGTCGCCTTGTCTTCGACAAGCGTCTTCACCAAGATCAGTTCGGCTGACAATGCCGAGCGCCGCATGGTCGAAAAAATGCTGGATGGCGAGGCACGGCTGGCCGAATGGGCGAGCGCGCGCTCGATCCGCTACACGATCCTGAGGCCGACGATGATCTATGGGCGTGGCCTCGATCGCAACGTCTGCATGATCGCCAGCATGATCCGTCGCTTCGGGTTCTTTCCGCTGTTCGGTGCTGCGAATGGCCTTCGACAACCCGTTCACGTCGACGACGTGGCGCTGGCCTGCCGACGAGCGCTGGAGCTGGGCGGGGCGCCCGCGTATAATTTTTCCGGCGGTGAAGAGATCACCTATCGTGATATGGTCGTCCGGATTTTTGAGAGGCTCGACAAAACACCGCGCCTTGTAAATGTGCCTTTGTGGATTTTTCAGGCCAGTACCCCGGCGATACGGCTGATACCCAAGTTTCACGACTGGTCGCCGTCGATGGCTCGCCGGATGAACGAGGATCTTGTCTTCGACAATTCGCGAGCGACAGCCGATCTCGGCATCGCGTTTCGCCGCTTTGAACCGACGCTCGACGACCTTATTCCGAAAAAATGACTGCCTCAGCGGCGCTCCGACTCCCAGCGCTTGATCAGTCGCGTCAGCGGCGCACCAAGGGCAGGATTGAGCCAGCCGTTTTTGATCGAATTGCGCACCGTGTGCGCCGCGAAGAGCTTCCCGTAATGTGCTGTCTCTTCGGCAAGGATGAGCGCAAAGGACTGTTCGAGACGTGCCGTCAGGCCTTCGTCTCCGCAGGAATAGGCAATCAACATGCCCTGGTCATAGCCGCGCGGCGACAGGCCAAACCATTCCCAGTCAAGGATCAGAAGCTCCGGCGACGCGAGGTTGCTCCATTGCAGATCATTGTGTGAAGCGACGAAGTCATCGGGCAATTCGCGGCGGAAGTGACGCCGCAGCCATCGCTTGAAAAGATCCGGCTGGATGTGGGCTCGCCTACAGCGCTGCTTTGCAAGCGCTTCAAGCGCCTGGTTGAGGTCTGCGATCCAGCCGTCGCTGACGCCATGCGCACGGGCGTCGGCCCACGGGCCGTCTTCCAGCACACCGACCGCGGCTTGCGTCAAGCGAGCCACCCAGATTTCACCCTGATGGGTCCAGGACACTTCCTGCATCAATTTCGGCTTGCGGACACCGATGAGCGCATCGGAGGCCTGCTCGGCCTTCCAGCGCTCGTTGTCCGCGGAGGTGAGACCGAACACCTTGAGCCACAATCGGTTGCCGCTCGCGTCGCTCACTTCAGCTCCCGCACTGCGTCTGCCGTAGCCGAACTGGGTTTCGCCGGCGGGCCTGACATTCAGTCTTTCGCATGCCTCAGTGAAGTGCGATGCGAGGCCGGTGGTGACGAAGCCGAGCTGTCCCGCGTTCGTCTCGCCCGGACGAAATGCGTTCAGCGGCGCTCCTTCCGCCTGGCGCCCGCGGCCGATTTTTCCAACAGCGTCCGACAGGCGGCGAAAAAGCGACATTCTGGACCTTGAGGTTTTCCCCCGACTTGAGGGGTTTTTCCAATTTGGATAGGAGATATGCTGCTTTTTTTCACTGTGCGGGGGATGGCCGACCCGCGGAGGACAGGGTCGGAAACAGGATGGACAGAAAAGGCATCATTCTCGCTGGCGGTTCGGGTACCAGACTTTATCCGGTCACGGCGGCGGTCACCAAGCAATTGCTGCCGATCTATGACAAGCCGATGATCTATTATCCGCTATGCGTGCTCATGCTGGCGGGGATCAAGGACATCCTGATCATTTCAACCCCGGACGACACGCCGCGGCTGGAGCGACTTCTGGGTGACGGCTCCGCCTGGGGCTTGCGTTTCAGCTATTGCGTCCAACCCAAGCCCGAAGGGCTCGCACAGGCTTTCATTCTCGGAGCGGATTTCGTCGGCGACTCGCCCAGCGCGCTGATCCTCGGCGACAACATCTTCTATGGCCACGACTTGCAGACCTATCTCGAGAGCGCGGCGGCGCGCACGGATGGCGCGACCGTTTTCGCCTATCGGGTCTCGGAGCCGGAGCGGTACGGTATCGTGAGCTTCGATGACAAGGGCCGGGCGGCGACCATCGAGGAAAAGCCGAAGGTCCCCAAGTCGAATTTTGCGGTAACCGGTCTCTACTTTTACGACAATGAGGTCGTTCGCATTGCCTCGAGCATCAAACCCTCGGCAAGGGGTGAGCTGGAGATCACCGACGTCAACCGCGTCTATCTGGAGAAAGGTGCGCTCCAGGTCGAGACGCTGGGGCGAGGCTATGCGTGGCTCGACACCGGCACCCATGAGTCCTTGCTGGAAGCATCGCTCTTTGTCCAGACCGTGGAACACCGGCAAGGGTTGAAGATCTGTTGTCCCGAGGAAGTCGCCTTCCGGATGGGTCTGATCGACACCGCGCAACTGAATGCAATCGCAAACGCGATGGGCAAATCCAGCTATGGTCAGTACCTCAAGAGCATCGTCGAGCACGGCTGACGATTCGCCATCGTCATGGCGTTGCGCGCGGAACTTCTGCCGCGTCGGCCGTTGCGTGCGCCGCCGGCATTGAACAGGGCGTTCGCGACGATATAGTTGATGTCTCACACGAGTCGCCCTCATGAGACGAACGACGCGATGGTTGTTGTATATCGGCGTTGTCCTGGCCGCATTCGCCATCGTTTATTCTCTGACCGAGCCGGACAGCAGTTCGCAGCCGACCGTCGAGTTCAAAGACATCAAGACGTTGACGGCGGCACTGAACGATCGGCGGGCTGGTAGCCGGGCCGAGTTGCAATCGGCGGCGGAGCAGAGCGGCCTCCGGGTAACCCCTTACATCAAGGGCTTTGTCGAGGAGGTGCGCCGCACGGAGGGTGACGTGCAACTTTCCGGCTGGCTCGTCGATTCCGAGGGTGACGGCAGACCGATCCACCTCTTCATCTTCACGGGCGGCAAACTGGCTGCGCAATCGCAAACCAGGGGCGAGCGCGACGACATCACCAAGAGCCTCAATCTCTCGTTCGAGGAGAGAGCGAATGTCAAGTTCTCCGTCCGCGTCAAGTGCGCGTCCGGAGACATTCCGCAGATTCTCGCGGTCACCTATGACGG
>Ga0182748_1001760_pt1 | contig 20562 bp, 24 predicted proteins | sample eDN3rd37CKraftOP_FD_128877 | JGI IMG/M metagenome (GOLD analysis project Ga0182748, IMG submission 128877) | Enriched Organic Plus compost microbial communities from Emeryville, California, USA - eDNA 3rd pass 37_C Kraft OP (version 2) (version 2) ...
GCGCTCACGCTCGATCGACGCGCTGCGCGAGCTCCCGACCCGGCGCCCCCAGCCGGCTCCCGAGGCGGACCGCCCGATCCAGTGGGAGCTCGTGGACATCGACCGCTACCGGGTGCGGGACCGCGGTCGCACGGTCGGCTTCATCGACGTCGTCGGCGCGGTGCTCGTCGTGCTGTCCGGCGCCCGCTACGACCGCGCGACAGAGGTGCTGCAGACGCTCGACTTCGACACCGCGGTCGCCGCGCTGTGCGACCCCGACGGCCTCAGCGGCTGACGGGCGGGCGATGTCCGAGGGCCGTGGTTCACTGGGCCCATGAGCAGCACGACCTCCGCCGACGGGACGACGATCGCCTTCGACGCCGTCGGCGACGGTCCCGTCGTCGTCATCGTCAACGGTGCGCTGTCCCGCGGCGCGGACGCCGCACCGCTCGCGCGGGCTCTTGCAGACGCGGGCTTCCGCGCCGTCACGTGGGACCGCAGGGCGCGCGGCGCGAGCGGCGACGTGCGCGGATCGACACCGGAGCGAGAGGCCGAGGACCTCGCGGCGGTGATCGCCGCGAACGGCGGCGACGCGGCGGTGCTGGGCCACTCCTCGGGCGCCGTCCTCACCCTCTTCGCCGCATCGCTCGGGGTCCCGGCGCGCGCCCTGTTCCTCTCCGAGCCCCCGTTCGGGTTCGGCGCGGGAGGACCGTCCGAAGATCTCGCCGATCGGCTGCAGCGTCTCGTCGACGACGGACGCGATGCCGACGCGATCACGACGTTCCAGCTCGACGGCGTCGGGCTGCCGCAGGAGACGGTCGACGCCATCCGCGCGAGCGACCAGTTCGCCGACCTCGTGCCGCTCGCCCCGTCGACGGTGCACGACGCACGCCTGGTCGCTCAGGTGTCCACGCCGACGCCGGCAATGCTGTCCGTCGCGTCCCCGGTGACGATCCTGCGCGGCGAACAGACGTTCCCGTTCCTCGTGGCGGCCGCCGACCGCCTCGCCGCCGCGATGCCCTCGGCCGAGCTGGTCGTCGTGCCCGAGTCGGTCATGCACCGACCCGACCCCGTGGCGACGGCCCGGGTCGTCCGCGACCGGCGGGGCTGAGCACCGGTCGAAGTAGCACGAGGCGGGCCCGGCTGGCAATCCCCGTTCGCATCCGGACGAGCCTGCCTACCATCGGTGGCATGGCTGAGACCAAGAAGACCGCACCCAAGACTGCCCCGCAGCGCAACAAGCGTCGCGAGCCGCGCGGCGCCCAGCTGACGAAGGAGCAGAACGCCGAGAGCGGGTTCACCGCGTCGGCCACCCTGAGCGACAACCTGCAGAAGGTCCTGGTGGATCTCATCGAGCTCGCGTCGCAGGGCAAGCAGGCGCACTGGAACGTCGTAGGGAAGAACTTCCGCGACACGCACCGGCAGCTCGACGAGATCATCGAGGCCGCACGCGAGTTCAGCGACACGATCGCCGAGCGCATGCGTGCGCTGCACGCCCTTCCCGACGGACGCAGCGACACCGTCGCCGCGACGACCACGCTGCCGGAGTTCCCGCAGGGAGAGGTCGCCACGACGGACGTCATCGACCTCATCACCGAGCGCCTCGAGGACACCGCCGGCACCTGCCGCGACGTGCACGACGCCGTCGACGAGGAGGACCCGACCAGCGCCGACATCCTGCACGCCATCCTGGAGAAGCTCGAGCAGTTCGCCTGGATGGTCAGCGCGGAGAACCGCGTGCCGGCCGGCTGAGCCGGCCGCCCTCCCGACGACCCTGGTCCCGCCGCCCCCGCACGGCGGGACTAGGGTTTTCCCGATGACTGAGCTCGAACCCGCCGGCGCGCCGGCCCGCAGCGGAGTGCGCGACGTCGCCCGGGTCGCCGGGGTGTCGACGCAGACCGTCTCGCGCGTCCTCAACGGCCACGCCAACGTGCGCCTCGAGACGCGGGAGCGCGTGCTCGCGGCGATGAACGAGCTCGGCTACCGGGTCAACAACGCGGCGCGCTCGCTGGGCACGCGCACGACCCGCACGCTGGGCGTGATCGCGTCGGATGCGACGCTGTACGGCCCGTCGACCGGCATCGCGGCGCTGGAGGCCGCGGCCCGTGCGGTGGGGCGGTGGATCGCGACCGCGTACGCGACCGCCACGTCGACCGACTCGATGCTGGAGGCCGCCGAGCGGCTCCTCACGCAGGGGGTGGACGGGCTCATCGTGCTCGCCCCGCACACCACGACGCTGTCGGCGCTGACCGCGGCGCACCCCTCGATTCCGATCACCGCCCTGCACACGGGCGTCGGCGCCGAACGGCAGGAGGAGGGCGCCGCCCTCGCCGCCCGGCACCTCGTCGAGCTCGGCCACCGCCGCATCGCGCATCTGGCCGGCCCCGCGGACTGGCTCGAGTCGGCGGCGCGCGACGCGGGGGTCGACCGCGCGCTCGCCGCCGCCGGTCTGGAGCCGCTGGCGCGCTGGCGCGGTGACTGGAGCGCCGCCTCGGGGGCGGCCGCCGCCCCCGCCGTCGCCCGGGCGTTCGCCTCGCAGAACGCTCCGACCGCGATCATCGCGGCGAACGACCAGATGGCGCTGGGTCTCATCGGCGGGCTGCGCGCAGCGGGGCTGGATGTGCCGCGGCAGCTGAGCGTCACGGGCTTCGACGACAACGCCGACGCCGCGTTCTACTCCCCGCCGCTGACGACTGTCCGGCTGGATCTCGCCGGCGAGGCACGTCGCGCCATCGCGACGGCGCTCGGCGAGGCCGATCCGCCCCTTCCCGCGGCCCCTCTCCTCGTCCGCCGCGATTCCACAGCGCCCATCGGCTGAGCCGCGCCGATCGGCATCCGCCTCTGGACGACTCGAACTCTGGACGGCTCGAACTCTGGACGGCTCGCGGTGTTACCGGTAACATTCCGAGCGAACCCGGTCCCAGCGTTCCGACGGAGAAGCGTGATGACGAGCACCACTGCGGCACCGCCGCCCACCGGCGAGGACTTCAGCGCGCAGACCCGGCGGGCGATCGCCGAGATGCGCGAGACCGTCTGCCGGCTCCACGGGGAGCTCGTCCGCTACGGCCTCGTGGTGTGGACCGGCGGCAACCTCTCGGGCCGGGTCCCCGGCACCGACCTGTTCGTCATCAAGCCGTCCGGCGTCTCCTACGACGCCCTCACTCCGGAGAGCCTCGTCCTGTGCGACCTCGACGGCAAGGTCATCCCCGGTACCCCGGGCAGCCAGCACAGCCCGTCGAGCGACACCGCCGCGCACGCCTACGTGTACCGGCACATGCCGGAAGTCGGCGGCGTCGTGCACACGCACTCGACCTTCGCGACGGCGTGGGCGGCGATCGGCGAGGAGATCCCCTGTGTGCTGACGGCGATGGCCGATGAGTTCGGCGGACCCATCCCGCTGGGGCCGTTCGCCATCATCGGCGACGACTCCATCGGCCAGGGCATCGTCGAGACCCTCACCGGGCATCGCAGCCGTGCCGTCATCATGCAGAACCACGGTCCGTTCACGATCGGCACCTCGCCGACGGATGCCGTCAAGGCGGCCGTCATGCTGGAGGACGTCGCCCGCACGGTGCACTACGCGCGGCAGGCGGGCCCGCTCGTGCCGATCCCCCAGGAGAAGATCGACCGGCTGTACGACCGGTACCAGAACGTGTACGGCCAGGCCGAGGACGAACGGCGATGAGCGAGACGCCCGCGGCGCCCGGCACCGACGGCGCCGCCGTGATCGCGGCGGGTCGCGCGTCGCTCGGGATCGAGCTCGGCTCGACGCGCATCAAGGCGTGCCTCATCTCGGACGACGCGTCCACGATCCTCGCCGAGGGAAGCCACACGTGGGAGAACCGGCTCGAGGGCGGCCTGTGGACGTACGGGCTCGACCAGGCGCGCGACGGCGTGCGCGCCGCCTACGGAGCCTTGGCCGCCGACGCGGAGCGCCGCCACGGCATCCGTCCGTCGTCGCTCGCCGGGATCGGGATCTCGGCGATGATGCACGGCTACCTCGCCTTCGACGCCGACGGAGAGCTCGTCACCCCGTTCCGGACCTGGCGCAACACGAACACCGAGACCGCCGCCCGCGAGCTGACCGAGCTGCTGGGCGTCAACATCCCGCTGCGCTGGTCGATCGCGCACCTGCACCAGGCGATCCTCGACGGCGAGGAGCATGTGCCCCGCGTCCGCCACCTCACCACCCTCGCCGGCTGGATCCACGAGCAGCTCACCGACGAGCGGGTCCTGGGCGTCGGCGACGCATCGGGGATGTTCCCCATCGATTCCGCGACGCACACGTGGGACGCGACGCGGGTCGCCGCGTACGACGCGCACACCGCCGGCCGCCTGCCCGCCGACAGCATCGTGGACCTGCTTCCCCGCGTGCTCGTCGCGGGCGAGCCCGCCGGAACGCTCACGGAGCAGGGAGCCGCCCTGCTCGACCCCACCGGCACGCTGCGCCCGGGAATCCCGCTGTGTCCGCCGGAGGGCGACGCCGGGACAGGGATGGTGGCGACGGACTCCGTCGCCCCGCGCACCGGGAACGTCAGCGCCGGCACGAGCATCTTCGCCATGATCGTGCTGGAGCGACCGCTTGAGGAGCCGTTCGCGGAGATCGACGTGGTCACGACCCCGGCCGGCGCGCCGGTCGCGATGGTGCACTGCAACAACGGCGCGAGCGAGCTGGCCGCGTGGGCGGCGCTGTTCGGGCGGTTCGCCGAGCTCCTCGGCACCCCGGTCGCGTCCGACCGCGTCTTCGAGACGCTCCTCGCCGAGGCGCTCACCGCAGACGCCGACGCCGGCGGCCTGCTCGCCTACAACCAGCTCGCGGGCGAGCCGCTCGTCGGCCTCCCGGCGGGCAGGCCGCTCTTCGTGCGGACGCCGGAGAGCCGGCTCACGCTCGCCAACACGATGCGCGCGCACGTCTACGGCGTCTTCGCCGCGCTGGCGACGGGGATGGAGATCCTCGATGCGGCCGGCGTGCGGGTGGACCGCCTGCAGGCGCACGGCGGCCTGTTCCGCACCGGTCAGGTCGCGCAACGGCTCCTGGCCGCCGCGCTGCGGACACCCGTATCCGTCGCCGACTCGGCGGCCGAGGGCGGCGCGTGGGGCATGGCCGTGCTCGCCGGGTACCTGCGGCACGCGCAGGGCATCGATCTGCAGACCTACCTCCACGACCACGTCTTCCGCAGCACGCCGCTGCACAGCGCATCACCCGACGCCGAGGACGTCGCCGGGTTCGCCCGCTACCTGGATCGCTACCGGCGCGGCCTCGCCGTCGAGGCGGCCGCCGTCCACGCCCTCTGACCCCGAAGGAAGCCATGTCCTCCACCGCCCTGACCACCTCCCTCGACGGCTACGAGGTCTGGTTCGTGACCGGCAGCCAGACGCTGTACGGCGACGAGACGCTGCGCCAGGTGGCCGAGCAGTCCCAGACCGTCGCAGCCGGGCTGGGCGACCTCCCCGTGCGCGTCGTGTGGAAGCCCGTCCTCAAGGACGCCGACAGCATCCGCCGGCTCGCCCTCGACGTCAACGCGCGGGACGAGGTGATCGGCGTCATCGCCTGGATGCACACGTTCAGCCCCGCCAAGATGTGGATCGCCGGGCTCAGCGCGCTGAGCAAGCCCCTCCTGCACCTGCACACGCAGGCGAACGTCGAGCTCCCGTGGGAGGACATCGACTTCGACTTCATGAACCTCAACCAGGCCGCCCACGGCGACCGCGAGTTCGGCTACATCCAGACCCGCCTCGAGGTGCCGCGGAAGACGGTCGTCGGGCACGTGAGCTCGCCGGCGGTGCGCGCCCAGATCGAGACGTGGCAGCGCGCGGCCGCGGGGCGCCACGCCGCGCAGACCCTCAGGCTCGCCCGCTTCGGCGACAACATGCGCTACGTCGCGGTCACCGAGGGCGACAAGACGGAGGCCGAGATCCGGTTCGGCGTGCAGGTGAACACGTGGGGCGTCAACGACCTCGTCGACGCCGTCTCCCGCGCCACCGACGCCGAGATCGACGCCCTCGTGGAGGAGTACGCGTCCGCGTACGACGTCGCCCCGGAGCTGCTGCCGGGCGGCGAGCGCCACACGAGCCTGCGCGACGGGGCCGCCATCGAGATCGGCCTGCGGTCCTTCCTCGAGGAGGGCGGCTTCGGCGCGTTCACGACCTCCTTCGAAGACCTCGGCGCGCTGACCCAGCTGCCCGGCCTCGCCGTGCAGCGGCTCATGGCGGACGGCTACGGCTTCGGCGCCGAAGGCGACTGGAAGACGGCCATCCTGGTGCGGGTCGCGAACGTCATGGGCGCCGGGCTCCCGGGCGGCGCCAGCCTCATGGAGGACTACACCTACGACCTCACCCCCGGAGACGAGAAGATCCTCGGCGCGCACATGCTGGAGGTCTCGCCCTCGCTGACGACGTCGCGACCCCGACTCGAGGTCCACCCGCTCGGCATCGGGGGCAAGGCCGATCCCGTGCGGCTGGTGTTCACGGCGGATGCCGGACCCGCGGTCGTCGTCGCGCTCTCCGACATGCGCGACCGGTTCCGTCTGGTCGCCAACGTCGTCGACAACATCGCCGCCCCGGACCTCCCGAAGCTGCCCGTCGGCCGTGCGGTCTGGAAGCCGCGCCCCGACTTCCCGACGAGCGCCACCTGCTGGCTCACGGCGGGCGCGGCCCACCACACCGTCATGACGACCGCGGTGGGCGTCGACGTGTTCCGCGACTTCGCGGACATGACGGCGACCGAGCTGCTCGTGATCGACGAGTCCACGACCATCGGCGGCTTCCGCGACGAGCTGCGCTGGAACCAGGCCTACTACCGGCTCGCCCAGGGCCTCTGAGCCACCCGGACACCGCTGACCCACCCACGACCCCGCGTCGCACCGCGCAGAATGTGACCGCTCACTTCCATGCCGCCGGCGTCCGCGCCGCCGTCGAGGGGCTCCTCCGCCAGCGGGTGGACGCGATCGTCCTGGTCGTCGTCGACAGCGCCGTGCTCGAGGCCGTGCGCGCGCTCGACCTGAGCATCCCCCTCGTCGCGGCGGCATCCACGGCGCGACGGTCTCCGCGCATCGTCTCGATCGATCAGTACCGCGGCGCCCGCTCCGCGGTCCGGCACCTCGCCGAGCTCGGCCACACCCGCATCCTGCATCTGGCCTGGCCTCCCACCGCGCCGGACGCCGCAGAGCGCGTCCGCGGCTGGCGCGACGAGCTCAGCGAGCGCCGCCTCGAGATCGTCGACCCGGTGCACGGGGACTGGTCCGCGGCGAGCGGATACCGGCTCGGTCTCGAGCTGGAGGTGGAGCCCGGCAGCGCCCTGTTCGTGGGCAATGACCACATGGCGATCGGGGTGCTGTCGGCGCTGCGGGAGCGCGGCATCCGGGTGCCGGAGGACGTGAGCATCGTCGGCTTCGACGACGTCCCCGAGGCCGGCTACCTCTATCCGCCGCTCACGACGGTGCGGCAGGACTTCGCGTCGCTCGGCGAGCTCATCATGCAGAAGGTGCTCGTGGCCGTGGAGGAGCCCGAGACGGCGACCGAGGACACCCCGCTGCCCACGCACCTCATCGTGCGGCAGTCGACCCGCCCCGCGCCGGGCAACGCCTGACCCCGGCCTGTCAACCCCCGTGCGCGCCGGGGGTTTGCGCGGCTGACTGGGAACCGACGAGAGGAAGCGACATGCAGGAATCGGATCCCCGCGGCACGGACGGCCGCGAAGACGGCACGGGCGGCAAGACGGGCAACCCGGGCGAGGACCGCGCCTACCTCCAGGGCGAGCCGCCCACGCAGGTGGACGAGGAGGCGGTCCGCGCGGCCGGCGAGGCCGACGACGACGAGCACACCTACGGGCCGGCCGCGCAGGCCTGAGCGACGCGCGAGCGGTTCCGGAGGCGCCGTCAGGCGACGGGCGTCCGGCAGGCGATCGAGACGGCCGCGCGGATGCCGTCGGTGAACGGCGCGCCGTGGCCCGGCAGCACCAGGCTCGCCTCCGTCTTCCCGAGCGCGCTGAGACTCACCAGGTTCGCCGCGACGTCCGCCGTCGCGGCCCGGGCCACGATCCGCGGTCCCTGCCGCCCGGTGTAGGGATCGAGCGTCACGAGCGCATCGCCGGTGAAGACGATGCCGCGGTCCGGCAGGAGGAACGCGCAATGGCCCGCGGTGTGGCCCGGTGTGGCGATGGGGACGAGCCCCCCGGGGACGTCGAGCGGCACACCGGGGCGCACGTCGCCCTCCGCGGCGGACCCCTTCACCCGCAGCGCGCCGGCGGCCACCATCGACCCGAGGATCGGCAGCGCCCCCGGGTGCTGGAACGGGTAGGGCCAGCGCGGCCGCTCGTGCTCGTAGCGGTACGGATGCCGCACCAGCGGGCGGTCGGCGGCGTGCACGTGGACGGGTACGCCCTCGTCGCGCTCGAGGCGCGCGCAGAGCCCGACATGGTCGAAGTGCCCGTGCGTGAGCACGACGGCGGAGATGTCGGACGGGGTCGCGCCGAGCGACCGCAGGGCGTCGCCGAGCATCCGCCGGCTGCCCGGGAGGCCCGCGTCGACGAGGGTCAGACCGTCCGGGGCGACGACGAGGTAGCAGTTCACCGCGCCACGGTGGATGCGCAGCACCCCGTCCGCGACCGGGGTGACCGATTCACGCTCGCGGGCCATCGCGACGCCCTCTCACCGACGCCGCACGACGGCGCGCACGACGGCGACGGCGACCCCGGCGGCGACGATCCAGGGACCGGCGACCAGGATCGGGTCCAGCCACATGTGCCCGAGGTCGGCGCGTCCGCGGCCGAAGCGGGAGCTGATCGGGCGACGACGTCCCTCGCCCAGCACGCCGGTCTCGGTGACGGGGTTGTCCGGTCGCAGCGACGCGAGCGAGCGCAGATGCGCCCCGCTCGCCTCGACGCGGTCGGCGGCGACGAGGAGCAGCCAGTGCGCGGCGCGCCCCTCGCTGAACCGCGCGTACGCGTAGCGGCGGATGACGCCCGACACCCCGTGCAGCGGCTGCGCCGTCCCGAACACCGGGGTCAGCATCCGATGCTCGATCGACCGCTCGCGCGGCGTGGTCTCCGGCTGACGCTCGGGCATGTCCCAGTGCGCCCCCGTCTCCAGGTCGAGGCGCTCCTTGGGGACGGACGGGCGGTCGGCGGGGTCGAGGTCCGCTCCCCAGCCAGGGATCGTCTCGCGCAGCCGGTCGGCGGACGGGCTGTGCGGGTGGTCTCCTGCGGTGTACGGCATGGTCTCCTCCTCAGGTCACAGCTCGACGACGGTCTTGATGCAGTCGTCGAGCTTCGACGAGAACATGTGGTAGCCCTCGGCGATCTCGTCGAGCGGGATGCGATGGGTGATGAGCTCGCGCGGCGCGATGCGGCCCGCCCGGATGTGCTCCAGCAGGCGCGGCCACTGCCGCTTGACGGGGGCCTGGTTGGTGCGGATCGTCAGCCCCTTGTTCATGGCGTCGCCGAACTTCACGGCGCTGAAGAGGGGCCCGTACGCGCCCATCACCGACACGGTGCCGCCCTTGCGCACGGAGTCGATGGCCCAGTTGAGGGCGATCGGGGAGCCGCCCTGCAGCTTGAGCTTGGCCGACGTGATGTGCTGGGTGAGGTTGCCGTCGGCCTCCGCGCCGACCGCGTCGATCGCGACATCCGTCCCCAGTCCGTTCGTGAGTTCCTTGAGGAGCACGACGACGTCGGGATGCCGGGCGAACGAGTAGGTCTCCGCGAGGGAGAAGCTGCGCGCCTTCTCCAGGCGGTAGTCGAGATGATCGATGACGATGACCCGCCCCGCGCCCATGAGCCACGCCGAGCGCGCCGCCGACAGCCCGACCGGTCCGGCCCCGAACACCGCGACGGTGTCGCCCTCGGAGATCTCGCCGAGCTGTGCGCCGAAGTATCCCGTCGTGAACGCGTCGGTGAGCATGAGGGCGTCCTCGTCGCTGATGTCGTCGGGGATCACCGACGGGCCGACGTCGGCGAAGGGCACGCGCACGAGCTCCGCCTGCCCGCCGTCGTAGCCGCCCGCCGTGTGCGAGTAGCCGTAGATCCCGCCCACGGCGGTGGCGTTCGCGTTGACGTTGTGGCAGTTGGAGTACAGGCCGCGCGCGCAGAAGTAGCAGGACCCGCAGTAGATGTTGAACGGCACCATGACGCGGTCGCCCGGTGTGAGGCTCTGCACCGACGGGCCCACCTCCACGACGCGACCGATGAACTCGTGGCCGAAGGTGTGGCCGATCCGGGTGTCCGGGATCATGCCGTGGTACAGGTGCAGGTCGGATCCGCAGATGGAGGCGAGCTCGACCCGCACGATCGCGTCGTTCGGGTGCTCGATCACCGGATCCGGTTTGTCCTCGACGCGGATCTTGTAGGGACCGCGGTAGACCATCGCCTTCATGGGGCTTCCCTTCGCTTCGCGTGAGCGCCCATTCTCATCGGCCCGCCCCGGGTCTGTACGGCGCTTGATTCCTGGGCCGCGGTGTGGCAGGGGCCGTCACGCCGCGCGGTAGTCGCGGGCGTCGGACGTGGGCACGATGAGCCCCTGCCGGAGGAAGCCGTCCAGCCAGCCCCGCATCGGCCACTCGCCCCAGCGGTCGCGGAACAGCCTGCCGTTGCGCAGGATGTCGGCGAGATGCTGCACCGGCGGATCCTGCGTCGGATGCCACTGGTGGTACGCGCGCGCGTCGCCGATCCACGCGAGGTCGATCCCCCGGTCGCGGGCGAGGCGTCCGAAGTCGGTGTCCTCCGCGCCGTAGCCGACGTACCCCTCGTGGAAACCGCCGATCCGACCCCACACGTCGGCCGCGACGGCGAAGGACAGCGACCAGAACAGGTCGTGCGCCCCGCCGACGAGGACGTCCCCGGGCCGCGGCGCGGGGCGCGCGGGGTGCGGCGCGTCCAGGCGCGGGAGGTCGGTGACGTCGTACCCGGCCGCGGGGGGCGGCGGCAGGTAGGTGACCGGTCCGCACAGGATGCCTCCCGCGGTCCGGGGAGCGACCGCGGCCCGCGTGTACGCGTCCACGAGGCGCGGCGCCGGCACACAGTCGACGTCGAGGAAGACGAGCACGTCGGCGCCGCGCCGCAGCGCCTCCTCGGCCCCCGCGTTGCGCGCATGGGCCAGGGGGAGTCCGACGTCGGTCGCGGCGACCGGGACGGTGACGGCGCCGACCCGGGCGGCGAGTCCCTCGAGCGCGGGATCGTCCATGGCGACGACGATCCTCACGTCCGGGCGCACAGGGCTGCGCGCGAGGCCGGCCTCCTGCTGTCGCCAGTGGCCGTGACGACCGTGCGCGATCGTGATGACGGCGGTGCGGGTCATGCGTCGCGCGCCACCTCCCGGATCACGGCGGCGGCACGACGCGCGCCCTCGCCGTCGTTCCACCGCGCCCACGCCTCCCCGTCACGCTGCGCCGTCTGCGCGAGGATCTCCGGCCACCCCGCCCGGGGGAACCGGCGCAGAACGGTCACCGGGCAACCCGCCTGGACGAGCGCCCGCGCCGTCGCCGCCTGCTCCTGATGCGGTCGCGTCTGCGGGATGATCACGGCCGGACGCCGGGCGGCCGCGACCTCCGCGACGGCGTTCTCCCCCGCGTGGGTCACGACGACCGCGGCCGCGCGCAGCAGCCGCCACGGATCGTCGGCCCAGCGGCCCGAGCTGCCGCCCACGTGCGTCCACGACCAGTCCGCGGTCGCGTCGGCCGCCGCGGTGACGAGCGCCGGTGCGAAGTCGTCTCCGCCGCTGCCCGAGAGGACGAGCACCCGGCGCTCGGGCCCGTGCCCCGCGCGGTCGGCCGCCGCGAACCTCGAGATGGCACCGACAGGGCGCACCCTCGCCCGCACCTCCTCCGGGAGCCCGTCGGTCAGCGCCGTCGACGCTGCCGGCCACGCCGCCACGATGGCCGTCGAGACGGCGTAGCCGAGATCGTGCGCCGGGTCCTGCCGGTTTCCGGGCATCGCGATCGTGACGACGGGGACGCCCAGGAGCCGACACAGCAGCGCGACCTCGACGGAGACGTCGACGACCACCGCGGCCGGCCGGGTCCGCGCGATCCACGAGGCGATCGCCGCCATCCGCGACCGGAGCCCCGCGCTGCGCAGCGGTGCCCAGTGCAGGCGACCGTGCGCCTGCGGATCCCGCGGTGGGTCGTCGTCGACATCGAGGGGAAGCTCGACCCACGGCCCCGACCACTCCGTGCTCCGCGGCAGCGAGGTGAGGATCGTGACCGGTTCCGCGAGAGCGCGTGCGATGGCGATCGCCCGCGAGAGGTGCCCGCGGCCGTGGTGGTGGACGTAGTAGCCGATCATGTCAGGCGGCGAGCGGGCGGGTCCCCGCGTAGACGTCCTCGTAGCCGCTCACCATGGCATCGAGGGAGCAGTGCCGCACGGCGTGGGCGCGGGTGCGCGCGCGGTCCAGTCGCAGGGCCCGCCGCATGGCCTCGGCCAGCGCGGCGACGTCGCCCGCGGGGCACAGCACGCCGGCATCGGGCGCGATGCGCTCGGGCAGCCCGCCTCGCGCGAACGCGGCGACGGGCGTCCCGCACGCCATCGACTCGGCCGCCACGAGGCCGTACGGCTCGTCCCACTGCGGGGTCACGACGGTCACGCCGGAGTGCCCGACGAGGTGCACGAGCTCGCGCGACGTGAGATGGCCCACGTAGCGGATGTCGTCGTCCAGCCGTGGCGCGATCTCGGCGTCGAAGTACGAGCGGTCGAAGACGGGTCCCGCGAGCCGCATCCCCATCCCGGCCCTGCGCGCCGCGTCGATGGCGATGTGCGGCGCCTTCTCCGGCACCAGGCGCCCGAACCAGACCGCGTCCCGCCCGCCGGGCCCCGCGTGCCAGAAGTCCGTGTCCACGCCGTTGGGGATCACCGTCGCCGCCACGGCGTGGCGCCACTGGGCGGCGGTGTAGTCGCTCACCGCGACGAAGCGCGCGGATGCCGCGGCGAACCGCAGCGCGGACTCGAGCCACGGCGTGGGCGGGGTGTGCAGCGTCGTCACGATCGGCACGGGCACAGCCCCGGCCATCGCGACCGGGAGGTGGTGGAGCGTGTTGTTGTGGATGATGTCGAAGCGGTCCGCAGCCGTGCGCGCGAGATCCAGCATGAGCTGCAGGTATGCGTGATGCTCGGCCATCCACTGCTCGGCGGGCATGGAGACATCCGCCCGTGCCGCAGGACTCGCGCGGAAGTCGGCCGCACGGAGCAGCTCGACGCCGTCGGGCAGCGCCGCGTCACCGCCTTCCGCAGCGGCGCCGGCGAAGAGCGCGACCTGGTGACCGCGGGCGGCGAGCGCCCGTGCGAGGGCGCTCGTGTGCGCCTCCAGGCCGCCCGCGAACGGTTCGGCGATCGGGAAGCGGCTGGAGGCGATGAGGCAGATCCGGAGTGCGCTCATGCGACCAGCGATCGATAGAGGGCGGCGTGCGCCCGTGCCACGAACTGACGCTGCTGCATCCGGTACGAGACGGACAGCGGCAAGGGCGCGCCCGCGTCGTGCGCGGCGGCGACGGCGACGGCGAGGGATGCGGCATCGAGGCCGTTCTCGTCGTGGTGGTACTCGAAGACATCCCCCTGGAAGCAGTAGTACCCGCAGTCGGGCGCGATGACCGCGGTGCCGACGTCGCGGCAGGCCTCGAGCCACCCGGAGTGCGTGCCGAATCGGTACGGCAGCACCGACACGTCCAGGTCGGCGAGGTAGGCGAACAGCTGCTCGTCGTCGAGGAAGTCGTGCACGCGCAGATCGACGCGACCGGCATCGGCGGCCTCGCGCAGGTGCTGTGCCAGGCGCGGCTCGTAGCGCGCTCCGTCCGGCTCCAGCACGTCGCGGTGGCCGTTCACCTGCAGCACGGCGTGCGGCAGGTCGGCGAGGATCTCCTCGAGCGCGGCGATCACGGGCAGTGGATCCATGCTCGCGCGGAGGCTCTTGACGTGGACCCCGATCCGGAACACGTCGCGCGCCGGACGCGCCGCGCGTTCCGCCGCGAGCCGCCGCATGGTGTCGAAGGGGACGACATGAGGATGCGGGAGAACGAGGGCGGAGCGGCCCCATCGGCGGCCGATCTCGGCGGCGGCACCTGCCGTGAGGGTCACGATCGCGTCGGCCGCGGGCACGAGGATGTCCAGCTGCGCATCGTGCAGCTCGCGGGACGCGTGATGGGGGTTCCGCAGGTCGTGCACGGTGTACACGAGGGGTCGATCCGTCTCGCGCAGAGCGGCGACCACCTCACGGAGATGCCCGGGGTCCAGAGCGTCGAACCCGAACTGCACATGCATGACGTCGAAGTCGTCGTGTGCGCGGATCCACGCGGGATCCAGCATCACCGGGGGCCACCACTGGGACACCGCGGACCGACCCGGCTCATCGGGGTCGGGGTCGTCGAGCCGGCGCACCTCGGCCATCCCCGCCTCGCGCGCGGCCGGGCTGAGGTGCCGCACGTAGACGTGCCCCTCCGGGACGGAGGCGACGCGGATCGTGCGGGCGTCGGAGATGGGCAGCTGGGGCGCGGGGACATCCAGGGTCACTCGCCCGAAGCTAGGCGAGGCGGACGACCACGTGTCCACCCTTGACAGAGCGATCCCATCGGCGTACGTCGGGGAGGCGGATGCCTCACACGCCGATCGGCGCCCCTCGCACGGGGCGCCGATCGGTGGAGGTCAGGCGTCCGGGTCCTCGCCCTCCGCCTGCGAGGGGTGGCCGTCGGCCGGCTGAGGCTCCGCGGTCTCCTCGCGGTCGGGGTCCTCCCCCTCGGCCTGGCTGGGCTTGCCGACCCGCGGATCGGATTCATGCTGTCGATCGTTCATGACGAGAGTCTCGACGGGGCGCTCAGCGCAGGGCAGGGGGTTGACACGGGCCAGCCGCCGCGTGCCCGGTCCTCAGGCCGATGCGGCCGCGAGCGCGGCGCGCACGTCGGCGGCGAAGCCCGCCACGGTGAAGCCCTCCGGAAGACCGTCGATGAAGACGAGGTCCGAGATGGCGCCGCCGGTCCGCAGCTGCACGATGTCGCGGTACTCGGGCGAGTCGTACCATGCCTGGGCAGCGGCCCGGTCGGGGAACTCCATGAGCACGACCGATCCCGGGCAGGCGCCTTCGACGACATCCGGATCGCCCTGGGCGAGCCAGCGACCGCCGTACGGCGCGACGGTGGCCTCGACGCCTGACAGGTACTCGAGACCCTGCTCGTTCGGAATGCCGCCCGGGATGCGCAGGTGGTTGACGAGGTAGGTGACCATGATCGTTTCCTCTCAATTAGATGATGCTCGTAATTTAGATGACCTCTATACTCTAATTGACGGACGACGGGTCGCGAGGAGGAGAAGATGGGCAGAGCATCACGCGCGGATGCCGCACGGCACCGCCAAGAGATCGTCACGGCGGCGTCGCAGCTGCTGCGCGAGCGCGGAGCCGAGGCCGTGAGCGTGCAGGAGGCGATGGCAGCGGTCGGTCTGACGCACGGCGGCTTCTACAAGCACTTCGGCTCGAAGGGGGAGCTGTTCGCGTCGGCCGCCGGCGCCGCGTTCGATGACATCAGCCATACGCTCGATCGGATCGCCGCGGAGAGCGCCGACGAGGGCGACGCCCGGCGGCGCGTGTTCGACGAATACCTCGCGGGGCCGCACCGAGACGACGCCGCCCACGGCTGCGCGAACACGGCGCTGGCCGCGGACGCCGCACGCACGGACGACCCCGCCTTCCGCGCCGCCTACACGGAAGGCCTGCAGCGCACGGTGTCCCGGCTCGCCGAGATCGAGGGAGACGCCCAGGACAGGCGGGCCGCCATCGCCGACCTGATCGTGCTCGTCGGCGGATTGACGCTCGCCCGCGCAACCGCAGGGGATTCCGTGTCGGACGAGATCCTCGAGGTCGCGCGGGGGCTCGCGCGGCGGTGAGACCCTCGCGCACACCCGCGCGCGCGGATCCGGGCTTCAGCCCGCGCCGCCCGCCGATCCCGCGTGCGGTGCGATCACGGCGTCGAATGCGGCGCTGAGTGACGCGGCGACCGTCTCGGGCTGACCGAGGTAGCCGTTGACCATGGCGCCGTCGCGGAGGAGCAAGAGCTGACGCGCCGCCGAGTCGACATCCTTGATGCCGGTCTCGCGCACGATGCTGGCGAAGAAGTCGAGCGTCCAGCGGCGGTGGGCGTCGACGGCCACGCGGACCGGATCCTCGGGGTCGGGGTACTCCGATGCGGCGTTGATGAACGCGCATCCCCGGAATCCCGGCAGGCAGCTCGCGGTGCCGATCCCGGTCGCGACGTTGTGCAGAGACCGGGCGGGGTCGCCCTCCACGCGGAGGCTCTCCAGGAAGGCCCGCTCAGCGGCAGCCTGCATCTCCAGATACGCGACGACCAGGTCGCTCTTGGTCCGGAAGTGGCGGTAGAACGTCACCTTCGTCGTGCCGACGTCCTCGATGATCCGATCGGCGCTCGTGGCACGGATCCCCTGGGCGTAGAACAGCTCACTCGCCGCCGCGAGGATGCGCGCGCGGGTGTCGGATCCGGCTCGGGGACGGCCCGGCGCCTGCGTCTTCTCGACCATCACCTTTCCCCGATTCTTCTCGTGAGGGCTTGACCGTCGCGTTCCATCAGCATAGAGTCTCCCAGGTAGACGTACTAGTAACTCTACATCCACCTCATCGACACAAGGAAGGGACGGACTCATGACCGTCGACACAGGCACCGCGCCCGGGATCACCGGCGCGCTGCGCCGCCTGTACTACATCCGCTTCGCATTCGCCCTCATCTGGGCGGTGCTCCTCATCGCCACCGGCGGCAGTCCGGGGCTGTTCCTCACGGTCTGGCTGTTCCTCTACCCGCTCTTCGACGCGGGCGCGGTGCTGTACCAGCTGCGTGCGGACCGCACGAGCTCCGCGCCGCGCGTCCCCGAGTGGATCAACGTGGCTCTCAGCGTCGCCGCAGCGATCGCCCTCGCGATCGTGTCCTCGTCGGCGACGGCGGTGCTCATCGCGTGGGGAGCGTGGGCGATCGTCTCCGGTCTCCTCCAGCTCGTGGTCGCGATCGCGCGACGTCGTGCCGGCGGCCAGGTCGCGCTCATGATCAGCGGGGCCGTCTCGATCCTCGCGGGCGGTGCGTTCGCCGCGATGGGCGCAGGAGGCGGCTCCTCGCTCGTCGCGATCGGCGGCTACGCGATCGTCGGGGCCGTCCTGTTCCTCATCTCGGCTGTGCGGCTCAGCATCCTGAAGGGACGGGAGTCGTGAGCGCCGCATTCGACTACGACCTCATCGTCATCGGTGCCGGACCCGTCGGCGAGAACGTCGCGGACTACGCGCACAAGCGCGGACTGTCCGTCGCGATCGTCGAGGCGGAGCTGGTCGGCGGAGAGTGCTCGTACTGGGCGTGCATCCCGTCGAAGGCACTGCTGCGCCCCGGCCAGGCGCTGCGTGCCGCGCAGCGCGTCGCCGGCACACACGAGGCCGTGACGGGTCCTCTCGACCCCGCCGCGGTGCTCGCCCGACGCACGTCGTTCACCGAGGGATGGGACGACGCCGGCCAGGCGCAGTGGCTCTCCTCCGCCGGCATCGACCTGCTCCGCGGACACGGCCGGATCACCGGTCCCCGCGAGGTCCAGGTCGGCGACCGGACGTACCGCGCGCAGGCCGTCGCCGTCGCGACCGGCTCGACGCCCGTCGTCCCGTCCATTCCCGGACTCGACGCCGTCGGCGCCTGGGGCACCCGCGAGGCCACCGGCGCCGAATCGGTGCCGGATCGTCTCCTCGTCCTCGGCGGAGGGGTCGCGGGCACCGAGCTCGCGTTCGCGTTCCGCTCGCTGGGCGCCGAGGTCACGGTCCTCGCACGTCAGCCGCTGCTCGAGCGCGAGGAGCCTTTCGTGGCTCTTGGGACATTGGGTGGGGGTCATGGGGTGAGTCCGCCGGCGGCGAGGAGCATGCGGAGGCGGTAGTTGTGCTGGTTGCGGTAGCCGCGGGCGAGGCGGCGGTGCAGCTCGATGATCCCGTTGACGGCCTCGGTGCCGCCGTTCGATGACCTCCCGGTCGTGAAGTAGGCCAGGAACGCAGCCCGCCAGCGGCGGAGGGTGCGGCCGAGCCTCGCGATCTCCGGGATCGGGCAGGTGCGGAACGAGTCGACGACCTTCTGCGCGATCCGCCGCCCCTCGGCGAGGTCTTTCTGGTGGTAGGCGGAGCGGAGTTGCTGCGCGCACTGCCATGCGACGAACACCTCGTCGTGCGCGGGATCGGCCTCGATCGCCGTCGCGAGCCTGATCCGCTGCTTCTCTGTGAGGTTCTCGGCCCCGGCGCGGAGGATCGTCTGGATCCCGTAGAGCGGGTCGCCCTTCCGACCGCGATGTCCGAGGGTGTCCTGCTGGACGCGGCGGCGCACCTCGTCGACCGCTTGCGTGCCGAGTTTCACGACGTGGAACGCGTCGAGCACCGCGGTGGCGTCCTCGAGCTTGTCGTCGATCGCGGTCTTGTAGCCCGCGAACGGATCCAACGCCGCGACCTTCACGTTCTTCCGGAACGCGTCTCCCCGCTGGCCGAGCCAGGATGCGTAGGCCTTCCCCGACCGGCCGGGCACCAGATCCAACAGCCGCGCCCGCGTCTTTCCGCGCTCGTCGCGGCTGAGATCGACCATCCCGGTCAGCTCCTTCGGGCCGCGCTTGCGGGGGTCGACGTGATGCCAGATGTGCTCATCGACGCCGAGCGTGGTGACCCCATCAAACCGGGACTCATCGGCCGCCAACGTGACGAGCTCGGGCTCGACAGCGCGCCACACCGTCTTCCACGACGTCCCCAGCTGCCGGGCAAGTCCTGCGATCGTGGCGTGTTCGCGCCGCAGTTGTCCGATCGCCCAGCCGATGGCTCGGTTGGTGATCGACCCGCGCCTGGCGACCAGACCCGGCAACTGCTCCGTGAACGTCTTCCGCTCGCATTCCTGCTCACCGCATCGCCAGACCCGCTGTCGCCACACGACTCGCACCCGCATCGCGCCGGGCACGTCATGAAGCACCCGGCGGCGACGCCCGCGACCGACAGCTACGACCCCGCACGACGGACACCCCGTCGGGATCGCGGGACTTGAGACCGTCACGACCAGCAGCCCGTCGCGGCGGTCGACGTGCTCGACATGAACGCCGTCGAGGCCAAGCAGGAGGTCGCAGCGGGAACACGGATCAGCGGCAGAGCGCGCGTCAGCGCACCCCGAAGTAGGGTGAAGCACGTCGAGGTCCTCGTGATAGATCAGGGAGTTAGCGCTTCTGATCCTCGGGGACCTCGACCCCTACCCGCCAACCATCACCCGGCGAGCCCTACCCCCACCGGATGTCCGAAGAGCCCCTTTCGTCGGCGAGCACCTCGCGGCCGCCCTGCGCGAGCAGGGCGCACAGGTGCTGATCGGCGTCACCCCCGAGCGCGTCGACCGCGGCGAGGACGGCGTCGTGCGCGCGATGCTCTCCGACGGCACGATCATCGAGGCCGACGAGATCCTGGTCTCGACCGGGCGCCGGCCCCGCACCGCCGACCTGGGACTCGACACGGTCGACCTCGTCCCCGGCGAACCGCTGCACGTCGACGACACGATGCTCGTGGACGGCACCGACTGGCTCTACGGCGTCGGCGATGTCAACGGCCGGGTGCTGCTCACGCACCAGGGGAAGTATCAGGCGCGCGCAGCCGGGGAGGCCATCGCCGCACGCATCCTGGGCGAGCCCGTGCAGGATGCCGCGTGGGGAGCGCACGTCGCGACAGCCGACCACCGCGCCGTCCCGCACGTCGTGTTCAGCGATCCCGAGGTCGCCAGCGTCGGCCTCACCGAGGCTCGCGCCCGCGCGGAGGGGCTGAACGTCCGCGCCGTCGAGTACGACCTCGGCGCGGTCGCCGGCGCGATGCTCCACGCGGACGGCTACACCGGGCGCGCGAAGCTCGTCGTCGATGAGGACCGGCACGTCGTCGTCGGCGCGACCTTCCTCGGTCAGGACGTCGCGGAGCTGCTCCACTCGGCGACGATCGCGATCGTCGGCGAGGTGCCGATGGACCGCCTGTGGCACGCCGTGCCCTCCTTCCCCACGATCAGCGAGGTCTGGCTCCGGCTCCTCGAGGCCTACGGCCGCCCGAGCGTCGACCGGACCGCATGACTGCCGTCGCGCCCGGCACCCCGGACGCGACGACGGACCCACAACCGAAACAACCGAAAGGAACCATCATGTCCACCAAGATCACCCTCATCTTCGAGAACCCCGACGACACGTCGAGCTTCGAGGAGGCCTACCCGACGATCGTCGACCTCGCCCGGCGTCTGCCTGACGTGCGGCGCATCGAGAGCGCCAAGGTCTGGCCGAAGGAGGACGGGTCGCCGACCCCCGCCCACCGCACACTCGACCTCTACTTCGACGGCTACAACGAGGCGTCGGCGGCTGTCGCGACGCCCGCCGGCGGCGAGTTCTTCCAGCGCGTCATCGCGACCGGCACCCCGTTCACGGGGCTGTTCTCCGACGTCGAGAGCGAGTGACGGCGCACCGGCGCCGAGCCGCCGGACGAGAGGCGGGCGACCACTGTGCGGGTCGCCCGCCTCGTCGTTCCCGGATGCCGCGCTCGGATGCGCGCTCCTGGGCGTCGCGCGGCGCCCGCTCTGTCGATTCGTGGCGCC
>Ga0182748_1001762_pt1 | contig 20528 bp, 22 predicted proteins | sample eDN3rd37CKraftOP_FD_128877 | JGI IMG/M metagenome (GOLD analysis project Ga0182748, IMG submission 128877) | Enriched Organic Plus compost microbial communities from Emeryville, California, USA - eDNA 3rd pass 37_C Kraft OP (version 2) (version 2) ...
CATTGCCGCCGAATGCGAAAATCACCGCCGATGTATGCAGCGGGCGCAGGCGGCCGAAGTTCAGATAGGGTTCCAGATTGAGATCGGGAAAGGCAAGCTGCGCGGCGATGATGACGCCGACCAGAAATCCGGCCACGCCCCAGAAAACCGTCGCGATGACGCCGTAACGGATCGGGCCGTCCATATAGGTGGACTGGTCGACCTTTTTCGGCGTCAGGCCGTAATCGGCGTTCCGCATCAGAAGAATGGTGAAGATGGCCAGTGTAGCGAACAGAATCCACATATGGGTTCTGAAAAGCTCATCATGGGAAAATCCGGCCAGCAGCACAGCAAAAAGTGCCCCCAGACCGGAAAGGACTGTTCCAGCGGCGTAGTTCATGAAATCCCCTCGCAGCGCATGACAAGAGCCGTCTCGGGTGAGACAGCAATAGCGATAAGTTCGCTATCTGCGCTCGGCGTTCGGGTGTCATTGATCTAAATCAAAGACATTGCTGAAGCGCCGGAAAGACAGGGGAGAAAGCCTGATCAGGTTTCGTCGTGAAGCGGTTCCAGCTGGATCATGATATCGACCTTCCTGATCGTGTATCCGGCAGGCGGAGCGGGAAGCGGGCCGACGCTTATCGATTCCGACGGGATATCGATGATGCGATCTTCGGCTGCGATATAGAAATGCGTGTGGTCGCCCGTATCGGTGTCGAAATAGGTCCGTTCGCCATTGAGGGATATCTTGCGGATCAGGCCCGCTTCAGCAAACTGGTTCAGCGTGTTGTAGACAGTTGCCACCGAAAGCATTTCTCCCGCCAGCCGTGCCTCTTCATAAAGCACGTCCGGCGTGACATGCCGATGTTTGTCCAGAAACAGCAATTGACCGAGCGCCATGCGCTGGCGCGTGGGGCGAAAGCCAGCCCGCTTGAGGATTGATCTGACCTTAGAGGCAAGTTGCTTCCGGGAGCCTCTGCCGTTTCGTGCGGGTTGCGGTTTGAACAGCATGTCTAGCCTCAATGATCTGTCTGGCGGAATGAAAATGTGCTGGAGGCAGCGAAAGCCGCCGTACTTTTAAGCGGACGAAGTGCCTTTCGCGGCGAAGATCCGAAAATGCAAACCCGCCGGATCGCCGGGAAAAGCAATCCGTTCCCATAATTGCAAATGATTTGCAATTGCATAATATAGCTGAAATCCGGTTCGTCAACGGAAACGACCGGTGACCGGGTGTTACATCATCCGATGATGGTGCCGGGCACGATGATCGATGCGGTCAAGCCTCCTTGCGGGCGGTTTTGCAGCTGCAATTCGCCGCTCATCCGCTCCACTGCCATTTTCACGATGGCAAGGCCAAGGCCGCTGCCGGTTTCGTTGCGGTGGGTGCCGCGGAAGAAACGTTCGGTCACGTGCGGCATTTCGCTTTCGGGAATGCCGGGGCCGTCATCTTCGACGATCAGCTTGAGCTGGTCCGCTGCGGCTTCGAGGCGGCAGCGCACGGTTCCGCCTTTCGGGGAGTGGTTGACGGCGTTTTCGATCAGATTGCGTGCGGCAAGCGTGAAGAGATGCGGGGAGGGCATTTGCACCAGCGGCATGTTGCCCGGCAGTTCGATGGAAACGCCGCGCTGTGCCGCAAGCATCCGCATGTCGGTGGAAACCGCTACCAGAAGCTGGCACGCCGGTTCGCAGGCAGGCGTCGTCATTTCGTCGCTGGTTTCGAGCGCGGCGAGATCGAGAAGCTGGTTGGTAAGGCGGCTGGTGCGGTCGACGCCCGCCGCGATCTGGCGCACCGCATTGGCGCGCATGTTTTCGTCCTTTGCGCTTTCGGCAATCTGCGCCTGCGTTTTCAGCCCCGCCAGCGGCGTCTTCAGCTCATGCGCGGCGAAAATCGCGAAATTGCGTTCACGCTCGCGAGCTTCCTCAACACGGTGGAAAAGCCCGTTCAGCGCGGTGACGGCAGGCGCAATTTCGCTTGGCAAATTCTGTTCAGGCAGCGGGTGCAAATCTTCCGCCCGCCGTTTGGAAAGCACCGATGCAAGGCGGCTGAGCGGATCGAGGCCGCGCCGCACGCACAGCCAGATCATCAGCGCCAGGACCGGCAGCATCAGCAAGGCCGGCAGCACAAGCCCGGTCACGACATTCTGCACCAGCCTGTCGCGCACGCTCAAGCTGTCGCCCACCATGACACGCAGGCCGAGCTGCGTATTTTCCACCGCGAAGACGCGCCAGCGGTCGCCCGCCACCTCCGTATCGGAAAAGCCGTTGGCAACCGTGGTCAGCCGCACGCCGGGCGCGCTTTCCGACCGGCCCACAAGCTTGCCGTCGAGCGCCCATATCTGGCAGAAAAGCTGCCGGTCGTAGATCGGAAAATCGGGAAGTGGTTTCAGGGAAAGCTGCCCGCCATCGCCGTCGGGCCCCACCTCGACGCGATGCTCGGTCAGAAGCGAATTGACCATGCGCGCGGCTTCCATCAGGCGCGCATCCAGCACCTTTTCAAGCTGCGACTGGGTGCTGATGTGAATCCACACCACGGCGAACAGCCAGACAAGGCAGGTAACGCCGATGAGGATGCCGGTGAGGCGGCTGCGAATGGAATTCATGCCCTTGCTCCCGCCAGCCGATAGCCAACCCCGCGCACTGTTTCGATATAATCCGAACCGAGCTTCGCCCGCAGATGGTGGATATGCACTTCCACCGCGTTGCTTTCCACTTCCTCCTGCCAGCCATAAAGCGCTTCCTCCAGCGAGGATTTGGAGAAGGTGGCGGTCGGACGCTCCATCAAGGCGCGCAGAATGGAGAATTCCCGCCGTGTCAGGCGGACGGGCTCGTCATGAAACCGCACCGACATCTCCGCCGGATCGAGTTCCACGCCGCGCCATTCAAGCAGGGCATTGGCGCGTCCGGCACCCCGGCGGGCGATGGCGCGCACGCGGGCCGCAAGCTCGTGCAGATCGAAGGGTTTGCCGACATAATCGTCTGCGCCCGCATCAAGGCCCGCGATGCGCTCGGGCACCTGATCGCGCGCAGTCAGCAGAAGAACCGGTGTCTCGTCGCGGCCGCGCCGCATGGTTTTCAGAATGTCGAGGCCCGAGCCATCGGGCAGCATCAGGTCGAGCACGACCGCGTTGTAATTCTGCGCGGCAAGGGCGGCTTCCGCATCGCCGCAATTCGACACGGCGTCCACGGTGAAACCGGCAAGCCCAAGCCCTACGGTCAGTCCGTCGAGAAGGATCGTGTCGTCTTCCACCACGAGTATGCGCATGAATTCCTGTTTCTGCCTTGATTGATGTTTAAGCCCGCCTGGCTTTTCACCGCGCCAGCTTAAGGCTGCCTTAAGGTGGCGGGCACATTCGCTTTTTGCAACATGATCCAATTTATCCGAATCGAATTTATGCGGAAAACCGTGACACGTCTTTTTGCGAGCCTTACAATCCTCCTCTTCCTCGCCCTGCTTCTGGCGGCCGGTCCCGTTGCGGCCTCCAGCCCGCTGCCGGTCGATCAGGCTTTCCGCCTGAGCGTTTTGAAGGATACGGATGGCCGGCTGGTGCTCAACTGGCAGATCGCCGACGGTTACTATCTTTATCGCGACCATATCGAGGCGAAGGACGGGCAGGGAAACGCGCTTGCCGTCGATACGCAGCCCGGCCAGCCAAAGGACGATCCGAATTTCGGGCGGCTTGAAGTTTATTACACCCACGCCACGGCAAGCGTGAAGGCGGGTACAGAGCCGCTTGAACTCACCTATCAGGGCTGTCAGGAAGACGGCATCTGCTACCGTCCGGAAACCAGGACGGTCGATCCGGTCACGCTCGCCATATCGAGCGAGAAGGGCCAGAAAGCCAAGCTGCTGACGCAGACATCGGCATTCGCACCGGCTGCGGTGCCAGCCGCTCCGCAAGGTGCGGCATTTGCCCTCGCGCCTGAAAAGGGCATGGTCGAGGGGCTGCTCGATCAGGGCGGCACCGGGCTGGTGATCGTAGCATTTCTGGCTTTCGGCGTGTTGCTTGCCTTCACGCCTTGCGTCTTTCCCATCTACCCTATCCTTGCCGGAACGCTGGCGCGGGAAGGGGAGAAGCTGACGGCAAAGCGCGGCTTCGTGCTTTCGTCTGTCTATGTTGTCAGCCTGGCGCTCGGCTTCGCAGTGGTGGGCGCGATAGCAGGCTGGTCGGGCCAGAACCTGCAAATGGTGCTGCAATCGAAATGGACAGCCCTTGCGCTCGCCGGAATATTCACACTTCTGGCGCTCTCCATGTTCGGCCTGTTCCAGATCCAGCTTCCAAATTCATGGGTCAGCGCAATTTCTTCGCGGACTGGTCCCCATGGCCAGCAGCGCACAGGTTCCAAACGTTCTGCCGCCATTCTCGGTTTCTCATCCGTGCTGATCGTCGGCCCCTGCGTGACGGCGCCGCTCGCAGGCGCGCTGCTCTATATCGCGCAAACGGCCAATGTCGCGCTCGGCGCTTCCGCGCTCTTTGCGCTCGGCATCGGCAAGGGATTGCCGCTCGTTGCTTTCGCCACGCTTGGCGCAGGCACGCTTCCACGCGCAGGCGCATGGATGGAAACAGTGAAGCAGGTTTTCGGCTTCGGTTTTCTGGCGACCGCAATTTTCATGGCGGCTCCCCTCCTGCCTCCCGGCGTTGACATGGTGGCGTGGGCGCTCCTGCTTTTCGGGGCTGCAAGTTTTGCATTCCTCAAAATTCCGGGGCGCAGCGTTGTGGCGCGCACCATCGGCACGGCGGCTTTCGTTTACGGCGTCATTTTGATGCTCGGCGTGGCTTCGGGCGGAAAAGACCCGTTGCAACCGCTGGCCGCATTCGGTAACCGTGGCGGCAACCAGAATCTGGCCGCGCTGCAATTTGCGCCGGTCGAGACTGTTTCTTCCCTTCAGGAGAAACTTGGCAGGGCGCGCGGCGACAAGCCGACGCTTGTCTATTTCACGGCGGACTGGTGCGTAAGCTGTTCCACCGTGGAGCGTCGGGTTTTGCCCGATGCTGGCGTGAAGAAGGCGCTGGAAGGCTATCAGCTTGTCAAGGCGGATATTTCCGAGCTTACAGCAGGGAACGCCGATCTTATGGCAAAGCTTGGTGTGGCCGGTCCGCCGACGATGATCTTCTTCAATCGCATCAGCAAGGAACCGGAGGGGACCAGATTGGTGGGCGATGTCACAGCCGCCTCTATCGAACGTTCGGTCAGCCTTGTGAGTGCGGGCCGGAAACAATGAGCAAATGTATTGAAATTGGCCCGGGGGCAAAGAAATTGACTATACTGAATGAGAAGCCGGACACATGGAAGTCGCTGTTCCGGGGGGCCGCGATTGCATGTCTGCCTTTTGTTGCTGCAGCCTGCACGACCGCGTCCGCGGACCGGCCGATTGCCGTCACCATGCCGCAGCCGGTGGCCTTCACGCCCGAACCTGTTGCAGCAGAGCCGGTGAGCCAGCCAGCGCCGGAAGTGCAAACGGCCAGAAGCGAATATGAGACCATGTATGGCGCGGTGAACGACCGCGGCAATCTCATTCCCGCACTTGATGTCAACAAGATCGCGGAGCGCAATCTGCGCCGCGAAGTCGACTATGCCACGAACGAGCCGGTTGGCACCATCGTGGTCGATCCCTATGCGCGCTATCTCTATCTCGTGCAGCCGGGCGGCAAGGCGATCCGCTATTCGGTAGGCGTCGGTCGTGCCGGTCTCACCTTCTCCGGCGATGCGAAGGTTGCCTACAAGTCGCAATGGCCGCGCTGGACGCCGACCGCCAACATGATCAAGCGCAATCCCGAGCATTACGCAAAATACGCAAACGGCCTTGAAGGCGGCATCCGAAATCCGCTCGGCGCCCGCGCGCTCTATCTCTATCGTGATGGCAAGGACACGCTTTACCGCATCCATGGCACCAACGAGCCATGGTCTGTCGGCAAGGCGGCGTCGTCCGGCTGCATCCGCCTCTATAATCAGGACATCCTTGATCTCTACAAGCGCGCCAATTCCGGTGCGCGTGTCGTCGTGTTGGATAAATCCCAATCGGGCAAAGGAGCAAGCTCATGATGAACCGCCGTCAGATACTGGCCGCAACGGCAGCCGGTGCCGCAACGATTGCCATTTCGGGCGGCGAGAGCCTTGCGCAACGCGTGCCGACGGTTGCGGAAGTCCTTTACGACAAGGAAATTCCGGTTCTGGGCAACCCGAACGGCAATGTGACCATCGTGGAATATTTCGACTATCAATGCCCCTACTGCAAGAAGGGGCATGGCGAACTGATGCGCGTGGTCAAGAATGACGGCAATGTCCGCCTCGTCATGAAGGACTGGATCATCTTCGGCGACACGTCAGCCTATGCCGCGCGCCTCGTTCTGGCGGCGGAAAAATCCGGCAACTATGTGAAGGCAATGGAAGCGCTGATGGCGACGTCCGGTCGCCTCACGCCGGAGCAGGTGGATGCGGCATTGAAAAAGGGCGGCCTCGATCCGGCAAAGCTCGATGCGGCCTATAAGGCCGATTCCAAGCGCATCAATGCCATTCTCGAGCGCAATATGGATCAGGGTGAAGCCTTCAATTTCGGCGGCACGCCTTCCTTCGTCATCGGCACCAAGCTTTACGGCGGTGTCATGAAGGAGCCGGAGCTGATCGAGGCGATCAAGGAAGCGCGGAAGCAATAGGTATTCATCCCTTGCCAACGCCCCCGTCAGCGACGATTGTTATCCTTGGCGGGGGTATGTTTATGGAATTTGGCGAGTTCATCGTTTTTGTCGACGAAAGCGGCGATCACGGACTGACATCAATCGATGTTAATTATCCGATTTTTTCGCTCGCATTCTGTATCTTCAAAAAATCTGATTACATCAACGTTGCTGTTCCAGCGATGCAGGAGTTCAAGTTCAGATGGTTTGGTCACGACAACGTCGTAATGCATGAATCGGATATCGTTAAGAAACGAGGTCCATTCTCATTTTTACAATACGATAAGCTACGTGACAGATTTTTGGATGATTTGAGTCTGGTCATGGACGCGATGCCCATGACTGTGATTGCCTCTGTCATCAGAAAAGAACTACTCAAGAAGAGATACCATCGTCCAGATAACCCTTATGAGCTTGGACTTCTCTTCTGCATGGAAAAGACACACGAATTCATTAAAATGCAAACTGCTCACGAGCGGCGATGCCATATAGTGTGCGAATCTCGTAGTCCTCGCGAGAAAGCTGGACGCGGGAAAGAAGATGCTGCCTTGGAACTGGAATTCAGGCGAATCGTTGCCGGCGAACACTATCTTCAGGCTCGAACTGGGCACGAACCGATGCCGTGCTTCGAGATTGTGTTTGTATCCAAACTTGAAAACTCGACCGGCCTCCAAATAGCTGATCTGATAGCACGTCCGATAGGTCAGCGAATCTTAAGAGGCAACCAGGTCAATAGAGCGTTTGACATTATCAGCAGTAAGCTCTGGAGGGGGCCTTTGAATGCTGGAATGTTCCATGGATTGAAAGTTTTCCCATAAAAGCGAAAGGCCCCGGTGAAACCGAGGCCACAACGCCGACCAGGAACAAACCCCAATCCATTTAGATACAATATAGCATCGTTTGGTTGTTTATTCCATATCGAGAACGTTAAAACGGATAATGCTGCGGGCCTTCGATAGTGATCCAGCGCAGGTCGGTGAACTCGTTGATGACGGCCTTTCCACCGAAGCGGCCATAACCGGAAGACTTCACGCCCCCGAATGGCATTTGCGCTTCGTCCGCCACCGTCGGGCCATTGATGTGGCAGATGCCGGTTTCAAGCTTTTTCGAAAGCGCCAGGGCGCGTTTCACATCCTGGCTGAAGATCGCCGATGAGAGACCATATTCGGTGTCGTTTGCCACGCGGATCGCCTCGTCGGCATCCTTGACGCGGATGATGGGTTTCACTGGCCCGAAGGATTCCTGCGCATAGATGTTCATATCCGGCGTCACGTGATCGATGATCGTCGCCTCGACGATGGAACCATCGCGCTTGCCGCCTGCCAGAACCTTGCCGCCTTTCGACACGGCATCCTTGATAAGAGCGTCCATGCGCTCGGCGGATTTGAGATCGACGAGCGAACCGAGCACGACATTGCCGCGCGGGTCGCCGGCGGGAAGGGATATTGCCTTGGCAGCAAGCTTTTGCGCAAAGGCATCCGCCACCTTCTCATGCACGATGAAGCGTTCCGTGGACATGCAGATCTGGCCCTGATTCATGAATGCGCCAAAGGCAGCGGCATCGACAGCTTGATCGAGATCGGCATCCTCCAGCACGATGAACGGTGCCTTGCCGCCGAGTTCCAGCAGCACCGGCTTCAGATGTTCCGCGGCGTGTTTCGCGATGATCTTGCCGACATGGGTGGAGCCGGTGAAATTGATGCGGCGGATGGAAGGATGGGCGACAAGGGCCGCGACGATTTCCGGCGCGTCTTCCGGCGCATTGGATATCACATTGACTACACCAGCGGGAAAACCCGCATCGTTGAGCGTCTTGACAATCAGGTGGTGAACGCCCGGACAGGATTCGGACGAACGCAGGATAACCGTGTTGCCGCAGGCAAGCGCGGCTGCAATAGCGCGCACGCCCAGAATGATGGGCGCATTCCACGGCGCCATGCCAAGCACCACGCCGACCGGCTGGCGCACGGCCATGGAAACGATGCCCGGCTTGTCGGACGGGATGATCTCGCCGGTGATCTGGGTGGTGAGCGCTGCGGCCTCGCGCAGCACACCGGCCCCAAGATGCACATTGAAGCCCGACCATGGGGCGGTCGCGCCAGTTTCCTCCAGCATCAGGCGGGTGAATTCATCGGCGCGGCTTTCCATGAGGTCCGCGGCCTTGTTCAGAAGCGAACGACGCTCGTTCGGCCCGGTTTCCGACCAGCTTTCAAAGGCTTTCGCGGCAGATTTCGCAACCGCATCGACATCGGCAAGGCCGGCCGCAGGCGCTGTGGTGGCGACTTTTCCGGTGACCGGGTCCTTGCGGTCGAATGTCTTGCCGGACGCGGATACCGCTTCCTTGCCGTCGATGATGAAGCCGATTGTCGTCATGATCTTCTCCCTGTTTACCTTTCATATCATGGTATAAAAGCTGGAAACTTGCATGTTCCTTATTTGTGAACAGACTGTGCAACGGCGCTGTCTCGAATTTGAAAGCAAGCAGCGGAGTGTAGCCTCGACGCGGTGGCATTAGCCTTCCTTCATGCTCATATTGAAGGAATACGGACATGAACCTTATGACCATGAAGACCCACGATCCTGATGAAAATCGCTGGCAGAAGGTGCTCGACCGCGACAAGGCGTCGGACGGGGCATTTGTCTATGCTGTCCGCACCACCGGCGTCTATTGCCGCCCGTCATGCCCATCGCGGCGCGGAAAGCGCGAAAACGTGCAGTTTTTCGACCATTGCGAGGATGCCGAACGCGCCGGCTTCCGGCCCTGCATGCGCTGCAAGCCGCATCTTTCCGAAACGCTGGCGACACAGAACAGCACCCGCTATGCCGACATGGTGGCGAGCGCCTGCCGCTTCATCGAAACGGCGGAAGAAGTGCCTTCGCTCGAAGAAATAGCAGCTTCCGTGAAGGCAAGCCCTGCGCATTTTCACCGCATATTCAAGGAGTTCACGGGGCTGACCCCGAAAGCCTATGCCGATGCGCATCGCGCGAAAAAGATGCGGGCGGCGCTCGATGCGCCGGAAATCCGCGTAACCGACGCCATCTATGACGCCGGTTACAATTCCAGCAGCCGCTTCTATGAGGCTTCGGACGGGATTTTGGGAATGACTCCAAAGGCTTACAGGCAAGGCGGCAAGAATGCGGATATCCGTTTCGCCATTGGCCAGTCGACGCTGGGCGCCGTGCTGGTCGCGGCAAGCGACAAGGGCGTCTGCGCCATTTTGATGGGCGACGACCCGGAAGAACTGATCCGCGATCTCGAAAAGCGTTTTCCGCAGGCAAATCTCATCGGCGCAGACCGTGATTTCGAGGATATGGTCGCCGAGGTGGTCGGTTTCGTTGAAGCGCCGCGCATCGGGCTCGACCTGCCGCTCGACTTGCAGGGAACTGCCTTCCAGCAGCGGGTCTGGCAGGCCTTGCGGGAAATTCCCGTCGGTAAAACAGTAAGTTACACCGAGATTGCCGAGCGCATAGGCGCGCCGAAATCGGTGCGTGCGGTGGCGCAGGCCTGCGCGGCCAACAAGATCGCGGTCGCGGTCCCGTGCCATCGGGTCGTGCGCAACGATGGCGGTCTCTCCGGCTATCGCTGGGGCGTGGAGCGCAAGCGCGATCTCCTGAAGCGGGAGAGCCAGGCATGAACACAAATGAACCCATGCAGGCGGAAAATATCCCCGCCTACGACTGGCAAAAAATCGGTGCCGAACTGGACAAGTTCGGTGCCGCAATCCTCAAGAACATAATTTCGCCACAGGATTGCCGCGAGCTTGCCGCAGGCTATTACAATTTCGCCGCATTTCGGACGGTGATTTCGATGCGAAAACACGGTTTTGGACGCGGAGAATACAAATATTACGCAAATCCCCTTCCTGCCTTAATTTGGAATCTGCGCCAGAAGCTCTATCCGCAACTTGCTCCCATCGCCAATCGGTGGAGTGAACGGCTGGGATCGGACATCCGTTTTCCGCCGACCCATGACGCCTTTCTGGAACGCTGCCACGCGGCGGGGCAGACGCGTCCGACACCGCTCATCCTGCAATATGTCGAGGGCGACTATAATTGCCTGCATCAGGATATTTACGGCGATATCGCCTTTCCGTTGCAGGTGGCGATTCTGCTGTCCGAGCCGGAGCGGGATTTTACGGGTGGGGAATTTGTCCTGACCGAACAGCGTCCGCGGATGCAGAGCAGGGCGGAAGTTGTACCGCTCCGGCAGGGCGACGGCGTGGTTTTCGCGGTCAATGACCGTCCGATGCTAGGAACGCGTGGCGATTATCGCGTCAGGATGCGGCACGGCGTCAGCCGCATCCGGTCCGGCCAGCGGCATACGCTGGGCATAATCTTTCACGATTCCAGATAGAGGTTGAAACCGAGGTTTCGATGGCCTTTGATCGCAACAAAATGATCAAAGGAGTCGGATATGAGCGTGACCATCTACGGTATCAAGAACTGCGACACCATGAAGAAGGCGCGCACCTGGCTTGAAGACCACGGCATCGACTACGCGTTTCATGATTACAAGAAGGAAGGGCTGGACGGCGAAACGCTCGACCGTTTCCTGAAGGATATTCCGTGGGAGCAGCTGCTCAACCGCGCCGGAACGACGTTTCGCAAACTGCCGGACGAAGAACGCCAGAACGTCGACGCCGCCAGGGCGCGGGCACTGATGCTGGCACAGCCTTCCATGGTCAAGCGTCCGGTTCTCGATCACGACGGAAAGCTGACGGTGGGTTTCAAGCCGGACCAGTACGAAAACTTCTTCAAGCCTTGAGGCGGGAAAACGCTGCTATAGATAGCTGCCGGTAACAGAGCACGTTTCGATCCGATTGAAACAGTCCGGTGCTCTATTATTTGTTTTTAAGCACATCCCGAAAACCGCTTCACACTTTTCGGGATGTGCTGGATGGAGAGATCGATGCGGCAGCGCGCGAACAAGGTTGTCCAGCAATGGTCCGCGAGCTGGCGCGATTCCCTGATCGCTTCCTTTGCGGGCGGGGTCGCCTGGCTGATCTGCCAGTTGCTTCTGAACCAGCCGAAACCCGTTTTCGCCATGGTCACGGCTGTGATCTGCCTGGCGCCGAACCTTCCCAACCACGGCAAGCAGGCAATCGGCGTGATGGTCGGCGTCACCACCGGCGTGCTGGTCGGGGAACTTTCGCTGCTCTTGCCGGAAACCGTTCCGGTCTTCCACACGAGCATCGTGACTTTCGTTGCCATGGTGCTGGCGACCTCGTTCGGCATGGCGCCGGCAATCGCCATCCAGTCGGGCGTTTCGGCGATTCTGGTTCTCGCCATGGGGCCGCAGGTTGCGGGCGTGACGCGGCTGGTGGATGTGCTGGTCGGCGCGGGCGTGGGCCTGCTGTTCAGCCAGATATTGATGACGCCGAGCCCGCTGCTTCTGATCGACAAGGCCGCGCGCGGCCTGCTCGACCGGCTGGCAAAGGGCCTGAAACAATCGTCCGTGGCGCTGGAAAAGCAGGATCCGGTGCGGGCGCAAAGCGCGATCAACCAGTTCACATCGGCCCATCGGGCGGTTATCGCATTGGGCGACGGCATCGCACTGGCGCGCAGCAATGCGCGCTGGTCGCTGCGCGGACGGCTGGTGGCGCGCGAGGTTACGGAAATGGCCGGGCGCTATGATCGGCGCGGCATCCGTCTTTATGCATCGGCGCTGCTGTTCGGGGAAGCGCTGGGCAATGCGCTGCGCAAGAAGGAAGCGCCGCCGCCGCCGTGGCTGACGGAAGCCTTGCAGGTAGTCATTGCCAATTGCGAACTGGAGGAAGGGCAGGAGCCGCGGCGGATTCCGTCCATGCCGAAGGATATTCCGTTCGGCTGGCGCGATTGCGCGCACCGGCTGTCGTCGGTTCAGGACACGCTTCTGCACTTCCTGCATTCGGATATTCCCGACAGCGTTCCCGTACCAACACAGCGGCAAAAGCAGGATGAAGCCGCGGCCTGAAGAGCTTCAGAGAAGCGCCCGCACATGATGCGCCAGTTCGTCCGCCGCCTGCCCTGCGAGCAGGGGATGGCTTTGCCAGTCGTCAACAGCCGCGCCGCGATAGGCCGACTGCGCGAGCTTAAGGACTGCGGCGGTCTCGGGTGAGACAAGCGGCAGCGCCCATTCGGCGGCGGCGTCCTTCGGCGCGAATGTTCCGGTTTCGAGCGTGTACCACATGCGCGCAAGCGTCAGCAGGACATTGCGCTCGTCGCCTGCAAGGTTGCCGAGCAATGCGGGCAGCGCATCGGCAATTGCCCGCCGCACGTCTTCATTCGGCAGGGTTGGCAGAAGATGCTCGCGCAGGGGACCGACGAGGCTTATGGCTTCCTGAGCGGCTTGCGCGAGCACCAATGTATATTCGGGATCGGTATGCGGCTTCGGCACGGTTCCCGCCTCGAATTCGTCGCGCAGCCATTCCCCATAGATGAAGGCGCAACGCGCGGGATAGTTGAGGGCGGCGAGGTCCTGCCGCAAAAAGATCATCACTTCCAGACACCGGGGTGTTCCGGGCTTGACCGGATACCGACCCGATATCTGCAGCAGCCGATCAACGAGACCCGCGCCGGCTTCAGGCGTCAGTGGCTGATCGCTGACTGCCAGGAGATCGACATCGCTGTTGGGGCGAAGGCCGCCTTTCACGGCGGAGCCATGCAGATACACGGCCCGCAAGGAAGGTCCCAGACATTCCTGCAGGACGATCAGGGCCTTTGCCGCTTCTTCGGGAATTGCTGCATGTTTTCTGTCCATCGTTCGTTGATACTGACCCCGGCGGACATATACAACGCTGGCTGGCGACAGAAGGCCCTGCTTTTCAGGCCGCAGCAACTTCTTGCCGTTCCAAGGCGCATCCCGAAAAGTGCAAAGCGGTTTTCGGACAAGATGCGCTTTAAGATAATAACTTGAGCACCGATCCGATTCACTCAGATCGGTGCTCAAGAATACGGTCGATCAATCCCCATTCGAGCCCCTGTTCGGCGGTCATGAAGTTATCGCGGTCAAGCGCGCGTTCCACCTCTTCATAGGTGCGGCCGCAATGTTCGGCATAAAGCCGCGTCATCAGCCGCTTGGTTCGCTGCGCTTCCTCGGCATGGATGAAAATGTCCGATGCCTGCCCCTGAAAGCCGCCGGAGGGCTGGTGCACAAGCAGGTTCGCATTGGGAAGGACGGCGCGATGGCCGGGCTCGCCCGCCATCAGCAGGAAGGAACCCATTGAGCGGGCCGTGCCCATGCAAAGCGTGTGCACCGGCGCGCGGACATAGCGCATCGTGTCATAGATCGCGAGGCCGCTGGTCACGACGCCGCCCGGCGAGTTGATATAGAGATTGATCGGCTGTTTGGAATTTTCCGCTTCCAGAAACAGCAGTTGCGCGCAGATCAGCGCGGATACGGTGTCGTTCACTTCGCCGTTGAGAAAGATGATCCGCTCGCGCAGCAGGCGCGAATAGATATCGAACGACCTTTCGCCACGGCTCGACTGTTCGACAACCATAGGGACGAGTTGCATCGTTTCGCGCATCGGCGAACTCCTCTCTTCCAAAATCAGGATGTAGGTGCTTCAGGCGGCGCGCATCACCGGCGCCCGGTTGCTGTTGGCGGCAGCCGCTGCAACGCGCTTCAGGCGCGTGTCGTTGAGCCTGTGGATGACGCGCAGGCTGGTGCCGCCGGAAATGCCCGGCACGATGCGGAACGTGACCATGCTTTCCAGAAAGGGCGGTTCGCTTTCCCGCATCCGGTAGCTGATCTCCTCGCCGGGCTTGCAGGAAGCGGGTTCCGGATCGGCCAATGCCTCGGACGGAAGCCAGTTTTCGCGAAACTCCGGAATGCTGATCGCGCGCCAGACCTTCTGGGGTGCGGCATCCAGCTCATATTCCAGCTCTATTGCTTCTTCGCGGTGTTCTTCCTGCCGGTCGGTCATTGGTCCATATCCTTCAGCAAGGTTTTGAGAGCATCGATACGTTCCGGCCAGTAGGCGCGGTATTTGGCAAGCCAGTTGGCAATGAGTGTCAGCCCGTTCGGATCGACTTCATAATTGACGAAGCGCCCCTCACGTTCCTCGCGCACCAGTCCCGCGCCGCGCAACACCGCCAGATGCTGCGACATGGCGGGCTGGCTGATCTCCATGCCCTCGCGCAACGCACTGGCATTCAGGCTGCCCGATGCCAGCTTCTCGAAAATCGTGCGGCGGGTCGGGTCGGCAAGCGCCCGGAATATATCGTTGAATGTTTCATTCTCGTTCATACGGACACATAAGCACGCACTTATGCGATTCGCAAGAGAAAGTTATGCAGATATCGAGGACAATGCGTGTCAGCCGAGCTTGTTCGCTGGCACCCAGCCCGCAAGCCCATTCGGCGCGCTGCACCAGACCCACCCATGCGTTTCTTCGATGACGAGGAGGATGGCACCCTTATCGCAGGTCAGTTCCATCGCCGAATAGTCGCGAAGGGCGATAACCCCGCCATCCTTGACGATCACACTGTCATCAGGAATCCATCCTGCGCGACCATCCGGACCGACGGCCCATAGCCACCGGTAGCCATCCCAGATTTCAGCTTTCCCGGTCAAGGATAGAGCCTGCCCTTGTGTAAAGGCGATGGGGTCCTCGTAGGATGCGACGTGATCTTCCAGCAGACATCTGGGAACCGGTTTATCAGGCATCGGTTTCTCTTCCAGCATTGTCAATCCGGCGAATGAAACTGCATGGTGAAGACCTTTCCGCCTATACCCTTTGCCAGCGAGGGACCGAGCTTCAGCGGCGTGCATTTTTCCACCGCCGCAATTGCGGCATTCACAAAGGCCTTTCGGGCCTCATCATCGCCCAGAACGTTGATCGCGCTGGCCCGGGGCGGCCCCATAAGGCTTCCGTCGCGTTTGAAGCTGAAGCTCAGCGTGACGGCTGAATTCTTGCTGCCCGCAGGCGCGGACCAGCAGGCGTTCAACGCGCTGCCGACGTCGTCCATCGTTTTGAGTTCCTGCGCCTTGACTGCCCCGGCGGTCGCGATCGTCACGGCGGCCAGCAGACATGCAGATAGTTTGCGCCCCTTCATCCTGATCCTCCATCAAGAAAGTGTAGTAACTCTATTGTAGGTCTGCTTCGGCGGAGTTCAAATCCAACTCTGTTGTTATGGTTAGAAGATCGGGAACGGTTTCACCTCAATCCGGGTGATCGATCCGATCAGAAAAATTCAATTGTCGTCGTGCGATTGAGGTTTATTTTCCCGCCAATGACCGAGACCTCCCTGCAAATGACCAATCCCCTGTCCTCGCAACATCGCACCGCCGTTCGCTATGCATTCGGCGGTTTCCTTGCCATGGCCGCAGCCATGGGCATCGGGCGTTTCATCTATACGCCGATCCTGCCGGGAATGATGGCCGATATCGGCTTCACTGCCGCCGATGCCGGCTTCATCGCGTCGGCAAACTATATCGGCTATCTGCTGGGGGCAGTCGTTGCCGGTTACGGCTGGTCTGCGGGCATCGAACGCGCCAGCGTGATCGCTGGCCTGATAATCAGCGGATTGCTCTGCGCTGCGATGGCGCTCGTCGATGGCGTATGGGTGTTTTCCGCCATCCGCTTTGCGGCAGGTTTCATCAGTGCGGTGACGATGATCCTGTGCACGGCAATCGTGCTCAGCCATGTCACGGCGGCGGAAAGGGCGGGGCTTGGAGCCCTGCATTTCGGCGGTGTCGGCAGCGGCATTGCGCTTTCTGCCGTTCTGGTGGCGCTGATCCGCTTTGCCGGGCTCGACTGGCGGGCCGACTGGATCGGCGCTGCCGTCCTGACCATCGTGATGGCTGTTCTGGTTGCCGCATTCGTCAGGGAAGGGCCGGTCGGCGGAAACAGCGGCACGCGCGAGCCGCCGCTCCCCAAAGGCTTTGCCTTCAACGCGCTGGCGCTGGCCTATGGCATTTTCGGCTTCGGCTATGTGATCACCGCGACATTCCTGATTGCGATCGTGCGCGCGACAGATGGCGGCCCGCTGATGGAAGCGGCGGTGTGGGTGGTGACCGGTCTGGCGGCCGCCCCCTCGATCTGGCTTTGGGCTCCCGCTGCCAGAAAGTTCGGCCTCTTCAACGCTTTTGCCCTGACGGCTGTTCTCGAAGCGGTCGGCGTTGCCGCAAGCGTTGTTCTGGCGCCGCCGCTTGGGCCTCTTGTGGGCGGCGCGCTTCTCGGCATGACCTTCATGGCGCTGACGGCGTTCGGGTTGCAGATTGCACGCACGCTTGCACCGGCTTCACCGAAACGCGCTTTGGCGCGGATGACCGTCTGCTTCAGCATCGGCCAGATCGTCGGCCCGCTGGTGGCAGGTTTCATGGCGCAGCGTTCCGGTTCGTTCACTGCGGCAAGCCTCGCCGCAGCGCTCTCGCTGGTGATCGTTGCGGTGCTCGGCATCATGGCGGGACGCGCTGCCAGAGCAACGGGCTGAAAACCTTACAGGAATTTAACTGGAAAAGACGCAAGGACCGGCTTCTTATGAGGACAGTTCCTCACGAGTTGGATGTCATTCGGTGTTTGTGTCGTTCTTTCCCCGCCCGAAACTGTTCTTCTGGTCCGCCCTGGTCTGGAGCCTGCTGGCGATAATCGGCTGGTATGAGGGAGGGGAAAGGCTGGGCGCGACATTCGGCCTGCCGCCGCTGGCGCACGATGCCGTGCCGATCATCGGTGCAAGCATCTTCTGGTCGGCGCCGTTTCTCTGGTTCTACATCTATTTCGCGGTCGCGGTGATCGCATTCTATCTGTTCTGGGCGTGGTTCTCTCCGCACCCGTGGCAGCGCTGGTCGATACTCGGATCGGCCCTGATCCTGTTCACTACCTATTTCGGTGTGCAGGCCAGTGTGGCGGTCAATGCCTGGTATGGGCCGTTCTACGACATGATACAGAAGGCGCTTTCGACGCCCGGCGCTGTAACCGCCAGTGATTTCTATTGGGGTACGGTCGATTTTCTGGGTATCGCCTTCATCGCAGTCACGGTCAGTGTTCTGAGCCTTTTCTTCGTCAGCCACTATATCTTCCGCTGGCGCACGGCGATGAACGATTATTACATGGCATATTGGCCGCAACTGCGTCACATCGAAGGAGCGGCCCAGCGTGTGCAGGAAGACACGATGCGCTTTTCCACCACGCTGGAACAGCTGGGCGTCAATCTGGTGAAAGCTGTCATGACGCTGATCGCCTTTCTGCCGGTCCTGTTCAGCTTTTCCGAGAAAATCAATGAGTTGCCGATTATCGGCGTAATCCCGCATGCGCTTGTGTGGGCGGCTCTTTTCTGGGCCGCTTTCGGCACCGGTTTGCTGGCGCTGGTCGGCATCAAGCTGCCGGGGCTGGAGTTCAACAATCAGCGGGTGGAAGCGGCTTACCGCAAGGAACTCGTCTATGGCGAGGACCATGAAGATCGCGCCGGGCCGGTCACAATGACTGAATTGTTCGGCAACGTTCGGCGCAATTATTTCCGGCTCTATTTCCACTATGTCTATTTCAACGTCGCCCGAATTATATATCTGCAGGCGGACAATGTTTTCCCGACAGTGATCCTCATACCGTCCATCGTGGCTGGAAAGCTGACGCTCGGCCTGATGAGCCAGATCACAAATGTCTTCTCGCAGGTGCAGGGATCGTTCCAGTATCTCGTCAACTCATGGACGACGATCATCGAACTGCTGTCGATCTACAAGCGCCTGAGAGCTTTCGAGGCGACTATCCGCGACGAGCCGCTGCCATCGCTGGATCGTGAAAATCTGGAAACAGCGCCGTCGGCATAGGGGAAGTCAGGACCTGTTCTCACCGGCATGGATAGCGTCCTTGTCGAGACTATCCAGATAATCGCTGTAGGTTGTGCATTTGACGTCCGGCTTGGTGCAGACTTCCGTCACCAGCCGTTCCATGGCGCGCCAATAGGCGCCGTCATTCATCAGCACGAAATGAAAGCCAAGCTGTAGCGGAATGCGCTCGCCCGCATATTGCTTGTCGAACGCCGCCCGGAAAGCCTTGTAGGCCCGCTCCTCGAAGGCCGCCGATTGCTGGGGGACTTCCTTGCCCTTCGAGTGGCGGACATAGAGATTATAGTCCATCGCCACGATGGGGCGCTGCGACGGGCCTTCCGGTACAAGCGGCAATCCGAATGAAGCGAATTGACCGGCAAGGATCGGCTCTTCCGGACCGCGGGTGACGGAGGATGCCTGATAGCGAAAGCCGTTCGCCCTGAGTGCATCCTGTACCGGCTTTGATGCGGCGAGATAGGGCGCGCGGAACCCGCTTATGCCCGTCATTGCAAGATCGCGCCAGCCTTCCGGCTCTCCATCGATGCCGTTATTCCGGTAGGCGTCGGCGGTAATGCGGCGAAATTCCTTGATCTCCTTGTCCCAGTCGGCGGTCGACCAGTCGGTGCCATCAAAATGGCCGCAGCCATGGCTGGCAATTTCGTTTCCTTCCAGATGCGCCTGCCAGACATTGCCGAGGCGGGCGACCACCTCGTCGCGGCTCAATGCAAAGCCGACATTGGACGAACCGGCCCGCTTGCGGGGCGGCTGGTAATCGCGCCGGTCCTGCCTGGTCATCAGGAAGACGCAGGAAAGGAAATAGGTGAAATGGGCGTTGTTCTTCTTCGCCAGTTCGCGCGAGCGGGTCCACAGCGCATTGTCATGCGCGCCATCAAAGGAAATCAGCACATATTGCGGCTTTGCGGACACCGGTTCTGCCTGCGCGGTGCAGGTGGAGAGAGCCAAAGCGGACAGAAGAACAGGGCGGGGGGACAGAAAGCGCATGAATCACGAAACGAAGCGGGGGAGGAACAGTTCCAGAGATTTCGTGGCTAGTTCTTGAATAAGGCTATTCTCGGACCGAAATGCGCTTTGTGACACTTGTTTCCGCTTATTTCGCAGACGGGTCTTACATATGGCGCGAAATCCGACTAAAAGCGCCAGAACGTACAAATACGAACATCAATTTGGCTTTAGTGGCAGGTCCATGGCAGACGACAGTTTCATTCGCGAGGTAAACGAGGAAATCCGTTCGGAACGGGCAAAGCAGGTCTGGCGGAATTTCGGCCCGCTGGTGATCGGCGCCGCCGTGGCCATCGTTCTGGGAACGGCTGGCTGGGTCGGCTACCAGCACTGGACCGACAGCAAGGCTTCCGCTTCCGGTGACAAGTTCCTTGCCGCACTGGATCTCGCCTCGGAAGGCAAGAACGACGAAGCGCTCGCCGCGCTCGACGATCTGGAAAAGACCGGCTACGGCTCCTATCCGGTGCTGGCGCGTCTTCGCGCTGCATCGGTCATCGCGGACAAGGGCGACGCCGCCGGTGCCGTGAAGGCCTTCGATGATATCGCTGCCGATAACGCCGTGCCCGCGCCGCTGCGCGATGTCGCACGCCTGCGCGCCGGTTATCTGCTGGTCGACAGCGGTTCCTATGACGATGTGGCAAAGCGCGTTGAAACGCTTTCCGCAGACGGCAATCCGATGCGCTCCAGCGCGCGGGAAGCCCTGGGGCTGGCTGCATGGAAGGGTGAACGTTTCGATGATGCGGTCAAGCTGTTCCAGCAGATTGCCAATGACAGTCTGGCCCCGGCCAATATCCGCCAGCGTTCCAATACGATGCTCGATCTGATGCGCAGCGCAGGCGTCAAGGTGCCTGACGCGCAAAGCACATAATAGAACGAGCGCATCCCGAAAAGTGCGAAGCGGTTTTCGGATAAGATGCGTGTCAAGATAAATGAATAGGGCGGTTCCACGTTTCGATAGAAATCGGAACCGCTCTGGTTTCTGGAGTCATCTTCTCCCATGGGTTTCACAGTCGCCATCGTCGGGCGTCCCAATGTCGGCAAGTCCACGCTGTTCAATCGCCTCGTCGGCCGCAAGCTGGCGCTGGTCGATGACCTGCCGGGCG
>Ga0182748_1001764_pt1 | contig 20521 bp, 23 predicted proteins | sample eDN3rd37CKraftOP_FD_128877 | JGI IMG/M metagenome (GOLD analysis project Ga0182748, IMG submission 128877) | Enriched Organic Plus compost microbial communities from Emeryville, California, USA - eDNA 3rd pass 37_C Kraft OP (version 2) (version 2) ...
CGCATCAGGATCGCGACGATCCAGTCGGCGGCCCAGGCACGTTCATAGGTGTCGTGAATGCGGGCCAACGGCTGGAGCGATACCGAGGTGTCCGATCCTTCGGTCAGGCCGCCGCCGAGATCGTGCCAGTCGCCGCCCATGGCGAGCGCCGCGGCACGGATGCTGCCTCCGAAGTCGAAGGCGAAGACTTGGCTGCGGAGGTAACGGCGGAACTGCAAAGCCATGAGGGCGAGCAGCACGGATTTGCCTGCGCCCGTCGGGCCGACGACGAGCGTGTGGCCGACATCGCCGACATGCAAAGACAGCCGGAACGGGGTCGAACCTTCGGTTCTGCCGTAAAGCAGCGGGGGCGCATCGAAGTGTTCATCCCGTTCCGGCCCCGCCCACACGGCAGAGAGGGGGATCATGTGGGCGAGATTGAGCGTCGAAATCGGCGGCTGGCGCACGTTTGCATAGACATGGCCGGGCAGACTGCCGAGCCAGGCGTCCACCGCGTTCACCGTCTCGATCATGGCGGTGAAGTCGCGGCCCTGGATGACCTTCTCGACCAGCCGCAGCTTTTCATCGGCAAGGCGCGGATCGGCGTCCCAGACCGTGATCGTGGCGGTGACATAGGCCATGCCGGCGACGTCCGCGCCGAGTTCCTGCAAGGCCATGTCCGCGTCGGCGGCCTTGTTCGCGGCGTCGGTGTCCACGAGCACCGATTGCTCGTTGGTCATCACCTCCTTGAGGATCGCGGCAATCGACTTGCGCTTGGCGAACCACTGGCGCCTGATTTTGGTCAGCAGCTTCGTCGCGTCGGTCTTGTCGAGAAGGATCGCGCGCGTCGACCAGCGATACGGGAAAGCCAGCCGGTTCAGATCGTCGAGCAGGCCCGGCGTTGTCGCGGTGGGGAAGCCGACAATGGTCAGCACACGCAGATTCTGATCGCCAAGGCGCGGCTCCAGACCGCCGGTGAGCGGCTGGTCGGCGAGCAGCGCGTCGAGATAGATCGGCGTTTCGGGCACGCGGACGCGGTGGCGCTTCGTCGACACGCAGGAATGCAGATAGGTCAGCGTCTCGCTGCCATCGAGCCAGCCGCAGGACGGCATGAAGCCATCGAGCAGCGCCAGCACGCGATCGGTGCGGTCGGCGAAGGCGCGCAGGATCTCATGCGGATCGACGCCGGAGCGCTCACGGCCTTCATAAAGCCAGGACTCGGTGCGTGCGGCTTCCTCGGCCGGTGGAAGAAACAGGAATGTGAGGAAATAGCTCGATACGAAATGCGCGCCGGCTTCTTCGAAATCGGCCTTGCGCTCGGCATCGACCAGACCTGAAGCCGGATCGGGAAAGTTGCTGTCGGGATAAGTGGCGGCCTCGTGCCGCTGTGCTTCAACAAAGATACTCCAGCCTAGGCCGAGACGGCGAAAAGCGTTGTTGATGCGGCTTGCAACGGCAACCAGCTCGGCCGCGACGGCGGATTCGAGATCGGGACCGCGAAAGCGTGCCGTGCGCTGGAACGAGCCATCCTTGTTCAACACGATACCGGGCGCGACCAAGGCGACCCAGGGCAAATAGTCGGCAAGGCGAGCGGCGGAGCGTCGGTATTCGGCGAGGTTCATCATGGCCGCGCTCCTCACACCGCGAGGAAAGCCGGAATGCGCAGATGCCTGCGCCCGACCTCGACGAAGAGCGGATCGCGACGAGCCGCCCAGACGGCCACGAAATGACCGATGGCCCAGATGGCGAGGCCGACCAGCCAGAGGCGCAGGCCGAGACCCACGGCCCCGGCCAGCGTGCCGTTCATGATGGCGATTGAGCGCGGCGCACCGCCAAGCAGGATGTGCTCGGTCAAGGCGCGATGGACCGGGACCGTGAACCCCGGAACCGCATCGAGTTGTTCGAGGGCGGCGGCCATCAGACGAGCGCCCCGCCGCCGAAGCTGAAGAAGCTGAGGAAGAACGAGCTGGCCGCGAAGGCGATCGACAGACCGAAGACGATCTGGATCAGGCGGCGGAAGCCGCCGCTGGTGTCGCCGAAGGCGAGCGCCAGGCCGGTGGCAATGATGATGATCACCGCCACAATCTTGGCGACCGGCCCCTCGATCGACTGGAGGATCTGCTGAAGCGGCTGCTCCCACGGCATGGAGGAGCCCGAGGCATGGGCCGGCGGTGTGGCCGCCAGCATCATGATGGTGAAAAGCGCGGTCGAACTGGCGAGACGTTTGCGGCTGCCGCGCATAATCGAGCCTGCGGGCAGCTCTGGACCGATGGGCACGGTCGACAGGACGGGTGGATTAGTCACATTCGGAATGACGGGCGAATTCATTCAGCGTCTCCATTCGGGGTAGTTGCGGGGGTGATGCGGTAGTCGCCAGTGGCGGGGTCGATGCCGTCGACACGCGCGAGTTCGGCAAGCCGTCGGGACGAGCCTCGGCCTGCGAGCACGGCGACGAGATCGATGGTCTCCGCGATCAGTGCGCGCGGGACGGTTACGACGGCTTCCTGGATAAGTTGCTCGAGGCGACGCAGCGCGCCGATGCCAGAGCCGGCGTGGATGGTGCCGATGCCGCCGGGATGGCCCGTGCCCCAGGCTTTGAGAAGGTCGAGGGCTTCTGAGCCGCGCACCTCGCCGATGGGAATGCGGTCGGGCCGGAGGCGAAGCGAGGACCGGACAAGATCGGAGAGCGTGGCAACGCCGTCCTTGGTCCGCATCGCGACAAGGTTCGGCGCCGCGCATTGCAGCTCGCGGGTATCCTCGATGATGACGACGCGATCTGCTGTCTTCGCCACCTCGGCGAGCAGCGCGTTGGTCAGCGTTGTCTTGCCTGTGGAAGTGCCGCCTGCGACGAGTATGTTGGCGCGGGACTGAACTGCCGCGCGCAGCTTCACGGCCTGGTCGGCTGACATGATGCCGGCTGCCACATAGTCGTCGAGCGTGAAGACCGCGACAGCCGGCTTGCGGATGGCGAAGGCAGGCGACGCTACGACTGGCGGAAGCAGGCCCTCAAAGCGCTCACCCGTTTCCGGCAACTCGGCCGAGACTCGCGGGGAGCGGGCATGGACCTCCGCGCCGACATGGTGCGCGACCAGACGCACGATGCGCTCGCCGTCGGCGGCCGTCATCGTCTCGCCGGTGTCGGCCAGCCCTTCGGAAAGCCTATCCACCCAGATGCGGCCATCGGGGTTCAGCATCACCTCGACCACAGCCGGGTCTTCCAGAAACCGGGCGATGGCCGCTCCGAGCGCAGTGCGCAACATGCGCGCGCCGCGCTGGATCGCTTCCTGCCTGTGGTGAGTGGATGCCATGTCGTCCCCGTTTCTCATGGGGACGCAACAGATGATCCCCGGATCGGGGATGATTAAAAGAGCCCTAAATCAGGCCGATTCAACAAGTTTCGGTCGTAGTAGTAGCGTGGCGTGCAAATACAGGAGAAAGGCGGTGCGGGTGTTCTGCCACAAGGACTGTAAACGATCCCAAAGGTGTCGGATATGATTTGGCTTGTTTGCTGGCATTCCGATTGGGGGTGGTTTGCGGTCGGTTCACTTTGTTGTGCGGGATGCTAGCGTTATAGCCGCTAAGCCGCCGCAGCATAGTTGAATTAAGTATCTCCAAGTTAGATATTTCTTTTAAAGGCGAATCAGGAAAAGGGGATTGGGGTGGCTAGATGCACTGCACCAAAAGAAGGCCATCGCTCAGCGAGCGCCGCAGCAAACTGTCCAGCGTGCCGCGGCCGCAGCCGCTATGGTGGTTACAGCAGCTATAGCAGTTACAGCGGTTATGGCTCGTACTCGTCCCCATCATCCCCCTCCCCAACTTACCGCTCGTCGTCGGGAAGCAACGGCGGGTCCGGTCGTGTAGGAGCGAGATGGTCGAAAGCCGGTTCAACAGTATTGTACACACCTACAGAAGTGCGGGCGCTTACCCCGATCCGCCAGACTGTAGAGAGCCGTGCGGAACTACCTGATCTCCGTGACGTCTTCCTATGCCATGCTTGGGATGACCGGCAGGGGGATGCCGAGGAGTTGCATGATCTCCTGGAAGCACGCGGCGTCTCGGTCTGGTTCAGCGAAAAGGACGTTGCTCTCGGCACGTCATTGCTCCGTGAAATCGACAAGGGATTGGTGAAGTCGCGCGTTGGGGTCGTGCTAGTAACGCCTGCGCTGCTGCGCCGTCTTCCAGCAGCGGGCGTAGCCGACAAAGAGCTCTCGGCACTCCTAGCAACCGAACAGCTCGTGCCAATCGTCCACAACACGACGTACGAAGCTCTCCGAAATGTCAGCCCACTTCTCGCCTCGCGAAGCGGCCTGAGCACCGATGAAGACCCGATGACAGTGGTGGCGGATAAGCTCGCCGAGCTTGTTGCCATCTAGCTTGATTTCAATGTGGGATTTTCTTCCACATGCAATATCACCGATTGTTTTTTTGCTTGCACGTATTGGGAGGGGTGGCATGGGAGTGCCAGATCGGTTTGCTATTGAATATCCGAGACGGGCGCTTGAACTTATCGGCATACTCGAGGCGTCGGCAAGGGAGAACAACCTACTCGGCTCATTTGGCCTGTTGGCAGCATCTGCAATCCTGACGATCCCGTTCGAGCGGATGCGCAAAAATCACTTCCTACACGATGAAGCGCGCGACGCGGACTTAGTGAAAAATCTAAAGGCGCTGGAGAAGGCTGTTTTTCTGGAAGCGCCATTTTGGCGAGCTCCGCCGGACGGCATATGGCGGCAGTCCCGCATCGTGAACACCGTCGATGAAGTGCATGGTTGGTTGGATCAGGACGGCCGCGACCCGCGTTCAGAAGAAGCCAACACGATCCAAACCCGCAAAGCCAGCGAGGTATTACGTGTGCTCCGCAATGCCTTGGCGCATGGCAACATCATCTATCTCGACAAGAACGGCCAGGAGATCGCCGGACATCAAATGGTCTACATGGCTTTCCTCTCACGCTACGAGGAAACTGCGGCACAAGGCGAACAAGCTGAAACCTACAGGGTGGTAATCACGACCGAGGAAGCCTTCTTGGACTTCGTCAAATCGTGGGCCGAATGGATCGGGAGTTTTAACCTCGATCGACGGTTGGCGGCAGCGGCATGAGCGGGCGCTTTTCTCCCTTTGTCATCAAGGCACTTACGGATGTCATTACCGGCGGCGCGGGCCAAGGACCGGATGTCACCGAGCCGATCGGAATTTATCGGAGCGGCCCGAAGATAGAGGCGCTGTTTCTCGATTGCAGTCTCGACATGCGCATCGGCAGCAGTTCACGTGTCCCGGCGACGACCCAGTTCTTACGCGACCTCGCCGTTCAATGGGACGGTGACGACCTTATGAAGCGCGTCATCCTGCGCGTCTGTGATCCGCGCGAATATCTCTCTGCTCCCGAAAAGGCCGTTGCAGTCAGACAGCATCTGAATGCCGCGCTCGAAGCCGACGGTTTAGCCATCACCATTGTCAGCGGTAAGGCGCACCTGGTCGAGCGCACGGCTGCAGGCCTCATCGTCGAGCCCTTCATCAGTAAGGTAGCAAAGCTGGATTTTGACACCGTGCAGATCGAAATCGCGCGAGCTCTGCCAAGTCTCAGCGCCGATCCGGAAGACGCGGTCACGGCAGCATGCTCGCTCATCGAAGCGGTATGCCGTTCGATCTTGATCGAGCTACGACTGCCGCTGCCGCCAAAACGCGATATCGACGGGTTGCTCAAAGCGGTGCAAGAGCCATTGGGACTTTCACCGGGCCGCACCGACCTGCCGGCCGAGATCGAGCAGGATGTACGCCAGGTGCTAGGCGGTCTCACGTCTGTTACCAAGGGTATAGGTGCGCTGCGGACTCATGGCGGTGACGCACACGGACGTGAGAAAGGCTTCCGCCGCATCGACCCGCGTATAGCCCGCCTGGCCCTCAATTCCGCAAGCTCGATCGCGCTCTTCTTGATCGAAACCTGGGAAGGCAAGCAGCACCGCCATCTGCCGCAACATAGCGAATAAGCATGAGCGGCTGTCTTTCCACCGAAGAGAGGAAGACCGCCGCTCGCTGACCATCCGACCCGAGCCAGCGGATATATCAGCTGCTAATCAAGAAGGTACACCACGCGCCAGAAGCGACGGCTTCTGGCGGCCGTTAAAAGATGTTGAAACGGCCGAGATGAGTCTGCTTCTGCCGCCTCCCGATACTGGTTCACGGAGTAACACAAGGATGGCTCGGAGCGCATTGGGAAGCCACCGTTCCCACCGTGAGCCCGTGACGGTGGCTTTGAGGGGCAAAGTCGTCGTTGCTCTGAAAGATTATGGCGAAGTATATCTCGCCAATTAAGCGGCAAGTCAGAAAGCCGCATTGCGAGGAACAATTGACAAACCGTCTTTTTATTATCGGAAATGGTTTTGACCTGCATCATCGAATTGCGTCAAAATACTCGGATTTTGCATCCTATCTGGAGCGCGTAGATCGCCATACGTTCCGCATCGCTGAAGATTATGTCGTGCCCGAGAAGAATTTGTGGAGCTACCTTGAGGAGCGCCTCGCCGAGGTCGACGTGGATCAAATCGAAGACCATGCCGAGAGCTATCTGGCCTCTTACAGCGCGGATGATTGGAGTGACTCCGGCCACCACGACTACGAATATGAAATCGAGCAGATTTGTGATGCGATCTCCACGAAATTGCGCAAGCATTTCGCCGATTGGGTCCGCCAGCTTGAAATTCCGCTTCAAGCCGCTGTTCCGGTGCAATGTATTGATCCGAGCGCCCTCTTTCTGAATTTCAATTACACGGCTACCCTTCAGCGCACGTACGGTGTTTCAGACAGTCGCATCCTGCATATTCACGGATCAGCCTCAGATTCCACCGCCGATATCGTACTCGGACACGGATGGGATCGCCAAGAATCCGACCTTCGCTCGCGCTTCACCGACGAGGATACTGATGTCCGTGTTGCCGGAGGTTTCCAACTGATTGATGATCTACTGGCTAAGACATTCAAGCCGACCAAGAAAATCCTCACTCGCAACAAGGCATTTTTCGAAGGCCTCAGCACCGTCACCGAGGTTTTCGTTCTCGGGCATTCACTGGCACAGGTTGATGAGCCATACTTCAGCGCGGTGCTAGATTGTGTGCACCCGAACACTCATTGGACCGTCAGCTTTCATAGTAATGAAGTCGCGACATGGTCCGCAGCAAGGGATATTGGCATTCCGACTTCGAGACTTCGCCTTAAGCCGCTTGTCAGCCTATAACTGACTAGTGTTGACGCTGGAATCATCGCTTATGCCTGCTTCTGGTGCGAAGAGGGCTACATAACAGACTGTTGCAAACGGCCGGGATACAGGTCGGAAGTGGACAGCATCCAAACTTAACTGGCTTCTGGTCCGACATACCCAATAGTGGACGATGTTTCCCTCCCTCCTAAGTAGAGCTATACTACGAATCGTTCCGCTTACGAATCTAAGCCTGTCACATCCTCCGATATTTCCTGCCGCAGTTTCGGCCCTTGTGCCAAGCGCCGGCCGAGGGCGGTGATGAACGCCTCGTAACGCTCGCTGGCCTTGGCGCGAGCGGCGTGCGCGGCCGGCTCCGGCAACGCGGGCGTTGTGGTGATCCAAAAGCGGATGAATACCGCAAGAGTCTCGACGGCGATGCCGACGTCGCGTTCAAGGCGCGTCATGCGGCGGTCAAGCTGGTCGAGACGTTTGGCAACGATAGCCTCGCGGCGTTCGGCATCATCCGGGGAGAGGAACGACGCGATGGCCGCCTCCGCGATCATGGATTGCGACTGATCGCGGCGGGCGGCGAAGTCCGCCAGCGTCTTCTCGACTTCGGGGTCCAGATAGATCGTGGTCTTCACCTTCTTCCGGCGAGTGGTCATGGCGCCTACAACTCCATGCCGTCATTCGGATCGAGCGCGACCTGCCGCGCGACGCCGTGCATCTGGCGGATCATGCGCCGGTTGCGAATCGGGTCCTCATCGAGATCTTCGGGCGGCTCGATTTCGAATTCGTTCTCGATTGGCGCCTTCTTCTCCACCGGCTTGGCACGGCTGAGTTCGGGTTGCAGCCGCTGTTCGGATTCGGTCGGGTCTTCGTCGTCGGATCGACCTGCCGGCTGAGCGTCGAGCGCTTCCGGCCGCGCTGGGATCGGCAGGCTGCTCCAGTCATCCCGGCGGATATGATCAGGGCGTTTCAAGTCGGGCGGCGGCAGCAGGCGTTCACGGAAGCGGGCATCCTCATAGTAGCGGGCCTTCTTCGCCCGGATCGGCGGAATGCCGGCGACCATGACGATCTCGTCAGCCGGCGGAAGCTGCATGATTTCGCCCGGGGTGAGCAATTGGCGAGCGGTTTCCGAGCGCGACACCATCAGATGTCCGAGCCAGGGCGACAGCCGGTGCCCGGCATAGTTCTTCATCGCCTTCATTTCGGTGGCCGTCCCTAGGGCGTCCGAGACGCGTTTGGCCGTCCGCTCGTCGTTCGTCGCAAAACTGACGCGAACATGACAGTTGTCCAGGATCGAGTTATTCGGCCCATAGGCTTTCTCGATCTGGTTCAGCGATTGCGCGATCAGGAAGGACTTCAGGCCGTATCCGGCCATGAAGGCCAGCGCGCTCTCGAAAAAATCGAGCCTTCCGAGCGCGGGAAACTCGTCCAGCATCAACAGCAGACGATGGCGGCCGCCACCTGATTGCAGATCCTCAGTCAGGCGCCGGCCAATCTGGTTCAGCAGCAGGCGAATCAGGGGCTTTGTGCGGTTGATATCGCTGGGCGGCACCACAAGATAGAGCGTGGTCGGATGCTCGCCGTCGACAATGTCGCTGATCCGCCAGTCGCAGCGCCGCGTCACGTCGGCGATGACAGGATCGCGGTAAAGGCCGAGGAACGACATGGCGGTGGAGAGCACGCCTGAGCGCTCGTTATCGGATTTGTTGAGCAGCTCGCGCGCAGCACTGGCGACGACAGGATGCGGTCCGGCCTCGCCGAGATGGGCGGTCTTCATCATGGCGCGCAACGTCGACTCCACCGGGCGCTTCGGATCGGAGAGGAAGTTGGCGACACCGGCCAGCGTTTTTTCCGGCTCGGCATAGAGGACATGCAAAATCGCGCCGACGAGAAGTGAGTGGCTGGTCTTTTCCCAGTGATTCCTTTTGTCCAGGCTCCCCTCGGGATCGACGAGTATATCGGCGATGTTCTGGACATCGCGAACTTCCCATTCCCCGCGGCGGACCTCGATCAGCGGATTGTAGGCCGAGGATTTCGGATTGGTCGGATCGAACAGCAGCACGCGGCCATGATATGATCGGAAGCCGGAAGTAAGCTGCCAGTTCTCGCCCTTGATATCATGCACGATGGCCGAGCCCGGCCAGGTCAGAAGCGAGGGAACGACCAGCCCGACGCCCTTGCCCGATCGCGTCGGTGCAAAGCACAGCACATGCTCGGGGCCGTCGTGGCGCAGATATTCATGTTCATAGCGACCGAGCACCACGCCGTCCGGGTCGAGCAGTCCGGCGGCCTTGACCTCGGCCTTTTCCGCCCAGCGGGCGGAGCCGTAGGTCGCGACGTTCTTCGCCTCGCGTGCGCGCCAGACAGACATGCCGATGGCGACCGCAATGGCGATGAAGCCGCCCGATGCGGCGATCATCCCACCTGTCTGGAAAATCGCTGGCGCATAGGCGTCGTAGGAGAACCACCACCACAGGATCGCGGGGGGATGATAGACGGGCCATCCGGCCAGCACGAACCAGGGCGGACCGAGCTGCGCCTGAAACCCGAGGCTCCACGCGACATACTGGGTCGCGCCCCAGGTGGTGGAGAGGACGATGAGGAAGACCACGATGATCTGCCCCCAAAGGATTTTCGTCGCGGACATGGCGATGTTCCTTTTCTAGTCAAGTTTAGAGGCCGAGCCCGCGCTTCCGCCCGAAGTCCCAGTCGACACCGCCGTCGTCGCGCGCGACGCCGGAGACATGGCGACCGATCTGCTTGTCGAGAGAAGGCGACCAGGGGACGAGCTGGAAGCCGAGGCCGTCGTCGATCATGGCGAAGCGGCCGGAGGCGAGCGTGAAGCGCTGGCGATAGGAGCCGGCGACATATTCTCCGCCGCCGGCATGGTTGAATGGAAGACCGTTCTCGGCCGCGAGCTTCTCGCCAAGGGCGCTGACCTCGCGAACCCGCAGCGTGTTGAGCAGGCGGCGAGCGAAGACGACGCGCCCGCCCTGCCGCTCCGCGAGACCTTCTCCGATCAGGTGCTCGGCCCGTTGCTCCAGCGCCTGCTGCACCTCGGCGCCGAAGCCGCCCTCCGACAGAGCGATAGGCTCGCGAGCGACCGCCTGCCGATCGAGCCACGTCGCGCCCGTTGCGTTGACCTGCGCATGGATGTCGAGATCGGAACGGACTGCGAGTGCGACGCGGCGCTGGCCTTGCGCATCTTCATAGGCGCGCAGCTCGACGATCGATCCGGGCGGGCTGTCGCCGGCAGCGTCGAGATGCGGCAGCTTTATGTGATGGGTGCGGCCGTCGACGCCGTCGACCACGGCATAGGCCGTCCCCTTCAGCTCGTCATCGAGACCGCGTTCGAGCAGGCGACCGACCACGGGCACGTCGAGACTTTCACCGGTCAGGACGTAACTCGCCGAACCGCGCTCGATGCCGCGTTCGGTGAGCGCGCGGTGCATGCGCTTGATGATGTCGCCCCGCTCTCCAAGCTCGCGCAGGACGTTCTCCGCTTCGGGCTTGATGAACCACTGCGAATGTCCGACCTGTCCGGCGACGCCGAGAATTTCCAAGGTCCGCAGACGGCCGACCTTGAGAGCATGGAATTCGTCGGGCTGTCGGTCGGCGCGCGGCGCGAGGTCGATGATGCCGGACTTGCCGGCATCACGGACAAGCTGGCGGTCGAGCTGCGTCCAGCGTTCCGCCTCGATCTGGCTTTCAAGGGCGCGGCGGATATCGAGATCGGTGCGCGGCCCCAACTCCTGGGTGATAAGCTCGCGCGCCCGGTCGCGCATGCCCTCCTTGATGTAGTCGCGCGATATCACGAGATCCTGGCCGTCATCGCGCACACCGCGCACGATCAGGTGGACATGGGGATGCTCGGTGTTCCAGTGATCGACAGCCACCCAGTCGAGCTTCGTGCCGAGATCCTTTTCCATCTGGCCGACGAGATCGCGAGTGAAGGACTTGAGGTCCGCCATGTCGGGTGCGTCGTCGGGCGAGACGATGAACCGGAAATGATGCCGGTCATCACCACAGCGCTCGGCGAAAGCGCGTGCATCGGCATTCTCCGTTCCTGGTCCGAACAGCCGCGCCTTCTCTCCGTCACGGGTCACGCCGTCGCGACGCAGATAGTCGAGATGCGTTCCGAGCGGTGCGGATCTTGGGGAGTGGCGGACCACGCGCGCCTTGACGACAGCTCCGCGCGTGCGCGACGTGATGAGGCGATTGGCCTGGATGCTGGCGCGCTGACCGCGCCCGAAGCGGGAACGGTTGCCGGAAGCAGCGCGGCCGGATCGCGAGACGCCACCCCCTGCCTTCTTTGCCGCGGCGAGCGCCTGCGCAACGAAAGGCCGGGCTTGTTGCGCGCGGGTTGATCTGATGCGGCCCGGACGGATGCGGAACTCGTGGTCATCGGACATGACGCGACCCCGCACGGTGCAAAAAAGACCAGAAAATCAGGAAGATGGGCGCGAAGCGCACGGTGCGCGCCAGCGCTGCACGGTGCGGAACGCGCCGAAAACATGAACAAAAACAACCTCCCGACCGAAGCGCACCGTGCGCCCTTTTATCCTGCCATCGTCCGGTTGCTGGTAAGCGTCCGCTCTCTGCACACTGACTGGGTAGTGCAATTGAGCAGCATGTCGGGTTCCTTCGTAGCCTGGAGGATCTTCGATGAATTTGAGACGTTTCGAGAACACGGCACACCGATCTTTCTGGTTGGTTCATATCGAGGCATGGCAACGCAGCGGCCTGACACGCACGGCGTATTGCCGTCAGCATCGGGTGTCGAAACACACGCTTGACGGATGGCTGAAGCATCTCGCGGGTGAAGATGCGGCGCGTAAACATGCGGAATATCACGCTGAATTGCGCCGTCAGCAGAAGCATGAGTTGCGGGAAAAGCGGCGCAAGCTGCGCGCCCGGCGACGCTTCGGGGTGAGCACCGACGTCACCAATCGTGCGCTCCAGGCGTACTGGGCGATGCATGTCGAGGCGATGAACTGGAGCGGCATGGGCGTGCGCGAATACGCCGCCGCGATGCATCTTTCGCCGACATCCTTGCGCAAGTGGCGCGACCGGCTTGACGATGGCGAGGTGGAGATCGACTGGCGGGCGCATCTTCATCCCTCCGCCCGGCCGGTCGTTAACACTAGTGCTACGGGAATGGCGCCGGAAAGCGGCTTGACAGACGCTGCGAAGGATGAGCCGCCGCCGGTGCGCGAGCCATCCCGGCGCTTCTTCAGCGATGAACAGAAACGCGCCATCGCTGTGGAGAGCGACCAGCCCGGCGTCAGCGTCTCGCAGGTGGCGCGTAAGCACGGAATCGTCACGGGGATGCTGTTCCGCTGGCGCGTGCAGTTCGGCGTGGCGCAGAAGAAGCGCGCGAAGCTGGTACCCGTTGCGCTGCCCGACGACACGCCGGCGACGTTGGCCTTGCAAAAGCTCGTGCAACCGCCTGACGGCATGATTGCTGTCGATATGCCCGATGGACGGCGGATGTTCGCGCCCGCAGGCAGCGATCCCGATGCGGTGCGCGCGCAGGCCGGGAGCGAAGGGACGACATCATGATGATGGTCCCGTCCGGCGTGAAAGTGCACCTGGCCCTGGGCTACACTGACATGAGGAAGGGTCTCGACGGGCTCGCCATGCTGGTGCAGGAAACGCTGAAGCAAGACCCGTTTTCCGGTCATCTGTTCGCGTTCCGGGGCAAGAAGGCCTCGATGCTGAAAATCCTGTTCTGGGATGGCAACGGGCTGTGCCTGTTCACCAAGCGGCTCGACCAGGGCAGCTTCGTATGGCCGGTGATGCCGGGCTATGACGGCTCGATCACGCTGACGCCGGCGCAGCTCGCGATGTTGATCGAGGGCATTGATTGGCGCGCACCGGAGCGTGTCTGGAGGCCCGCTCTGGCTGGCTGAAAACCTGCGCTCACGCTGCATGAAATCGGCCGGAATCCTTGGGTTTTTGAGCGGTTTGTGGTAGATTCGATCATGTTGGTCGAACTCGAAAATCTGCCCTCCGATCCAGCGCTTTTGCAGCGTCTCGTGCGCGACATGGCGAGTGTCGTCGAGAGCCGGGACGGAGAGATCGAGCGTCTTCAGGCCATCATCAAGAAACTTCAGCGCGCGCAGTTCGGCCGTCGCTCTGAGCGCCTCGACGCCGACCAGTTGGCACTCGCGCTGGAAGACCTCGACGGTGACATCGCCCGCATCCAAGAAGGCCGTCCGTCTGTCATCAAACCGTCGAGCGAACGACCGGCACAACGCGGATCGCTGCCCGATCACCTGCCGCGCGAGGATGTTGTTCTCGATGTTGGCGATACGATATGCGCCTGCTGCGGCGGCCCGCTTCATGCCATCGGTGAGAGCGTCAGCGAAATGCTCGACTGGGTGCCTGCGCAGCTTCGCGTCATCCGAACCGTTCGCCCAAAATATGCCTGCCGTGCCTGCGAAACGGTCGTGCAGGCTCCCGCGCCGGAACGGCTGATCGCCGGTGGCCTGGCGACGCCGGCGCTGCTGGCGCAGGTGCTGGTCAGCAAATATTGCGACCACACGCCGCTTTACCGGCAGTCGCAAATCTTCGCCCGGCATGGGGTCGATCTTGCCCGCTCCACGCTTGCCGGATGGGTCGGCGGCGCATGCTGGTGGCTCGAAGCCCTGCACGATCGGCTGGCGAAGAACGTGTTCGCATCCGACCATCTGTTCGCCGACGACACGCCGGTTCCGGTGCTGGATCCGGGACGCGGGCGCACCAAGACGGGCAGGCTCTGGGTCTATGCTCGCGAGCAGCGGCCATGGGCCGGACCTGAACCTCCGGCTGCCGTCTATATGTTCGCACCCGATCGAAAGGCCGAGCGTCCGGTCGCGCATCTCCAGCACTTCAAGGGCGTGCTGCATGTCGATGGCTATGCCGGCTTCCAGCAGCTCACCGCCAATGGCGACATCGTGCTCGCCGCCTGCTGGGCGCATACGCGGCGCAAGTTTTATGATGTGGCGCAGGGTACCGGATCGCCCATTGCGACCGAAACGCTGCGCAGGATCGGCGAGCTTTACGCCATCGAAACGCAGGTGCGCGGCCAATCGCCGGCCCATCGCCTTGCGGCCAGACGGTCCCAATCGAAATCCGTCGTCGCCGATCTGCGCGTCTGGCTGGAGACGCAACTGCCGCGTATTCCCGGTCGCAGCACGCTGGCCGAGGCGATCCGCTACGCGCTGGCGCGCTGGGATGGATTGAACCGCTTCCTCGCCGACGGCCGCATCGAACTCGACACCAATCCGGTCGAGCGCGCCATCCGCCCGGTCAGTCTCGGCCGCAAGAACCATCTCTTCGCGGGCAGCGACGGCGGTGGAGATCGCTGGGCAGTGCTGTGTTCGCTCATCGAAACATGCAAACTCAACAGCGTCGAACCCTACGCATATCTTGCCGACGTTCTCCAGCGGATGCGCGACGGACACATCGTCAATCGACTCGACGAACTGCTGCCGTGGAACTGGAAAGTCGAAAATCCCGTCAAGAGCTGACATCAGGTGCAGCCTCCAGACACATACGGTTGCTGCGCCTGCCGCCACCCACGGCGCTCTCCAGGACACGCCAGCGCACGATGGGATGCGAAGTGCCGCAGGGCCGCTCATGGCCGGTCCCCGGAGGCATTCCGAGCGACGAACAGCCCCTCCGGCTGTGCCGCGATAAGCATCTGCGGTGTCGCCGTGACGGGTGAACGGGCGTCGCCCGGCGAGCGATCCGGAGACGCGGAATTGACGGGTGAAGCGCCGTCATCGCGCCCGACGAAGATTGCCGCCTCGCGCCAGTCGAGCGGCCGGGCGATCGTCGAACCGCTCTTCGAAGGGCGCTCGCCGCGCAGCGTGGGCGCGAGCGAAGCGACGTAAGCCCGCGTCTCGGCGGGCAGCGGACGGCCCTTCGAGCGATGTTCGTCATAGCGCGCAGGCCCCGCGTTGTAGGCCGCGAGCATGGCGGCGATGTCGCCATAGCGATCCCACATCTCGCGCAGGTACGCCGTGCCCGCGAGGATGTTATCGCGCGGATTATAAGGATTGCGGCCGAGGCCGTAGCGGACGCGAAGCTCGGCCCATGTGTCCGGCATGACCTGCATCAAACCCATCGCGCCCGCCGAGGAGACGGCGCGCACATCGCCCGCGCTCTCGGCGCGCATGACGGCGATGATCCATGCAGGCGGAATGCCGAAGCGGCGCGATGCCTCGGCGATATGCGCGGCATGTGGATGCCCAGCCGCGGCACGCACCGGCGACGAGACTTGCGCCAGAGCTGTCGGCGGTCCGGCTGCGGTGAAGATCAGGCCGGAAAGAAGAAAGAGGAGCGCGGAGCGCCGGACGGCGGAAGTGCGTCCGGCGGGCGCGCGGTCTCGGGGCGCCGCCATTCAGTCCTCCTGCCGCTTCTTGGGAGGCTGGACGGTGTTCAACACCCAGGCGGAACCGTCGTCGCCGGTGCGGAAGAGATTTGCGCGAAACGTGCCGCCGAGAAGCGGGCTGTAGATGGTGATAGAGACGAACTCGCCGGCGCGCTCGCCGACATGCGTCCAGCCCGCACCGATGTCGAGGCCGTCTTCGTCACCGAGCAGGACGCGGTATTTCGGCGCGTTCTCGGTGTCAGAGGGTTCGGCGGGAACGAGGGTCATTTCCTCCCTGATACCGAGCGTCCGGAACTCGCCTTCAAAGCCGGTTTCCGTGCGCGTGAACTGTCCGATCTGGGCCATGGTCGTGGTCTCCTGTGCTGCGGTGGGGTGGCGAACGGCGCGCGCTCACCGCGTCGGCGCGCGCCAGACGAAGCGGCCGTCGCCGTCCTCGTCGGTGAAAAGCGGGGTGGCCCGGCCGATGACCGCCGCGGAGGGAAACGGGCCGAAGTAGCGGCCGTCGAGGCTGTCGGCGGCTTCGAGGTTCATGAGGAAAAGTTCGCCGTCGGCGATCACCCGGCAGCCCCGCCAGACCGGCAGGTCGCGGCCACGGCTGTCGCGGTCGCGGGCATCGCCGAGCGGAACGTCGTCGACCGTGACGGCGCTTCCGTTGCGGCATACGCGCTGTCCCGCCAGGCCAACGACGTGCTTGAGGATCGGCACGTCGCGGGGGACATAGCCGCGTTCGACCATGAAGGAGGCGAACGGCTTCGGCGGCATGACGGCGACGAGATCCGGCACTTCGATCCGCTCGGCCGGCGATATCGTGTAGAAGCCGATCGGCGCGCTCGCCGTCGCGTTCCAGATGAGTTTCAGCGGCATCGGCATGGCGCTGGCTGCGGCGATGCCGAGCACGGCGACGGATGTCGCCGCGAGGTAGCCGAGCCGGCTCATCGCCCGATCTCCCGCCGCCGGAGCCAGGCTTGGTGGCGCTCGGCCGTGTACGGGCGCGGCGTCTCGCCGGCATTCATCCAGTGCGCGACGTGCCGCCAGTGATCGGGATCGGCGTCTGCGGGATCGATGCCGAGGGCCTCGATGCCGTCGACATGGCGAAGCACGTCCTCGACCTTCGGCCAGCTTTCGATCTTCAGCAGGATGTCGCCGCCAGGACGCACGAACGGCAGCGTCTGGAACGGCTCACCACGGTCGACGGCGCGCACGATATCGAGGCGCGAGATGATCGTTCCGTAGTCGTTTGCGGCCCAGCGGACGAGGCAGAAGATCGTGCCGGGCGCGAAGCCGACGACCCTGTGGCGGCGGTCGAGTTTCTGTTCGTAGCTTTCGCGGCCGAACTTGATCCAGTTCTCGATGCGCTTCTCGATCCAGGTGAGCTCGACGAGCGTGGTGAAGGCGGCGGGACCGTCCGGCAACGGACAGCCGCCGATGCGGAGCGCCGCATTGCCGGTCATGGTGTGTCTCCTTGGTTGTCGGGGAATTCGCGCTCGAACAGCTCGCGCAGCATGTCGGCGACCGTGACGCCGCGGCTGAAGGCGGCGATCTTGATCCGGCCGCGCAGCTCGGGCGTGATGTCGATGGTGAGGCGGGCCGTGAAGGTCACGGCCGCGCCATTGCGTGGCGGAGGCGTGTCGGCGGCCTTGATCCAACCGTCCGGATCGGCCGGACGCTGCACGAAGCCGCGCTTTTCGCTGCGCGCTGTCATGACGGGTCTCCGTCATGGAACGGCAGCACGGTGGCGATGCGGTCGCGGGCGCGGTCGGCCATCGTGGGATCGATCTCGCAGCCGATATAGCGTCGGCCAGAGAGCCGGCAGGCTTCGCCGGCGGAGCCCGAACCGGCAAACCAGTCGCCGACCAGACCGCCTTCCGGGCAGCTCGTGCGGATCAGGATTTCGAGCAGCGCCGACGGCTTTTCGGTCGGGTGGATCGCGCGGCCGTGGCAGTTGCGCACGTAGATGACCGAGCGCATGAGGCGCGGCCCGCCGTCGTGGCTGACATAGTGGCCAGCATCAATCTGGCCGGTATGGGGCGGACGCTGCTTGCGTCGCACGGTCCGGGCTGTCGCGTCGGGCGTGGTCTGGACGTCGTTGTAGATGTCGCGCCAGGGCGTCTCGGCCGGATAGAACTGGACGGCCAGTTCATGCACGCGCTTGAAGCGGTCCGCATGGAAGCCGGTGCCGTTCTGCTTCTCCCAGACGATCTCCTGGGCGAGCCGCAGGCCGGCGTCGGCGAAGCGGTCGGCGGTTGCCATGAAGCTGCGCAGCGAACCGAAGACCCACATCGAGCCGGTCGGGGCAAGCGCCCCGCGCGCGAGCGCCAGCCAGCCCTCGACGCGGCGATCCCAGGCGAGCGATGTGTCCCCGTAAGGGGGATCGGCGAGGATCATGTCGAACGGGCCGCGCGCCGGCATGCGATCGCGGCAGTCTCCGGACAGTATGATTTCGGGGAGAACCGTCATGGCGTGGTCCTCCCGATGCCGACACGCTCGATCTCGGCCGCCAGTGCCGCGATCTCGCGCGCGGCGGGCGAACGCCGATCGATGTCCGAGGCGAGCCGCCCGGTCTGCGCGGCTTCAGCGAAGACGACGCGCTGGCCGATCGTTGTGGCGAGCACTGGCGGATCGTGGTCGGCCAGAGTCTCGGCGGTCTCACGGGCAATGACGGTGCGCGCGCCGCAGCGATTGAGGACGAAGCGGGCGACGAGCTGCGGGCGATAGATGCGGGCCTCGCTGAGCAGCGCGAGCATCTCGGCCGAGGCCCAGCCGTCGAGCGGCGACGGCTGTACCGGGATCAGCACGAGGTCGGCGGCGAGCAGCGCGGAGCGCATGAGCCCGGCGACGCGTGGCGGCCCGTCGATGACGATATGATCGACGCTGCGCGCGAGTTCGGGTACCTCGCGGTGGAGCGTATCGCGCGCCAGGCCGACGACGCCAAAGGCGCGCGGCAGGTTCTCGCGCGAGCGTTGTTGCGACCAGTCGAGCGCCGAACCCTGCGGGTCGGCGTCGATCAGGGTGATGCGCTTGCCGCGCATCGCCAGCTCGCCGGCGAGATGCAGCGCGAGTGTCGTCTTGCCGACGCCGCCTTTCTGATTGAGAAGCGCGACGATCATCGGCGTCCTCCCGGTGGATCGAGAGGAAGACGGGGCGTATCGGGATCAATGGGTGGAGAGGTTTCAGCGCTGCGGCTTGCAGCCGTCTGTGGCGGCTCGGCTGGCGCGCTTGGCGCACTCTTCCTAGCGGTAACGCTGAGGCTTCTGGCGGCGTCGCGGATGAGGTTTTCCACATCGCGCGCGCGCTCTTCAAGGTTAGAGTCTATGTTAGACTCTAAGTTAAGGGCGCGGTTTCGCGTGGAGTTTCCGTGCCTTACACCCTGTTTGGGTTCCTGATAGCACGAGCCTCCGGTTCCCGATAGCACGATAGTCCGGGTTCCCGATAGCACGAGGCTATCCACAGCTTGTCCACAGGCGGACAGCGGCTCGAAGGCGAGCAGCAGGCGCCCGCCGAACTCGGCTTCGAGAAAGAGCCTGTAGCCGGGCAGTGGCTGGCGTCGGATGATGTCGCGCAGCTCGAAGGCGAAGCGCTTGAACGGCGACAGACTGCCGGATTTCTGGTGAAGATGGCGGAAGTCGAAGCGCCAGCCGTCGCGCTGGCGGCCGCCATGCTTGCGCACCAGGCGGTAGAGCCAGCGGTCGAGGCCGCCGGTCAGATCGAAATAGGTCCGGTCGATGGTGAGCACGAGCGCATCGTCGAGGACCGCTTGGTAGAACCAGTCCGGCACGATCAGCTCGATGCCCTCCGGACGGCCGTTGCGGTCGGTGCGCTCCTGCCACTCGTTGATCCACGAGAAGCGATGACGGCGGCCCTCGGCCGTCTGTCGGATCGAGGTGGAAACGGTGGTCGATTGCAGCCGGTCGAGCGCGGCTTTCAGGCGCTGGTAGTCGCGCGAGCCTGTGCCGCGTCCGACATAGGTGAGGATTTCATAGGGCGTGGCGGCCATCAGCCGCGAAGTGCGAAGCCCGTTATCGCGGGCTTCGACGATCTGGCTCGCCGCCCAGATCAGGATGTCGGCGTCCCAGATCGTGGCCATGCCATGATCCGGGACCGCCTCGACCCGGATCGTCACGTTGCCGGCGACGAAATCGATCGGGGCGACGCGATGGGTCTTGGAAAGGGAGAAGAAGGGATAGGCCATGAGATCCTGCGCGTCTCGTGGCGCGAAGTCGCCGGGAAGCGCCCGGAACAGATCGAGCTGCCCGCGCTCCGAAAGGGATCGACGACGCACCGCCATGAAGGAAGCCGGCCGCAATCAGCGCGCGTAGCGGCCGGCGTGGACCGGCCGTGCTGGCGTGTGGCGTTTCGCCGGCAGCACCGAGCCGCGAGGATCGGACGTCGATGTCACCGCGCCGCGAGCGGCCCAGGTTTCGAGATCGTCGATGGCGTAGACGACGCGGCCGCCGAGCTTGCGATAGGCCGGGCCGGTCCCATAGGTCCGGTGCTTTTCGAGAGTGCGAGCCGAGAGGCTGAGAAACTCGGCCGCTTCCTTGGTGCGCAGGAAGCGCGGGGGCAAAACGACGGGTTCGTGCGGCATTGAACGGGCCTCCGTGGTGTTGTGACGGCCGCTGAGGATCAGCGGCGGGCAACGACCACGGTGGCGGAGGAGAGCCGGCGAGTTGCAGGGCGAAGTTGGGGGGTATCGAATTCGCCCACCATGCGGAGGGCGGGACCGCGCTAGAATTGGCGGCGATGACGAAGGAGTTTTCGATAGCCGCCCGCTATCATGGCGCGGGCATCGCGCAGGAGCGTCTTGATGGCGTGGCGTATGGAAGACGCCTGCCAAGCGTCACGGTCGAGATGGTCGATGCGAAAAATGATCTCGGCGATTTCCTGCTGCGTGGCGCCGGCGCGATAGCCGTCGAAGGCGCGCAGCATCCGGCGCTGGCGGGCGCGCTGCTGACGCGTCA
>Ga0182748_1001765_pt1 | contig 20519 bp, 18 predicted proteins | sample eDN3rd37CKraftOP_FD_128877 | JGI IMG/M metagenome (GOLD analysis project Ga0182748, IMG submission 128877) | Enriched Organic Plus compost microbial communities from Emeryville, California, USA - eDNA 3rd pass 37_C Kraft OP (version 2) (version 2) ...
ATCAACCTTCGACCAATCAGTCTGCGGATCGGCTTCCAAAATTTGGACGATCTCCTGGATCGCGGCGAATGCCGCTTGCCCCGGCTCCGTCGCTCTTGCGTCTCGCTCGCGGTCATTCGAAGTCTCGCCATGCATCGTATGCATGTGGCTCATGGTATCATTGGACCGGCCGTCCGAATGACCGTGATGGAGGGTTGGCTGAGGCGAGGCGACGGCCGGAAACAGTAGCAAAAGAACGATCGCAACAAGCGGTGCATGAGCGTTTCTCCTCTGAAGCACGCTTGCCATACGGCGCGCCTGGAGAACATGATCGCCATCATGTTCGAAGACTTGGAACCCTTTCTGCGCGATCTCGCTCGCCGCGAACTAACATTCGTGCCGGGAGAGACAATCTTTCTCCAAGGCGATCCGGTCCGGTACATCTTCTTCATTAGCGCCGGCGCGGTCGAGTTGGTCCGGCATCAAGCGTCCGGCGCGCCGCTCGTCATCCAGCGAGCGAACCCCGGCGCAATCCTGGCGGAAGCTTCCCTGGAATCGGCTTACTACCACTGCGCCGCGTCCGCGGTTGCGAATTCCACCATTTGGGCTGTCTCCAAGAGCGATTTGCTCCGGCGCATGGCCGAGAACCCAAATCTGGCGCTGGCATTTGTCCGGCGTCTCGCGCACGAACTGCAAAATGCGCGTTTTCAGGCGGAGGTACTATCAATGAAGACGGTCGCGGCGCGCCTAGATGGATGGGTCGCGTGGCGCGGCTACCTTCCGCCTAAGGGAGAATGGGTCGGCCTCGCCGCTGAGCTCGGCGTTAGCCCGGAAGCGCTCTATCGCGAAATCGCCAAACGCAAATAGGCCAGGCGTCGGTCAAATGGCGCGACGCGACGTTGGCAGACGGGCGACCTGTGATTTGTCTCTGACCCCACTAACGAGCGACGCCCGAATCCGGCAGAATTCCGCTGGGCGCCACCGAGTTGCCTTCCGTTGGCGTCAGTCCGATCCTCACAAGCCCAGCCGGCACAACCACGAGCCCAACTGGCGCAACAATGACCGGCAGTGGCACGACCTGCGCGCCGCCCGCATCGGCGCCATCCGAGATCAATCAAATGTCATGAAGCCGCCTACGCGAGGGCGTTGACATCATTCCCGTCCTTTGCCTCACGACGCGCCCTCGTGACTTCGGCCTCCTTCAGAGCAGCTGCGTAGGGCTGCGGGAGGATGACCGAAGGGTCGGACGGATGGGGCGCTTCGCTCGTCACCACCCCGCCGACGAGCGCGGTCGTGGCAAGGTCGAATTCGGTCTTGTCGGGCGCGGCCAGCGAGACCTGCACCCGTGTGCGATAGAACACGTAGGCCGCGAGCAGCGCCTGCGCGAGCGCGGTGAAGAGGAAGAGGCCGCGCGGTCCCGCGGTCGACATGAAGGCACCCGCGACGAGCGGGCCCATCACCGAGCCGAGACCATTGGCGAGCAGGATGGTGGCCGCGACCGAGACGACCTCACTGGCCGAGGTCTTGTCGTAGGCATGCGCGGCAGCGAGCGAATAGCCGGGCAACGCGAGCGCGCCGAAGAGGATCCCGAACAGCAGCAGCATCGTACCCGAAGCCTCGCTCACGTAAAGCACGACGCCGGTCGCGGCGGCGCCCACCAGAAGACCGAGCAGCACCAGGCGGCGGTCGACGCGGTCCGACAGGCGGCCAACCGGCCACTGGATGACCGCACCCGCCAGCACCGCCGTGCTCATGAACAACCCGACCTGATCGACGCTCAGCCCGCTGCCAGCAGCTGAGAGCGGTGCGAGCCCCCAGAATGCGCCGTTCGCACTGCCGATCATGAAGCTCGCCACCAGCGCGACCGGCGCCGCGCCATAGATGTATCGGGGACGAAAGCGCACGACCGTGATCGGCGCCGGCTGCGCCGAACGCGTCAACGCCACCGGAATGGTCGCCAGCGAGATCAGCATGGCTGCGATCATGAAGTTGCCGGCCTCGGCAACGGGATAGAGCGACACCATCGCCTGACCGAGCGTGAGGGCCATGTAATTGACCACCACGTAGGACGACATCACGAGCCCCCGGGTCTCGTTCGAGGCGTGATCGTTGAGCCAGCTTTCGACGACGAGATAGAGACCAGCGAGGCAAAGCCCGGTCACCACGCGAAATCCGATCCACGCCGCAACAGCCGGCAGCAGCGGATAAGCGAGCGCGACGGCCGCCGCCACGCCGACCATTGCCGTGAACGCCCGGATGTGTCCCGCGCGCTGGATGAGGTAAGGCCCAAGCAGGCAGCCGCTGACAAAACCGACGTAATAGGCCGATCCGATGACGCCGAGGGCGAGATCGCCGAACCCTTCGGCGCTGCCGCGCAACGGCAGCAGCGTGAACTGCAGGCCGCTCCCTACCAGCAGGAACGCCAGTCCCAGCAATACCGACACAATGGGGCGCAAGCTCTTCCGCATTCCGTCTCTTCCTGCGCTATGGAGCGCCAAATCAGCTTTGTCGGTTCGGATTGCGGCTCCCTCAAGTCCACGAAACAGCGGCGCGCGCAAACGAAACGATCATAGCGTACGGCCGATCGATGGCGCGACAGTCGGCCTGCGGCCGATCGCGACTCCCGCCAGTCGCGTCCAGTCATTCGGCAAGCAATTGCCGCCAGGCTCTCGATTCTGGCTCCGGAGCAAGAAGAAATCGCGCTGCGGGACACAGGCTCTCGACCTCAGCCTGTTCTATGCCGGATCGAGCTTCAGAGGTTGGGTGTCCTACGCCGAGCGGCGTTACGGCTGCTTGGTGAGTTCCGTGCAGGACGCGACGCGCGTGGGTGGCGACTGCATGAGATAGCAGACCTCCATCCTGTCCGGCGCCAGCATCGTGGCCACGTTATATCCGTCGTCGTCCACCATGTAGATTGATCCGCTGCGCGATATCACGGCAATGATCGGTTCTTTGCCGCGCGCCGAGGAGAACGTCCCTGAAAAGCGGCGACCGTCCTGCTGATCGACCACCAACGTGAAATCGACGCTGTTGAGGCGGGGAGCAGGCGGCGCTCCGGCTGCATGGTGATGGGGATTCCCCGCACCGAGGACGATCGACTCGCTCTTGCCCTTCCACGTGCCACGCAGATCGGGAACCGAAGTCTGTGCGCCGGCAGCGGTCGCAGTCGTCAGCGCGACCAGCACCGCGACCCAGGCAAGCTTCGACATGGCTGATTTCTCCCGCGCGGTTGACCACGACACTCCGCGTTGCCGACATGTCGCGTTCATCTGCAGGCGGGACAAGACACGCAGGCGCATCTGACCTGACACAGACGCGTTTCGGGTTAACAAGCGACGCACGAGACCGGCGGCAATGTCGCCGAAGTGTAATGGTATTGGGCCGATCTCGCGCCACGCGACGCGCGCGCAATTGCGCAAGCGTGGGTCCGGGCCGGCAACCCGGCACAAGACCCACGTCTGCATGCGACTACCTTAGTGGCCGGGCGCTGTCCTCAAGCCTGAACGCATCAGTCTTGTGCGAGAGCCTCCGAACGAGGTGCTCATGCGACGCTACGCCCTTTCTCTCCTCGGGCCCACGCACGTCAACGCCGGTCGTATCCAAGGCGGCGCCATCATGTGGCGCACACCGATCCTCGTGCTGGCGTGCGCGATCGCACCCAGCGCACTCTTCTGCACAGCCGCCGATGCTCAAAGTCCCCCGCCGCTGCCCAGTATCGCGGCGACGTCGCCGCTCGGCATGACGTCCGGTTCGCCGGTCGGACCTGTCGGAATTCCGCTGGGCTCCACCGAGTTGCCTTCCGCCGGCGTCAGTCCGTTCGTAACGAGCCCAGCCGGCACAACCACGAGCCCAACTGGCGCAACGATGACCGGCAGCGGCACGACCTGCGTGCCGTCCGCATCGGCGCCATCCGCAAACGTGGGTTTGAGCACGACCTTCGACGGCGGTGGACTGAGCAGCACCGCGTCGCCCTCGCCGAGCGCCACGACAGGCATGGTCACGTCCGGCGGGTGCCCGGCCGGCTCGAGCCCGGTGGCTGCATCGGCGACGCCGATGACGCCACTCACCCCGGGCGGCGTGCCGCGCCCCGGAATTCCGCTGGGTTCCGTCGAGATCGGCAGCGCGGGCGTCGCGCCGAGCGTTGCGGTGCCGGCACCCGATCCTGAGATGGTCGGAGCCGGCTCGCCGATGCCACAGCTCGCACCGACACCGAGTATCACCGTTCCGACGCCGGGCGCCGCCGTCGCGGCACCGCCCGCGCCAAGCCCGTTTCAATCGACGATCACCGGAATGCCGTGCACGGCGGGCGGACCAGCCGTGAACGGGTGTTGAACCATGCGTGCCCGCGAAGGTGACGCGTGATGCGCGCGAGGATTGTCGTGCCGGCGCTTGTGGTTGCGGGTGCAGCCGTGTGCATCGCGGTCGCGATGCTACCCGAGCTCACGTCCAGAACCTCGGCGGCACCGGAGCCGGCTGCGGCCGCGCCCGTGCCGGTCGTGCCTGGCGTGGTCAAACAACACGACGTGCCGATCTATCTGAGCGGCGTCGGAACCGTCATTGCGTACAACACGGTTGCCGTACGCAGCCAGATCCAAGGCCAGATCGTCAGCATCAACTTCAACGAGGGGCAGAAGGTGCGCACAGGCGACCTGCTCGCGCAGATCGATCCGCGTCCCTACCAGGCGCAGATCGACCAACTCACCGCCAACCTCGAGCGGGATCAGGCTCAGCTCGCCAATGCGCTGGCCAATCTCAATCGCTACACGACGTTGGGGCAGAACGGCTGGGCCACGCCGCAGCTCGTCGATACGCAGAAGGCGCAGGTGGGGCAGCTTCAAGCGGCCGTCAAGGCCGACAAGGCACTGATCGAAGCGGCCAAGGTCAACCTGAGCTACACGCGGTTGACGTCCCCGATCGACGGGGTCACAGGCATCCGCCAGATCGATGTCGGCAACGTCATCAGTCCAAACAACACGAACGGGCTGGTCGTCGTTACGCAACTCGAGCCGATCTCGCTGATCTTCACGCTGCCGGAAACCGTGTTGCCGCAGATCCAGGAAGAGCAGCAGAAAACGAACGCACCGCTGCAAGTCACCGCCTACAGCCAGGATGACACCACCCGGCTCGCCGAAGGCACCCTTTCCCTCGTCAACAACGAAATCCTGCAGACGACCGGCTCCATCCAGCTCAAGGCGACCTTTCCCAACAAGTCGCACCGCCTCTGGCCCGGCGAACTCGTCAACGTGCGCTTGCTGCTCGCGACGCGCCACAATGGTCTGACTGTTCCCGCATCCGTCGTGCAGCACGGTCCGCAGGGCACCTACGCGTACGTCATCAACTCCGACGGCGCGGTATCGATACGGCCGATCAAGGTGGTCCAGGTCGAAGACGGCCAAGCGCTGGTGGAGTCGGGCCTCGCGGCGAACGAGAAGGTCGTCGTCGATGGGCAATACAAGCTCCAGCCCGGTGTGCATGTCACGGAACTGAGCGGCGCCGCCGCCGACGAGGCCTCCGCACAAAGCGCCGAACGGGATCCGATTCCGTGAACGTCTCGGCCCCTTTCATTCGGCGGCCGATCGCGACCGCGCTGCTCATGCTCGGCCTCTTGGCCGCCGGCCTGATCGCCTATCCGCTCCTTCCCGTCGCCTCGCTCCCCAACGTCAATTATCCCACGCTGCAGGTGACCACCCGCCTGCCGGGCGCGGATCCGGCCACCATGGCATCGTCCGTCGCGACGCCGCTCGAGGAGCAGTTCGGGCAGATTCCCGGGCTCATGCAAATGACGTCGGCGAGCGCACTCGGCTTTTCGCAAGTGACGCTGCAATTTAACTTGAAGCGGGATCTCGACGGCGCTGTGAGCGACACGCTCTCCGCCATCAACGCCGCGCAAGCCCAGCTTCCGCTTAATCTGCCGTTTCCTCCCACCATCCGAAAAGTCAATCCGGCGGATACGCCGATCCTCGTGCTCGCGCTGACGTCGGACACGCTCCCGATCACGACGGTGGACGCGTATGCGGAGAACATCCTGCTGCAGAAGATCTCGCAGATTTCCGGCGTCGGCCTTGTCGGGATCGGAGGGCAGCAGAAACCGTCCATTCGCGTGCAAGTCGATCCGCAGGCGCTCGCCGCGCGCGGGATCAGCCTGGAGGACGTGCGCAACATTCTCGCGCAGGCCAATGTCGACCTGCCGAAGGGCACACTCAACAATCCACGCCAGACCTTCACGCTCAATACCAACGACCAGCTGCTGAAGCCCGAACAGTACGACGACCTCGTCATCGCCTATCGCAACGGCGCGCCGGTTCGCATCCGCGACATCGGGCACGCCATCAGTGGCCCCGAGAACGACCTGATCGCCGGCTGGTACAACAACACGCGCGCGATCATCCTGGCCATTCAGCGCCAGCCCGGGGCGAACGTTGTCGATACGGTGGAACGGATCAAGGCGATGATGCCCGTGCTGCAGGCGTCCATCCCGTCCGCGATCAAGGTGTCGGTCATTTCGGACCGGACCGAGACCATTCGCGCATCCATCGCCGACGTGCAGTCCACGCTGCTGCTCACGGTCGCGCTCGTCGTCATCGTCATCTTCATGTTCCTGCGCAGCGCCTGGGCAACGATCATCCCCGCCATCACCCTGCCGCTGTCCCTGATCGGGACCTTCGCGGTCCTCTACGAACTCGGCTACAGCCTCGACAATCTTTCTCTGATGGCGCTCGCCATCGCAGTCGGATTCGTCGTGGACGACGCCGTGGTCGTCATCGAGAATATCGTGCGACATCTCGAGGACGGGGCCTCCCCCATGGAGGCCGCCCTCAAGGGCTCGAGCGAGATCGGATTCACGCTGGTTTCGATCACGCTGTCCCTCGTTGCGGTGTTCATACCTCTGTTCCTCATGAGCGGCTATGTGGGCCTGCTGTTCCGCGAGTTCGCGGTTGCGGTGAGCGTCGCTTTACTGCTCTCGCTTATCGTGTCGCTGACGCTCACGCCGATGCTGTGCTCCCGACTGCTCAAGGCAGAGAACAAACACGGCCGTCTCTATCGACTGTTCGAGCGCGCCTTCGACGCCCTTCTCGCGATCTACGAGGCTGGTCTGAAGGTCGTGTTCCGGCACCGCTTCATCACGCTGATGGGCCTGTTCGCCACCATCGGCCTGACCGGCTATCTCTACGTCGCGATTCCCAAGGGCTTCTTCCCCGAACAGGACACGGGCCTGATCATCGGCCTGTCCGAAGCGGCGCAGGACATCTCATTCCAGGGAATGTCGGACCGCCAACAGGCGCTGCTCACCGAGATCCTGAAAGATCCGGCCGTCGCTTCGATCGGATCCGCGGTGGGAGCCGGCGGCGGCACCTCGACCGTCAACGATGGGCGCGTCTTCATCGCGCTCAAGCCGCACGGCCAGCGACCGCCCGTGAACGAGGTGATCGAACGCCTGCGGCGCAATCTGGCGAAAATCCAGGGCATCACGCTCTACATGCAGGCAGCGCAGGACATCACAATCGGCGGCCGCGTCTCCAAGACGCTGTACCAATTCACGTTGGACGACGCGGATGCCGGCGAACTCAACCGCTGGGCCGCGATCTTCCTCGAGAGGATCCGGCAAATACCCGGCGTGGTCGACGTCACGACCGACCAGCTCAACGCCGGCCCGCTCCTCGACGTCACGATCAAGCGGGAGGTCGCGTCGAGCTACGGTATCCTGCCGGCCACGATCGACAATGTGCTCGACGACGCCTTTGGTCAGCGGATCGTCTCGACGATATTCACCGCCCTGAACCAGTATCACGTCATCCTGGAGGTCGACCCCAAGTATCAGTTCGGGCCCGAGGCGCTGAACAGCATCTATGTGCCCTCGTCGACCGGCCAGCAGGTGCCGCTGTCGACCCTCGTCGACGACGTCGTGAAAGTCTCTCCGCTCGTCGTCAATCATCAAGGCCAATTCCCATCGGTGACGATCTCGTTCAATCTCGCGCCCGGCACTGCCATCGGCCAGGCCGTGGACGCGATCAACAAAGTCGAACAGGAGCTCGGCAAGCCGCTGTCCCTGCAGACCAGCTTTCAAGGCAACGCCCAGGCCTACGGCGCCGCTCTCGCGAGCACGCCGCTGCTCATCCTTGCCGCTTTGTTCGTGATCTACATCATCCTCGGCGTGCTTTATGAGAGCCTGATCCACCCCATCACGATCATCTCCACGCTGCCGGCGGCCGGACTGGGTGCTCTGCTCCTGCTGATGGCGGTGGGGGCCGATCTCAGCGTCATCGCCGTCGTCGGCATCATCCTGCTCATAGGGATCGTGAAAAAGAACGGCATCATGCTCGTGGACTTCGCCCAGCACATCGAACGCAGCGAAGGGGCGAGCGCGGAGACTGCCATCTATCGCGCCTGCGTGCTGCGGTTCAGGCCGATCCTGATGACCACCATGGCGGCATTGCTTGGCGGCGTTCCGTTGATGCTCGGGACCGGAGCGGGCTCCGAGTTGCGCCAGCCGCTAGGCTATACGATCGTGGGCGGCCTGCTGGTATCGCAGTTGCTCACGCTCTATACGACGCCCATCGTCTACATCTATCTCGACCAGCTGCAGAGCTGGCTGTTTGGCGGCCGTAAAAGAAGCGGGCCTGGTGAGACCCAGCCGCAAACGCAAGCCGCAGAGTGAATGCCCCGTAGCGGACGCGCCGCTCTTTATCTACACTGGCCGGCCGATGCGGTGGACGTTGTCGAGAGTCGCAAGGCCCTTGCGGAACCGCGGCCAGCGTTAGATATGCTGCAGATCATTCATTCCGAAAAAGGAAAACGCCATGGCCACCAGCCTCAAGGAGATGACCGAAGCCGCCAACGCCGCGGTGCCGCGGATCACGCCAGCCCAGGCCAAGGACATGGTTGCCAAGGGCAACGCACTGATCGTTGACGTCCGCGATGCCCCGGAAGTCGAGAAGAGCGGCAAGATCGCCGGCGCGGTTCACGTATCGCGCGGGATGCTGGAATTCCGAGCCGACTCGGGCTCGCCCTACCACGACAAAGCATTCGACAAGAGCAAGACGGTCATCGTCTATTGCGCCTCGGGCGGACGCTCCGCGCTCGCCGGCAAGGTCCTCAAGGATCTCGGCTTCGAGAACGTCTACAACCTCGGCGCCTTCAAGGACTGGGCCGAGAGCGGCGGCGCGATCGACAAGCCAATCGAGCCCGGGATGTGAGCCGCGGCGGGGCGCAGTTTTCGCCCCCGCCCAGCCCTCACAGCAACGGCTTCACCATGCGCATGAGCGGCACCGCGGCTCCGCCGCGGTCGTCGTGCACGGTCTCGACGGGTTGATAGCCGCAGGCGCGATAGAGCGGCACGCCAGCCATGGTCGCCATGAGCTCCGCCCGCGAGAATCCTTCCGCCCGCGCCGCCTGCTCGCATAAGCCCAGAATAAGCCGTCCAACTCCGCGGCGCACGAACGCCGGATGGGTGTACATCGCGCGCACGCGCGCGGGATCCTTGGCCGGATCGAGCAGCGCCGCGTCGCGGCCGGGCGAGCGGTCGCCACCATAAAGGGTCGCACGCCGGCTCCAGCCGCCGCAGCCGGCGACCGCATCTTTAATCGACACGACGAAATAGGTGCCGTCGTCGATGAGCTGCGTGTCCAGACCCATGATGGTGCGGCTCGATGCGATCTGTGCCGCATCGAGGAATGGCTTTTGAAGCTCGGAGATCGCCGCGTCCATCAAGGCCCCAAGCGGGACGACATCCTCGCGCGTCGCGAGCCGGTGACGCAGTTCCGAATGCGACATTGGCGGATCCGAGGGTGTGCAATCGAGATCGGGTGAGGCGCATACCATGGCGGGCCGCCGCGCTGAACCGGCGCCTGCAGAGACTGATTACCTTTCCACGGGTGACAGGAGCGATCATGCGCGGTATTCATCTTTTGTTCCAGCGGGGCGCCGTCCCCTGCGAACGCCGCTGGCGGACGCCGCAAATTAAGCCATGATCCGCCGCTAGCACCCGCCGTGCCGCGGGCGTAACGAGCGCAAACGCAACGCAGCACCGGGGATCCAAGACGCGGGACGCATGAACTCGATCGAACGTTACGTCTTCCGCGCGACGCTCGGAGCGTTCGTGCTTGTCCTCGTGCCGCTCACGGCGGCGATCTGGATGACGCAGGCGCTGCGCGACCTCGACCTCATCACGAGCCAGGGCCAGTCGATCCTCACCTTCATTGGCATCACGAGCCTGGTGATCCCCTCCTTGGTCCTCGTCCTGGCGCCGATCTCGCTCGTGGTGGCCGTCATCTATGTGATCCACAAGCTCACCGCTGACTCCGAGATCATCGTGATGAACTCCGCCGGCATGTCGCCGTGGCGGCTGGCGCGCCCATACCTCGGCGCGGCCGTGGTGGTGAGTCTGCTGATCGCCCTGATCGGCGCCTATCTCTCGCCGCTGTGCCTGCGCGAACTGCGGCGGATGGCGACTGAAATTCGGGTCGACGTAGTCGCCAACATCGTCCAGGCCGGCCGTTTCACCACGATCGAGCAGAACCTCGTCTTCTATCTGCGGGAGCGCCAGCCCGACGGCATCCTGTTGGGAATCTTCATCAACGACCGCCGCAACCCCAAAGAAGAAATGACGGTGCTGGCCGAGCAGGGCGAGGTGATCGAAAGCGACAAGGGGCCGTACATCCTGCTCGGCAACGGCAGCCTGCAGCGCCACGAAGCCGGCCAACGCGATCCGGCCATCGTTCACTTCGATCGCTACGCTTTCGACCTGTCGCAATTTGCCGGCCGCTCCGGCTCGCGCAACCTGTCGCCGCGCGAGATGTTCGTCTGGGAGCTGATCGATCCGCCGGCAGCCGAACCGGGGAGCGGCAGCGCGACTCCGGGTCAGCTTCACGCCGAATTGCACGACCGTTTCGTCGGCCCCCTCTATCCGATCGGCTTCGTGGTGATCGTCTTCGCCCTGCTCGGCTCGCCGCGCACCACGCGGCAGGGCAACGCAGTGGCACTCGCCATGACCATCGGCGCCGTGGCGACATTGCGCATCGCCGGCTTTGTCAGCATGGTGCTCGGCGCACGTATCCCGGCGGCGCTGGCGGTGCAGTATGTCGCACTCGCAACTGCGGCGTGGTTCGGCGCGCGGGCGATCTCGCGCGGCACGATCATCGAGCCGCCTGCGGCACTGATGGAACCGCTGATGCGCGCCGGCGAACGCATCTTCCAGCGCATCAGCGAACGCTTTCCAGTGTTCCGCAACGAGGACCGTGACGCGCCGGTCTGAGGTTGATGGCGGCCGCCTGCCTGCTCTGCAGTGCGCGCAACTGTCCAGGCATCTGCGCGCTTGACCCGGTCAATCCGCAAGGTGAGGCTGACGAAGTCTCTCTCGGCAGGGGAAACGCATGCAGCGCAGCTCCGATCGGATTCTCGTCTCCCATGCCGGTGTTCTGCCGCGACCGGCAGAACTGCAGGCGCTCGTGGATTCAGATCCTACCGGCAAGGCCGCGTTCCAAGAGATGCTCCCCCGCGCTGTCGCGGATGTGGTCCGCCGGCAGGCGGACATGGGCATCGACTTGGTCAACGATGGTGAATTCTCGAAGACGCGGGGCTTCAGCGAATATGTGCGCGATCGCCTTACCGGCCTCGGCCAAGGCACGCGCGAGCACAAGCGCCTGAACATCATGGCCCGCGACGCACAGGACTTTCCGGGATTCGTCGGTTCCAAGTTCGCGCGCTTCCTGCACTCGCCGAGCCGCGGCGCGATCATCACCTGCATCGGTTCCATCGGCTATGCCGGTAGTCAGGCGACGCGTGCCGACATCGCGAACCTCAAGGCCGCGGTCGAGGGGCTGGACGTCACGGGCTATCTGCCCGCGATCGCCCCGGGCACCATCGAGCATTGGCTCGCTGACGAGCACTATGCGAACGCCGAGGACTTCGTGTTCGCCATCGCCGACGCAATGGCGCAGGAATACAAGGCGATCGTCGACGCCGGTTTCCTGTTGCAGATCGACGACCCCGACCTGCCCGACGGCTGGCAGATGTTCCCCGAAATGAGCCTGCCGCAGTATCGCAAGTATGCTGCATTGCGAGTCGAGGCGCTCAACCACGCATTGCGCGGCATTCCCCCAGAGAAGGTGCGGCTGCACATCTGCTGGGGCTCGAACCACGGTCCGCACAAGAACGACATCCCGTTCGAGGACATCGTCGACCTGATGCTGCGAGTGCAGGCAGGCTGCTACTCTTTCGAGTTCTCGAACCCGCGGCACGAGCACGAATGGCGGGTCTGGGAAACGCACAAGCTGCCCGAAGGCAAGACGCTCATGCCGGGCGTCGTCGGACATGCCACCGACATCATCGAGCACCCGCAGCTCGTCGCGGATCGCCTGGTGCTGTTCGCGAACCTGGTCGGACGCGAGAGCGTGATCGCAGGCACCGACTGCGGACTGGCCTCGCGGCTGAGCCATCCGGAGCTGACCTGGGCAAAGCTCGAAGCCTTGGTCGAAGGCGCGCGGCTCGCGAGCAGAGCGCTCTGGCGCCCCAAGACGAAAACGGCGACGACAAAAGCGGCGAAAAAGCCCGCGCGCAGATCGGCCAAGACACGCGCGCGCAGGCTCGCCGCGAGCGGACGCCAGCGCTGAACGAAAAGTCGCGAGCCCGACCAGCCCGCGCGATGCACGCGGATGCTCACGCCGCCTTGGCGTGCCCCATCGCCTCAGCCTCGCGTCGCACCTTGACCGCCTGCGCGTCCATGTCGATTGCGACGTCGCTCCAGCGCACCTGCGCACCAGCGGGGACATCGTTCAGCAGCTTCACCTTGTGCGCCAGCCCGAGCGGAAGCGCACCCTCGGCGAGGCTGCGCGCAGCCGGGACGAGCTTGCCGTACACTGTGTAGCCGCCTTCCCCGTCGAGCACGTCACCAGCCGTCAGCGCCCGCTTGGCGACGGTGGCCACGTCGCCGCGCCATTCACGCACGCAGCCGGTCGGCTCGTGCCGCAGCGCGGCGTTGAGCACGGAGATCGACAGCTCCAGGCCGATCAGGTGGAACGGCTTGTACATCGCCGCGTAGCGACCGCTCTCGTCCGTCGGCAATCCGTATTGCTTGAAGCAGGTCGCCACATAATCGCTGGGAGCCTTCAAGACGACATACACGCCCCAGCGCAGATCGCGATGGACCGGTCGGCCGTCGCGTTCCAGCGAGGAGATCACTTCGACCATGCCGTCGCGCTCGAGCTGCCCACCGATCGCGCGCGGGCGCAGGACGTGAGCGAGATCGTCAACGCCGCACGGCGGAAAGCCCAGACCGTCTTGCGGCACGTCGAGGCCGCAGGCATTGGCGACCGCCGCCATTTCAATTGCCGACTTGGTTCCGTCCAGAAAGGAGTTGAACATCTGCGGGTTCATGCCGGCCGCTTGTGCCTGCTCCGGCGTCAGTCCGTAGTGCGTCCAAACGTCGGCGGGCGTAACGGTGTGATAGAATGGCAGGTACTTCGTCCCTTTGCCCGCCGCCGCGATGGCAAATCCAGCGGACCGTGCCCAGTCGATCAGCTCGGCCACCAGCGCGGGCTGGTCACCATAGGCCATGGAGTAGACGACGCCTTTGGCGCGCGCCTTCTCGGCAAGCCACCATCCCGCCAGGCAATCCGCTTCCACGTTCACCATGATGATGTGCTTGCCCGCATCGATCGCCCGGATCGCGTGGGCAATGCCCGCGGCCGGATTGCCCGTGGCCTCGACCACGACCTCGACGCGCTCGTCGAGACAGGCGTCGCGCCCACGGTCGGAGAACGTCGTGCGTGCGATCCGCGCCTCATCCCATCCTACCGTTCGGCAGGCGGATTTGGCCTTGTCCACGTCCAGCTCGGAGATGATAGCGACTTCGATGCCGCCAATCGACGGCACCTGCGCAAGAAACATCGAACCGAACTTGCCAGCGCCGACGAGACCGACGCGCACCGGCTTGCCTGCGGCGAGACGTGCGGAGAGCTTGGACTGCAGGTTCATGCGACCTCAGCTTGTTGGAGCGATGCCTGGCATGCCAGCAGTGGGATGCCTCGCATGGATTGTTGCACGAACGATGGGCCGGCTGTCAGCCCACGCGCGCGCGTCGTTAATCATGCTGCCTTGCCGCGCTGGCGTGCCACGATATGACAGCGCTTCCGGCGCACGCCGACTTTCTTTTTCTCGATTCGATGCTAGCTTCTGCGGCGTCGCCGGGCGGGGGGTGCACTCGGGCGGCGGGGGAGACCGGGATGCAGGTTCTCAAGCTCTCGGACGTTCGCAAGCCGAACGATCCGTTGCGCGCGCACATCACGCGCCTGATCGCCGTCGTCGGCACACCGCGATTCGAATCCGAGTTCTTCGACATTGCGCACAGCGCGATGAACTGTCACCACGTCACTGCATTCGTCGCCAACGAAACGACGCACAGCCGGCCGCGCGTGGTGCTGGCGGCCAATGCGGGCAACGAGCCGGTCGCGCGCCCGCTTGCTGACAAATACATCTCACAGTACTGGGACCTCGACCCGGCGAACCGTACCGTCCCGCTGTGCCAAAAGGGCGACAGTCTTGCGCTGCGCATCGCGCCTGACGTCGACATCAACGACGAGCTGTACCGACGCGACTGCTACACCTCGACGCAACTGGTGGAGCGCGTCACATTGTTGCAGCGCCGCGGTGATGACGTTTACCGACTCAATTTCTATGCCGGGCCGCGTGGGCGCTTCGCTTCCGCGGTGGTCGATCATCTCATGGCGTCGGGCGATCTCCTGATGTCGCTGGTGGTCAAGAACGACGCGATCACGGCTCGCGAAGCAACCCTGCCCGACACGCTCGCCAGCCGTCTGGGGCTGGTCGCACCGACCATGCCGCAACGGGAGGCCGAAGTCTGTACCGCCATCATGCTGGGTATGACGTCGGAAGCAATCGCGCTCAAGCTCGGCATCAGCGTTAATACGGTCCTGACGTATCGCAAGCGCGCCTACAACCGTCTGAACATTTCCTGCCAGAACGAACTGATGCGCCTGATTCTGACCTGACGCTGTCCACGCCACTGATTCCACCTCGAGCGAGCGAGACCCCGATGCACAAGCTGATCGTGCTCTACCCCAAGGGCCAGGACGACAAGAAGTTCCGCGCGCACTACGAGGCGGTTCACGTCAAGCTGACCGCCAAGCTGCCGGGGCTGCTCGCGCAGCGCTATAGTTTCGCCATCGAGGGCGTCCGCGGCGCCGAGGCGCCGTTCTACTGCGTGTTTGAAGCCGATTTTCCCGACACCGCGACCATGGCTCGCGCGCTGCAATCGCCGGAAGGCCAGGCGGTCGCGGGGGACGGTCCGAACTACGTCACGATCCCGCCGATCATCATGCACTATGAAGTGCAAGGATAAGGCTGGCCACCGTCGGCTTGGGCTAGCCGGCGAACCGGTAGCGGAAGCGCTCGCCGTCCGCGAGGATGTGACCGGCCGTGGGGCTCGGAAAGTGAATCGGCAGCATCAGGATTCCGCTGTCCGCATACTGACCGAAGAAGCGCCGGCGCGTCTGCGCCGCCTGCAGCGGGTCGGTGCAGAAGCCCGTGGACCAGTCAGGCTCGCGGCATTGCAAGGCATGATGAACCATATCGCCGAGCACGATGGCTTCCTGCCCCAGCGAGCGGATGTGCACGCAGCAGTGATAGGGCGTGTGGCCCGGCGATAGCGACAGGAAGAACGTATCGTCGAGCGCATAGCTTTCGTCGATCAGCAAAGCCTGACGCGCCTCCAGGATCGGCAGGCAGTTCATCCGCCACACCGCACCGCGCGCATCGCCGGCCTTCTCCTGTTGTTCCCAATAGGCATATTCGAGACGATGAAATATGTACTTGGCACGCGGGAAGGTCGGCACCCAGCGACCTTCGACAAGGCGTGTGTTCCATCCGGTGTGGTCGATGTGAAGGTGCGTGCAGAACACGTAGTCGATGTCGGAGAACTGGAGGCCGAGGGCATGGAACCCCTCGAGCCACGGCATCGTCGGGAAGTTCCACGGCGGTCCATAGCCCTTGTCTTCGCCGGTGCAGGTGTCGATCAGCACGGTGTGGCGGGGCGTGCGCACCACGAAAGTCTGATAGGGCAGAACCAGCTTGCCGCTGGCACCATCGTAGAGAAACGGCTCCATCTCTCCGAGATGACGGCGGGCCAACGCGAGATCGGCAGTCGGAAACATGTTGTCGATGCTCCGCCACGGACCGTTACGCTCGACGATGCAATTGATGGTCACATTGCCGATCCTGATGCCGTCCACGTGAGTCCCTCCCCGGCTGGCATGGCCTTCAACCGGCATTCGACCAAGCGCGCAGCGCTTGAGTCAATCAGCCGCATGGACCTGCAACCTTATCGGGCGCAATCGATTGGAAGCGACGCGGGACCGGCGTTGATCGGGACTCGCAGGCAGGCGAAAGCGGGAGAGGCGGAATGCGCCGAGCGTTGGCCGCCGTGACAGCGGCAGTGGCGATCGCGGTCGCGGCTTGGATCGGCGAGGCCGCGGCCACCAGCCGGCCGGTCACCATCGTCGCCATCGGCGCCAGCAACACGTCAGGCTGGGGCGTCGGCGGCGAAGCGGCCTACCCGGCCCGACTTGAGGCGCTGCTGCGTGAGCGCGGCTACCACACCACGGTCATCAATGCCGGCGTGCCGTTCCAGACAACGTACTGGATGCTGGGCCGCATCGATCGCGACGTGCCGGATGGCACGCGCCTCGTCATCATCCAACCGGGCGGCAACGACCTGCGGTTCTTCGGCAGCAAAGCAAATCGCGCGGCGAACATCGAGGCGATGGTCGCGAAGCTGCGCGCGCGCGGAATCCAGTCGATCGTATACGACCCGGTATTCGCGCCGGAAGATTATCAGTGGGACCGCATCCATCTGAATGCACGGGCCCACGCAAAGGTCGCACAGGACCTGCTGCCCGAGGTGATCGAGGCGATCGACCCGCGTACCACCCGGCGCAAGGCCGACGGTCAGCGCACCACCCGGTAGACTGCAAACGTCTCGTCGTCACGCGTTCCGTTGACCGGCGCCAGCCAGGCCGGTGGACGGCCCGCCCGCAGGTCAGCCCAGAGCGAGCCGGGGCCGGGATCGATGCCGGTGGAGGTGTGCCGACCGCACACCGCCACATAGGCGACCGCATGACGGATCGCCACCGCTTTCGCCTCATCCGGCGTTCCGTTGAGAATGGCATGCGCGGCGATCACGCCGCCCGACAAGCGATGATAAGGCGCAGCCATCACGGCATGCGGCGTCAGCGCCAGCACATAGGGACCATAGTTGATCTCGGTCGCCACCAAGCCCGCCGGAAGCCGAGCCAGCGCGCCATATGCCGCGTTGCGGGTGCATGCCGCACGGTCGACAAGACCGGCGCGCGTCGCTGCGCCCCCCACTGCCTGTGCGAAGGTGATGGCGCCAGCGGTGACGATCGTGGGCGTCAGCAGGATTGCCGCGGCGAGACGTGCGGCAAGCGTCACGCGGGGCGATGACGCAGTGAGGCGCGCGACAAGCGCGGCGACGAGCGGCAGCGCGAACCACATGGCATAGGCATAAAGCTTCGCTGCGCCCACGGTGAGCGCAAGGGCAAGTGCAAGCGCGAGCGCGCAAAGCCAGAATGCAAAATCACGCCGCAGGGCCGCATCGCGCACTAAGCCCGCGGCAGCGACGAGCGCCACCAGCGGAAACGTGGCAAGCCAGGCCGCCGTCATGGGCATGCTGCGTGCGACGGACAGCAGCGATTCCGTCTCGTCGACGCCATTCAGCCACAGAAGCTTCACGGCTTGGTCGGTCAGCGCAAAGGGACCGCCAATGCAGCGCGGTTCGATCAGCACGAAGGCGGCAGTGGCGGCCACACCGATGCCAAAAAGGGCGAGGCCGCGCGAAAGCGCAGTGCGCCGATCAGCGCCCGCTGCAACGATGCACAGACCAGCGCCGGCAATGACGACGGGCACGAGCCAATTGACGGCGATGGCGTCACAGGCCGGGCGGCCCCAATGCGCCGGCGGGACGACCAGTAAAAAGCCGGCGGCCGTTCCCGCCACGAGGCCGGCCCCGTAATGCGGGGGCACGACTGGCCCCAGCACGAGGCGGACCGCGAGCGCCACCCCAACAAGGGCGGTGAACGGTACGTTCTCCAGGCCGATGGCGAGCGCCATGCCACTCAGAGCGCCGGCGAGCGCCGCGGCGTAGCGCATGCGATCCGCCCAGCAGGCCGCGGCCACGGCCGCAAGCGCGAGCGCGATCTGCACATTGTGATGGTCGATGCGGCCGGGCTTGAAGTGCTGGAACGCCGGCAGCGCACAGGCCGACAGTAGCAGCGCAATAAGCGCCGCACCGCGCCCGCCAATGCGCCACGCCGCCCCCGCAACACTGCCCATAGCGACGAGCAGCCAGAGCAACGGCCAGAGCGCACGCATCAATTGCTCCGCGAGCTCCGCGGTGACGAACGGGCGCGCGGCAAGATAGAGCGCCGCAAGGCCGGCGTCGATCAGGCGCGACCAATGGCCATCATACCCTGTTGGGGGATCGAGGCGCGCCTCATGCAGGTCGAACCAGCCGTGCCCGGCGAGAAATGCACGCACTTCGACGAGGCGCATGGCGTCGTCGGCATCGAACAGGCGCTGCTCCATCTCCGGCCACCGCTGCGCCAGTAGCACGGCCGCGGTGACCGCCCAGGCGAGTCCGAGCAAAACGGGAAAGCTGAGCGCGCGCGGGTTCGTCGGCATGGGAGTAGTCAGCAATGCCGCACGGGCATTGACGCTCCCTTAATGTTAGGCACGCAGCATGCGCAGCTATGTCTCGATATTCCGTCTCCAAACTTGGCCTCAGTGCCACCGTCGGCGTTGCGCTGGCTTTGCTGGTGGCACACCGCCCGCTGACGGCGCCGCTGCCCAACACTGTCGACCTTGCCGACATGACATGGGTCGAGGTGCGCAGTGCCCTCGACCGGGGCTACACGACGGTCATCGTGCCCAGCGGCGGGATCGAGCAGAATGGCCCGCACATGATCCTCGGCAAGCACGACTACATCGTGCGCACGGCCGCACGCCGCATCGCCGCCGAGCTTGGGCGGACGCTGGTAGCGCCGGTCGTTTCGTACGTGCCCGAAGGCGGCTACAATCCGCCGACCGGCCACATGCGATTTCCCGGAACGTTGGGCGTACCCGAAGCGGTCTACGCCAACGTGCTCGAAGGCATCGCGCGCAGCCTCAAGACGGCCGGCTTCAAGACGATCTGCTTCATCGGCGACCATGGCGGCAGCCAGGCTCCCCAGGCGGAGGTTGCGGCTCGCCTCTCGAAGGAGTGGGCCGACAATGGTATCCGCGTCGTCCATGTCGATGCCTACTATTCCGACGCGGCACAGATCGCTTTGCTCGAGCGGCAGGGCGAAAGCCGCAAGAGCATCGGCAGCCATGCCAGCATCATCGATACGTCGGAGTTGATGGCGGTGCATCCCGAAGGCGTCGATCTGTCTCGCCTCAGCGCTTTCACCCTGCAGCAGACCGGGATCGACGGCGATCCGCGCGATGCGTCGGCCGAGCGCGGACGCGAGTTGCTCAGCCTGCGGATCGCGGCGGCGGTGCAGCGGATCCGATCGCAACATCCGCGCTAACCGCCGACGCGGCGTCGATCCGCTTGCGCGTGAAGGGATAGACCATCTGGCCGACGAAGTCTTGCGGGAACTGCGCATCGTCGATCCCATACTGCTGCGGCAGCCTGCCTTGCGGCATGTAGAACGTGCCGAACAAAACGTCCCACAACGCAAACGTCGGCGCAAAATTCTTTTCGCCACCCTCATCAGGCGGACCGTGGTGCCAGCGGTGGAACACGGGCGTCGCGATCACGTACTTGAGCGGGCCGAAGGTCCAGTTGAGATTGGCATGAACGAAGGTGGCGCTGATGGTCTGCCACGGCGCGAGCGCGATCAGCACGATCGGCGAAATGCCGGCAAACAGCATCAGCACGTCGACCAGGAACGGACCCAGCGCGAGATTGACGGGATGGAAGCGGTAGGCCGTGGTCCAGTCGACGTCCTCGGCGGAATGATGGATCGCATGATAAGGCCACAGGTGCACCCCGTGGAATATCCGGTGGATCCAGTACAACAGGAAGTCTGAAGCAACGAGATAGATCACGCCCTGCCACACCGGAGAGAGCGCGCTCAGCGGGCTGAGGCCATCGCGGATATAGGCGTCGAGCTGCTCGGCGCTCACGAAGCGCATGGGAATGATGGCGACCGCGACCATCAGTGCAATGCGGATGTAAGGCGCGATGAAAGGCACGATCAGCCAGTAGCACGCATCGGTGGCGAGGCCGCGGTTGCGCCACCAGGTCGACCCGGGATTGCACGCCTGTCGCGATGACAAGGTGAGTAGGGTGAAGGTCACGGCCATGCCAAGCGCGATCGGCACGAGCGACCAGGCCACGTCCCAGACCCTCGCCGCAAGAACATACGGCAGTTCCAACAGCATGATGATCCCACGCGCGTGAATGTGCACCGAGGTAGCGCGCGCGCCGTTAAGAATGGCTTGTGCGGATCGGCGAGCCGAGATGG
>Ga0182748_1001770_pt1 | contig 20497 bp, 18 predicted proteins | sample eDN3rd37CKraftOP_FD_128877 | JGI IMG/M metagenome (GOLD analysis project Ga0182748, IMG submission 128877) | Enriched Organic Plus compost microbial communities from Emeryville, California, USA - eDNA 3rd pass 37_C Kraft OP (version 2) (version 2) ...
CACGAACAGGAACTGGTTGGGCCCGACATCGCCCAGCCCCAGGCCCAGCGGCCGCTCGCTGCTGATGTCGTTATGCTTCACCCATTGCAGGCCCAGTTCCAGCACCGGCTCGGCGTCGGGCAGCGCCAGCGAGCGGTAGAAGCCTTCATGCCGCGCGATCAGTTCCTCGCGAAAGGCGCGGGAGGAGGCGGGGCGGGGCATGGCGGCGGGCAGCCTGATCTTGTCCAGCGGATAGGCATGGAGCGTCGCCAGCTCCTCCACATAGCCCTGATAGATGGCGAAGCGGCGGTCCTCGTCGGCGATCTGCGTCAGCTCGGAGTCGCCGTCCAGCCACTCCATCAGCATCCAGCCCAGATCGGGGTTGCTGCCGAGATAACGCGGCGTGGCGACGGGGACGTCCTGCAACGCCTCCAGCGCCTGCGCTTCGAGCGCGAGCATCGCGCGGGCGCCGCTCGTATCCTCGGCGGTATAGCCCGGATTGCGGAAGCCGCGCAGCACCACGCGCTCGATCGCGCCGTCCCGTTCCACCTCCAGAAACCATTGATTGCGCCAGCGGCTCTGCAACCGCCGGGAAAGGATCCTGCCGCCAAGGACTTGTTCGATCCAGGCGAAGGCCGCCTCTTCGCGCGTCTCCATGCGTGACACCCCTCCATTTTGCGGTTCGTCGCCTTTTTCCGCCGGCGATGCTTGCTCCTTAGCGCGTAGCTGGTTAAGTAATCAATGAACTATATGCAGGCGATTTGATGAATCCGCTTGTATCTGGTTTCTAATTGATACATTTGTACGAATGCCGAACGAAATTGGGGCGGATTAGGCGGCACGGCCGTGCCGCGAATCCGGCTGTTCAAAGGCCATATAATATTGGGGAGAGAGAGGAATGAGCCACGCCACCGCCCGTCGACGCCCGGCATTTGCCGCCCGTTTCGGCGCCGTTTCCTTCATCGCGCTGGCCGGCGCGGCCGCCGCGCCCGGCCATGCCCAGACCCAGCCGCAGGCGGCGCAGGACGCCGCCGCTCCGCAAGGCATCGCCGATATCGTCGTCACCGCCCAGCGCCGCGCCGAGCGGCTGGTCGACGTGCCGATCGCGGTGACCTCCATCGACGGCGGCAAGCTGGCGGATGCGGGCGTCAATTCCGTCATCGGCCTTGCGCAGACCGCGCCGGGCCTGCGCCTCGACTATTCCGGCCCCTATGTGCAGCCGACCGTGCGCGGCGTCGGCAGCCCGCTAGTCGGCCCCGGCCTCAATTCCAACGTCGCGATCTATGTCGACGGCTTCTACGTCCCCAACCCGCTGGGCTCCGATTTCCAGCTGCTCAGCGTTTCGGGCATCCAGATCCTGAAGGGTCCGCAGGGCACGCTGTTCGGGCGCAACGCGACCGGCGGCGCAATCCTCGTCAACACGCTCGACCCCTCGTTCGAGCCCAAGCTGATCGCGCGGGCCAGCTATGCCAGCTTCGACAAGCTCAACCTCAGCGGCTATGCCTCGACCGGCCTCGGCGACTCGCTGGCGATGGACGTGACCGCCTTCTACGAGCGCGGCGACGGCTATATCCGCAACATCAACACCGGCAAGACGGTGTCGCACTATGATAAATGGACGGTCCGGCCCAAGCTGCTGTTCCGGCCCAGCGAGGACGTCAGCATAACCCTCGCCTATCAACACAGCATGGTGGACGATCCCTCGCCCTTCCTCACCAGCGCCTATGACGGCCTGTCGTCCGCCACCATCGCCGCCCCCGGCGTGGCCGTGCCGACCGGCCGCCGCGAAACGGGCAACGATGCCCCGGCCGTGAGCACGCTCAACAGTGATCTGGTGATGCTGACCGGCAAGTTCGACCTGGGCTTCGGCACCTTCACCTCCTACACCCAGTATCGCGACGACAAGTCGAACCTTGCGGGCGATTACGACAGCACGGCCGCCCCGATCATGGCGCCGGATTGGCGCGTGTGGGACAAGACCTTCACCCAGGAATTCAACCTTTCCTCCGCGCCCGGCGGCCCGTTGACCTGGGTGCTCGGCCTCTATTACTACCAGAACAAGAACCAGTATCCGGGCTATAATGTCTCGCTTTTCGGTTCGCCCAAGTTCGAATATTTCCGCTCCACCTCCAAGACCAAATCCTATGCGGCCTTCGCCGACATGACCTGGGAGGCGATGGACGGCCTGTTCCTGACCGGCGGCCTGCGCTACAGCATCGACAAGGTGCGCGGCAGCTTTCTGTGCAGCGCCTGCGGCGGCCTCGCGGGCGAGGGCGAGGAGACGTTCAAGAAGCTGACCCCGCGCGTCAACGTCCGCTATCAGCTCGGCGCGTCGAGCAACGTCTACGCCTCCTACAACAAGGGCTACAAGGCGGGCTTCATCCCGGTGTCGGCATTCGACACGGTGCCGATCAAGCCGGAGCAGATCGACGCCTTCGAGGTCGGCTTCAAGACGGCCGACGGCCCGCTGCGCTTCGACCTTTCGACCTTCTACTATATCTACAAGAACCTCCAGGTTGCGGCCTATGTCAATTCGGCGGCGGTCTATCGCAACGCCGAAAAGTCGGAGATCTACGGCCTCGACGGCCAGCTGAGCTATGATGTGAACGAGGATTTCTCGCTCGGCCTCGGCGCGACCTATACCCATGCCAAGTACAAGCAGTTCGGCAACGCGGTCGATTATGTGCAGAATCCGGCCACCGGCCTGTTCGATCATCCCGACGTGCTGGTCGACGGCAATGTCATGCCGCGCTCGCCCAAGTTCACGGCGAATATCAACGCGGATTACAAGATACGCTTCGCGTCCGGCGCCAATATCGCGCTCAATGCGAATTTCTACCACACGACCAAATTCTACTTCGATTCGCCCAAGCGCTTTTCGCAGGGCGCCTATGAGTTGCTGAACCTGCGCGCGACATACAATACGGCCGACGAGCGCTGGGCCTTTTCGATCTTCGGCAATAATGTGACCGACAGCGCCTATCGCATTCAGGTGCTGCCGGGCGACTTCGCGATCCAGCAGGTTTATGGCGAACCGGCGTCGATCGGGGCGTCGATCACGTTCAAATATTGACCATGCACGCATGATGGCGCATCGGCCGATGCGCTGTCCGGCAAGGGCCGTCCCGTTTCCGGGGCGGCCCTTCGGCATGACGGCAGGAGAGACGGCAATGGCGAGGATAGTCACCATCGCGGCGCAGAATTTCCGCGAGATCGGACCCGTCCGGGGCCGGGGCGGAAAGACGCTGAAACCGGGGGTGCTGTTCCGTTCCGGCGACCTCAGTGAGGTGACGGACGCCTGCGTCGCCCAGATACGGGAACTCGGCATCCGCTCGATGGTCGATCTGCGCAGCGCGGCCGAGCGGCGGCGCCATCCCTATGAATGGCTGCCCGCGATCGACGCCGACGCATGGGGCGATCCGAGCGAGAGCGCGGCGGCGGCGGTGAGCGAGTTGCTGCATCGGGCGGAAGCCGGCGTCGACGATGTGGCCGCGGCGATGTGCGATCTCTACCGCGACCTGCCCTTCAGCCACGCGGCTTCCTATGCGACGCTGTTCCGCCGCGTGGCGGAAGGGCGCACGCCCGTCCTCTTCGGCTGCGCGGCGGGCAAGGACCGCACCGGGGTCGGCGCGGCGCTGCTGCTCTGGTCGATCGGCGTCGATTTCGAGGCGATCTTTGAGGATTATCTCCTCACCAACCAGCATTTCGACCGGCTGCGGGAGCTGGCGGCGCGGCGCTATGGCTGGCGCGACCTGTCGCCGAAGATCGACATGGGGCTGCGGGCCGAGCGCGTCTTTCTGGAAGCGGCGATCGAGACCGTCACCGACCGCTGCGGCGGCATCGACGGCTATCTGGAAGGCACGCTCGGCCTCTCCGCCGGGCAACGCGCGGCGATCGAGCGGGAGTTGCTCGGCTGACGTCCTATCGTCGCGGGTCCACCAGCACCTTGGCCGATCGCGGCGCGGTCAGCAGTTCGTCGAACGTCGCCGGCAGTTCGTCCAGGCCCACGATCCGGCTGATGAGCGGGCTGACGTCCAACTCACCCTCGCAGATGCGGTGCATGCTCTGGCGGAACTCGTCGGCGCTGAAGGCCATGGAGAATTTGATCTCCAGCTCCTTGTTGATCGCCAGCGACGGCTCGATGCTGTCAGGCGCCATGCACACGCCCGCGACGATGATCTGCGCGTTGCGCGGCGCGGCGTCGATCAGCCGATTCAGCATGCCCGGCACGCCCACGCATTCGAACAGCACGGCGCGGCGCGCGCGGCTCTGGGCGCGGGGATAGACGACAGGTCCATAGGGCACGTCCAGCCCTGCCCAATGGTCATGCGGGTCGCCCACCGCCGGATCGACCAGCAGGTCCGCGCCCAGCCTTTCGGCCACCGCGCGCCGTTCCGCGACATAATCCACCGCGACGACCGGCCCCAGCCCGCGCGCCTTCAGCTCCGCGATGATGGCGAGGCCGATCGGGCCGCAGCCCACGACCATATAGGCGCTGTCCTGATGATCCGCCTTGTTGACCGCATGAATGGCGACCGCCATCGGCTCGGCCAGCGCCGCCCGCTCGCTGGGGCAGCCGTTGGTGACGGGCACCAGCATGGATTCGGTCAGCACCATATATTCGGCATAGCCGCCCGGATAATGGTTGGACCAGCCGACCCCTTCCGCGCCTTTCTCATCGAAATTGACCGCGAAGGCGCCGACCATCGCGCCTTCCTTCAGCGCGCGTTCGGTGCCGGGCCCGAACTCCACTATCTCGGCGCAGAATTCATGGCCCAGCACCACGTCCCGCCCCGGATCGATGCGCCCGGTCAGCAGCCCGGCGCGGCGGCCATAGTCGATGAACGATTCGAAATGATGGACCGCGTGGAGGTCCGACCCGCAAATGCCGCAATGATGGGTGCGCACCCGTACCTGCCCTTGCCCCAGCGGCGGGATTTCGCATTCATCGACGACGATGGCCGGGCCGCGACGGATGGCTGCGCGCATGGCTTCTCCTCCTATGCCTCTTGCTTATCCGAACGGTGTCTTTATGAAGATACTTAATCAACCAATGAAGGTGGGCGCAAGGCCCGCCGAACAGGCTCGAAAAGAAAAGCCCCCGCCGGTCCGGCGGTGCGGCACGGGAGAAGACAGTCATGACCGCATTCGCCACCGACGCACCGACCCTCGCCCATCCCGACAAGCTCTTCATCGGCGGCCGCTGGGTGGCGCCGGCCGGCAACCGCAAATTCCGGCTGGTGAATCCGGCCAATGAGGAGCAGTTCTGCGACGTGCCCGAAGCCTCGACCGAGGATATGGAGGCGGCGGTCGCCGCCGCCCGCCGTGCGTTCGACAAGGGCCCCTGGCCGCGTATGGCCCCAGCCGAGCGCGCGGCGAAGATGCGCGCGATCGGCGCCGGGCTGGCGAAGCGCGCCGAGGCGCTCGACAAGGCCTGGACCGCGCAGATCGGCACCCCGGTGCTGCTTTCGCGCGGGTCGAGCAGGGGCGGCCCGGCGATCCTCGACTATTATGCCGCGCTGGCCGAAGGCTATGCGTTCGAGGATGTGCGCAAGTCGAACGGCTTCATGTCCAAGGTCGCGGTCGTGGTGAAGGAGCCGGTCGGCGTCGTCGCCGCCGTCGCGCCGTGGAACGGGCCGCTCATGACCATGTTGTCGAAGGTCGCGCCGGCGCTGGCGGCGGGCTGCACCGTGATCTGCAAGCCCTCGCCGGAAACGCCGCTCGAAATGTTCCTGTTCGCCGAGGCGGTGGAGGAAGCGGGCCTGCCCGAAGGCGTCGTCAACATCCTGCCCGCCGACCGGGAAGTGTCCGATCAGCTCATCAGCCATCCCGGTGTCGACAAGGTGTCGTTCACCGGATCGACGGCGGCGGGGCTGCACATCGCGTCGGTCTGCGCCTCGCGCATGGCGCGCTTCACGATGGAACTGGGCGGCAAGTCGGCGGCGATCGTGCTCGACGATTTCGACCCGGCCAAGCTGGGGCCGATGCTGGCGCCGCTGGTGACGATGATGAGCGGGCAGGTCTGCATCAACAACAGCCGCGTGCTGGTGCCGCGCGCGAAGCATGACGCCTATGTCGAGAGCCTGTCCGCCTCGATGGCGGCGGTCAAGGTCGGCAATCCGCTGGAGGACGGCATCTATATGGGGCCGCTCGCGATGAAGCGGCAGATGGAGCGGGTGCAATATTATATCGAGAAGGGCAAGGCCGAGGGCGCGCGGGTCGCGACCGGCGGCGGACGCCCCGCCGACCTCAACCAGGGCTATTTCATCGCGCCGACCGTCTTCACCGGCGTCGACAACGGCATGACCATCGCGCAGGAGGAGATATTCGGGCCGGTCACCGCCGTCATCCCCTATGACGATGAGGAGCAGGCGGCGGAGATCGCCAATGCCAGCGAGTTCGGCCTGTCCGGCGCCGTCTTCACCGAAGATACCGACCGCGCCTATGCGATGGCGCGGCGGATCCGCACCGGCCATTATACCCAGAACGGCCGCGAGTTCGACCTCACCAACCCCTTTGGCGGCTTCAAGAAATCGGGCGTCGGCCGCGAGGGCGGGCCGGAGGGGATGGACCCTTATCTGGAGATCAAGACCGTCTTCCTGCCGCAGGCGCCGAGCCATCTGGCATGAGCGGAGCCGTCACGCGCGGCGTGACCCTTTTGTCCGAGACGGGCGCGCGCATCGCGATCGACGCGGCGGTGGCCGAGGCCCGCGCCAATGGCTGGGCCTTCGGCATTGCGGTCGTGGACAGCTTCGCCGAACTGATCGCCTTCCACCGGATGGACGGCGCGAACATCGTCACGATCGAGACGGCGATGACCAAGGCGAAGAGCGCCGCGCGCATGGGGATGCCGAGCGGCCGGCTGCGCGCGATGCTCGATGCGGGCACGCTTTCGGTGCTGACCATTCCGGGCGTCGTGCCGCTCGGCGGTGGCGTCCCGATCATGTGGGACGGCGCGATCGGCGTCAGCGGCGGCACGCTGGAGCAGGATCTTCAGGTGGCCGAGGCGGGCAGGAACGCCGTCGACGGCTGAAGGCGGGGCAGGGAAAGGAGACAGGACCATGGTGACGGTGCATCATCTCAGCGTGTCGCAATCGGACCGGATCGTCTGGCTGTGCGAGGAGCTGGAGCTTCCCTATGAGCTGAAAATCTATCCGCGCGATCCCGACACCAATCTGGCCCCGGCGGACTATCGCGCGCTCCACCCGTTCGGCACCGCGCCTGTCATCACCGACGGCGATCTGGTGCTGGGCGAATCCGGCGCGATCATCGAATATCTGTGCGCGAAGGCCGGGGGCAGGCTGGCCGTCGGGCCGGGCGCGCCCAACTATCCAGACTATCTCTTCTGGCTCCATTTCGCCAACGGGTCGCTGATGCCCGCGCTGATGGTGGATGTTCTCGCCTCCATGCTGGGCGCGGAGGCGGAAGGCGGCATGGCGGCGATGCTGCGCGAGCGGACCGATCGCGCCTATGCGATGCTGGAGGACCGGCTCGGCAAGGCGCCCTATCTGGCGGGCGAGGAATTCACCGCCGCCGACATCATCACCCTGTTCCCGCTGACGACCATGCGCCAGTTCATGCAGCGGGATCTGGCGCCCTGGCCCCATATACGCGCCTATCTGCACCGCATCGGCGGGCGCCCGGCCTATCGCCGAGCGATGGAGAAGGCCGATCCCGGCATGCCGCTGAACCTTTCATGACGGGGCGGATCGCATCCCGCTTCGGCGCCCGGTCGACCGCGCTGGAGGTGGTCGAGGGGCTGGACCTTTCCGGCCGCACCGCGATCGTCACCGGCGGCGCGTCGGGCCTCGGCGTCGAAACCGCGCGGGCTCTCGCCCATGCCGGTGCGAGCGTCGTGCTGGCGGTGCGCGACCGGCAAGTGGGCGAGCGGGTCGCGGCCACGATCAACGGGGAGACCGGCGCGGCGCGCGTCTCGGCGGATGCGCTCGATCTCGCCAGCCTTGCTTCGGTCCGCGCCTTTGCGGCACGCCGGGGCGAGCGGCCGCTGTCGCTGCTCATCAACAATGCCGGGGTGATGGCCTGCCCGCAGGGCACGACCGAGGACGGGTTCGAGACCCAGTTCGGCGTCAATCATCTCGGCTATTTCCTGCTGGCGCTGCTGCTCGTCCCTGCGCTGGAAAAGGGCGCGGGACCAGAACGGCAGGCGCGTGTCATCAGCCTGTCCTCCTCCGCCCACGGCATGGCGAATGTCGATTTTGACGATCCCGATTTCCGGCACCGGCCCTATGAGCCTTTCCAGGCCTATGGCCAGTCGAAGACCGCCAACGCGCTGTTCGCGGTCGAGTTCGACCACCGCTATGCGCCGCGCGGCATTCGCGCCTTCTCGCTGATGCCCGGCGTCATCCACACCCGGCTCGGCCGCCATGTGCCGGGCGAGGACTGGTCGTCGATCGAGCATCTGTCCAAGACCGCCGAGCAGGGCGCATCCACCACCGTCTGGGCGGCGACCTCGCCCGATCTGGAGGGGCGGGGCGGGCTCTATCTGGAAAATTGCGCCGAGGCGGAGATTTTCACGCGCGGCATGCCGCGCGGCACCGGCGTCATGCCCTATGCGATCGATCCGGCGGCGGCACGGCGGCTATGGACGCTGTCCGAAGAGAGGGTGGGGCAGGCAGCGCCCTGATGTTACCCCACCACCTCATGCTCCGAGACATAGAATAGCGCGGACTCCTTCGCCGCGATGAAATTGGCCTCGTCGGTGAGCAGGCGCCGCCCAGCGGCGCGGCCCTCCCTCGTCGCGCCCGCCGCGATGATGTCCTCCACGCTGTCCCACCACAGCTCGGCGACCCCGTCATAGGGCGGCACGCCGCACCCGCGCGCATCGACGGCAGGCGCGATGCGCGGATCGTCTACGCTATGGCTCTGCACATAGCGGCGGATGTTGAGCAGCGGCGCGGCCTCCCGCACCAGCGGAGCGTGGACTTCCCGCCAGTAACGCTGAAATTCCTTTCGCGTCATTTCCGGCAGGCGACGCAGGCAGAAAACCAGCTTTATCATCGGTATATCGTCCTTACCGCACACGGGGCGGCAACGTCTCAGCCGAGGCATATTGCGTCCGCAGCACCGGCTTGGAAATCTTGCCGGTCGCAAGCCGCTGCAACGGCTCGCCATGGACCGCGACATAGCGCGGCACCTTGTAGCTGGAGAGGTTGCTGTTGCAATGCTCGATCAGCGTGGTCACGCAGATCTCCGTCCGGCTGTAGACGATGGCGAGAGGCGTCTCGCCGAATTTCTCGTCGGGCGCGGCGATCACCGCCGCCTCCTCTATGCCGGGATAGTCCATCAGCACCCGCTCGACCTCCGCGGCGGAAATGTTGAGCCCGCCCGAAATGATGATGTCCTTCAGCCGGTCGACGAAGCGCAGCAGGCCGCTTTCGTCGATAACGCCCAGATCGCCGGTGCGAATCCAGCCGTCGACCATGGTTTTCGCCGTCGCCTCCGGGTCGTTCCAATAGCCGAGCATGCTGCCCGGTCCGCGCATCACGATCTGGCCCATATGGTTGGGGCCGAGGAAATTGCCGTCCTCGTCGATGATCGCGATGTCGCGCAGCGGGCCGCCGAAGCCGCATTTGTCGGGATGGTCGAGCGCGAGGCGCGGCGGCGTGACGGTGCCCCAGCCGCCCATCTCGCTCTGCCCGTACATCTGCCGGACGCGCACGCCCTTGTCCGCCCATGCCTTGAGCAGCCTGGGCGCCACCGCCGCGCCGCCGGTGACGCTGACCTTGATGCAGGACACGTCGGCCTGCGCGAATTGCGGCAGATCGGCGATACGCTGGAGGAAGATCGGCGCCGCGCAGAAGATGCTGATGCGGTCGCGCACGATCGTGTCGAGCACCTCGGCGGGCTCGAACCTGTCGTCCAGATAGGCGGTGCCGCCCTGGATCAGGCTGTGCAGCATCTGCATGCCGCCCGCCGTCGTGTTGAGCGGGGCGACGATGTACATTTTGGGGTCGAGATCGGCGACCGGGTCCTCGAAGCGGAAGGCGGCGACATGGTCGATCAGCGAATGGTTGGAGAACATCACCCCCTTGGGCCGCGCCGTCGATCCGCTGGTGGTGACGATATAGGCGAGCGCATTGGGATCGACCTCGCGGTCAACATCGCGCGCCTCGCCCTGCCGCAGCGCCGCGATCTCGCCGAAGCCGATGCGCAGCGGCGTCTTCACCGGGTTGCCGTGGCGATCCTGCAGCGGGCCCATGTCCGCCAGCTTCGCCTGCGCCTCGTCGTCGCTCACCATCAGGACGGGGCTGTAGTCGCCGAGCAGATAGGCGACCTCGGCCATCACCATCTTGTTGCTCAGCCCTGCGAACACGCCGCCGCAGCGCAGCGCCGCGATCGCCGCCACACACCATTCGATGCAGTTGACGCCATGGATGCAGACGCGATCGCCGGGGGTCAGCCCTTCATCGACGAAGCGCGCGGCGACGCGGCCGACCCAGGCGTCGAAGTCGGCATAGCTCACCTGATCGCCGCCCTGCTTGATGCAGGGCAGTTCCGGTTTCTCCCGCGCCCACCAGCGTATCATGCTATTGATCGTATACGGCACCCGGCATTCTCCTCAAGGCCGTGGGAAGATGCGATTCCCATGTCCTTATCTACTCGATTAAATAATTTCCCTCTAAGCGGTTTTCCGGTAGCGGATCAACCGCTAACATCGCATCATCGTCGAAAGCCGGTCAACCGGCGCACGGGAGAGGGAGAAACCATGTACCTGACGCAGATGGTGCACCGGAACCTGCAACAGATGGCGGATCGTCCGGCGATCATCGACGGCCCCCGCAGCTGGACGTGGTGCGCCTTCGCCGACCGGGTGGCGCGCTTTGCCGGGGCGGTGCAGGGCATCGGGCTGCGGCCCGGCGACCGGGTCGCGCTGCTGGCGCGCAACGGCCATCGCTTCCTCGAATATGTGTTCGGCACGTTCTGGGCCGGAGGCGTCATCAACCCGGTCAACATCCGCTGGTCGGCGGCGGAGATGGGCTATTCGCTCGAAAATTGCGACACCCGCATCCTGATCGTGGACGCCGCCTTCGCGCCGCTCGTTCCGGCGATTCGCGAGGCCGCGCCCGGCCTGCGCACGGTCATCACGATCGATGCGGCGCTGGACGGCGCGCTCGATTACGAAGCCTGGCTGGCCGCCGCCGACCCGGTGTCCGACGCGCTGCGGGCGGACGACGACCTTGCGGCGGTGCTCTATACCGGCGGCACCACGGGCTTTCCCAAGGGCGTGATGCTGAGCCATCGCAACCTCATGGCCTCGGCGCTGGGCACGCTGGCCACCGACGAGGCGCGATCGGGCGAGCGCTATCTCCACTGCGCGCCGCTCTTCCATGTCGGCGCACTGTCGGGCCTGTTCCTCTCGATGCTGTCGGGCAGCGTGCACGTGATGATGCCGGGGTTCGATCCGGGCGGCGCGCTGGAGGTCATCGATCGCGAGCGCGTGACCGATTTCTTCATGGTGCCGACCATGATCCGCATGCTGATCGATCATCCGCGCTTTGGGGAACTGGACATGGGGCATGTGTGCAACATCCGCTATGGCGCGTCCTGCATCGACGATGCGCTGCTCGACCGGGCGATGGCGGCTTTCCCCAATGCCCGCTTCTCGCAGGCCTATGGCATGACGGAGCTGTCGCCGATCTGCGCGATGCTGTCGCCCGCCGACCACAGCGCGGAGGCGCGGGCGCGGGGCAGGGGCCGCTCGGCGGGACGGGCGACGCCCGCGACCGAGCTGCGCATCGTCGACCGGGACGACCGGGAGGTTGAGCGCGGCACGATCGGCGAGATCTGCGCGCGCGGCCCCACGGTGATGCTCGGCTATTGGGGCATGGCCGAGGCGACGGCCGACGCGCTGCGCGGCGGCTGGATGCACACCGGCGACATGGGCTGGATGGACGCAGACGGCTATGTGACGGTGGTGGACCGGATCAAGGACGTCATCATCACCGGCGGCGAGAATGTCTACTCCGCCGAGGTCGAGCGCGCGCTCAGCACCCATCCGGCGGTGGGCCAGGTCGCGGTGATCGCGGTGCCCTGCCCACGCTATGGCGAGCAGGTGCATGCGGTGATCGTCCTGCGCGAAGGGGCGGCGGCCGACGAAGAGGCGATACAGGCCCATGTGCGCGCCCGCATCGCCGGCTACAAGGTGCCGCGCAGCTTCAGCTTCGTCGATGCGCTGCCGCTTTCGGCGGCGGGCAAGGTGCTGAAGACCGTGCTGCGCGAGGAGGCGCGGCGGTTACCGAGACGCTAGGGAGGGCCGCCATTCAGCCCATGCGGGCCTGCGAACCGCGCTTTTCTGTGCTCCGGTGCTCGAAAATCACGATTCTCGGCTCCACCTGAACTGAATGGCGGGCCTTCCTTTACAGCGCCTCCACGATCGTCACATTGGCGATGCCGCCGCCTTCGCACATGGTTTGCAGGCCATATTTCCCGCCCCGCGCGCGCAGGCCGTGCACCAGCGTCGCCATCAGCTTCGCGCCGGTCGCGCCGAGCGGATGGCCGAGCGCGATCGCGCCGCCATTGGCGTTGAGCTTCGCCGGATCGGCGCCGACATGCTTCGCCCAGGCCATCGGCACCGGCGCGAATGCCTCGTTCACCTCATAGAGGTCGATATCCTCTATGCGCAAGCCCGCCTTCTTCAGCGCCTTGTCGGTCGCATAAAGCGGCTCTTCGAGCATGATGACCGGGTCGCCCGCCGTCACCGTCAGGTTGACGATCCGCGCCAGCGGCGTCAGCCCATGGTCCTTCAGCGCCCGTTCCGACACCACCAGCACCGCGGAGGAGCCGTCGGTGATCTGGCTGGCGGTCGCGGCGGTGATGGAGCCGCCCTCCACCAGCAGCTTCACCCCGGCCATGGAGTCCATCGACGCGTCGAAGCGGATGCCCTCGTCGCGGACATGGGTGTCGGCGGTGCCGTCGGGCAGGGTGATCGGCACCGGCACGATTTCCCGGTCGAACGCGCCCGCCTGCGTCGCGGCGATCGCCCGCCTGTGGCTCTCCAACCCGTAGGCATCGAGCATTTCGCGGGTGAAGCCCCATTTCCGCGCGATCATCTCCGCGCCGGTGAACTGGCTGAAGGTGGGGACATTATAGCGATCCAGCACCGATTGCGCCCAGGGCATCGCGCCCGTGCCCGGCAGGGTCGGCGTCCCCATCGGCACGCGCGACATGCTCTCGACCCCGCCCGCGATCACCATGTCCATGGTGCCGGACATCACCGCCTGCGCGGCGAAATGGATCGCCTGCTGCGACGAGCCGCATTGCCGGTCGATGGTGACGGCGGGCACGCTCTGCGGCAGCTTCGACGCCAGCACGACATTGCGGCCGACATGCATGGACTGCTCGCCCACCTGGCTGACGCAGCCGAAGATGACGTCCTCGACCGCTGCTGGATCGATGCCGGTGCGGTCGACGATCGCGTTCAGCGAAAAAGCGCCGAGGTCGTCCGGGTGGATGCCCGAAAGCCGCCCGTTGCGGCGCCCGCCGGCGGTGCGGACCGCCTCGACGATATAGGCTTCTGCCATGTTCAATTTCTCCTGTGCGAGGCGGCGGTCAGAGCGTCTGGCCGTCGTCAATGGTGAAGGACGATCCGGTGACGGCGCGCGCCGCGTCCGAGCAGAGATAGAGCAGCGGCACGTCGAGGTCGCTTTCCTCCATCAGCCGCCTGCGGGGGAAACCGCCGATCTGCTTGAGCCCGCCCTCGGTATCGAACCAGTCGCCCGACAATTCGGTGCGGATATAGCCGGGGCAGATGGTGTTGACGTTGATGCCCAGCCGCGCCCAGTCGCGCGCCAGCACCCGGCCCATCTGCTGCACCGCCGCCTTGGACGCACTGTAGGCGGCGAGGCCCGGCGAAACGTGGTTGGCCGTGATCGACGCGGTGATGACGATGCGGCCATGCTGCTTTTCGCGCGAATTGTCGGCGATCAGGCGGCGCGCGCCTTCCCGTGCGGTCAGGAATACGCCGCGGATGTTGACGGCGGTGACCTGATCGAATTCGTCGATGCCGAGGTCCGTCGCCGGACCTTCGGAGTTCATGCCGGCATTGGCGACGATGGTGTCGACCACGCCGAACGCTTTTTCCGCCGCGTCATAGGCGGCGATGGTCGAGGCTTCGTCGGAAACGTCCATCGCGACCGAGATCGCCTGTCCGCCATCGGCGAGGATCGCTTCGCGCAGCGCCTCCAGCCGGTCGGTGCGGCGGGCGGCGAGCACCACTTTCGCGCCGGCGGCGGCAAGGATGCGGCCCCAGCGCTCGCCGATGCCGGATGAGGCGCCGGTCACCAGCGCGACGCGGCCGCTGAGGTCGAAAATAGGGGCGTTGGCCATGTGCATATCCTGTTGCTGAATTGGATTTAAGCGGGTTCGAGCGAGGCGACGACCGCCTTGGGATCATAGGCGCGCAGATCGTCATAGCGGCCCCCGCGCACCAGGTCGGCCCAGTCGGCATTGGCGATGAGCGCGCGGCCGACCCCGGCCAGATCCACCTCGCCGCTTTCCAGCATCCGCCGCAGCGGCGCGAGATTGGCGACGGCGACCGCGCTGACCGGCGCGCCGGGGGTGAAATTGGCGGGGTCTTCCAGCCCCACCGACCCTACGGTCATCGCGCGCTTGCCCGTCAGCTTCTTCGCCCATCCGGCGAGGTTGAGGGGGCTGCCCTCGAAGGCGGGCTGCCAGAAGCGGCGGGTCGAGGCGTCGAACACGTCCACACCCGCCTGCGCCAGCGGTTGCAGGATGCGGGCCAGCTCTTCCGGCGTGTCCGCGATCCGGGCGTTGTAATCATGGCCCTTCCATTGGGAAAAGCGGAAGAAGATCGGGAAATCCGGCCCCACCGCCGCCCGCACGGCCGCGACCAGTTCGGCCGCGAAGCGGATGCGGTTTTCTATCGGGCCGCCATAGGCGTCCTCCCGCCGGTTGCTCTGCGCCCAGATGAACTGGTCGAGCAGATAGCCGTGCGCACCATGGATGGCGACGCCGTCGAAGCCGATCGCCCTGGCGTCCGCGGCGCCCCTGGCGAAAGCTGCGATCACGGCGTCGATATCCTGCTGTTCCATCGCGCGGGTGGCCGGGCGGATTTTCCCGCCGGGCAGCGGCGGCGCGCCGACATCCTCCTCGGTGATGACGGAGGCCGAGATGGAGGGGACGTCCGGGTTATGCGTCTTGTGGCGCAGCCGCGACAGGCCCGTATGCCAGAGCTGGGGGATGATCTTCCCGCCCTCGGCATGGACCGCATCCACCACCTCGCGCCAGCGCGCCAGCGCCGCTTCGCCGTAGAAATGCGGCACGGTGGTGGAATAATGGGCGACCGGATGGTCCACCACCGTCCCCTCGGTGATGATAAGGCCCGTGCCGCCCCGCGCGCGGCGCGCGTAGTAGGGGACGACGTCCGGCGTCAATATGCCGCCGGGCGCGAAGAAACGGGTCATCGGCGCCATGACGATGCGGTTGGCAAGCTGCATGGTGCCGATGGTGATGGGGTCGAAAAGTGGATCGCCGCTCATGGCCTTATCCTTGCTCAGTCGTGAAAGAGGGTGGTGTCTTCAAGCGCGGCCCGATCGGTGCGGGCCTTGTTGGCGGGATGCGCCTCGTCCTCATAGCCGAAGGCGATACCGAAGAGTATACGGTGCCCGTCCGGCACGTCCAGCGCCCCGCGCACCACATCGGCATAATGGCCGAGCGCGCCCTGCGCGCAGGAGCCGATGCCGTGCGCGGTCATCGCCAGCATCAGCGACTGGGCGTACATGCCGCAATCCGCCGCCTCGCGGATCCCGGCCCAGTCGGGCATCAGGATGAAGGCGGCATGGGGCGCGTCGAAGAAGCGGAAGTTGCGCAGGAACGAGTCGGTCCGTGCGGGCAGGTCGTCGCGGGCGACGCCGGTCGCGGCGAACAGCGCCTTGGCCGCCTCCACCTGCCGGGTGCGGTAATGGCCGGGATAGGTGCCGGTCAGCGGATAGTCGGGCGAGAGGGCGGCGCCCCCGCGCGCCCGATCGTGCAACGCGGTGCGCACCCGCTCGGCCGCCGCGCCCGAAACGACATGCACCACCCAGGGCTGGACGTTGCAGTTGGAAGGCGCCTGCCCCGCCATGGTGAAGATGCGATGCAGGATGTCGGCGGGCACCGGGTCGGGCCGGAACCCGCGCACCGACCGGCGCGCGCGCAACAATCCGTCGAGGGTTTCGATGCGGTTCTGGTCTTCGCTCATGCCCTTGCCCGTACCGAAGCGGAGGGGTGATGTCGAGAATTTAATGACTTGATGAATTTTCTTCGGCCATCGCTTGAAAGCGGCGGCGGAAAATGTAAATGGTCGATGAAATATCGTTTGCGGGGCGGGTTTCGATGCCTGTCCCATTTCCTCAAGGAGGTTCTTGTTCATGCCCGAAGCGTTGATCATCGATGCCGTCCGCACGCCGCGCGGCGTCGGCAAGGCAGGGAAGGGGGCGCTGGCGCATATGCACCCCCAGCATCTGGGCGCGACCGTGCTCAAGGCGATCGCCGAGCGCAACAATCTGAATACCGCCGATGTCGACGACGTGATCTGGAGCACCAGCATGCAGGTCGACAAGCAGGGCGCCGACCTCGGCCGCATGGCCGCGCTCGACGCGGGCTATGACGTCCGCTCGTCGGGCGTGACGCTCGACCGCTTCTGCGGCGGCGGCATTACGGCGGTGAACCTCGCCGCCGCGTCGATCATGTCGGGCATGGAAGACCTGATCGTCGCGGGGGGGACAGAGATGATGTCCTACACCAATTCGCTGCCCTTCACCGGGCCGCCGATGATGGATCGGGGCAATCTGCGCCTGCGCCGCACCGTGCCGCAATCGCATCAGGGCGTGTGCGCCGACGCGATCGCGGCGATGGAAGGCATCACGCGCGAGGATGTCGACGCGCTCGGCCTCGAAAGCCAGCGCAAGGCGGCGGCCGCGATCGCGGAGGGGCGTTTCGACAGGAGCCTTGTGCCGGTCCATGACGAAAGCGGCGCGCTGGTGCTGGAAAAGGACGAATATCCCCGCCCGCAGACCACCGCCGAGGGCCTTGCCCAGCTGAAACCCGCCTTTACCGATCTGGCCGACATGGAACTGGACGACGGCGGCAGCTATCGCGCGCTCATCAAGCAGGCCTATCCCGACCTCGACTGGGAGCCGATTCATCATGCGGGCAACAGCTCGGGCGTGGTGGACGGGGCGGCGGCGGTGCTGCTCGCCTCGCCCGCCTATGCGGAGAAGCACGGGCTGAAGCCGCGCGCGCGGGTCGTCGCCTTCGCCAATGTGGGCGACGATCCCACGCTGATGCTGAACGGCCCGGTTCCGGCGGCGAAAAAGGCGCTGGCCAAGGCCGGACTCACCGTCGACGATATCGACCTGTGGGAAATCAACGAGGCTTTCGCCGTCGTCACGGAAAAGTTCATCCGCGACCTGAAGCTCGACCGCGCGAAGGTCAACGTCAATGGCGGCTCGATCGCACTGGGCCATCCGATCGGCGCGACCGGCGCGATCCTGATCGGCACGGTGCTGGACGAACTGGAGCGCCGCAACCTGAAGCGCGGCCTCGTCACCATGTGCGCGGCGGGCGGCATGGCCCCGGCGATCATTATCGAACGCGTCTGAGGACAGGGAAAGGGCCGGGCGGGAAGGCGATTGCGCGCTTCCCGCCCGGCCTTTTTTTGCGGCTATGTCCTTTGCGGACATGCTGAAGCGGACTTTCCTTTTACCGTCACCCCAGCGCAGGCTGGGGTCGTAGGCCATGTCGCGCGCCGCCTCCTGAGATGCCAGCCTGCGCTGGCATGACGGAGAAAAGAAGGTTGAGAGGCCCCCCCACCTCCGTTCGCCCTGAGCTTGTCGACCCGAAGGGCAACCGAAGGTCAACGGCTGTATTTCCTTATTTCTTCCCAGCCAAAGAAGGACAGAGCTTCAACATTGAAGCGAGGCGAGTGACTCGCTCAACAGCCCGAACGGATTTCCTATTTCAGGCTTCTGGCCGTAGACAGACCTCCAGCCAGAACCTGTCTGCAAAGAACAGAGCCGCCCTTTACCCCCGCCCCGCCGCCCGCAGCGCGGTCGTTGCGAGGCTTTTCACCCAGTCCTGATGCGAATAGAGCATCGGGCTGGGGTTGGCGGCGGCGATTTCGCGGGCCAGCGCGCCCTGCTGGGTTTCCTGCGTCAGGATGCGGACGCCTCCGCCCGGCAGATCCTCGATCATCCAGATATGATAGAGGTCGAGGCCCCGTCCTTCCTCATCTCCCTCATCGACGCGGCCGTGCCAGGCGAGCAGGCCGGGTTCGCCCGCCGATGGCGGCCGGAACTCCCTGACTTCCGCCTGCACGGGGAAGGTCAGGGTATTGAGGCAGAAACGCGCGCCGAGGCCAAGTTCCGGTCCCGCCCCGTCCTGAAAGACGATATCGGACATATAGCCATAATAGCGTTCCCATTCCGAGGTATCGACAAGGTGCGGCCAGACGGCGGCGGCCGAAAGGCTGGGCACATCCAGTTCCTCGGCGACGAAATTGACGCTCGATTCGGGATCATGGCCTTCCGGCCATGGGAAGTCACGCGGCATGGCGGGCTCCGATCCTTGTTGTCGCCAGCCGCTGGCGCGCGGTCGCCGCGCCGGGGGAAGTGCCTGTCATTCCTGCCTCTCCGTTTCCGCTAGTCGGTCCCTAACATGATTCGGTTTACATGCGGAAGCGGCTATGCTTAGTCGGGACGAGAAATTCATCGTCCGGCTAAATTTTGCCGGCGGCGCGTTCAAGGAGAGAAGACCATGGCCCGCATTCCCTATCCCGATCCCGCCAGCCTGGAACCGGAAATCGCCGACCGGCTGGAGCGCATGGGGTCGCTGAACGTCAATCGCATGATGGCCCATGCGCCCACGCTGATGGTCGCCTATTCGAAGCTGGGCGCGGCGCTGCTGCGCAAGGGATCGCTGGAGCCGACGCTGCGCGAACTGGTCATCCTGCGCATCGGCGTGCTGTGCGAGTCGGACTATGAATGGTATCAGCATGTCAGCGTCGGCCGCGCGGTCGGCTTGCCCGACGAGAAGATCAACGCGATGAAATCGGGCGATTTCTCCTCGCTTTCCGAGCGCGAGAAGCTGGCCGTCGCCTATGCCGAGGACATCAGGCGGCTGGGTCGCGTCAGCGATGTGGTGTTCGACAAGGCGAAGGCCGAGTTCACCCCCGGCGAGCTGGTCGAGCTCAATCTGGTCGCGGGCTTCTACATCATGACCGCCGGGCATCTGCTGACGATGGAGATCGAGCGGGAAGACACGCCGCCGCTGGGCGAGGCGATGAAGGCCTATAACGTCGCCTGACGGCGCGGCGTGCATTTCCGCATTGCGCCAAAGAAATTAATCATGCAATTGAATATTGGAAGGCCGCTGGCCGCGCGGCCGCCCCTATCGATGGAGAGAGATTTTGGACGACGCAGCCCTTCGCACCGGACCCGCCGACGCGCCCTATTGGCACGCCCTTTCCGAAGGGCGCCTCATCATGCAGAAATGCCAGGGCTGCGGCGAATGGAAATGGCCCGCCGTGTCCCGATGCGGCGACTGCGGCACCTGGGAGCCGGAATGGCATGAAATCGCGCTGGAGGGCAAGCTCTTCAGCTGGACCCGCACCTGGCATCCCTTCGGCGGGACGGAGGGCATCGGCACGCCCTTCGTGACGGTGCTCGCCTATCTGCCCCATGCGGGCGACCGCCGGTTGCTCGGCCTTTACGAGGGCGACGAGAGCCTGCTGGCGCTCGACCTGCCGCTGGTCGGCCGGATCGCGACGACGCGCTTCGGGGATGAGGACATCCCCGCCATCCGCTGGCTCCCGGCCTGATCGCCCGAACGACAAGAGGATATGAACATGGCCAATGGTTTGATGGGTAAGGTGGCGGCGGCCGGGGTCGGCGTGCTGCAATATAAGCGGGCGGGCGCCCCCTATGGCGAGCGCGGCGTGCTGACCCGCGCGATCGTCGCGGCCTGCGAGGATGCCGGGCTCGATCCCGCCGATGTCGACGGCTTCGTCTCCTATGGTGACGATCACAACCAGCCCGACCGGCTGATGCCGGAGCTGGGCACCAAGGAAATCCGCCTGTCCACCTCGGTCTGGGGCGGCGGCGGCGGCGGGCTGCTCGGCGCGTTCGAGCTGGCGGCGATGGCGATCGCGACCGGCCAGTGCAAGGCGGCGGTAGTGTTCCGCGCGCTGGTGCAGGGCAATAGCGGCCGCCTGTCCTCGGCGGTGATGGCGCATCATGTGAACAATCATTTCGTCGCCGCGGGCATCACCGCCCCCGCGCAGATCTGCGCATTGCGGGCGATGCGCATGGCGTTGCAGCACAATCTGCCGCAGGAGGCGGTGGAGCAGCTGGTGCTGGCCGACTATTATCACGGCTCCCGCAACCCGGAGGCGGTGTCCTACGGCCAGCAGTTCGACATCGAGACCTATCGCAAGTCGCGCTGGATCGCCGAGCCGCTGCGTCTGTTCGACTGCTCGCGCGAGAATGACGGCGCGGGCGCG
>Ga0182748_1001773_pt1 | contig 20472 bp, 18 predicted proteins | sample eDN3rd37CKraftOP_FD_128877 | JGI IMG/M metagenome (GOLD analysis project Ga0182748, IMG submission 128877) | Enriched Organic Plus compost microbial communities from Emeryville, California, USA - eDNA 3rd pass 37_C Kraft OP (version 2) (version 2) ...
CGGGGCGTCGGACGCGGTCGGGACGGATCCGGTGCGCGCCGCGGCCTCCCGCGCCGCACGGCGGGAGACGGGGGCGGCGCCGGCCTCACCCGCGCCGTCGCGGGCAGGCTCGACGGGACGATCGCCGCGCGCCTCGTCGGAGGGCGCGGTGGACGGCGCCACGGAGGGCGCGTCGCGACGGCGCGCATCCGGCAGCTTTGCGAACAGATCGGCGAACGGATCGTCGGACGAGGACGATGAGTCGGGCATCAGGTCTCGGATTCCTGGGTCTTGAGCACAGTCTCGCCGGGGGCGCGTCCCTGGCGCTTTTCCACATCGAGCGCCTGCTGCAGCAGGACGACCGCGGCGGCTTGATCGACGATCCTACGCGACGAACGCTGAGATCTGCCGGAATCCCGCAGGGCGGCGTGCGCCGACACGGTGCTCAGCCTCTCGTCGACCAGACGCACCGGCAGAGCGGATGCCGCGGCGACGGCCTCCGCGAACGAGCGTGCGTCCTGCGTGGAGGGCGTGTCCTCGCCGCGGAGGTTGACGGGAAGCCCCACGACGATCTCGATCGCGTCGTACTCGGTCGCGAGGGCCACGATGCGCGCGACGGGGTCGCCCTCGCGCCGCTGCACGGTCTCGACCGGCGTCGCGAGCAGGCCGTCGGGATCGCTCTTGGCGACCCCGATGCGGGCCTGGCCCACGTCGACGCCGAGGCGGGGCCCGCGACGGAACCCGGTGTCGCCCTGCTCGGGAGCCGTCACGCGCTCTGCGCCGCCAGGGCGGCGCGGACCGCGCTCAGCGCGGCCGGGATCGCGGAGACATCCGCTCCCCCGCCCTGCGCGACGTCGTCGCGTCCGCCGCCGCCTCCGCCGAGTGCGCCGGCGGCGGCCTTGGCGAGCGGACCGGCCTTGGCGCCGGCCGCGCGAGCCGCTTCGCTCGTGGCGGCGATCACGACGGGGCGCCCGTTGACCTCGGCCGCGAGGGCCACGACGGCCGGCGCGGAGCCGAGCCGGTCGCGCACGGAGAGCACCAGGGTGCGCAGGTCGTCTGCCGATCCGACCGTGCCGATGGAGTCGGCGACGAGCGTGTACGGCCCCTCCTGCGTCGCGGCGGCGGCGAGGGCAGGCGCCTTCTCGGTGAGCGCGCGGGACTCGAGGCTCGCGATCTTCTTCTCCGCGGCCTTGAGGTTGGCGGCGAGCTCGGCGATGCGGGCCGTGAGCTGGTCGCGCGGCGTCTTGAGCGTCGTGGTGAGCTCCGACACGATGGCGCGCTCGGCGGCGAGCGAGCGGAACGCGTCGAGTCCGACGAGCGACTCGATGCGGCGGTTCGAGGCGCCGACCGACGACTCGCCGATCAGCGAGATGAGCCCCACCTCGGCGCTCGAGGACACGTGGGTGCCTGCGCACAGCTCACGCGACCACGGGCCGCCGATGTCGACCATGCGGACGACGTCGCCGTACTTCTCTCCGAAGAGGGCCATCGCGCCCGCCGCCTTGGCCTCGTCGAGACTCACGATGCGGGTCTCGACGGGCAGGTTGTCGCGGATGGCGTTGTTCGCGATCTCCTCGATCTCGGTCTTCGTCTCGGGCGACAGCGCCTGACCCCAGGAGAAGTCGAACCGCAGGTAGCCCGCGCGGTTGAGCGAGCCCGCCTGCGTCGCCGACTTGCCCAGCGTGTCGCGCAGGGCGGCGTGGACGAGGTGCGTGGCGGAGTGCGCCTGACGCGCCGCGCGACGGTTCACGGCGTCGACGACGGAGGTCGCGGCGGCGCCGACGGCGACCTCGCCGCTGGTGACCTCGACGGTGTGGGCGATGAGGCCTGGCACCGGCTTCTGCACGTCGATGACGTCGAGCTCGTAGCCGGGGCCGATGATGACGCCCTTGTCGGCGACCTGGCCGCCCGACTCGGCGTACAGCGCCGTCTCGGCGAGGAAGACCTCGGCGATCTGCCCCTGGGCGGCGCGGTCGGCGGGCTGGCCGTCCACGAGGATGCCGAGCACGGACGACTCGGTCTCGAGGTCCGTGTAGCCGGTGAAGACCGTCTCGCCCTTGGCGCGGAACTCGCGGTAGACGCTCGTGTCGGCGAGCTGGCGCTTGCGCGACTTGGCGTCCGCCTTGGCACGCGTGCGCTGCTCGTGCATGAGCGCGTCGAACGCCGCACGGTCCACCGTGAGCCCGGCCTCCTCCGCGATCTCCACAGTGAGGTCGATCGGGAACCCGTATGTGTCGTGCAGCAGGAACGCCTCGGAGCCGGCGATGGCCGTGCCGCCCGAGCGCTTGGTCTCGGCGACCGACTCGTCGAGGATGCTGGAGCCCGCCGCGAGGGTGCGCAGGAACGTCTGCTCCTCGGCGAGGGCGTACTGCGAGATGCGCGCCCAGTCCGTCTCGACCACGGGATACGTCTCCTTCATGGCGTCGCGGGAGACCGCGAACAGCTCCGCGAACGTCGGGCCGTCGACGCCAAGCAGCCGCATCGAGCGGATCGTGCGGCGCATGAGACGGCGCAGGATGTAGCCGCGGCCCTCATTGGACGGCGTCACGCCGTCGGAGAGCAGCATGAGCGACGAGCGCACGTGGTCGGCGACGATGCGGAAGCGCACGTCGTCCTCGTGGTCGGCGCCGTACGTGCGGCCGGACAGCTCGACGGCCTTGTCGAGGACCGGGCGCACCTGGTCGGTCTCGTACATGTTGTCGACGCCCTGCTTGATGAACGCGATGCGCTCCAGGCCCATGCCGGTGTCGATGTTCTTGGCGGGGAGCTCCCCGACGATGTCGAAGTCGTACTTCGAGCGCACGTTCGTGATCTCGTACTGCATGAACACGAGGTTCCAGATCTCGACGTAGCGGTCGTCGTCGGTCGCGGGACCGCCGTCGATGCCGTACGCGGGACCGCGGTCGAAGAAGATCTCCGAGCAGGGGCCGGCGGGACCGGGCAGACCCGTGCTCCAGTAGTTCGTGTCCTTGCCGAGGCGCTGGATGCGCTCGACGGGCAGACCGGCGATGCGCTGCCACAGCTCGAACGCCTCGTCGTCCTCCTCGTAGACGGTGACCCACAGGTCCGCGGGGTCGAACGCGAGGCCGCCGTCCTCGGCGGAGGAGGTGAGCAGCTCCCACGCGTAGCGGATCGCGCCCTCCTTGAAGTAGTCGCCGAACGACCAGTTGCCGAGCATCTGGAAGAAGGTGCCGTGACGCGGCGTCTTGCCGACCTCTTCGATGTCGTTCGTGCGCAGGCACTTCTGGACGTCCGCGGCCCGCGGGTACGGCGGCGGCACGTCGCCGCTGAGATACGGGATGAACGGAACCATTCCGGCCACCGTGAACAGCAGCGCGGGGTCGTCGGTGACCAGCGATGCGGACGGCACGATGACGTGGTCCTTCTTCTCGAAGTAGTCGAGGAAGCGCTGGGCGATCTCGGCGGTCTTCATTCAATTCCTCGCAGTCGGCCCGGGATGGGGCAGGGTGTGTCGAGTGGGCGCGGTGCGGCCGGCCCGTTCGGGCGGGATGCGGCGGCGCCGGGGTCAGGAGTCGGAGGCGGCGGACTTCACGGCGTCCGCGGCCGAGGAGGCTGCGTTCTTGACGTCGTGCACGGTGGCGCTGAAACGGCGCTCCTGCTCGTGGTAGGCATCCGTCAAGCGGTCGGTGAACTCGCTGATGCGCGCGTCCACGTCGGCCAGCAGCTCGTGACCGCGCGGGTCCTTGTTGAGCAGGTGGGCGGCGACGAAACCGCCTGCGATGCCGAGCACGAACCAGAACAGGTTCCTCATGTCACCACTTCTCCTCGCATGTGGCCGCCGAGCGCGGCACCCGCTCCATCGTAGGCGGAAACGCACGCGCACGTCCGAGTATGCCCCGAGTCCGGGGACGACGAAGGGCGCCGGGGAATCCCCCGACGCCCTCCGACAACGTGATCAGCGCGCGGCGTAGTACTCGACGACGAGCTGCACGTCACACGTGACGGGCACCTCGGCGCGCTTGGGACGACGCACGAGACGGGCCTGGAGCTTGTCGAGCTCGACCTCGAGGTAGCCCGGGACCGGGGGCAGGACCTCGGCGTGACCGCCGGCGGCTGCGACCTGGAAGGGCTCGAGGCCTTCGCTCTTGGGCTTGACGTGGATGAGCTGACCCGGCTTCACGCGGAAGGACGGGCGGTCGACGGTCTGGCCGTCCACGAGGATGTGGCGGTGCACGACGAGCTGGCGGGCCTGCGCCGTGGTGCGGGCGAAGCCGGCGCGCAGGACGAGCGCGTCGAGGCGCATCTCGAGCTGCTCGACGAGGTTCTCACCCGTCAGGCCGTCCTTGCGGCGGGCCTCATTGAACTGGATGCGCAGCTGCTTCTCGCGGATGCCGTACTGCTCGCGCAGACGCTGCTTCTCACGCAGACGGACGGCGTAGTCGCTGTCGGCCTTGCGCTTGGTGCGGCCGTGCTCGCCGGGCCCGTAGGGGCGCTTCTCGAGGTAGCGGGCGGCCTTGGGGGTCAGTGCGACGCCGAGGGCGCGCGACAGGCGGACCTTGCGGCGGTCCTGGGACTTCGTTGCCACGAAGTGTTCCTTCCGATGACGTGGACGTGTCTTTCACGACTCACGGACGTATCTCCGTCTCTTCGCCCTGTCCGGACTGCACGCCGGGGCATGCCGGCAGGTCGGTGAAGAAGAGAGGGGATGCCCGAAAACCCGGTTTCGAGCCGGTCAAGTCTATCAGAACGCCGGATCCGCGCCGACGGCCGCCGCAGGCCCGGTGTCGGGGCCCTGTCGCGACGGTGGCGGGACGGTGGATGTCGCCTCACGCACGGACGCGTGTCCCACAAACGGCGACCTGGTGCGACCCGAACCCACCACAACCGGGACACGCACCGATGCGGCGCGGAGACCACCACCGCGTGTCCCACAAACGGCGGCCAGGTGCGACGCGGGCCCACCACAACCGGGACACGCACCGATGCGGCGCGGAGACCACCACCGCGTGTCCCACAAACGGCGACCTGGTGCGACGCGGGCCCACCACAACCGGGACACGTGCCGGCGCGGCCGGGGACCACGCCGGACCCGTGTCGTCGCGGCGCCGCAGGGCCGGGTGCGCGGCCGCGACCGGCCCCCGACACGAGGACGAAGCCGAGTCCTCTGCCGGCGGAGGCGCCGCGACTGTGCACCCGACGAGGAGCACGCGTGGCGCCCCACCCCGAGAGTGTCGGGACGGCGGATGTCGTCTCAGCCCTTGCCGTCGACGATGCGGCGGATCTTCTCCAGGCGCGCCTGGACGTCGCGCTCGGCCCCGTGGCTGGTCGGCTCGTAGTAGCGCTTCCCGCGCAGCTCGTCGGGAAGGTACTGCTGCGCCACGACGCCGATCTCGCTGTCGTGCGGGTAGACGTACCCCTTGCCGTGACCCAGCCGCTTCGCGCCGGGATAGTGCGCATCGCGCAGATGGACCGGCACGCGTCCCATCCGCCCCGCCCGGACGTCCTCCTGTGCACGATTGACCGCGACGTAGGCGGCGTTCGACTTCGCCGCCGTCGCCAGATACACCGTCGCCTCCGCCAGCGGGATGCGCCCCTCGGGCATGCCGATGAACGCGACCGCGTCCGCCGCAGCCACCGCGATCTGGAGGCCCTGCGGGTCGGCCAGCCCGATGTCCTCGGCGGCGGAGATGACCAGGCGGCGGGCGATGAACCGCGGGTCCTCCCCCGCCTCGATCATGCGGGCGAGGTAGTGGATGGCGGCATCCGGATCGGAGCCGCGGATCGACTTGATGAACGCGCTGATGACGTCGTAGTGCTCGTCGCCCTGCCGGTCGTACCGGAGCAAGGCGCGGTCGACGGCCTGCGCGACGTGCTCGGCCGTGATCGCCGGCGCCTCGTCGCCCTCCGCGACGGGAAGCGACGCGGCGGCCTCGAGCGCCGTCAGCGCGCGTCGCGCATCTCCCGACGCCAGGCGGATGAGGGCCGCGCGCGCCTCCGGCTCCAGCGTCACCTCGCCGGCCAGCCCGCGGGCATCGGTAACGGCGCGGTCGATGAGCAGGCCGAGGTCCTCATCGCTGAGCGGACGCAGCGTCAGCAGGAGCGAGCGCGACAGCAGCGGGGAGATGACCGAGAACGACGGGTTCTCGGTGGTCGCCGCGATGAGCACGACCCAGCCGTTCTCGACGCCCGGGAGGAGGGCGTCCTGCTGGGCCTTCGTGAAGCGATGGATCTCGTCGAGGAACAGGATCGTCGACTGTCCGTACAGGTCGCGCTGAGTCAGCGCCTCCTGCATCACCTCGCGGACGTCCTTGACGCCCGCGGTCACGGCGGACAGCTCGACGAATCGGCGGCCCGACGATCGCGCGATGGCCTGGGCGAGCGTGGTCTTGCCCGTCCCGGGAGGACCCCACAGGATGACCGACACGGCACGCGGGGATGCCGCATCGGACGAGGCGAGCTGCCTCAGCGGCGAGCCCGGGGTCAGAAGGTGCCCCTGCCCGGCGACCTCGTCGAGGCTCGTGGGTCGCATCCGCACCGCGAGAGGCGTCTGCCCCTGGAAGAGCGCGGTCGGAGTCGTCACCTCTCCAGGCTAGTCGCGCCCCGCGACGTCCGGACGGCGCGTGCGGGCCGCGCCGGTTTGTCCCCGCGGGCGGCGGGTGCGTAAAGTCATGCAGGGTCCGCACGCGGACCAATCGGTCGAGGGAGGTCTCGTGGCGACGGGTGGCAAATCCGCGGGCGGCGGTAGCCGGGGCGGCAAGGATCGCGCCGCGCGTGAAGCGCGCGAACGCGCGCGTCTCTACAAGGCCCGCGCCGAGCTGCACCACTCGCAGCGCCGCCGTCGTGTCCGCGACAACGTGATCGCCGGCGTCGTCGGCGGCGTCGTCATCGCCGGCATCGTCGTCGGGCAGATCGCGTTCTACACCGTCGGCCCGGGTGCGCCCGCACCGTCGCCGACCGGCACGCCCACGCCGACGCCCACCATGACCGTCCCGGTGTCGCCGACGCCGGAGCCGTCCGCGACACCGTAGCCGCGCAACCGGAATCCTCGGGGCGCGCGGGGTGCGCGTACTAGGCTTGACGGGTCCCTTCCCGCACCAGGCGGCCTGCGCCGCAATGAGGTGAGCACCGTGACTGCGCCCGCAGAGTCATCCCCTGAACTGAACACCCCCGACGCCGACGCCGAGGTCTCGACCGAGGAGACGACCGCGCCCGCCGCAGACACCGCCCCGCCAGCGGATGCCGCGGCGGAGAGCACCGAGAGCGCGGATGCCGCGGCGGAGCCCGCAGAAGCGGAGACCGCCCAGCCCGCCGAGGCCGAGCCGGAGACCGCCGAGCCCGCAGAGCCCGCCGAGCCCGCCGCGACCGAACCTGCGGACGCATCCACCGCCCCGGCGCCCTCCCCCGTGCCCGCTCCGGCGCCGCGCCCCGTCCCCCGGCCCATGCCGCGGCCGACGGGACTCGTGCCTGTGCAGCAGGCTTCGCAGTGGGGCCGCGTCGACGAGGACGGCACCGTCTTCGTGCGCGAGGGCGAGGGCTGGCGCGAGGTCGGCCAGTACCCCGATGGGACGCCCGATGAGGCGCTCGCCTACTTCACCCGCAAGTTCACCGACCTCGCCGACAAGGTCGCACTGCTCGAGCAGCGGCACCGCGGCGGCGGCGCATCGGCGTCCGAGCTGCGGGCCGCCGCCGGGCACCTCGCGGCCGACATCGACGGCGCGGCGGCCGTCGGCGACCTCGCGTCGCTGGCCGCGCGCATCACCGCCCTCACCGATGCGCTCGGCGCCGCCAGCGAGGCCGAGGCCGCCGCACAGCGCGAGGCCGTCGAGGCCGCGGTGCGTCAGCGCACGGAGATCGTCGAGAAGGCGGAGGCACTGGCCGCCCGCGACCCCAAGACGATCCAGTGGAAGCAGACCACCGCGGAGATCAACGGCCTGTTCGAGCAGTGGCAGTCCCACCAGCAGAACGGCCCCCGGCTCCCCAAGTCGACGTCGCAACAGCTGTGGAAGCGGTTCCGCGACGCCCGGTCGACACTGGACCGCCACCGCCGCGAGTTCTACGCGGAGCTGGACGAGGCCCACAAGGCCGCCCGTGAGCGCAAGACGCGTCTCGTCGAGCGCGCCGAGGCGCTCGCCCCGAAGGGCGAGGACGGCATCGGCGCCTACCGCGAGCTCCTCGAGCAGTGGAAGAGCGCCGGACGCGCGGGCAAGAAGGTCGACGATGCGCTGTGGGCCCGCTTCAAGGCGGCCGGTGACGCACTCTACGGCGCCCGCGCCGAGCGGGACGCCGCCGAGGCGGAGGCGTCCCGCGAGAAGATCGAGCAGCGCCGCGCCCTCCTCGAGGAGGCCAAGTCGGTCGCCGACGAGAAGGACCTCGGCAAGGCGCGCAGCCTGCTCACGAGCATCCAGCGTCGCTGGGACGAGGTCGGCCGGATCTTCCCGCGCGACAAGGAGCGCGCTCTCGACGACGAGCTCCGCAAGATCGAGCAGGCGCTGCGCAACCGCGAGGACGCCGACTGGAAGCGGAACAACCCCGAGACGAAGGCGCGTGCGAACGACATGACGCGTCAGCTCGTCGAGGCGATCGAGAAGCTCGAGGCGGAGCTCGAGGCCGCGAAGGCCGCGGGCGACAAGAAGGCCGTCGCCGCGGCCGAAGAGGCGCTCAGCGCGCGCAAGGCGTGGCTGTCGGCCCTGGGCGGCTGACCGAGTTCTCCACAGAGGCGGCGCGCGCCGCGCGCGAGGCCGCGGTGTGCGTCACGCTGGAGGCGTGCACCCGCGCCTCCTCTACTTCGCGCACGAGCGCCTCTCCCCCGCGGAGCTGTCGGCCGCCCGGCTGGACGGACATCTCGTGGAGCTCGGCGAGGGATACATCCCGGCGGACGCCGTCGAGACCGCGGGGCTGCGCGCCGCATCCCTCCTGCCGGTGGTCGACGAGCGGCTCGCGGCGACGCACACGACTGCGGCGTGGATCCACGGTGCGCTGGAGGAGCCGCCCGCGCGCCACACCGTGCAGCGGGCGGTCGCTCGGCGCATCCATCACGTCCTCGATCACCGCCTCGCGTATCGCGACGCGTGCGTCGAGCCGCGTGATCTCGTGCGCCTCGGCGGCGTGCTCGTCACCACCCGCGCCCGCACCCTCGCCGACCTGACGCGTCTGCTCGCGTCGGGTGACCGCAGCCGGTCCGTGCGGGTCGCGTGCCGGCGCCTCGCCGACCGGCCGGGGGCGCCGCGCTCGGCGATCGTGTGCCTCGCGCAGCAGGACGCCGTGGTCGGGAAGCCCGCCGCGCTGGCGATGCTGCGCCGCTGGGAGCGGGCGGCCGAGCGCCGTCAGGAGGACGTGACGCGGTACACGTCGTAGACCGCGTCGATGCGGCGGACCGCGTTCAGCACACGGTCGAGGTGCACCGTGTCGCCCATCTCGAACACGAACCGGCTGAGCGCCAGGCGGTCGTTGGTGGTCGACACCGTCGCGGAGAGGATGTTGACGTGGTGCTCGCTCAGGACGCGCGTCACGTCGCTGAGCAGGCCCGAGCGGTCGAGCGCCTCGACCTGGATCTGCACGAGGAACACGCTCTTCGACGTCGGGGCCCACTCGACATCGATCATGCGCTCGGGGTCGGTCTTGAGCGATGCGACGTTCGTGCAGTCGGCGCGGTGCACCGACACACCCTGGCCCCGGGTCACGAAGCCGACGATGTCGTCGCCGGGCACGGGCGTGCAGCACTTGGCGAGCTTCACGAGGATGTCCGGGGCGCCGCGCACGAGGACGCCCGAGTCGGCCGTCCGGGACGGGCGCTGGCGCCCGATGTGCGGGATGTCGATGGGGCCGGTGGTCGCGTCGTTGGTGCCCACGAGCGCGGTCACCTTCTCGATGACCGACTGCGTCGAGACATGGCCCTCGCCCACCGCGGCGTAGAGGGCGGAGACGTCCTCGTAACGCAGCTGCTGGGCCACCTCGGCGAACGAGTCCTGGCTCATGAGCCGCTGCAGCGGCAGGTTCTGGCGGCGCATCGCGCGCGCGATGGCCTCCTTGCCCTGCTCGATGGCCTCTTCGCGGCGCTCCTTCGTGAACCAGCCACGGATCTTGTTGCGCGCGCGGGTGCTCTTGACGAAGCCCAGCCAGTCCTGGCTGGGGCCGGCATCCGGATTCTTCGACGTGAAGACCTCGACGACGTCGCCGCTCTTGAGCTCGGACTCGAGCGGCACGAGGCGCACGTTGACCTTCGCGCCCATCGTGCGGTGCCCGATCTCGGTGTGCACGGCGTACGCGAAGTCGACCGGGGTGGCCCCGCTGGGAAGCCCGATCACGCGGCCCTTCGGCGTGAAGACGTACACCTCCTTCGCGCCGATCTCGTAGCGCAGCGAATCGAGGAACTCTCCGGGGTCGGCCGTCTCGGCCTGCCAGTCCGAGATGTGCGCCAGCCACGCCATGTCGGCGTCGGTCGCCCGCGCGGACTTGCCGCCGCCGTTGACCTGCTCCTTGTACTTCCAGTGCGCCGCGACGCCGAACTCGGCCTGGTGGTGCATCTCCTGCGTGCGGATCTGGATCTCCACGGTGCGTCCGCCGGGGCCGATGACCGTGGTGTGCAGGGACTGGTACAGGTTGAACTTCGGCGTGGCGATGTAGTCCTTGAACCGGCCGGGCAGCGGCGTCCAGCGGGCGTGGATCGCGCCGAGGACGGCGTAGCAGTCGCGGACGGTGCCGACGAGGACACGGATGCCGATGAGGTCGTAGATGTCGTCGAACTCGCGGCCGCGCACGACCATCTTCTGGTACACCGAGTACAGCTGCTTGGGGCGGCCCATGACCCGGCCGCGGATGCGGAGCTCGCGCAGGTCCTCGTCGACGGCGTCGATGACCTTCTGCACGTACTCCTCGCGCTGCGGCGTGCGCTGGCGCACGAGCGAGTCGATCTCGGCGTAGATCTTGGGGTGCAGGACGGCGAAGGAGAGGTCCTCGAGCTCGGACTTGATCGCCTGGATGCCGAGGCGGTGCGCCAGCGGCGCGTAGATCTCGAGCGTCTCGGTGGCCTTCTTCTGGGCCTTCTCCGGCGGGACGAAGCCCCACGTGCGGGCGTTGTGCAGACGGTCGGCGAGCTTGATGATGAGCACGCGGATGTCCTTGGACATCGCCACGATCATCTTGCGGACGGTCTCCGCCTGGGCGCTCTCGCCGTACTTGACCTTGTCGAGCTTCGTGACGCCGTCCACGAGCATCGCGACCTCGTCGCCGAACTCGGCGGTCAGCTCGTCCAGCCCGTAGCCGGTGTCCTCGACGGTGTCGTGCAGCAGCGCCGCGGCGATCGCCTTGGGGCCGAGGCCGAGGTCCGCGAGGATCTGTGCGACGGCGACGGGATGCGTGATGTACGGCTCGCCGCTCTGACGCTTCTGGCCCTCGTGAGCCTTGCTGGCGACGGCGTACGCGCGCTCGATGCCGGCGAGGTCGCCCTTCGGGTGATGCGCGCGCACCGTGCGCAGGAGATGCTCGACGTCGTCGCGACGGCCCGAGCGCGAGAAGATGCGCGGGACGAGGCGGCGCAGCGACGACGTCGAGGACGACCCGCTCGTGGAAGGCAGCGTCTCCGTCATGCGCTCACCTCCCTCGCACGTCTCTCGGCCCGATCATCCTACGCCGCGCCGCACCTGCTCCAGGTCGTCTCAGGCCGTCACCGAGGCGCGTTCGCGGGCAGCGAGCACCTTCGCGTCGCGGGTGCGGACGTCCTTCTCGTTCTCGCGGAACAGCGAGTAGAGCGGGGCCGCCACGAACAGCGTCGAGTACGCCGCGACGATGATGCCGACGAAGATCGCCAGCGAGATGTCGCTGAGCGTCTCCGCGCCGAGCCAGATCGCGCCGATGAACAGGATGGCTCCGACAGGCAGGATCGCCACGACGGTCGTGTTGATCGAGCGGACCAGGGTCTGGTTGACCGCGAGGTTGACGGACTCGCCGAACGTCCTTCCGGAGACCTCTCCGTCCTCATGCGTGTTCTCCCTGATCTTGTCGAACACGACGGTGGTGTCGTAGAGGGAGTAGGCGAGGATCGTGAGGAAGCCGATGACGGCGGCCGGCGAGATCTCGAATCCGGCCAGCGCGTAGATGCCCACCGTGATGACGAGCACGTCCACCAGGCCGAGGATGGCGGCGGCCGACATCTTCCAGGTGCGGAAGTACAGCGCGAGGATGAGGAAGGTCAGGGCGAGGAAGATCGCCAGACCCCACAGCGACTGGCGCGTGACATCCGCTCCCCAGCTGGGGCCGATGAACGACGACGTGACCTCGGCGGCGTCGACGCCGTACGCCTCGGCGAGGGCGGCGCTCACCTGCTGCGTCTGCGCGGCGGTCATCTGGTCGGTCTGCACGCGCACGCCGCTGTCGCCGACGGTCGTGACCTTCGTGTGGGCGTCGGGGACGACGCTCTCGACGGCGGGCGCCGCAACCGTCTGGTCGGGGTTCGAGAGCCCCGAGACGGTGAACTGGGAGCCGCCGGTGAACTCGATCGAGAACTGGATGGGGCGGAACAGCGGGACGAGGACCGAGCCCACCACGAGGATCACGGCGATGATGAACCACAGGCGCCGGCGCCCGACGAACGGGAACGAGACCTTGCCCGTGTAGAGGTTGTTGCCGAAACGGCTCATGACGCCCATCAGCGGTCACCTTCCTTCACGGAGCCGGCTTTCTTGTCGGCGGAGTCGGACGCGGCGGCGGCGAGTTCGGCAGCCTTGCGCTCGGCGATGGTCTGGCGCTTCTCGGCCTCGCCGCGCGACTTCGCCGCCCGGCGTGCTGCCTGCGTGCCGGTGCTCACGGGTGCCCGGAACTGCGCGCGGCCGCGGTACACGGCGCCGAGCGCCTCCGGGTCCATGCCGGAGAGCGGATGCCCGTTCCCGAAGAACTTCGTGCGGGCCAGCAGCTGCATGACGGGGTGCGTGAACACGACGAAGATGAGCACGTCGATGATCGTCGTGAGGCCCAGCGTGAACGCGAAGCCCTTCACCGTGGCGTCGGCGAGGATGTACAGCACGACGGCGGCCAGGACGTTGATCGACTTCGAGATGTAGATCGTCCGCTTGGCGCGGCCCCAGCCGTCCTCGACGGCGGACGTGATCGACTTGCCGTCGCGCAGCTCGTCGCGGATGCGCTCGAAGTACACGATGAACGAGTCCGCCGTGAATCCGATCGACACGATGAGGCCCGCGACGCCGGCCAGCGACAGGCGGAAGCCCATGCGCCACGCCAGGATGCAGATCGCGAGATACGTGATGACCGCCATGACGGCGATCGAGGCGATGATGACGAAGCCGAGTGCGCGGTAGCTGATGAGCGAGTACAGCGCGACGAGCGCGAGACCGATGAGACCGGCGATGAGGCCGATCTGCAGCTGCTGCGAGCCGAGCGTGGCCGAGATCGTGTCGGAGCTGACCACCTCGAAGCTCAGCGGCAGAGCGCCGTACTTGAGCTGGTCGGCGAGCGTGCGGGCGGTCTCCTGCGTGAACGAGCCGGAGATCGACGGCTGACCGTCGGTGATGACCGCGTTCATGCGGGGCGCGGAGATGACCGAGCCGTCGAGCACGAACGCGAACTGGTTGAGCGGGGCCTCCAGGCCGTACAGCCGCGTGCTGACCTCGGCGAACTTCTCGGTGCCCGCCGCGTCGAACTTCAGCTGCACCTCCCACTGGCCGTTCTGCGCGTTCTGACCGTAGGTGGCGTCGTCGATGGCGTCGCCGTCGAGCTCGACGGGACCCAGGATGTACTTGATCGAGCCGTCGGCCTCGCACGTGATGAGCGGCTGGTCCTTGGGCGCGTTGGCCGGGTCGTTGGTCGGGTTCGCGCAGTCGTACGCGAGGAACTCGGCCATGAGCTTCGGCGTGATCCAGTTGACGTCGCTGCCGTTGGTCGGCGACGCGGTCGGGGTCGCCGCGAGCGTGGGGTCGGGCGACGGGTAGGGCGTCTCGTTGCCGTCGTCGCCGACGAAGCTCGTCGCCGGCGCACCCGTGTACAGAACCGACCGCAGCTGCAGCTGCGCCGACGCCTCGATGCGCTCACGGGTCGCCTCGTCGGCCTGGCCCGGGATCTGCACGACGATCTGGTTGCCCGCCTGCGTGGTGATGTCGGCCTCGCCGACACCCGATGCGTCCACGCGCTGGCGGATGATCGCCGCCGCCTGGTTCATCTGGTCTTCCGTGGGCGCGGCGCCGTCCGGCGTGCGCGCCTGCAGGATGATCTGCGTGCCGCCCTGCAGGTCGAGGGCGAGTTCAGGCGTCCAGGAGCTCTTCTGGAAGACGTAGACGCCGAGCGCGTTGATGCCCGCAAGCACGCCGATGATGATCAGGAGCCCGGTGAGCGCGCGCCACGCGTGCCGGACGGGAGTGGATGGGGCCACGAAGGGTCGCTTTCTCGCAACACGCCCGCGGAGGGGCGGGGATCAGTCCTCGGTCTTCTTGCCGGGCTCGCTGCCGGGCTCGGTCGCCTCGGGGGTCTCCGCCTCGGCGGGCTTGACGGGCTCGATGTAGCCCTCGGCGACATCCGCCTCGTACTCGGCCTGGTGTGCCTCGGCGGTGAGGAACTCCTCCTCCGTCACGAGGCCCTCAGCCGGGCTGACGACGCGGAGGATGGCCTGGCTGTGGACCTTGATCTCGACGCCCGGGGCGATCTGCACGAGCGCCGGCTGGTCGAGGTTCTCGGGGTCGTAGGAGACGATCGTGCCGTAGAGACCGCCCTGCAGGAGCACCTCGGAGCCCGGCACCGTCTGACGGGCCTTCTCCTCCTGTTCGGCCTTCATCTTCTGCTGGCGACGCCGCGAGCTCCAGAACATGAAGACGAGGAGGACGGCCAGAAGAATGAGCAGGCCGTACTGCTGGAGGAATTCCATGCGGAGGTCGACACCTTTCGGGAGAGGCACACCGCGAGACGGCGGAACCTGGGAGGGATGTGGGGCGAGAGCCCTTACGGATTATAGGTCATCGAATCTCAGCGCACCCTCGCCATAGGGAACACCCAGGTGGGCGTAGGCCGCGGGTGTCGCGATGCGCCCGCGCGGGGTGCGGCCGATGAATCCGATGCGCACGAGGTACGGCTCGACCACGCTCTCCACCGTCTCGGCCTCCTCGCCCACCGTCACCGAGAGCGTGGACAGGCCGACCGGCCCGCCGCCGAAGCGGTGGACCAGTGCGTCGAGCACCGCCCGGTCGAGGCGGTCCAGCCCGATGGCGTCGACGTCGTAGAGGTCGAGCGCCGCCGAGACGGACGCGAGGTCGGCGGCGCCCTCGGGCCCGTCGCCGTGGACGAGGACGTAGTCGCGCACCCGACGCAGCAGGCGGTTCGCGATGCGCGGCGTGCCCCGCGAACGGCGGGCGATCTCGTGGCGGGCCTGCGGCGGGATCGAGACGCCGAGCATCTGCGCCGAACGGGCGATGACGCGCTCGAGGTCCTCCGCCTCGTAGTACTCGAGGTGGGCCGTGAAGCCGAACCGGTCGCGCAGCGGGTTGGGCAGGAGCCCCGAGCGCGTCGTCGCGCCCACAAGGGTGAACGGCGCCAGGTCGAGGGGGATGCTGGTCGCGCCGGCCCCCTTGCCGACCATGATGTCGATGCGGAAGTCCTCCATCGCGAGATAGAGCATCTCCTCGGCCGAGCGGGCCATGCGGTGGACCTCGTCGATGAAGAGCACCTCGCCCGGCGTCAGGCTCGACAGCAGCGCGGCGAGGTCGCCGGCATGCTGGATCGCCGGACCGCTGGACAGCCGCAGCGGCCGTCCGCTCTCGTGCGCGACGATCATCGCGAGGGTCGTCTTGCCGAGTCCGGGCGGGCCGGACAGCAGGATGTGGTCGGCGGGGCGCTGCTGCATGCGGGCCGCCTCGAGCAGGAGCTGCAGCTGTCCGCGAACCTTGGGCTGACCGACGAACTCCGCGAGCGAAAGCGGGCGCAGGGCGCCCTCGATCGCGAGCTCCGTCTCGTCGATCGGCTCGCCGCCGTCGAGCAGGTCGTCGTCGCGGTCAGCCACGGGCGACCTCCGCCGGGCGCGCCGGGCCGAGCGCCGCGAGGGCGAGGCGCAGCAGGGCGCCCACCGACGCACGGTCGGCCTCGGATGCCTCGGCGACGACCGTCTCGAGGACCTCGCCGGCCGTGCGCTCGTTCCAGCCGAGGCCGACGAGGGCCTGCGTCACCTGGGCGAGCACATCGGGGCTCTGGGATCCGGCGCGGGCGCCCGCGGGCGCGGCCGTCGGCGGTGCCAGCTTGCCGGTGAGGTGCACGACGATGAGCTTGGCGGTCTTGGGGCCGATGCCGGACACGCGGCGGAACGGCGCGTCGTCGTCGGCGGTGACGGCATCAGCGATGGCCGGCACGGTCATCGCGGACAGGACGCCGAGCGCGGACTTGGGACCGACGCCGGGCACGCCGAGCAGCTGCACGAACACGACGAGCTCCTCCCGGGTCTCGAAGCCGAACAGGGCGAGCGCGTCCTCGCGGACGACGAGGTGCGTGTGCAGTCGGATGTCGTCTCCCACGTGGGTCGCATGCGCGACCTGCGGCGGCACGGCGACCGACAGCCCGACCCCGCCGACCTCGACCACGACCGCGTCGGGTTCGATGTGCAGGACGGTGCCGCGCAGCGAGGAGATCATGCGTCGAGCCTAGACGGCGGTTCGGACGTTTGTTCGAGCGACACGCACGGATCAGCGCCGCGCCACGCGCTCCGCCTCGGCCCAGGCACGCTGCGCGGGCGTCAGTCGGGCGGTGGCGGGTGCAGCCGCCGCTCCCCCGCGCCACGCGTGGCACAGGGCCAGGGCGAGCGCGTCGGCGGCATCCGCCGGCTGCGGCAGCGCATCCAGGCGCAGGATCCGCGCCACCATGGTCTGCACCTGCTTCTTGTCCGCCCCGCCGTAGCCGGTGATCGCCGCCTTCACCTCCGTCGGGGTGTGCAGGGCGGCCGGCAGACCCCGCTCGGCGGCGAGGAGCAGGGCCACGCCGCTGGCCTGGGCGGTGCCCATCACGGTGCTGCGGTTCTGCTGGGCGAAGACCCGCTCGACGGCCACGACGGCCGGAGCGTGCTCCTCCATGACCTGGCGGATGCCGCGCGCGATCGTGGCGAGACGGCTCTCGATCGGCGCATCCGAGGCCGATCGCACGACGCCCACGTGCACGAGCGTGGCGGATCGATCCGGGGCGACGTCGACGATCCCGACGCCGCATCGGGTCAGGCCGGGGTCGATGCCGAGGACGCGCAGACGGGATGCCACCCGTCCACGCTAGGCGCAGAGCACCCGTCGGCCACGCCCCCGCGCCGGGGAGGCCCCGGATGCGTCAGTCGTCGGATTCCTCGAGCTCGGCCTGCACCTCGGGCGTCAGGTCGAAGTTGCTGAAGACGTTCTGCACGTCGTCGCTGTCCTCGAGGGCGTCGATGAGGCGGAAGACCTTGCGCGCCGTCTCGGCGTCGATCTCGACCTTGAGGTTCGGGACGAACTCGACGTCGGCGGACTCGTACTCGATGCCGGCGTCCTGCAGGGCGCTGCGCACCGCGACGAGGTCCGACGCCTCGGTGATGACCTCGTAGCCCTGCGCGTGCGGCTCGATCTCCTCGGCGCCCGCCTCGAGGGCGGCCAGCATGAGGTCGTCCTCCGTGGTGCCCTCGCCGTCGACGACGATGACGCCCTTGCGGGTGAAGTTGTAGGCGACCGAGCCCGGGTCGGCGAGCGTGCCGCCGTTGCGGCTGAGGGCCGTGCGCACCTCGGCGGCCGCGCGGTTCTTGTTGTCCGTCAGACACTCGATCATGAGGGCGACGCCGTTGGGCCCGTAGCCCTCGTACATGATCGAGGAGTACTCGACCGCCTCGCCGCCGATGCCCGCGCCGCGCTTGATGGCGCGGTCGATGTTGTCCTTGGGGACGGACGTCTTCTTCGCCTTCAGGACGGCGTCGAAGAGCGTCGGGTTGCCCTGGAGGTCGGGGCCGCCGAGCTTGGCTGCGACCTCGATGTTCTTGATGAGCTTGGCCCAGGACTTGGCACGGCGCGCGTCGATGACCGCCTTCTTGTGCTTGGTCGTGGCCCACTTGGAGTGTCCGGACATGCCTACGAGTTTACCGGCGCGCACGGGGCCCCGAGAGCGCGTCCGCGAAGGGGGGTGTATCTGCGGGGGCGCAGTGGCATCTTCTCTTCTATGGACGAACGTGAACGCGCCCTCGATGCGGCGCGGACCGCCGCCGTGCGCTTCCTCGACAGCCTGGACGACCGACCGGTCTGGCCCCGCGCGACCCTGGACGACATGATCGCCGAATTCGGCGGGGCGCTGCCCGACGAGGGCATGGATCCCGGCGCGCTCGTGGACGACCTCGCACGCCGGGCCGACCCGGGGCTGGTCGCCATCCCCGGCGGCAGGTTCTTCGGGTTCGTCATCGGCGGCACGCTCCCGGCCGCCCTGGCGGCGGACTGGCTCGTCTCGGCATGGGACCAGAACTCGGGCTCCAGCACCATGACGACCGCGACGGTCGGCCTCGAGCGGATCGCCGGGCAGTGGATGTGCGAGCTGTTCGGGCTCCCGGAGTCCGCCTCCGTCGGGTTCGTGACCGGCGCGCAGATCTCGAACTTCGTCTGTCTCGCGACGGCGCAGCACGCCGTGCTGCGCCGCGCCGGGTGGGATCTCACCGTCCGGGGTCTGCGCGGCGCTCCGCGGATCCGCCTCGTGGTCGGCCGTCACCGGCACGCATCCGTCGACCGTGCCGCGCGCTTCTGCGGGATCGGCCAGGAGGAGCTCGTCGTCGTGGACGCGGACGATCAGGGCCGGATGTCGCCGACCGCCCTCGAGGAGGCGCTGGGCGATCCGGACGGCACGCCGACGATCGTCTGCCTGCAGGCGGGCGAGGTCCACACCGGGGCGTTCGACGCGTTCGATGAACTCATCCCGCTGGCGCGCCGTCATGGTGCGTGGGTGCACGTCGACGGCGCGTTCGGCCTGTGGGCGGCGGCGTCGCCGGAGCTGCGGCACCTCACATCGGGTGCCGGCGAGGCGGACTCCTGGACCACGGACGCGCACAAGACCCTCAACGTGCCGTACGACTGCGCCATGGCGATCGTGCGCGACCCCGCCGACTCGATCGCGATGTTCCGCACCGGCGGCGACTACCTCATGTACACGGGACTGGACCCGTGGGATGTCACGCCGGAGCTTTCGCGGCGTGCCCGCGGCGTGCCCGCATGGGCGGCGCTGCGCAGTCTCGGCAAGTCCGGCGTGGCCGAGCTCGTGGAGCGTCTGCACCGCAACGCCGTGCGCCTCGAGGCGGGGCTGCGCGGCATCCCGGGGGTCGTCCTGATGAACGAGGTGCCCTACACGCAGGTGATGTTCCGGCTCGCAACCGACGACGCCACCCGCGCGCTGGGGGCCGCGATCCTCGCCGACGGCACCGCGGCGCTCACGGGAGCCGAGTGGGGCGGGTTCGCGACGCTGCGCTGCTCGATGTCGTCATGGGCGACGACCGATGAGGACATCGACCTCACGCTGGCGGCGATCGGACGGCTCACCGCGGAGGTCAGCCCGCGACCCTGAGGAGGGTGCGCAGGTCGCCGGTCATCGCCGTGCCGCGACCTCGTCGAGGAACCGGCGGTGGAAGCGGTGCTCCCCCGTCACCTCCGGGTGGAACGCCGTGGCCAGCAGGCCACCCTGCTGGACCGCCACGACGCGCCCGTCGTCGAGCGACGCGAGCACGTCGACGCCCGCGCCGACCGCCTCGACCACAGGTGCGCGGATGAAGACGGCGTGCACGGGCGGGACGCCGAGCACCGGCACGTCCAGGTCGGTCTCGAATGAGTCGACCTGGCTGCCGAAGGCGTTGCGCCGCACCGTGACATCCAGCCCGCCGAAGGTCTCCTGCCCGGCGATGCCGTCGGTGATCCGGTCGGCGAGCAGGATCATGCCCGCGCATGTGCCGTACGCCGGCATCCCCGCGGCGATCGCGTCACGGATGGGCTGCTGCATGCCGAACGCCCGGGCGAGCTTGTCGATGACGCTCGACTCGCCGCCCGGGAGCACGAGCCCGTCGACGGTCGCGAGCTCGCGCGGCCGTCGCACCAGCTCCACCTCCGCGCCGAGCCCGGCGAGGACCCGCGCATGCTCGCGGACGTCGCCCTGGATGGCCAGGACGCCGACCCGCGGCCGCGTGGTCACCAGCCGCGCTCGGCGAGCCGGTGCGGTGCCGGCAGGTCGGCCACATTGATGCCGACCATGGCCTCGCCGAGCCCGCGGGACACGTCCGCGATGACCTGGGGGTCGTCGTAGAACGCGGTGGCCTTCACGATCGCGGCCGCACGCTTGGCAGGCTCGCCGGACTTGAAGATGCCGGATCCGACGAACACGCCGTCCGCGCCCAGCTGCATCATCATGGCCGCGTCCGCGGGGGTGGCGACACCGCCGGCCACGAAGAGCACGACGGGCAGCTTGCCGGTCGCGGCGACCTCGGCCACGAGCTCGTACGGCGCCTGCAGCTCCTTCGCGGCGACGTACAGCTCGTCCTTGGTCATCGAGGTGAGACGGTTGATCTCCCGGGAGATC
>Ga0182748_1001775_pt1 | contig 20465 bp, 19 predicted proteins | sample eDN3rd37CKraftOP_FD_128877 | JGI IMG/M metagenome (GOLD analysis project Ga0182748, IMG submission 128877) | Enriched Organic Plus compost microbial communities from Emeryville, California, USA - eDNA 3rd pass 37_C Kraft OP (version 2) (version 2) ...
GGCGCGCACGCCCGCCGAGGCCGACGACGACCGCATCGTCGCCGAGGCGATGCAGCAGACGGACGTCGGCGCGCTCGTCCTCCGCACCTTCCCGTCGCTCTCCGGCGGCGAGCGGGCCCGCGTCGCCCTCGCCCGGGTCCTCGCCCAGTCGACCGACATCCTGATGCTCGACGAGCCGACCGCCGCCCTCGACCTGCGCCATCAGGAGGACGTGCTGCGGATCGCGCGCCGCAGGGCCTCCGAGGGCGCGGCGGTGGCGGTCGTCCTGCACGACCTCAACGCGGCGCTCGCGTACGCGGACCGCGCGACCCTGCTCTGCGCGGGCCGCGTCGTCGCGACCGGCCGCCCTCAGGACGTGCTGACGGCGGAGGGCATCGAGGCCGTCTACGGACAGCCCGTCGACGTGATCCCGCACCCGGCGACCGGGGTGCCCCTCATCGTCCCGCGCCGCTGACCCGGCCCACAGCGCCGACCCGCGGCATCCGCTCGATGCCTACGGACGCAGCGGCAGGAGGCCGGCCAGGTGCGCGCGCGTCCCGGACGCGAGGATGCGCCCCTCGACCAGGGCGACCGCCCAGTCCTCGTCGCCGAGCGCCACCGCCAGCCACGTCTCCGGCTCCATCTCGACGACGTTCGGGGGCGTGCCGCGGGTGTGGCGCGGCCCCTCGATCACCTGCACGGCGCCGAACGGGGGCACCCGCACCTCGACCGAGTTGCCCGGCGCCTTCTCGGCGAGCAGCTGCAGGAGATAGCGCACGGCGGTGGCGAGGTCACCGGGGCCGGGATCGTCGGACCGGACCGCCGCGAGCGCCGCGCGACCGGCATCCGTGGAGATCTTTCGAGGCACGTCTCCACCGTAGTCGGGCGTCGCCCGGCGCGAGGCCCGCCGATAGGCTGGGCAGGTGAGAATCCTGGTCCTCGGCTCGGGCGCGCGCGAGCACGCCATCATCCTCGCCCTCCGCTCCGAAGATCGTGAGCACGAGCTGTTCGCGGCGCCCGGTAACGCCGGCATCGCGCGCGACGCCGTCATCGTCGACGTGGATCCGCTCGACGGCGCGGCCGTCACCCGGTACGCCAACGAGGCGCGCATCGACCTCGTCGTGATCGGGCCGGAAGCACCGCTGGTCGCGGGCGTGGCCGACGCGCTGCGCGAGCGCGGCATCCCCGTGTTCGGCCCCGGCAGGGCAGCGGCGCAGCTCGAGGGCTCCAAGGCGTTCGCGAAGCGCATCATGGACGCGGCCGGGGTCCCGACGGGCCGCGCGGTGCATGCCCGCACCGTCGCCGAGGTGGAGGCCGCGTTCGACTCCCTCGGTGCCCCCTACGTCGTCAAGGCCGACGGTCTCGCCGCCGGCAAGGGCGTCATCGTCACGAGCGACCGCGCGGCGGCTCTCGCGCACGCCGAGACCTATCTCCCGCACGGACCGGTCCTCGTCGAGGAGCACCTCAGCGGCCCGGAGGTCTCGCTGTTCTTCCTCAGCGACGGCGACCACGTGCTGCCGCTGAGCCCCGCGCAGGACTACAAGCGTCTCGGCGACGGCGACACCGGCCCCAACACCGGCGGAATGGGTGCGTACTCGCCGCTGCCGTGGCTTCTGGAGCGCTTCGGCGGCGAGGAGGACTTCGTCGCCGAGGTCACGCGCACCATCGCGGAGCCCGTCGTCCGTCAGCTGGATGCCGAGGGCACGCCCTTCATCGGCCTGCTGTACGCCGGGCTCATCATCACCGACGACGGCGTCAAGGTCATCGAGTTCAACGCGCGCTTCGGCGACCCGGAGACCCAGGTCGTGCTCCCCCGGCTCGTCGACCCGCTGTCGGAGCTCCTGCTCGCCGCGGCATCCGGCAACCTCGAGCAGCACGCGCGTCCGGCGTTCGCCGACGCGGTCGCGGTCACCGTCGTGGTCGCGAGCGAGGGCTACCCGGAGAAGCCGGTCACGGGACGCGCGATCGAGGGACTGGACGCCGCCGCCGAGATCGCCGGCGTGCACATCGCCCACGCGGCGACGGCCGAGCAGTCGGGGAGCCTCGTCGCCACCGGCGGCCGCGTGCTCAACGTCGTCGCCCTCGGGACCACGTTCGCCGAGGCGTCGGAGCGCGCCTATCGGGCCGTCGACCGCATCCGCCTGGAGGGCTCGCAGCACCGCACCGACATCGCCGCACGCGTCGTCGAGCGCTGAGGCGCGGATGGGGCAGATCGCAGTCGTCGGAGGTGGCATCGTCGGAGTTGCCATCGCGCGGGCGCTTTCTGCCCGGGGGGATGGGGTCACTCTCTTCGAGAAGGAGAGCCGTCTCGCGCAACACCAGACGGGCCACAACTCTGGGGTGGTGCACGCGGGGCTTTATTACACGCCCGGATCGCTCAAGGCGCAGTTGTGCGCGGCAGGACGGGTGTCGATACGCGAATTCTGTGACGAGAAGCGTCTGCCGTATCGAGAGGTGGGCAAGCTGGTCGTCGCGGTGCATGAGGACGAGCTCTCTGCGCTCGCGGAGATCGAGCGCAGGGCCGCGGTCAACCGCGTGCCGGATCTCGAGCGCATCGACGATGCGTCGCGGCTCCGCGAGATCGAGCCGCACGTGCACGGCGTCGCGGCCGTCCGATCGCCGCGCACCGCTGTCGTGGATTACGCCTCCATGACGGAGGCCATGGCGCAGGACGTCCGGGAGTCAGGCGGCGACATCCGGCTCAGCCAGAAGGTCGTGGACATCCGATCCGAACCGCGCGCTGCGCGCGTCATCACGTCCGTCTCCGATGATGTCTTCGACCGAGTCGTCGTGTGTGCAGGTCTTCATTCGGATGTCCTCGCACGGCTCGTAGGCGCCGACCCGTCGCCGAAGATCCTCCCCTTCCGCGGCGAGTACTGGTCACTGGCACCGGACCGCACAGACCTCGTCAGAGGCATGATCTACCCCGTACCCGATCCGCGGTTCCCCTTCCTCGGCGTCCATTTCACACGCGGCGTCTATGACGACGTCCATGTCGGGCCCAACGCGGTTCCCGCACTTGCTCGCGAAGGCTACAACTGGCTGCAGTGGTCGGCCAAGGACACGTGGGAGTCACTCCGCTGGCCAGGCGCGTGGCCCCTCGTCAGGCAGCAATGGCGAATGGGCGTGGACGAGATCTCCGCTTCGTTGATCAAGCCGCTCTACTTCCGGAAGGCGAAGAGGTTCATCCCGGAGCTGCGCATGTCGGACCTCACGCATAAGTCGTCAAGCGGTGTCCGCGCTCAGGCTTGGGGACGCCAGGGCGAGCTGCTGGATGACTTCGCCGTGGATCGAATCGGGCGTGTCACGTTGCTCCGCAACGCACCGTCACCGGCCGCAACAAGCTCGATGGCCATTGCCCAGTACGTGCTACAGCACCACCTCGGCGCGTGACGCCTGACAGATCGGTCGATGCCACTGGGCGCCGGCGGCCCTCCGCACCGGCGCCCAGGTCGGGCGCAGCGCTGCCAGACCGGCGTATCAGACCTTCCTGCGGGTGTGCGCGGGGCGACGCAGGAACAGCACCGCGACCACGCCGATGAGGATGACGGCGGCCGGCAGCAGCACCGACTGCGACATCGCCGCCGAGAATCCGTCGACGACGAACGGCGGCAGCGGTCCGTCCGCGAAGCCCTCACCCTGCGCGGCGGCTCCGGGCAGGTTCGCCTCGAGGCGCGCCTGCATGAACGCGGCGATGGCCGCCGAGCCGATGACCGAGCCCACCGTACGGGTCCTGTTGTAGATGCCGGCGCCCGCGCCCGCCTGCCGGGGCGGCAGGCCGCGGGTCGCCGTGGTCGCGAGCGGCCCCCACATGCCGGCGTTTCCGATCCCCATGAGCGCGGAGGGCAGCAGGAACATCCAGATCGGGGTGTCGGCGTTCATGAGGGCCGAGTACCAGAACAGCGACGTCGAGACGAGCAGCAGCCCCGGAACGAGGAGGAACCGGGGGTCGGTGCGGTCGAGGAGGCGCCCGGCGAGCGGCGCCAGCACACCGGAGAGCACGGCCATCGGGACGAGCAGCAGGGCCGCCTGGGTCGGGGTGAGGCCGCGTGCGAGCTGGATGAAGAACATGATCGGCAGCGACATGCTCGTGACGGTGAACCCGACTGCCGAGATGGAGAGGTTGGCGATCGAGAAGTTCCGCTCGCGGAACAGGTCGAGCGGGACGAGCGGCTCGCTCCTTGTCCACCGCTGCGAGAGCACGAAGACGACGAGCACGACGACGCCCGCGATGATGAGGCCCCACACCGAGACCGGTCCCCAGATCTGCCCCCAGTCGTAGTGCTCGCCCTCCTGCAGGCCGAAGACGATGAGGAAGAGCGCGATCGCGCTGAGGAACACCCCGAGGATGTCGAACCGGTGCGGGTGGGTGGGCAGCTTCGGGACGAGGATCAGCGCGAGGACGAACCCGATGATGCCGACCGGGATGTTGATGTAGAAGATCCACTCCCAGCCGAATCCGTCGACGAGCAGTCCGCCGGCGAGCGGGCCGACGAGCGTCGCGACGCCGGCGGTGGCGCCCCACAGCCCCATGGCGGCGCCCCGGCGCTCCGCCGGGAAGGTGCGGGTGATGACCGCCATCGTCTGCGGCGTCATGAGGGCGGCGCCGAGGCCCTGCACCGCCCGCGCGACGATGAGCATCGTCAGCGAGCCGGACAGTCCGCACACGAGCGACGAGACGGTGAAGACGGCCAGACCGATGAGATAGATGTTCTTCGGCCCGAACCGGTCGCCGAGCCGCCCCGTGATGAGCAGCGGCACGGCGTAGGCGAGGAGGTAGGCGCTCGTGACCCACACGACGTTGTCGAGGTTGTTCGTGTCCGGATCGAGGGCCGCCTTGATGGCGGGGTTCGCGACGGAGACGATCGTCGTGTCGACGAGGATCATGAAGAACCCGATGACGAGCGCCCACAGCGCGGGCCAGGGGTTCTTCGGCCCCTGCAGGCGGTGCGAGCCCGTCGTGGCGGTCGCCGCCGGGGTCGCGGTTCCGTCCGGGACGGGGGCGGGGGACGGTTCGGTCATTGCCGTGCGGCCTTTCGGTTCTCGAGGTAGCGGGCGGTGGGGACGAGATGCTCGTCCCCCCACGCGAAGGAGGGCTGCGCGATGCGCGCGAGGGCGGCATCCGTCCAGACGAGGTCGGCGTGCAGGATCAGCTCCTCGCGCTCCACCTCCAGGAGGAACTGCTCGGGCACGCCGTCCGCGAGCGCCGTCTCGCGGCCCTCGCGATGCTGCGCGTGCGCCTCCGCCAGCAGATCCCGGCGCTGCCGCAGCAGCGCGAGCGCCTCGTCCCGGTCCAGATTGTGCGCCTCGGCGAGGGCCACGCGGAACTCGGCCGTCCGGTCGATGCGCGGCAGTTCGCGGCGCACCCATTCGACGACCGCGGCCTGTCCCGCAGGGGTGAGGCTGTAGGTCGTCCGCTCGGGGCGGTTCCCGTCGCGGTCGATCCCGATCTCGGCGAGAAGGCCCGCCTTCTCCAGGCGGCCGACCGTGTGGTACATCGTGCCGTTGGTGATGGGGACGAGCCGGTCGTCACGCCGCTGGCGGAGCAGCCGCATCATCTCGTACGGGTGCATGTCCCCTTCGCGCAGCAGCGCGAGCACCATGACCCCCAGCGGGGTCAGCCGATCGACGGCGTCTTTCACAGGCATCCAAGGGGAGGGGAACGGATAGTCCACGACGATTAGTCCAGATGGACTATATGGGATGCCCGACCCCGGCGCTACCGTGACGGCATGATCACCGGCATCCACACCCTCGTCTACAGCGACGATCCGCCCGCGACCCGCGCGTTCTTCCGCGACGTCGTCGGGTGGTCCTTCATCGAGACCTCGCCCGGCTGGCTCATCTTCTCGCAGGGCCCGTCGGAGGGCGGCGTGCATCCGCGCACCTGGCCCGGGCAGGACGAGCCCCACGACCAGCGCCACGAGCTGTCCCTCATGTGCGACGACCTCGACGCCACCATGAGCGAGCTCGCATCCCGTGGGGCCGCGTTCGCGGGCGACGTCTGGGAGCGCGAGTACGGCCGCGGCGTCGAGCTGGAGGTCCCGGGGCTCCCGCCCGTCATGCTCTATCAGCCCTCGTACGCACCCGCATGGGAGGTGGACTGACGAGGACCCCCACCGCGTCGCGTCCGCGGGTCTGGGAAGATGGGCGGGTGACGGATGCCTCTCCCTCCCCGCTCGATCTGCCCGGCTGGCGCCACGTGTACTCCGGCAAGGTACGCGATCTGTACGTGCCGGACGACACCGCAGAAGGCGCCGCCCCCGAGCGCCTCCTCGTCGTCGCGAGCGACCGCGTGAGCGCGTTCGACCACGTGCTCTCCCCCGGCATCCCGGGCAAGGGCGAGCTGCTCACCACGCTGAGCCTGTGGTGGTTCGATCAGCTGGCCGGCGCCGACGGCGGTCCCGGCATCCCGAACCACCTCGCGGCGAGCCGGACCTGGGGACCGACCGACGACACGATCGACCTCATCCCCGACGCCGTGGTCGGGCGCGCGATGGTCGTCCGATCGCTCGACATGCTCCCCGTCGAGTGCGTCGTGCGCGGCTACCTCACCGGCTCGGGCTGGGCCGAGTACCGCGCGCAGGGCACCGTGTGCGGCATCCCCCTGCCGGACGGTCTGTCGGACGGCGACCGCCTGCCGGAGCCCCTCTTCACGCCCGCCTACAAGGCGCCGATGGGCGAGCACGACGAGAACATCTCCTTCGAGCGCACCGTCGAGCTCGTCGGCGCCGAGCGCGCCGAGCAGCTGCGCGCCCTGTCCCTCGAGATCTACGCGCGGGCGGCACGCACCGCCGAGGCGCGCGGCCTCATCCTCGCCGACACCAAGTTCGAGTTCGGCATCGACGCCGACGGGGTCCTCACGCTCGCGGACGAGGTCCTCACGAGTGACTCGTCGCGCTATTGGGATGCCGAGGCATGGCGCACCGGGACGACGCCGGCCGAGCGCATGGCGAGCTTCGACAAGCAGATCGTCCGCGACTGGCTCGCCGCGCACTGGGACAAGACCGGCAATCCTCCCGAACTCCCCGCCGACATCGTCGCGCGCACGACCGAGCGCTACCGCGAGCTCCTGGAGCGCCTCACCGCGTCGTGACACGGCGGTGTGCGCGTCGTGATGCGGCGGTGCCGCCGCGCGCTCCCGCGCATTCAGCGAACTCCCAGGTAAGGTGACTCCGGGCCCCTGCCCGGGGGCCGGATCCGCACGGATCCGCACTGATCTCGCAAGGAGCCGCAGCGATGCCCATCTGGAGCCTGCATGGAAACGGCCGCACCGTCGAGCCGGGGAAGGTCGTCGCCCCCCGTGAGCGACTGAACTGGGGCGCGACGGTCGCGATCGGCGCCCAGCACGTCGTCGCGATGTTCGGCGCGACGTTCCTCGTCCCGCTGCTCACCGGCTTCCCGGTGTCCACGACGCTGCTCTTCTCGGGCATCGGGACGCTCCTGTTCCTCCTGCTCACCGGCAACCGCCTGCCCAGCTACCTCGGCTCGTCGTTCGCGTTCATCGCGCCGATCACGGCCATCAACGCCGGCAAGGCCCTCGAGACGCCGGAGCAGATCACCCAGGCGCTGCTCGGCGTCGTCGCCGCCGGTGTCGTGCTCGCCGTCGTGGGCTTCATCGTCCAGGCGGTCGGCACCCGCTGGATCGAGAAGCTCATGCCGCCGGTGGTCGCCGGCTCGATCGTCGCGCTCATCGGCTTCAACCTCGCCCCCGCGGCATGGAACAACTTCAAGCTGCAGCCGGAGCTGGCCACGGTGACCCTCATCGCCGTCGTGCTGTTCAGCGTCCTGTTCCGCGGCTTCCTCGGGCGGATCTCGATCTTCCTCGGCGTCATCGTCGGCTACATCGTGGCGGCCTTCACCGGGCAGGTCGACTTCAAGGCCGTCGGCGAGGCGGACTGGATCGGCCTCCCGCAGTTCCACATCGCCGGGTTCACCGACCCGGGCGCGTGGGGCGTCGTGCTGATGTTCCTGCCGGTCGTCCTCGTGCTCATCGCCGAGAACGTCGGACACGTGCGCGGCGTCGCCACGATGACCGAGGACCCGTCGATCAACAGGCACACCGGCCGCGCCCTCATCGCGGACGGCGTCGCGACGACGCTCGCGGGATCGTTCGGCGGTTCGGGCACCACGACCTACGGCGAGAACATCGGCGTCATGGCCGCCACCCGCGTCTACTCGACCGCGGCGTACTGGGTCGCCGGCGCCGTCGCGATCCTCCTGGCGTTCTCGCCCAAGGTCGGCGCCGTCTTCAACACCATTCCGCCCGGGGTGCTCGGCGGCGTCACGACGGCGCTCTATGGCCTCATCGGCGTCATCGGAATCAAGATCTGGGTCGACAACCGCGTGGACTTCTCCCGCCCGGTCAACCAGTACACCGTCGCCGTGTCGTTCGTCATCGCGATCGCCGGCTTCGCGATGGGCTGGGGCAGCTTCCAGCTCGGCGCCATCGTCATCGGCACGATCGCCGCGCTGCTCATCTACCACCTCGGCAACCTCGTCGCCCGCTGGCGCAAGACCGGCGCCGACGACGGCGGCCCGCTGCCCGCCGTGGGTCAGCTCGGCGGCGACCCGCAGTAGGCGCCGCGTCGCGGCATCCGCTCGTCCCGGACGGGGTCGGCCTCAGGCCGGCCCCGTCCCGCCGTCTCCGCCCCTGTCCTGCCGCGTGCCGCGCGCCGCCCCGCGCTCCGGTCCTCCCGCGAGAGCACGACCTCACGCCGAATGCACGACATGCCCGCGCGACGACGCCGTGCACTCGGCGGCAAGCCGTGCACTCGGCGCCCTGGCACTCGCGCACGACAGCGCGCACGCACCGCAGCCCGCACACCGCACGCACCGCACGCCGCACGCCCCGCCCCGCACCGCGCACCGCGCAGCGCACCCCGGTGCGGGCGGGAATGAAAAGCGGGAGGATGCCGTTATGCCCAAGCATGGAAGAACTTGCCGTGGCAACTAATCGCCTCGCCGCCGACACCGCGATGGGCGCCGTGACGCTCCTCGTCGGCGACCTCGACCTCATGACGCGCTACTACCGCGACGTCGTGACGCTGCAGGTGCTCGCCGAGGGCACCGACACCGTCACCCTCGGCCGCGGGGACGTGCCCATCGTCATCCTGAAGCACGAGCCGTCGCTGCGCCACGCGCCGCAGGGCTCGGCCGGCCTGTTCCACACCGCCATCCTGTTCGAGTCGCAGACGGCCCTCGCCGCGGCGCTGTACTCCGTCGCACGTCTCGCGCCCGGCACCTTCACCGGCAGCGCCGACCACCTCATCAGCCAGGCGTTCTACTTCACCGATCCCGAGGGCAACGGCGTCGAGCTGTACTGGGACCGCGCCCGCACCCAGTGGTCGTGGACGCACGGCCAGGTCGAGATGGACACCCTCTTCCTCGACCCGAACGCGTTCCTCCGCGAGCACCTGACGCCCGAGGCGCTGGAGGGGTCCACGGCGGCGGAGGCGGCATCCGTCGGCCACGTCCACCTCTCCGTGGGGGATGTCGCGACCGCACGCGCGTTCTACGTCGACGCCCTGGGGTTCGACGCGACCCTGGAGATGCCCGGAAGCGCACTGTTCGTTAGCGCCGGCGGCTACCACCACCACATGGCGATGAACGTGTGGAACTCGCGCGGCGCGGGACCCCGGATGCCTGCGCTCGGCCTCGGCCGCATCGACCTCGCCCTCCCCGACGCCGACGCGCTCGGCGCGCTGCACGAGCGACTCCGCGACCACGGGTTCGCGGTGCGCGACGACGGCCGCACGCTGAGCGTCGACGACCCGTGGAACAACCTCCTGCAGGCGACTGTCGCCTGACCCCCGGCCCCAGCCCGAGGGTCAGGCAGACTCGCGGATCACCAGATCGGTGTCCAGGATGGTGACGCGCCGCGGGTCGCGGCCCGACAGCAGCTCGAGCAGAACCGCCGCCATGACCTCGCCCTGCCGCAGGGAAGGCTGACGCACCGTCGTGAGCTGCGGCGTCGTCGAGGTCGCGACGGGAGAGTCGTCGAAGCCGATGATCGCGATGTCCTCGGGCACGCGGATGCCGGCTGACGCAAGCTGCGTCAGCGCGCCGCTGGCCATGAGGTCGCTCGCCACGAACACGGCGTCCGGGAGGTCGCCGCGGTCCAGGATCCGCTGCATCGCGTCGGCGCCCCCCGAGCCCGTGAAGTTGCCGTCCTCCACGGCGAACTCCGCGAGTCCGGCACCCGCCATCGCCTGGCGGTAGCCGCGCAGGCGGTCGATGCCGGCGGGCATGTCGTGCGGACCCGTGATCGTGGCGATGCGGCGGTGCCCCTTGTCGATGAGGTACTGGGTGGCCTCCCGGCCGCCCGCGACGTTGTCGACGTCGACGTAGTAGTCCCGGTCGCGCTCGCGCACGGGACGGCCGCCGAACACGACGGGGACGGCGGTCGCGATGCGCTCGACGTACGTGTCGCTCGTGTGGTGCGACACGACGATCGCGCCGTCGGCGTTGCCGCCGCGCAGGTAGCTCGTCGTCTTGTCGCCCGGGTCGTCGGACGCGATGAAGAGGTTCAGCACGTAGTCGGACCGGCGCAGCCGCGAGTGGATGCCCGTGACGATCGCCGCGAAGTACGGGTCGCCGAAGAAGCGCGTCGTGTCCTCCGGGACGACCAGCGCGATCGCGTGGGTCTGCCGCCGCGCCAGCGACCGCGCCGCCCGGTTGGGCACGTAGTTGAGCGTCTCGATCGCGCGGCGCACGGCCGCGAGGGCCTCGTCGCTGACCGCCGTCGACCCGTTCACGACGCGCGACACCGTGGATCGCGACACCCCGGCGAGGGCGGCGACCTCTTCCAGGGTGGCAGGCGAACGGACGGTGTCGGTCATGGCTTCTCGGGTTCTCAGCCTTCGGCGGCGGGCGGGACGTCGATCGACCGCGTGGCGATGATGCGACTGTACTCCCGACCGCTGTCCTTCACCGTGCGCTCCTGGGTGTCGTAGTCCACACGGACGATCCCGAACCGCTTGGCGTAGCCCCACGCCCACTCGAAGTTGTCCAGCAGCGACCAGTAGAAGTAGCCGCGCACGTCCACGCCCTGCTCGATCGCGTCGAGGACGGCGGCGACGTGACGGCGCAGGAACTCGGTGCGCTCGACGTCGTGGACGCGCTTCTCGCCGCCCTCCTCGACGACCTCGTCGTCGTAGGAGGCGCCGTTCTCGGTCATGTACAGGACGGTGCCGGCGGGCTGCGCGTACTCGCTCCACACACGGGCGAGCAGGCGCGTGAGCCCCTCCGGCTGGACCTCCCAGTTCATGTTCGTGCGCGGCAGCCCGCGCTCGACGGCGTGGATGTCCTGGCCCGCCGGGAACGGCGACTCGCCGCGGCGCGACGTCGGCGCATCGCCACCGGGCGCCTCGACGGCCGGGGCGTGCCCGGTCACGAGGTCGCCCTGGTAGTAGTTCACGCCGAGCGTGTCGATGTGCGTCGAGATGACCTCGAGGTCACCGGGGCGCACCGCCGCCTCGAACGCCGCCGTGCCCTCAGGATCGACGGCGCGGAAGTCCTCGACGATGTCGGCGGGGTACTCGCCGCGGAAGATGGGGTCGAGGAACCATCGGTTGTGCTGACCGTCGAGGCGGCGCGCCGCATCGAGGTCCACCGGGTCGGCGGGGTCGGCCGGGTCGGCGACCGTGAAGTTCAGCGTGATGCCGAGGTTGAGCGACTCGTCCCGGCGGCGCAGCTCCCGCACGACCTGACCGTGTCCGAGCAGCAGGTGGTGGGATGCCAGCATCCCCTCCTCCTTGCTGTAGTGCCCCGGGGCGTGGAGGCCCGCCGTGTAGCTGAGGAACGACGAGCACCACGGCTCGTTGAGCGTCGTCCACACCCCGACGCGGTCGCCGAGGGCGTCGTGCATGTCGAGGGCGTACTCGGTGAACAGGTCCGACGTCTCGCGCACGGTCCAGCCACCCCGCTCCTGCAGCGCCTGCGGGAGGTCCCAGTGGTAGAGCGTCAGCCACGGCATGATGCCCGCCTCGAGCAGCTCGTCGACCAGGCGCGAGTAGAAGTCGACGCCCTTCGGGTTGAGCGCGCCGCCGTCGGGACGCACGCGCGACCACGACGTCGAGAAGCGGTACGTCTGGATGCCCATGTCCTTCATGAGCGCGACATCATCGCGGTAGCGGTGGTAGTGGTCGCACGCGACATCCCCGTTGTCCGCGTTGATGACGGCGCCGGGCACGCGGCAGAACGCGTCCCAGATCGACGGACGCCGGCCGTCCTCGAGCGCCGCGCCCTCGATCTGGAAGGCGGCGGTGGCCGCTCCGAAGAGGAAGCTGTCGGGGAACGGACGCGCACCGGAGGTCATCGTGTCGGGGTCCTTTCGGGGATCGAGGTCGGAGGTGGGGCGGATGTCGAGGCTCATCCCTTGACCGCACCCTGCATGATGCCACTGACGAGCTGTCGGCCGGCGAAGATGAAGAGGATGAGCAGCGGGATGGTGGACAGGAGCACGCCCGCGAGCACGACCGAGTAGTCCACGAAGTAGTTCGACTGCAGGAGCGACAGCGCCACCGGCAGCGTCGGGTTGGAGCGATCCAGCACGATGAACGGCCAGAAGAAGTTGTTCCACGCGGTGACGAACGTGAACAGTCCGAGCATCGCCGCGGCGGGGCGCGCGGCGGTGACGCCGATCGTCCAGAACGTGCGGAAGGAGCTCGCGCCGTCGACGCGGGCGGCCTCGATGAGCTCGTCGGGGACCGCCTGCCGCAGGTACTGCGTCATCCAGAAGACGCCGAACGCGGTCACCATCGCGGGGATGATGATGGCGCCGATCTGGCCGGTCCAGCCGATCTCGCTGAAGAGGATGTACAGCGGCACGACGCCGAGCTGGGTCGGCACGGCCATCGTCGCGATGACGAAGACGAGCAGGATGCTGCTGCCGCGGAACTTGAGCTTGGCGAACGCCCACCCGGCGAGGGTCGAGAAGAAGACCACCGAGATCGCGATGAGCGCGGAGCTGTAGATCGAGTTCCACAGCGCCGGCCAGAAGTTCACGGCGGGGTCGTTGACGACCGACGCCGCATTGGCGAAGAAGTTGCCGCCGGGCAGCCACGACATGTTGGGGTCGCGGATCGTGTAGGCGTCGCCCGACCCGATCAGCAGCGACCAGTAGTAGGGGAAGAACGCGGCCAGGAGCACGACGCCGAGGCTCGCGTAGACGAACCACCCGGGGCGCGACCCGCGGATGTGGCGGGGGCGGCGCCGACGCTTCTCCTCGGGCGCCTCGGCGGCATCCGGGATGATGATCGGGGGCTGGTCCACAGCGGTCATCGTGCGGCCTCCTCACGGGTGCGGGCTTGCTGGGCGGAGTCCGCCGCGACGGCGCGCCGGGCGTTGCGCGCCGCGGCACGGCGCTCCGCGCGCGTCATGGAGCTGCGGCTGCCTTCGTCGCGCACGAGGGATCTCGTGACGAACAGGTTGATGACACCGATGAGCAGGATGATGATGAACAGGATCCAGGCCAGCGCCGCGGCGCGGCCGAAGTTCCACTCGCCCCAGCCGATGTCGTAGAGCCACAGGGTGATGGTCAGCCACTGGTAGTTCGCGCCGCCGGTGCCGTACTGGTCGTACATGCGCGGCTCGTCGAAGATCTGCAGTCCGCCGATCGTCGAGGTGATGATGACGAAGATGAGGGTGGGGCGCAGGCTCGGCACCGTGATCGCGAAGAACTGGCGGACCTTGCCGGCCCCGTCGACGGTCGCGGCCTCGTAGTAGTCGCGCGGGATGGCCTGCATCGCGGCGAGGAGGATGAGGGCGTTGTAGCCGGTCCAGCGGAAGTTGACCATCGTCGCGATGGCGATGTGGCTCGCGAACGCGTTGGAGTGCCAGCCGATGGCGGGGATGCCGATGTTCGACAGGAGCGTGTTGATGATGCCGTACTTGTCGCCGAACATGTTGCTGAAGATGAGGGCGACGGCGACGGGGGCCATGACGTAGGGGACGAGGACGCCCATGCGCCAGAAGGTCTTGGCGCGGATGTTCTGGTCGAGCATCGCCGCGATGAAGATCGCGAGGATCAGCTGCGGGACGGTCGACAGCAGGAAGATGCTGAACGTGTTGCGCAGAGCGATCCAGAACTTCGGGTTGCTCAGCACGTACTCGTACTGGCCGAACCCGATGAAGGTGCCGCTGTTGCGGACCAGGTCCCAGTCCATGAAGGAGATGACCGCCGTGTAGGCGATCGGGAACAGCCCGACGATGAGGAACAGGATGAAGAACGGCGAGATGTAGAGGTACGGCGAGAGCTTCAGGTCCCAGCTGCTGAGGCTCTTGCCGAAGCCGATGCGCTTCGGCGCGCGGGTGGCGCCGGATCCGCCCTTCGTGGTCGGCGGGCTGACGGTCGCGGTCACGACAGGGCTCCTCGGGTCGGTCGGTGGGGCGGCGGGTGGGGTGTGCTGCGAAGGGGTGCCGCGGGGCCGGGCCGGCCGACCCCGCGGCATCCGATCACTTGATCGCGTTCACCTCGGAGACCCACTGGTCCCACGACTGCGTCGCGTTCTGCGTTCCGTCCTCGACGCGCGTCAGCGCCTTCTGCATCGCGTCGTTGATCTGGAAGTAGAACTGGCCCTTGAACGGAGCGACCGTGACGGCCGTGGCACGCTCGGAGAAGATCTGGCCGACCGGCGCGTTGTTGAAGTACTCGTTCTTGTAGTCGAGCAGCGTCGGGTCGGTCAGCGCCTCGTTCTGGCTGGGGAACGTGCCCGCGTTCACGAACGCCTTGATCTGCTGCTCAGGAGCGGTCAGCCACGCGGCCAGCTCCGACGCCGCGGCGACGTGCTTGCCGTTGGCGGGGACGGTCAGGTACGAGCCGCCCCAGTTGCCGCCGCCGTTGGGGAACACGTTCGCGACGTCCCACGTGGTGACGTCCTTGGCGTTGCCGGAGATGACGCCGAGCATCCAGCCGGGGCAGAGCATCGTGGCGTACGCGCCGTTGGTGAGACCGGCGAACCAGTCGTCCGACCACTGGCCGAGGTGCGCCGACTGCGTCGCGCTGGCGGCGAGGACCTGGTCGTAGATCGACTTGACCTCGGGGTTCTCGGTCGCGATGATCTCACCGCTCTCGGGGTCCTCGTATGCGGCCTCGACCTGGTTGATCATGCCCTGGTAGGTGCCGCCGGCCGAGTCGAACCACGCCTTGCCCGTGGCCTTGACGTACTGGTCGCCGACGGAGAAGTACTTGGCCCAGTCGCCCTCGATGAGCTTGGCGACCTCGTCGCGGTCGGTGGGCAGGCCCGCGGCCTTGAACAGGTCGGAGCGGTAGCAGATGCCCTCGGGGCCGATGTCGGTGCCGTAGCCGATGAGGTTGCCCTCGGCGTCCTTCGCCGCCTCGACCTTCCAGTCGAGCCAGCGGCTCTCGAGGTCCTTCGGGACCGGCTGCAGCAGGTCGGCGTACTTCATGACCTCGGGCAGCCAGTCGACCTCGATGGCCTCGATGTCGGCGAGGCCGGTCTTGCCCAGCTTCTGGAAGTAGTTGGCGCGGGCGTCGTTCGAGGTGGCCGCCTTGGTCAGCTCGACCGTGACGTTCGGGTGCTCCTTGGTGTACTCGTCGACGAGCTCCTGCGTGTAGCCGAAGTCGTTGAACGTCGCGACCGTGAGCGTGATCTTCTCGTTGGGGTCCTGCGTGGCAGGGGTCCCGCCGCCGCCGGCGCAGCCGGCCAGGACGAGAGCGGACGTGGAGGCGGCGGCCGCGACGATCGCGATCCTCCGCGCAGCGGGTGACTTCACAGTGCACTCCTTTGTGGGTGTGGGTAGAGCTGTTTGCTGCCGAGGCTGTTTGCTGCCGAGCGATCCCCCGTCGGGACGGGACTGATTCCCTCCGGACGGGACATGGGTCCCGCGTGTGGGAGCGCTCTCATCGGACGTCCAGGACTCTATGGGAGCGCTCCCGCGCATGTCAAGGGAGCGCTCCCATGGGACGGTCACAGTTGCGTCACGGCGAAAATGCGCGGTGGGGGGCCGCGGCGCCTTCCCCGCCGAGACGCACCCTTCGCGGCGAGACGCACGTGCTGCGCCGGCGTCTCGGCGCGGAAGGTGCGTCTCGCGGGGGCACGCGGTGGCGGCGGCGTCCCGCCAGGGCGACGACGGACCCTCCTCACCCCGCCGGTAGACTGGAGGCGCCCTCGTCCCCTCGCCGCTTCGGAGCCACCTCGAATGCCCACCATCGTCGTCGACGTCATGCCCAAGGCCGAGCTGCTGGATCCGCAGGGGAAGGCGGTCGCCGGCGCATTCACGCGTCTGGGCGTCTCGGCCTTCAGCGGCGTGCGCATCGGCAAGCGGTTCGAGCTCACCGTGGACGGCGAGGTCACCGACGAGGTCCTCGCGACCGCGCGTCAGGTCGCCGACGAGATCCTGTCGAACTCGGTCATCGAGGACGTCGTGAGCGTCGAGGTCGTCGAGTGACGGTCCGGATCGGGGTCATCACCTTCCCCGGTTCGCTGGACGACGGCGACGCCCAGCGCGCCGTCCGCATCGCCGGCGCCGAGCCCGTCGCCCTGTGGCACGGCTCGCACGACCTCGAAGGCGTCGACGCGCTCGTCCTGCCCGGCGGCTTCAGCTACGGCGACTACCTGCGCGCGGGCGCGATCGCGGCCCTCGCGCCGATCATGTCCGAGGTGAAGGACGCCGCGGCGAAGGGGATGCCGGTGCTCGGCATCTGCAACGGCTTCCAGATGCTCGTCGAGGCGCACCTGCTTCCGGGTGGTCTCATCCGCAACGCCCATCAGCAGTTCATCCGCCGCGACCAGCGCCTGCGGGTGGAGAGCACCTCGACGGCCTGGACGAGCGACTTCGAGTCCGGCCAGGAGATCGTCATCCCGCTGAAGAACGCGGATGGCGGCTACATCGCCTCCGAGTCCGAGCTCGACCGTCTCGAGGGCGAGGGGCTCGTCGCGTTCCGCTACCTCGGCGTCAACCCGAACGGCTCGCTGCGCGACATCGCCGGCATCGCGAACGAGCGCGGCAACGTCGTCGGCCTCATGCCCCATCCTGAGCACGCGACCGAGCCCGGCTTCGGCCCCGACACGTCCGCGGCCATGCGCTCCGGCGTGGACGGCGTGCCGTTCTTCACGTCGGCGATCTCGGCCGTCGTCGCCGCCGCGGCGTAGGGACCGCCGGAGCCCCTCGCGTGCGCGAGACGCACGTCCTGCGCCGAGACGCCTGCGCGCAGCGCGCGTCTGAGCGGGAAAGGTGCGTCTCAACGGCAATGCCCCCCGCCGCCGGGGTCAGACCGTGCCGGCGGGCGGCCACACGCCGATGATCACCGCCATCACGAGCACGGTCACGAGCTCGTGCGCGATGTTCAGCACGGTCAGCGAGGTGGGGCGCCCCTCGAACGCGTCGTGCGTGATGAAGCGCGCCGCCGTGAACCCCGCCCACAGCGCGACGCCGGTCACGATCGCGGACCAGAAGAACGACCCCTCGTAGAAGTGCCAGGCGATCGCCGTCGCACCGGCGAGCACCCACGCCGTGATGAAGCTCACGATCACGGTCGTGAGGATGGGCATCACCGCCGTGGCGCCCGGCCTGTCCATGTCGACGTTCGCGAGCCGCGCCCAGCGGGTGCCGAACACCTTCGGGGTGTACCAGATCGAGCCGACGATCATCGTCGACAGGGTCGCCAGCAGAACCGTCCAGTAGTTGATCTCCGGAATCATCGTCGTCTCCTCGATCTTTCGTTGAGCGGAACGCTACTCCGGCCCCACCCCGGGGCTGGCTAGGCTCGACGCGTGACCTCCTCCGGCTCCTCGAATCTCTTCGTCACCGTGCCCACCGAGCAGCTCGCGGCCGACCTCGCTCCCCTCCCCGAGGGCGTCGAGGTCGCGGTGTGGGACATGAAGACCGCCCCGCCCCGCGAGCGCATCGACATCGTCGTGCCGCCCTACATGAACGGCGGCCGCGTCCTCACGGCACTGGAGGGCGTGCCGACGCGCCTCGTGCAGGGGCAGTCGATCGGCTACGACGGGATCGCCGATTGGCTCCCCGCCGGCAGCACGTTCGCGAACGCGGCATCCGTCCATGAGACCTCCACCTCCGAGCTGGCCCTGGCCCTCACGCTCGCGGCCCAGCGCCATCTCCCGGACTTCGTGCGGTCGCAGGAGCGCGGCGCGTGGGAGCCCGTCTTCGCGGACAGCCTCGCGGACCGGCGGGTCCTGCTGCTCGGCTACGGCGGCGTCGGCAAGGCGGTCGCGGCGCGCCTCGCCCCGTTCGAGGTGACCGTCGTCCCCGTCGCGAGCCGCGCGCGCACGGAGGACGGCGTCCACGTGCACGGCGTCGACGAGCTGCCTGCTCTCCTGCCGGATGCCGACATCGTGATCCTCACGCTTCCCGGTGGCGACGCGACGCGGCACATCGTCGACGACGCCGTCCTGTCGGCGCTGCCGGACGGCGCACTCGTCGTCAATGTCGGCCGCGGTCCACTCATCGACACGGACGCGCTCGTGCGACACGTCCAGGCGGGGCGCATCCGCGCGGCCCTCGACGTCACGGACCCCGAGCCGCTGCCGGCCGACCACCCGCTGTGGACACTGCCGGGCGTGCTCATCGCGCCGCACGTCGGCGGGGCGTCGAGCGCCATGCGCCCGCGCATCGCCCGTCTGGTGAAGAGGCAGATCGAGCGGATGCTGCGCGGCGAGCCGCCGCTCAACGTCGTGATCGAGTCCTGACGCCCCGAGCCGAGTCCTGACGCCCCGACCCGCTTCCGTCAGGCGCGGAAGACCGCGTGCACGTCGCCGACGGCGTCGCGCCCGCCCAGCGCCTCCAGCTCCATGAGCACCGAGGTACCGACCACGACGCCGCCCAGGCGCGCGACGAGGTCGTGCGCGGCGACGAGGGTGCCCCCGGTGGCGAGCACGTCGTCCACGAGCAGGACGCGCGCGCCGGGAGCGATGTCGTCGTGGGCCTCGATCGTGGCGGTGCCGTACTCGAGCGCATAGTCGACGGATGCCGCAGGGCGCGGCAGCTTCCCGGCCTTGCGGATCGGGACGAGACCCACGCCGGCGGAGATGGCGACGGCCCCCGCGAGGAGGAAGCCGCGCGCCTCGACTCCCGCGACGACGTCGAAGCCGCCCGCGAACGGCTCCGCGAGCGCGTCGATGACGGTGCGCAGAGCGGCGGCGTCCGCCAGGAGCGGCGTGATGTCGCGGAAGAGGACCCCCTGTTCGGGGTAGTCCGGGATGGTGCGGATCAGCGCTTCGGCACGCTCGAGTTCGGTCGCAGGCACGGCATCCCACCTTACCCGCGCGAGCACGCCGCCATCGCCGCGGTCCCGCGCCGGGCCGTGCATGTAAGCGCTTGCAGTATCCTGTGGGCATGACTTCGCCCATGCTCGCCCCTGCCTCCGACGCGGCCTTCCCGCGCAGCGCGCGAGGCGCCGAATGGTGGCGCTCCGCCGTCATCTACCAGATCTACCCGCGCTCGTTCGCGGACGCGAGCGGCGACGGTATCGGCGACCTGCCCGGCATCACCTCGCACCTCGGCGATCTGAAGACCCTCGGCGTCGACGCGATCTGGCTGTCCCCGTTCATGCGCAGCCCGCAGAAGGACGCCGGCTACGACGTCGCCGACTACTGCGACGTCGACCCGCTGTTCGGCACGCTCGCGGACTTCGACGACATGCTCGAGGCGGCGCACGACCGCGGCATCCGCGTCATCGTCGACCTCGTCCCGAACCACTCCTCCGACCAGCACGTCTGGTTCCAGGCCGCCCTCGCCGCCGCTCCCGGCAGCCCCGAGCGCGCCCGCTACATGTTCCGCGACGGACGCGGCGAGAACGGCGAGCTGCCGCCCAACAACTGGGAGTCGGTGTTCGGCGGCCCGGCGTGGACGCGCATCCAGGAGCCCGACGGCACCCCCGGACAGTGGTATCTGCACCTGTTCGACCCCAGCCAGCCCGACTTCGACTGGTCGAACCCCGAGGTGCGCGAGGAGTTCCGTCGCATCCTGCGCTTCTGGCTCGACCGCGGTGTCGACGGCTTCCGCGTGGACGTCGCGCACGGTCTCGTGAAGGCTGAGGGCCTCCCCGACTACACGCCCGACCCCGAGGCAGGGTCGATGGGCGGCGACGAGGCGGACGTCCCCTACTGGGGCCAGCCGGGCGTGCACGACGTGTACCGCGATTGGCATGCGGTCCTCGCCGAGTACGACGGCGACCGCGCGCTGTGCGCCGAGGCGTGGTTGCCCACCATCGAGAAGACCGCCCTGTGGGTGCGGCCCGACGAGATGCACCAGGCCTTCAACTTCGAGTACCTCGAGACCGAGTGGAACGCCGCGAAGCTCCGCGGTGTGATCGCCGAGTCCCTGCGGGCGTACTCCGCGGTCGGCGCCCCCAGCACGTGGGTGCTGTCGAACCACGACGTCGTGCGTCACGCGACGCGCCTCGCCCTCACGGCCGAGAACCCGCAGGGCCACGGCCTCGGACCGGACTCCCCCGGTCAGCCGATCCCCGAGCTCGGTCTGCGCCGCGCCCGCGCCGCGAC